>PVBE010975981.1_pt1 | contig 44926 bp, 43 predicted proteins | sample 1631181 | NCBI WGS metagenome assembly PVBE01 (sample SAMN08397723, study PRJNA350692) | Marine metagenome, whole genome shotgun sequencing project. | isolation source: water | place: Pacific Ocean | collected 2012-04
ATATAGAAAATTTTTCCAAGCGTGTTTTTGTTGATCAGTGCTTTAATCATTCTAACTGCCGGCGCGTATTCAAAAGTATGACCTACCATTAATTTCAGGTTGTTTTTTTCAGCCAGGTTTATTAACTTGAGAGCATCCTCACTGTTTAATGTGAGTGGTTTTTCTATAAGGACATGCTTTTTATGGTCTAAAGCTTTTTTTGCCAATGGAAAATGAGTAAAAACAGGCGTTGCAATACATATAGCATCCACTGAAGAGTCTTTCAGCAAATCATCATAGTTAGTGGTAGACTTGATCATGGGGTATGTTTTTCTAAAATGAACCAGCCGTTCTTCATTCAAATCGCAAATATATACAACTTCCGCATTTTCCAGTCCATTAAAGTTTCTTATTAAATTCGGACCCCAGTAACCACAGCCTACAACACCAATTTTTATCATTAAATATCCCCCGTATATCGTTTAATACCCTATTCTTTCAAATGTAACTCAGACTTTTTAATTCTATACAAACTATTCTCAACATACTCTCTATTAATCGAAATAAGGTCTGCTGCAAGACCTATTAATATTATTTGGAAACCAACAATAATTAAAATCGCAGATAATATAAGGGACTGAACATGACCGGTAGTAGATCCAATAAAGAAAAAATATACATAGCGACAACCAAGGATAAACCCTAAAAAGAAAGAAGTACCACCTATATATGAAAATACTTTTAAAGGTTCGTACATGGCATAAATCCTAACAATAGTTGCTATAGAGTTTTTCAAATAACCCCATGTGCTTTTAAACAGTCTAGATTCTCTCAACTTCTCATTGGTTCTAACTGCGACATGAGTTATAGGAATTTTTTTTTTGCCGGCCATTATAATAGTTTCAAGGGTATAACTGAATTTAGAAACAACATTAACTTGCAAAGCTGCCTCTTTGCTGTATGCTCGAAAGCCGCTTGTTACGTCCGGAATATTCGTGCCGGATAATTGCCTCACAACCCAACTTCCCAGTTTTTGAAGAAATATTTTCGTTAAAGAAAAATGCTTAATTGTTTCGACTTCTCTGTCACCAATAACAATTTCCGCTTCATTATCTAAAATCGGCTTAATTAACTTCGGAATATCATTGCCATTATACTGGTTATCCCCATCCGTATTTACAATGATATCTGCTCCAAGTTTCAGCGCGCCATTCAGCCCAACCATGAATGTGTGGGCAAGTCCATGGTTGGAGGACAACTGGATAACATGACCGACTTCCAATTCTTTAGCTACATGAGAGGTCCTATCTGTACTGCCATCATCGACAATCAGCGTTTCTATTTTAGAAACCCCATCAATTTTTTTGGGGAGATCCCTTATCACTAAAGGGAGAGTTTTTTCTTCATTTAAACATGGTATTTGAATAACAAGTTTCATAATGTATACCCATTAACCGCAGAGAACTCTGAGATTTCAGAGATTTAATGAAAACAAAATCTTAATTAAGCCACAGAATAACACAGAAATACAACGGTTCATATAATGAGCATAAAAAAAATACATTTGAAGATAGAGATTAATAAAGTTATAATGCGAAGATATCAATCTCTAACAATGCATTGACATTATAAGAGTTGCTTTATTCACAAGAAAGAATTTTTCTTCACTAAACTTATCATCTGACTCTAAGTAAATCCAATATAATCTATGATATTTTTAGTCACAGAATACTGTAAGCTCGATTCAAATCACAAGAATTTCCAACCCATCATATTAATCTAATTAAAAATAGACTTGAGAGGAATGCAGGTGAAGTGAGTGGACAATTATAAAATTGACGGTCATAAGCTGTTCTATCATATACCTCGTGTCAACGCCTGGCTAAATAAAGAAAATATTTACCCAATATATATGGAAATTAGTCCAACTGGGGCATGTAATCACAGGTGTTCATTTTGCGCATTCGACTATTTGGAGTATAAGCCCAGATCTATTGATAGTAAAATTTTGTTAAACACTTTGACGGAACTTGGGAAAGTTGGCTTAAAAAGCGTAATGTATGCGGGGGAGGGGGAGCCTTTATTGCACAAAAATATTGATCATTTTATTATACATTCAAAAGAATGTGGTATTGATACTTCAATAGCAACGAATGGTGTTTTATTTGACCTGGAAATGTCAAAAAAGTGTTTAAAACATTTATCATGGATGAGAGTAAGCTTAAATGCAGCTACTCCAAAAATGTATAGGCGAATACATGGGACAAAAGAAAAGGACTTTGAAAGTGTAATTGAAAACATTAAAGATGCCGTAAATATTAAAAAAGAAAACAACCTGTGTTGCGCAATCGGCGTTCAATGCATTTTATTACCTGAAAATTTCAATGAAATAGTTAATCTTGCAAAACTGTTAAAACCCATAGGGATTGATTATTTGACGATAAAACCATTCATTAAACACTTAATGAGTAGTCACGATATTGAAAAAAGTTTTAAGTATAGCGAATTAGCCTGCCTTGAAAAAGAACTGGAGGAATTTAATAGCGATTCTTTTAAAGTAGTTTTCCGCGCAAATGCAATGACTAAACTTGAAAAAGAATTGCGTCCTTATAAAAAATGTTTAGGACTTCCTTTCTTTGCTGAGATACTGTCCAATGGTGATATTTATGCCTGTGGCCCTTATTTAGGGAATAAAAAGTTTTGTTATGGAAATTTATATAAGAGGTCTTTTACGGAAATATGGAACGGTGCCGACAGAGAAAAAGTATTGAATTTTGTTTCCAATGAGCTGGACGTGCAAACATGCATGAAGAACTGCCGACTGGATGAAATTAATCGATACCTCTGGGGACTTACTTTTGAGCCTCCGGAGCATGTGAATTTTATTTGACAGGAAATTTTTTTGGCAAAAATACTTATAGTAAAACTTGGTTATTCCAAAACTCTTGATCCGGAGATTAGCAGAACATCCAGTTTAGGAGATGTTTTGCGAACGACTGTTCTCCTACATAAATTTAAAGATGACCATGTTTCCTGGTTGGTTGATGAACATGCCTCTCCTTTGCTTGAGGAAAATCCGCTAATCCAAAGAATATTAATTTACGATCTAAATTCAGTATTGCAGCTGCATCATAAACGTTTTGATACAGTTATTAACCTTGAAAAAGTTCCTGGAATTAGATCCTGAATTTGGAATCAAAGATATTTATCGGGAGTGTGATTATTTTGGCCATTGCAATTCTTGCGATGTGAAGTTGAAGACAAATAGATTTCAGAAGTGTGGGCACACCTCGGTAATTTTTAAATTTTATGAAACTGACGACTCTGCAAAACAGAGCAAAAATATGAAAACCAGAAATCTAAAAACAGTTAAAACTGTTTTTATAATTTTTAGTTGGTAGTACATATTGGCAATGAAAGTACGGTTTAATTAAAAAAAATGAAATTATCTTCAAAGTTAAGTATTGCGCGGTCAATTTTACTCTCAAATATAACTAATAATAAAACACCCTTAAGTGTCTATCTTATCCTGACAAATTATTGTCCTCATAGATGTACTTATTGTAATTATGAAGAAGTAGAGTCTGATAGAGAGCTAAATGAAAGCCAATGGTTATTATTGATTGACCAGATGGCGAAGGCAGGAACAAAAAAACTCCAAATTTCAGGTGGAGAACCCCTAACAAAAAAAAGCCTTGGACCTATAATTCGGCGCGCAAAAAATCATGGTATTTTTGTGGGGGTATCCACAAGCGGGTCTTTAGTGGATAAAAATATCAGTGCTTTGGGTGAACTGGACATATTGTTTCTAAGTCTTGACGGACGAAAAAGAATTCATGATGAACTAAGGGGCAAAGGCTCTTACGAAATGGTTTTAAGGGCTGCTTCCTTGTTACGCAAGAATACCATCCCTTTTTGGTATACAACCGTGCTGAATAGAAAAAATTTGGGAGAAATAAATCATTTACTTGATATCGCAGAAAAGCAAAATACCTTCGTAAATTTTATCTTTCTTGACTATCAGGGTAATGAAGGAGAAACCCATTTACCATCAGTAGATAAAGTTGGTGATTTGGTTTTGTCAGATAATGAAATAAGAACAGCTATCAAAACAATTCTTAAAGCTAAAAATGAGGGAAGACCAGTAGGGTCATCTTACGAATATTATGACTACTTATATCAATGGGGCGACCACCAGAAAATATACAACGAGAACAATCATTATGGAATTAATTGCTGGGCGGGTAAACTTTTTGCTTTTATATTTCCTGATGGAATGGTTTATCCATGTGGAGATTTGTATTGGCGCAGTTCAGGGATCAATGCTTTAGAAAAAGGTTTTAAAAAGGCTTTTGATCTGGCTCAAAATATTCCCTGCAAGTCTTGCAAGAAAGCTTGTTATATAGAACAGAATCTGTTTTTTTCTTTAAATATTAGGAGTATATGGAATTGGGGGAAAGTTTTTTTTAAATTAAATGGGCACCATGGATAAGTAAATCCTTCTTAAACTATATCGTAGCATGGTAAGAATTCGCCTGTTTGAGGAAAAAATTATTGAGTGTTATCCAAAACAGGAAATCAAATGTCCTGTGCATTTATGTATTGTCCAGGAAGCTATTGCTGCTGGAGTAATTGCCCACCTGAAAAAAGAGGATGTTGTTGTTAGCAATCACAGAGGGCATGGCCACTGTATCGCGAAAGGAATGCCGATGAAATTAACAATGGCCGAACTTTATGGAAAGGAAAGCAGATGTAGTCTGGGGAGCGGCAAATCCATGCATCGGGTAAATACTGAAAACGGTATTTTGGGCACTACTTCTATTTTCGGAGGATGCATACCTATTGCTACAGGTTCTGCGCTATCTTTTAAATAAAAGATAGCATTTGTGATTTTCTATATGTTGAATAAACTAATGAAATTTCACCAACAAGATCCTTGGTTTTTACCAGCTGAATAAAAAAACTAATATGCCTTGGACTAAATTACAAGCGGATAAATTCACTAAAAAAGATATAGGAAAAGATTTATTTGAATAAAAGAAAAGAAAGTCTATCTATATGCGTGGCATGTTTAAATGAAGAAAAAAACCTGCGCGCTACAGTTGATACTATTTTCAAAGCTAATGAAATGTTTCATTATGATTTGGACATTATTATCTTTAATGATGGCAGTACGGATGGAACACTCAAAGTAGCACATCAGATCGCAAAAGAATCCTCGAAAGTAAGAATTTGTAGCCATAATTCACCGAAAGGTATTGGCACAGTGTTTGTTAAAGGTATTATTTTAGCTAAAGGGAGTTATTTTTCCCTTTTCCCTGGTGACCACCAGATAACAAAAGAATATATGGTGTCTCTGTTTCAGGAGATTGGAAAGGCAGATTTAATTTTATCATACCCTTTCAATGAAGAGATCAGATCCTTTAAAAGGAGGATGATTTCAAAAACCTTTATCAAAATTTATAATTTACTGTTTGGCTTAAATCTGAAATATTATAATGGACCGGCATTTTTTAGAACAGAACTGTTAAATCAAATTCCTTTTGTTACAAGATTTTTTTCATATCACGCGGAAGCGGTTGTTAAGTTCATTAAAAGCGGTTTTTCCTACGTAGAAATAGGTGGGCTTCTTAAAGAGAGGGATTACGGCAAATCGTCGGCACTTAAGTTTCATAGTTTTCTTGGAGTTTTACTGGGAACGTTTACTTTATTTGTGGATATAAAGTTTTTTCTGGGAAAAGCTTTTGCGAGGAAACCTAAACCCAATTCAGAGACTTGATGAACAAAAAGAATATAGGCATTATTTATGAAAGTTTTATTTATTGTTAAAACAGTTGATTTTATAGATCCACACGGAATTATGCTCTTATCGGCCATTGCCAAAAAAGCAGGACATGAAACTTTCCTTGGAGTTATAACCAGAGAAAATATTTATGATAAAATTGATAGAATAAAACCGGATATAATTGCCTACAGCGCATCAACGGGAGAACATAAATATTATTGTTCCATAAATCCTTCCATTAAAAAAAAATTCGATGTTTTTACTATTATTGGAGGACCGCATATAACTTTTTATCCTGATTCATTTTTTCTGGGGAAATTTGATGCTGCCTGCATTGGAGAGGGAGACGAAGCATTTCCGGAACTTTTGAACAATCTGAGCGAAGATAGGAATATTGACAATATCCATAATATTAAAGTCGGGAAAAAAAATCCATTTTTAAGGCCATTAGTTCAAGATTTGAATAGTTTTCCTTTTCCAGATAGAGATATTTTTTATAAAAATACTGAAATGGGAAATTTCCCAATAAAAAGTTTTATAACAGGCAGAGGTTGTCCCTATCCCTGTACATACTGTTTTAACTACTCTTTTAAGGAAATGTACAGGGGAAAGGGGAAATTTTTAAGGAGGGTTAAAGTAGATTATATTATCGATGAAATATCGAGGGTCAAATCCCAATATCCTCTTCAATTCATAAAATTTTACGATGATATTTTTGCTTTTCCAAAGGATTCCTGGCTGAAAGAATTTGTGGAAAAATACAAGTCCAAAATTAATATACCATTTCACTGCGCAACAAGGCCGGACCTGGTGAACGAGGATATGGTTAAACTATTAAAAGAGGGTGGTTGTTTTTCTGTGAACATGTCCATTGAAGCTGGAAACGCAGATTTCAGGAACAAGTTGCTGAAAAGAAACATAGAAGAAGAAGCAATAGTAAAGGCATTTCATATGTTTCACAAGTATTCTATTAAAATTTTTTCCAACAGTATCCTTGGGTTGCCCTACAGCAATATTGAGCACGATATTGAAACTTTGAACCTCAACTTGAAGTGTAAAGTCCATTTTGCGGAATTTCCGGTATATCACCCTTACCCTAAAACCGAGTTGGGAGATTATTGTATTAAAAAAAGAATTTTCGACGGTGATTTCGACTCACTCCATATGTCTTATCAGAACAAATCACCTTTAAGCTGTTTTTCCGAAAAACAAAAAAAGTTGCAGAAAAACCTATCCTTACTATCTGCTATGATTATCTGCTTTCCCTGGACTCGCCGTTTGGTTTTGAATTGCTTGATTCATATAAGGCCAAATATCGTTTTTTTTTGGATATATCTATTGTTTAAAATTTATCTGGTAAAAACAAAGATATATCCATTCCATTCATCAGCGGGTGAAATTTTTAATCTTTTTAAAAAATCATTTAGTGTTGATTACTTCAAGCATAGTGATGAAGAGTTCTCTCATTCTTAATAAAAAATTCACCCATGAAAATATTGCTTATAAATTTACCGATTGAAGGAGAGGTACAAGAAAATACTACACCAGATTATCTACTCTACGACTTTATGAATTTCCCACCACTGGGGCTAATGGCAATTGCAACCGGGATTAATCCAAAGCACGAACTCAAACTCCTAGACGTATCATCCAAAAGATGGAATATAAATGATACTCTTGAATGCTTAAAGAAGTTCGAACCAGAGGTTTTGGGTATTTCTGTAGTGACAAGGCGGCTTTATGCATTGCATAAAATTGCTAAAAAAGCAAAAAAGCTTTTTCCGAATCTACGGATTATTGCCGGAGGTCCGCATATAAACTACTTTCCAATGGATTCGATACAAATAGATGATATAGATTACGTACTGCCTGGTTTTGGCGAAATAAAATTCCCCCAATTAATAGATGTGATTGAAAGGGGAGAAGATGAGGAGTCCCTTTTAGAAATATCAAACCTTTATTATAAGACAAATGGACATGTTAAGAAAAATCTCAATGATACTAAACTCATAAATTTAGATGACTTTCCTTTCCCTGACAGAGGATTGATTGATCTTGATCTTTATTACACGGTGGCAGACAAAGCTAAAATGACTACCGTATATACATCAAGAGGATGTCCTTATCGATGCATATTTTGTGATGTACAGGAGAAGAGATTCTATTATCGCTCCCCTAAAAATATTGTAGACGAGTTTGAATACGTTAAATCACATGGTATAGATGAAATACATATATTTGATGATACCTTTAATCTAAACCGCCGCAGAGTATTAGACATGTGCAACGAGATATTAAAACGAGGACTTGACGTTAAATGGAATGCCAGGGTTAGGGTATTTCCTTTTGATAGAGAAATGGCAGCACTAATGAAAAAGGCTGGTTGTGTCAGACTTCATGTTGGGGTCGAGTCGCTTGACCCCGGCATCCTTAAATACATGAAAAAGAAAGTATCTTTATCACAGATAAAAGAATTTTTTGCCATATGCGATGAAGTAAAAATGAACACGCTTTCCTATTTTATAGTTGGTTTTCCAGGAGAAACGGATGAATACAGAAAGACACTTTTTAAAGAAATTAAAAAACTTAAAACCACCTATGTTTATATCAATATACTGTATCCTTTAGCAAAGACAGAATTTTATGATGAACTCGTAAAAAACGGAACTTTAAAAAAAGATTACTGGGCAGAATTTATAAAAACCCCTGTTCCTGACTTTTCATTGCCTTCCTGGAGAAGTTCGGAATTGCAAAAGAAATTAATTGATTTAGCCGATGATATACACAGAAAGTTTTATCTTTCTCCAAGTTTCATTATAAATGATCTGAGAAAAGAAATTTCTTTCAATATATTTTTATTGAAAGCAAGGGTAGCAATTCTACTCCTAATAAAAACTATGTATCGTAAACTTTTTAAAAAAAGATAGGTTCCTCATGATAAATTCATCTAATAAAATACTTTTTGTTATTCTGGATAATTATAAGTTTGAGCGACTTGGAATTCAGTTGCTTTCATCCATTGCCCTTGAGGAGGGATATGAAAGGGAATTATGCATAATTAACTCTATGCCACTTGAAGAAGCTTTGAAGAAAGCAGAGGCTTATCAACCCCAAATTGTTGCTTATAGCGCAATGACGTATGAAAACACTGGAGTTCAACAATTTAACAAGTTATTGAAACAGTCAGGTATGACATTTATATCCATTTTCGGCGGCCATCACTATACATTTAATCCCGAGGAGATAATTAGAGATAATAATATTGATGCGCTATGTTTGGGCGAGGGGGAAGTAGCTTTTAGGAAATTTATTCAAGCTGTGCGAGATGAACAAGAATACCATCAGATTGAAAAATTATGGGTTCGTAATGGAGATGGGGTGATTAAGAATCCTGTTGGATCATTGATTAGTAATCTGGATATTATTCCGTTTCCAGATAGAAATTTAATTTCTTTAGATTTAGATAAAGACCATATGCAAGGAAAGAGTATGGCTATTATGTTTGGCAGAGGATGTCCTCACAAGTGTTCGTACTGCTTTAACACTAACTATAATGCTCTTTTCCGTGATTCAAGAATACTCAGATTTCGTAGTGTTAATAATATGATCGAGGAATTAAAACACATAACAACAGAGTACGATATTGAAATATTTATTTTTTATGATGATGATTGCTTTTCATATTTACCCAAGAAGACCATAAAAGAATTCTGTGAAAGATATAAAAAAGAAATAAAAAAACCTTTTGTCGCTCAATTTAGGCCGGAAAAAGTAAATGAAGACACAGTCGTTATGTTGAAAGATGCAGGTTTATTTCTTTCTCCTGTTGGGGTGGAATGTGGAAATGAAGAGGTAGCTGATAAAGTACTACAACGAGGAAGAGTCACTAACAAAGATATTATTAAAGCATTTGAGATTCTTAATAAACATAGCATTAGGACATGGGCGATGAATATTATGGTTCTTCCAGTCGAAGACCCTTTGAGTGTGGATTTGGAAACAATTAAGCTGAATATTAAGTTAAAACCATTTTGGTCTCAGTTTAATATTCTTGTGCCAATACCAAAAACACCCATTTGGGATTATCTTACTACAAAAGGATATATTGGTGAGGACTCTTTACTAAGCTCAAACAAATTGCCATCAGGTTTTACCACAACTACTCTTAATTTTAAAAATGTTAAATTGGCATCAAGGGCAAATAATCTCCATAAGTTTGCCGGCATAGCGGTCAAGTTTCCATTTTTACTTCCTTTAGTAAGAATCCTTATACTTTTTCCACCAAACAGGTTATATCAATATATTTTTTTATTTTGGTATGGTTATTGGAAAACAATTGGTTCCTATAATCAAAAATTTTCACTAGCGCTTTTTTTTAATGGAATTAAAGCTATAAGAAAATATTTAAGAAGGTATTAATGTCGTTATATGAGAAATATAGAATGGGATAAATTCGAAAAGGACAATGAGGTATTGGAATATCTGAAAAATCTACCTCGTTATAAAAATACGGCAATAAAATCAACTTATAGGCGGGCTATGTTTTTTTTGAATCTTCTATATTGTCGTCTTTTCAGGTTAGATAAACCACTCCTGGTTGTTTTGGTTACTAATAACAAATGCGATTTGAATTGCAGTTACTGCTATGGAAGTTATGGTGAACGAAAACTGAAAGATTATTCCACAAAAGAGTTGTTAAAAATTATTGATCAATTAAAAAGTTTAGGATGTCGACTTTTAACGCTTCATGGTGGTGAATCTCTTTTGCGGAGGGATATGGGCGAAATTTTCAACTATGCCAAGCTGAAAGGCTTTTGTATAAGCTTTAACACTAATGGCTCCTTAGTTTCGAAAAAGATTGGAGAAATACGATGTGTTGACACTGTGTGTGTTAGCATGGATGGAACAGAAGAAAGCAATGACAAAAATCGTGGTAAAGGGTGCTATAAAAGTGCCATGAATGCCATAGATGTGCTCCGGCAAAACAACATTCCAATTGTTGTCCATGCAACTCTTACAAGGGACAACACACAAGATATGGAATTTCTGGCAAAACTCGCAGTTGAAAAAAAATTCCGGATACAATACAGCATCCTTTACAATCATTCAACTATACAAGATAAGTGTGCTAATCTGATCATGTCAAATGCTGAGATCAGAGAAACTGTCAAAAAAATATTGGGACTTAAAAAAAGGGGATATCCTGTTTATTATACTGAAAATGTTCTTAATGCAACGATAGACTGGCCTTTCCCTTATGATAAAGGGTTCGTTACAAAAAAGGATGATGATTTGATAAAAAAGCTTAAATTGGTGCCATGCTATCATGGCAGGTTAAAATACCAAATAGATGCTGACGGTAGGGTTGTTACTTGTTGGGCTCATGACTATCCGAATGCTCCAAACATAAAAAAGCTTGGTGTCGCTAAAGCTATCAAGGAGTGTCATGACAGGAATATTTGTAAATCCTGTGCTTTTCTGGCCAATAATGAACAGAATGTTCTTATGCAATTGAATCCAAGAAATGTCTTAAATGTATTGAGAACCCAAGTAACAGAGGCAATTAAAATTAAATAAAAACGTTTAAACATGCAGGACCAAAACCATATTTAGCCGAATAGAAATGACAGGTTTCTCAAAAAACTTTGCTGCCAAAGCATGATTTCATGAATTGTTATTCTGATTTATTCTCTATTATGGTGGCTGACTCCTTTCTTTAAAAATTAATAATTTGGTCATTATTTTTTTTGAAAGGATACGCCGCTTTTTTTGCTTTTTCCACTCTTTTTGGTTATACCTCATAAAATGAAGTATTGTATCATTATTGGATCTTCACGGGGGTTAGGGGCGGCCATGGTTGAAGAATTCCTTAAAGATGAATCTTGCTATATCTTTGGTGTAGCAAGAACAAGTCTTGAGAAAATCCATGACCATGAGAAGTGGATCGCTTCAGAGAGGTATCGCCATGTTGAACTGGATATTACAGCCCCTAATTGCATTGAATCACTGAAGTTGATTTGTTCTGAGATCCCTCGTGAGCCTATATGTATCATATTCAATGCCGCAATTGTAAAAGCTGATTTTGAAGAGGATTCTTCAATTAATTTTGGTACATTTGATGAAATCAACCGAGTGGGTATTGACGGACTTGGAAATGTTCTGAACGCTTTTGAAGAGCAGCTTTTGGACTATGGCGGCATTTTAGTTGGCATCTCGTCTTTCAGCGCTTTAGCGCCCCCTGTTTTTGAGCCAAGGGTGGCGTATCCGGCCTCAAAGGCATACTTGGATATGACGCTTAGGTCTCTAAGGCCTGCATGGAAGAAAAAGGTTAAAATTGTAACGGTTCATTTGGGTCATATTGGCGGTTCAGGATCAACTTTCTTTAGCTCACTGATGGTTCCTCCGACATATTCCAGAGCGGCAAGAAAAATAGTGCGTAAAGTAATGAGCCGCAGAACTCCAACTGAGATAAATTATCCATTATTGTATTGTATAGTATATAGATACCTCTTTAAATTTATTCCTGATGTTATGTACTTATTGTTGTTTAGATTACTTCTTAATTTATCAAGTTTGCTAAAAACTTCTAAGACATGAGACCTGATATCGTTTTTTTTCAACAATATGCAGTCCCTTACTTTGGCATTCTTTCCATTATAGCCAATCTCAAACATTTTGGTTTTAAAGCTGATGTGATCATCGATTCCCTAGAAAAAGACTCCCTTAGAATACTAAAAAAGTTGCAACCAAGACTGATCGGGTTTTCTGTCCTTTCTGCTGAGCATAATTGGCTTATAGACAAATCCAAAGCTATCCGGGAGGCAATTCCAGACGTGACGATAATCGTAGGTGGTATCCATGCACTGTTCTATCCGGATGAAATTCTTTCAGAAGCACCCATCGATATAGTTTGTAACAGTGAGGGCGAGGACGTCTTGTTGAATGTGATCTCTGAGTTAGACAAAGCCTCTCCTGACTGGGCCTCCATACCCGGTCTATCTTATAAAAACAGTAAAGGGAATATTCACACTAATGAAAAGGCATGTTTAGTTGCCTTTAAAGAAGATATAGTTGAAGATCGTACAAATTATTTCAAACGATACCCACAACTTGCCAAAGACACTGTTCAAAGATTTTTTTCGAGTCGTGGATGCCCTTATAGATGCAGCTTCTGCTACAATTCAAACATACAGGATTTGTTTAAGGAGAAAGGGACTTATGTCCGACAAAAAAGCGTCGAAAACTTCATAAAGGAAATAACATTACTGCGCGATAAATTTCAGATGACTTCAATTTTCTTTTACGATGATCTGTTTACCTACAGGAAAAAATGGATTCTCAGGTTCCTTGAAATATATGGGAAAGAAATCAATATACCATTTATGTGTACTACCAGAGCCAATGTTATAAATGAAGATACTGTGCGCATGCTCGCAAAGGCAGGGTGCCATACTGTCAGCTATGGCATAGAAACGGGAAATTATAATTCACGAAAGAATGTTTTGAAAAAAGATGTTACCGATGACCAGATCATTCGCTGCGGGCACCTTCTTCATAAATATGGAATCAGAACCCAGACCACTAATATGTTTTGTCTCCCGGGAGAAACCCTTTCTGATGCTTATAAAACTATTGAACTCAATATAAAGGCAAAAACCAATTTTGCTTTTTCCGCTCTTTTCATGCCTTTTCCTAAATCTGAAATCACTGAGTATTGTATTGAGGAAGGATTCTTGAAGCCTGATTATTCCTTAAAAGATTTACCCCATTCATTTTTAACCTCGAGTGTTCTCGCAATGTCTGATAAAAATGCTATCATTAATATTCATCGTCTTGCCTTTTTCTTTGTTAAATGGCCCTTACTCTATAAGTTATTGAGAAGATCGGTTCGTTTTTCTTTTCTTAACTATTTATTCTATTTGCTGTCTATTCTTAGCAATTTTCTACGGCACAAGGAAGAACGACGTATTACCCTATGGCACGCGGCGAGATATGCCTGGAGGCTTAGAGATTCGTTTTAATCTGTACTGCAAACCGGTAAAACTTTGTTTTTTATCAAAGTTTTTATGAAACTTATTGGAATTACAGCCAATTCTTCCCGCACGGACAAACGAGTTTGTCTATGCCACTCCCTGCCTACTTTCTTTTGTCTTTTGTCTTTTGTCTTTTGTCATCTTTGGTTGTAGCCGAAGGCTGCACAGTGAAATCCGTGTTTCTCAAATGTCTGTAAATTACAACATTCCTGTCCGATTTAGGAGTTTTGAATTGATGAAGTTGTATTTCAAATAGATTATTTCCATATCGAGCAGGATAGTCCAATACTATTTTTTGGTAATTATTATTTTTCATATAATCAAAAACATATTTTCTATAGAAATCTTCTTTCTTTTTAATTTCTGCTCTATTTTCAACAGTTTTTTTCAAAACAGATCCGATTGGAGATTTTTTTCTTAAAATTATCCAATCCGGAGGTTCGGGAAAAGGAATTTCATATATTTGTCTGAGGTTAGTATGAAACGCAAATGAAATATCTTCATGGTTCATCAAAAACGTATCATCTTCGCCCCCATGTTTTTTAACATATTTTACTATCCCATCCAAAGGGCCCCTGTATTGATGAGTAATTTCATATAAATATTGCAAAAATACAGACTTGAATTGTACCTGCCAATAAAAAGTTGAGATAGGGCCTCTGAAATATTCGGTATCACGAAGAGACTCCTTGATTTTATTTCCAGAAAGATAATCAATACCTTTGAAAGCAAAAAGAGGACCGACATGAATGACATTAGTTAATGTTAGCAGCCCAATAATTAATGTTATTATCACGGGTTTTTGCATTCGTCTCAAGTTGCAAACAATACGTGCTGCAAAAACATGAAATAGGGGTAGAATACCAGCTATATATTGTTGCATAGGGATATAGTTTATTGTAGAAATTCCAACAGTAGCAATAATCACAATTGTTATTAATACAAGTTCTTTATGCTTTAACAGATAGTCCTTTGTGTAAAAATTCTTCGAAACAAAAAGCAAAAATATCAAAGGGAATATATAATTGTTAATTTGAAAAAAAAATGAAAAAAAACGTATTGTTAAAGATGGTATATCAGTTTTATATGGTATACCAGTGGCAGTTGCATAGAAGCTGTTTACTGTTTCGAAAACTGGATATATGTATAGTATCCATGGGGCGGTAAGGAAAAAAATTATAAGAAATACGAGAAAAAATTGTTTTACCTGTTTTTTATTCCTCTCATAAGCAATTAGATGTAAAAGTATCCCCGTTAAAACTCCTGCGCATACTACATACATGGAATGAAAAAGTAAGACTGAAGATAAAGTAAAGCCCGTAGCGCTCCACTTTTTATGCTCGAGCATTTGAATATAAAACCATATTATTAACAATGTAAATGGTATTTGAAAGGCGATGTATCGAGCTGTTCTAAAATATAATAAAAGAGGAACGGAACAAATAAACAGTAAGGTTGCTATGAAGGCTTCATTTTGACGTTGGGAAAGTTTAAAAGTTAAAAGATACAGCAAAGGAACCGATAAAACACCGAGCAACGCCGAAGGAAAGCGCGCCGCAAATGAATTTTGGCCAAATAAATATAGTGACAACGCCCTTACATAAAAAGTGAACCAGGGCTGTAGTTTCAAAATTCCATCTGGAGAAATGTTACGGCCAAACTCATTTATCCCATCGCTGATAGCAGGATAACCAAATTTTAGCGTTGTGAGGCTGTGAAAGGAATCTCCCGCTTCGTCGATTTGCAAGACATTCTCGCCAAGCCTCGGAAAAATTAAAACAATACTTAAAAAAATTAAAAAGAATAATTTTTTATGGGTGTATAATTGTTGTCTTAGTCTGCCCATATATATAAAATTAAAAAATCAGCAACAGAAAAACACAGAAATTGAAACTCCCTGTGACAAGCCGCAGGGAATCTTCAGTGGAGAGTATAATTTTTTTAAGTTCGCTCTCTAACCCCGCCGCAAGCAGCGGGGAATGCGTTCGCTAAACACTTTCACAGATTTTTTAGCCACGAATAAACACGAATTGTCACAAATAAGTCATTCTGTGGCTAAATTAAGATTTGTATCTAAGACAGATATTTAATATTCCAAAGGTCACACTTCCCACAAATTTCAGTCTGTTTTTCTCGAAATTCTATAAATTTTTTATCATGCCATATATCCTTCAATTCCTTCTGAAGAATATTATCAATCTTATATCGAGGGAGTCCGCAACATGGCGTAACATCTCCGTATAAATTGATATATACATACGTGTAAGTTTTAAGACAATATTTTCCAAAACAGTGAAGAGCATTTTTTAAAATTTTGTAAATTTCCTTTTGAATTCCTTTTCCCACAGAATAATGAATACAATCGACCTCAATACCGCACTTTTTCCCTAACTTGTTCGCCTTTATCACTATTTCCTTTTCTTCTTCTCTGGAAGGTCTCGTGAGTTTTTCATTAAAGCGTTGATCCAAGCGCCCCAAGTTAACTCTATCAATGCCTACATAGGAGCCCCACTGGATAAGATTATATATTTCTTCTTCTCCATTTTTCTGTAAAGTAGACTGTATAGTAACTTTTGGCTTACATCCATTCCTTGCTTTTAATAGCTTTATTATATTTTTTTGAGCGTCATTATTTTTATGCCCAAACTTTGAAGATCCATTTAGTGAATCCATGGAAAATGATATAGAATCGAGTTCAGAACTTATAATTTTCTTTAAAATGGAATCATTAAAGAATACACCATTTGTAGTCAATTGGACCTCAATGCCTTTTTTTTTGCAAATTTCAATCATGTCGAAAATGTGCGGATGCATAAAAGGCTCACCCCAACCAGTTAATGTGATTAAGCGGACTCCATTTAAACAATCAATTATCCTTTTAAACAGGTCCATCCGCATATGCTTAAATTCCACACCAAGGTCCTCTCTTGGACACATATTACAGTCAAGGTTACATTGATTTGTTATCTCAATTTGTACCTGATCAGGCATGGAAGGAAGGATATAAAACAATCTTCCTAATGTTTCTTTTAAAACGGCTATCATCAAATGAACCCTTTAATGAGTTTCCAGTATAAATTAACCATAGGGCTTAAAAAATTATCCAGTAAAGGATGTTTTATCCCGCTCACAACTAACTTGCCTTGAAATATTTTAACAATTTCTTTATCTGGTATCATCCGTGTTTTTTGGACAAATTTTCGCCTCTTAATAATAGAAGGTACCATCGTAAGTATCTCATAGTAACTTTTGATTTTTTTTATAAAGCATCCTTGAGAAAGGGCAAAATATAATTCTGCTATTTCAACCAGATATGCTGCAGGTAATATAAGTACTAAAGTCTTTAAGTTATAATTTTTTAACAGGAGGTAAAGCCTGTTCTTTTCTGAATAATAAAATTTGTCCTTGTTACGGCTAAAATGATATTTATGGTAAATGACAGCTTTAGGGTTTACAATTAATCTCTTCCCGGTTAGCCGGATTCTCCAGGACAAGTCATGATCTTCATGATAAAAAAAGATAGACTCATCAAAGCCTCTTACTTTTTTTAAAATATTTCTGTGAAACATAAATATGCCTCCGCATGGCACCTCTTCTTCCTTCAAAGATTCACTGTCCTTCTCATAAATAAACCTGGGGCATGCTATCCCTACATAGTTTACATCAACTCCAAATGAATTTATTACATCTCTTTTATCAAAAAATAATATTTTTGGAATAGCTCCTCCAATATCCGATATTTCCATTGATTTAGTGAGCTTTGAAATACAATCAGGTTCCAGAGAAATATCATTATTAAGAAAAAGTAAGTACTCCCCTTTTCCTATGGCCATGCCTTTGTTCACTGCTGGCCCAAAGCCAATGTTAATTTGATTTTTAATTATCTTAATAGATGAGAACTTTTTTTTTGCAAATTCTACAGAACCGTCATTAGAAGCATTATCCACCATAATAATTTCCAGAGCAGGATAATCCTGTTTTAAAAGAGAAGAAAAACAATCTTCAAGATGCTGTTTCCCATTCCAGTTTACTACAATCACAGTGACAAGCTTTTTAAGCATATAAATATTAAATAGATCTAGTAATTACTTATTCAAATTAACCTTGCAGGGGAATAGCATAAACAAGATCATGTATGCACCAATTCAAATACTAGGGGGAGCGTAGAATAGATTATTTTAGCATACTTTGTTATTAAAGGTTTTATTTTGTTTTGTATCCGCTTGCTAAACTCCCAACAAATTGCTATTAATGCATTTACTAAACATTTTCTAAATAATTTTTGCAGTTAGAACTTTTTTTGATACTTTATATATATGTATCTATCCATCGTTATTCCTGCATACAATGAAGAGAATAGAATCGGTACTTCATTAACAAAAATACACAGCTTCCTCAAAAAACAGAATTATGATTTTGAAATAATAATAATAGACGACGGCAGCAAAGATAAGACATTAAACTTGCTATCAAAATATTCTCAAAATATCCACAATCTTATTGTTTTGAGAAATGGTAGAAATCAAGGAAAAGGATTCTCTGTAAAAAAAGGTGTTTTAAAAAGCAAGGGAGATATTATTTTATTTACGGATGCGGATCTATCAACTCCTATTGAAGAAACTGACAAATTGATCGGCTGGATTAAAAATGGCTACCAAATTGCCATAGGCTCAAGAGCTTTACCTGAATCTCAAGTTGAGATGCATCAAAGGTGGTACCGTGAACTTATGGGAAAGACTTTTAACAAGATCATTCGTGTGATTTTGAATTTAAACTATCATGATACTCAGTGTGGATTTAAATGTTTTAAAAGAGATGCCGCATTAGAAGTTTTTCAATCTTCAAAGGTTTGCAGATTTTCCTTTGACGTTGAATTATTGTTTATTGCCAAAAAGCAAGACATAAGGGTAAAAGAAGTCCCGGTCCGCTGGTACAACTCTCCAGAAAGCAAGCTTAAAATAGTACGAGATTCTTCAAAAATGTTATGGGATATTTTAAAGCTTAGATTTAATAATTTTAGGGATTAGGTTTGCCTGAAAAGGTATCCGGGTCTTGCTGGTTAAAAGGCTCGTCAATATAAATCAAAAGATACAACATTTTATCGCCTATATTTTGAATCGCATGGATCACGTTTGGAGGTATTTTTACAGCTACCATGTTTTCATCACCCATCAAAACCTCCTGACATTCATCGGAAGTAACATCTTTTAAAAGAAGTTTCCCTCTCCCTCTTATTGCACAAAACCACTCATGTTTTCTTTTGTGATAATGATTACCCTTAGTAACATCGGGCTTTGCCACAGTAATAAGTATTTGTCCAAAATCATTTTTCCCTCGAAGATTTTCTTTCCGGAGAATTTCCGCCAACCAACCTCTTTCGTCACTTTTAACATCTAATTTATTTATTATTAAACCTTTAATCATAAAAAAAATAAAATAATCTATCTAACCGCAGAGGCGCTAAGATCGCAAAGATGAATCATTGATGCATCAGGGTTCAGTTATCGCGGTTCATGAATAAAAAATCCGATTCCTGATCCCTGCATAATTTTTTGCGCACTGAGCAATCTCAGGGGTGAACTTTTATCATAAGATTTATTTATAGTTCTGAAAAAATGGATAAGTTTTTTTTAATCCATTTTCAAGATTTACCTTAGGCTCCCAGTTTAATTTCGAGTGAATTTTTTCATTGTTTGTCAAAACACATCCGGAAGCTTCCTGCCTATGGGATATATATTTGATCTTAGCATCAATTTTAAATAATTTTTTAATAATTTTTATAAATTTATTTAAAGTAGTTAACTTTCCAGAACCCATATTGAAGACCTCTTTATTTGCACATTTATAATCAATGGCCTTAACAAGAGCATCAACCACATCTGAAATATAAATAAAATCTCTACCTTGTTCTCCATCTCCATTGATTTGAACAGTTTTGTTGTTTGCTATCAGGTAACAAAAAGTTGCAATAACCGAATTGTAATGCGGTTTGCTAAAAGGACCGTAAATATTGGAAACTCTAAAAATGATCGAATTTAAGTCATACAGGCAAACTAATTTTTCAGCAGTCATTTTAGATATTCCAAATGCTGAGTCAGGGAAAAAGTGTTGATCTTCTTCTTTAATAGCTAAATTGCTAAATGAGGGGGTGTAAACTTGAATAGATGAGACAAAGATAAATTTTACTTTCTTTTCACTATAATGTTTAATTGCTTCCAGAAGGTTCAGTGTTCCTAAAACATTTACGCGAATAAGGTTTGCATTAGTGTCTCGATTTGCCCCGGCTGTATGAAATATTATGTCGCGCCCTGAAACAAAAGATTTAAGGCTCTTTTCATCCATAAGATTATTGTGTTTTCGAGCCAAAGGCACCAAATCATATTTTCCTGATTTTTCCAGAGCTTTTGTTAGGTGACTCCCGACAAATCCATGAGATCCAGTTATACCAATAGATAATTTGCTTTGATCCATTCCTTAGTTTTTTCAATTCCTTTTTCGAGGCTCGTCAGAGGTTCCCAGTTAAGAAGTCTTTTCACTTTAGAATAATTACATATTAATCTTTTTATTTCTGACTGCGGATGAATGTGCGGGACAAATTGAATCTTACTAGAATCTTTGCAAACCATAAGCGCCAGATCTTTGATAGCAATATCTTTCCCGAGACCTGCATTCAGCACTTCTCCATTGGTTTTATCGGAAAATGAAGCCCTGACAATAAAATCCGAACAATCTTCTATATACAGGAGATCTCTTGTCTGAGTTCCATCTCCAAACACGGGAAGGGGTTTATTCTCCAGAAAGTTCTTTATAAAAATAGAAACCACCCCTCCCTCCATGTTGCTCTTTTGAAAAGGTCCGTATGTGTTAAAAGGACGTAATATAACAACAGGAAGACCCAATCCACGGGCATAAGAGTCTGCCAGGTTCTCAGCCGCCAGTTTTGAACCCGCATAAGGGGACGCAGGTTTTACGGGGCTGTTTTCACTGATAGCCCCATTATTTGCCATATCATATACCATGCAAGTACCAATGAGAACAACTTTTACATTGTGTTTTTTGGCTTCTTCAAGAATATTATAAGTCCCAATTACATTTGAAAAAAAAGATTTAGATGGGTTTTTCAAACTTTCATGTACATTTATTTGGGCTGCAAGATGAATGCAAATATCAACCTTTTCTTCAAAAAAAGGTAAAATGTCATTTCTATTGACAACATCCCCTACTATCAAATCCTTGAGGTTTCTATCGTTTTTGAATTCACTCAAATTTTCTTCACTTCCATTTTCTAAATTATCAATAATCCAGACACAGCAATCTTTCTCAAGAAGCCTTTTAACAACCCATCGGCCTATGAATCCTGCTCCTCCCGTAACTAAAATATTTTTTTTTCTGTTCATTCTGATTTTTTTAAGACATTAAAATAATTAGCCACTAAGTCACAAAAAGATTCAGGATAAATGGAGAGAGTGAAGAAAAGAAAAAAATCCGTTTTTCTCCGTCTCCCCGCCTTCTCCATTCATCCTTTCCTTTGCGTTTAGAGTCTTTGTGGTAAATTTATCTCTTCTGATTGCGGCTATACCGCGCTAAGTATTAAGATATTTTTTGGTTGGTTTTTCGATCTCCATAAAAATAGTCCCTTTTTTATAGATTCGAACTGTTCCAGTAGATTCGGAAATAACAATAGCCGTCGCATTTGTAACAGAAGTAATCCCTGCTGCGGCAACATGCCGACTCCCTAATCCCTGGGGAAATTCTTCTTTATTCAGCGCAGCGCTGAGATATCTTCCAGCCGAAGTTACAACTCCATCATCTTGAATAACAAACGCTCCGTCCAAAGCAGAAAACTCTTTAATTGTCTCTCTTAATTGTGGGTCCATAACATTTCGCTCACCCTTCTGGTATCCCTGGAATGGGTTTATAATCAGCTGGCGGGAAAACTGCAATACCTTCTCATGGCTCCCTATAACAAATATAGTTCCAATTGGCCTACCTTCACGTCCCTGGTTTGCCAGTTCTATAGCCAACGTTAGAACGGATTCGAAAACTTCCGGCTTTAGCTTGTCCTTTTTCCCCGGGAGGTTTGCAGAAGTGAATACCTCAAATTCCTTCCCAATATCTAGGACTATAAGATTATCAAAATAACCAAATTGTTGTACCCCTGATAAACAAACTATTTTATCTCCGGAAACAACAAGACCCGCAGAAACAGCCTTCATTACGGATATCTTGATTTTCCCTATTCTGGTTAAGTTTACTTTTGGAACTCTAAGAACATTTTTAAATATTTTTTTCGCTTTTGTATATGTTTCCTCATCCTTGGTTGCTAATATAATACTACTCTTAGAATTTAATTCTTTAAACTGATCAAGATTATCAGAAAAATCCGCATAAATGAGAACGGAATTTGCCCCAACTTTTTTTGCAATCGAGTTCGCAACAGAGATAAAAACATTATTGAAATACTTTGGCGCTTTTTTTTTAGAAATTGGTACTGATATAGATTTTTGCTTTGCCATTATTTTATTTCTCGGTGAAAAGCAGTAGCAGTTTCATCCCTTGTAGAAATAAGTTTTAATTCTCCAAGTGTAACTTTGGAATATTGAAAAATAACCTTCTTGGAAAAGGTGCCTGTTGTCTCCTCTTTACTTTTATAGGCAATAAACCTATCTCCAAGTGTAACTCCTTGACTTTTTTCTACATCGAGATAAACAATGTCCCACAATCCTACGGTTCTTCTCTCATCTTTTGCACTGATTATATAACCCTGAATATTTTTTTCTGAGGTTGTAATGAGGGATCGATCATTGGAATTTCCAGCTCAATATGATCGGTTATTAAATCATTTCTGGCAATTTCTTCATAACAGTAACTCCCTCATATTTCAGTTAATTCGTATTGTTCCTGGTGCATATCATAATCCGCCTTAACAATTATTTTTTTATCTAAATTTCCTTCCATTCGATCCAAGTAGTCGCTTTCTTCCCCAAGCAACAAATCTGCCACTTGAGGATGAACATTAATTAATATTTTTTTCTTATTAGAGTTATTGTTTTCCATTGCTCTTTGAATTTTATCAAAAACTTCATAGCAAATAGTTTTGGAAGACTTAATACTCCCCTTTCCATCACAGTACGGGCAAGGCTGACAGAGAATACGGTTAATACTTTCTCGAACTCTTTGACGGGACATTTCGACCAAACCCAATTCAGATATTTTTAAGATATTTGTCCTGGATCGATCCGTCTTAACCGCCTGTTCTAAAACTTGAAAAACTTTTTCTTTGTTGCTATCACTCTCCATGTCAATAAAATCAATGACGATTAAACCACCTATGTTTCTCAACCGCAATTGGCAGACAATCTCTTTTGCCGCCTCCAAGTTTGTCTTGAGTATTGTCTCCTCAGGATTCTCCTTTCCAACATATTTTCCCGTATTAACATCAATCGCAACCAGGGCCTCTGTCTGGTCAATTGTTATATACCCCCCTGACTTCAACCATACTTTCCTTCTAAGCGCTTTTTCAATTTCCATTTCAAGTCCGTACGCTTCAAAAATGGGTTCTTTTTCATTATGCAGTTTTACCATAGATTTAAAACCTGGCATATACGAATCGGCAAAATCCAGGCAACGCTGGTAAACCTGAGGCGAGTCAACTATTAACTGGTCCACATCTTGAGTGAATAGGTCCCTCAGCGTACGATATATTAAATCCAGGTCTTTATAAATTAAAGCAGGGACCATGCTGTTTTCTGCCTTGCTTTTAATATCCGACCACAATTTACCGAGAAAATTAACATCTGATTCAAATTCTTCCTTGTTCTTCCCCTCGCCTACTGTACGAACTATATAACCTGCACCATTACCTCTTATATCCTGAATCACTTTTTTCAATCTTTTACGTTCTTCCTCATCTTCAATTCTTCTCGAAATTCCAATATGATCTATGGTAGGCATGAAAACTAAATATCTCCCCGGCAGTGTTATATATGTTGTAATTCTTGCTCCCTTAGTCCCGAGAGGGTTCTTTGATACCTGCACCAAAATTTCCTGACCTTCCTGCAAAACTTCTTCTATCAAATATGAACGGTCAAAATCTTTATTATTTCTTCTTCTTTGAAAATTGATATCTTCCTTTTCCGTATCTTCATTATCTTTTTTAGTTAAAAGGCTTTCATGCTCTTCCATTATATCAATTATATCAACATCAGATACATAAAGAAAACCGGCCTTCCCCAGCCCAATATCAACAAACGCCACCTGCATACCCGGCAAAACACGAGTAACCCGGCCTTTGTAAATATTTCCTACAATGTCTTCATCCTTTTTATGATCAATGTAGAATTCCACTGCTACCTGGTTTTCCATTACACCAACTCGAGTTTCTCTGGGGCTGGCATTTATAATAATTTCAGACGACATAATAAGCGGCCTCTTTTACCATTCGGTAATTCCCCCTATCATTTTTTAACTCCGGATAGAGGGTACTCAATATTTTATGAGGTGATAAAAGCCTCCCATCGTTTACTTTAGCAACCAGTTTCAGGATTAATCCCTTTTTACTCAATGATTGAATTTTCAGACTATCAAACCATGAGTTGAAAAATATCTCTTCCATTTCTCCGTCTTTTTCAGAAAAAATATTTATTTTGTTTCGGGATAAAAACTCGGTAAGCCGTTTCTCATGTAAAGGTAAATCTAATGGTTGAATTTCCTTTATTCCATTAATATATATCTTAAAATGGATCTTATTATTTATAACTGACAACGGCTTGGAATTCAATGGAATTTCCATTATCGAATGGATTCCCAGCCGTATAGGCATCACATTATTTAACTTACTTCTTATAGAATCTGGTCTCATCTTTGCTGTTAAAAATATATCAAACAATTCTTCTTTACTTTCCATCCCAACCGGCAATGCAAAAGCAAATGAGATTCTCGGGCGAGGATGAAAACCCTTTGAATAATCAACCGGAATTTTTGCTCTACGAAGAGCCCTAACCAGCAGAGAACTTATTTCTAAATGGGATAAAAATCTTGCCAGATATGTTTTTGTAAACTGAATACGATATTTAAAAATAGAATCGCTGAAACGCTGATGTGCAAAGTTCTTATCTTGTTCCCAGGCTCCAGCTTGAGAACAAAATGTCGCGTCTTTGTGTCTCTGGGGTTCTATATCAGCACATATTTTCTCAAGACCACACATAAGGCACTTCCCTTTGCGGCAATCCTTTTCTTTTATTTCTTCTTTTGATCGCAAATATTCTTTAAACAAATACTCTTTTTTTACACCAATATCGATTAAGTCCCACGGAAATATCTCATTTTTATCAGTCCTGTTTTGAGTATAGAACGTCGGGTCTATTCGAGCTTTTTCAAATGCCACTATCCAGCTATCAAAGTCAAATCGCTCCGACCAGCCATCAAATTTACAACCAAGTTGAAAGGCATGAAGCAAAACTTTTCCAAGCCGACGATCTCCGCGTGCAAACACACCTTCTAAAAAGCTTAGCTTAGGATTCTGCCACTTAATTTTGTATTTCGACCGTGATTTAAATTTGCTTTTAATAAATTTAAGTTTTTTCTCCGCAGAAACAGAATTGATCTGAGAAACCCACTGGAAAGGTGTATGAGGTTTAGGCACAAAAAACGAAATACTTATATTTAGCTTCTTGAACTTTGGATTCTTTCGCTTTGCATTGAAAAACACCTTTTTGCAAATTAAGTGAATTTTTTCCAGGTCATCATCAGTTTCAGTTGGTAGACCGACCATAAAGTAAAGTTTAATAGTCTTCCATCCCGCTAGAGCAAAGTTTTCTGTTGCTGTAAGAACTTCTTCTTCGGTTATTTTTTTATTTAAAATATTTCTCAGCCGCTGACTACCGGATTCAACTGAAATAGTAATCCCACCCTTTTCTGATAATCTCATACAATCAATCATATCCTTTTTAATTGTCCCCGGATGCAGCGACGGTAACGAAAGAGAAATATTAGATGAAGAAAAAGAGCGAATAAATTCCGGAAGCAGTCTGTCTATTTTCGAATAATCTCCCGAGCTAAGAGAGAGAAGAGAAATCTCACTGCAACCTGTTTTATCCATAGAATTTGCCGAAAGCTCTAAAATCTTTTCGACCGTTCTTTCTCTAACTGGACGATAGATAAATCCCGCCTGACAAAATCGGCAGGCCTGGGTACAACCCCTGTCTATTTCTATAGAAACCCTGTCATGAACCAATTTAGCAAAGGGCACTACCGGCGCTACGGGATAGTCTGCCTTATCAAGATCCAGCAAAATTATTTTTTCAACTTTTGCATACCTGCTATCTTCAGGTTTAATTTGTTTAATATTCCCTTCTTCAGAATACTCAATTGTAAACATTGAAGGAATATAAACTCCCTTTATTCTAGCTAATCGCCGGAGGATTTGATTTTTTGTTTCCTTTTTCTTTTTAGACTCAACAAACAGTTTAAGAATTTTGATAATAACTTCCTCACCATCGCCTACGATAAAGCAATCGAAAAAATCGGCAAGTGGTTCAGGATTGTAAGCGCATGGACCACCACCTATAATTAGCGGGTGATCCTCTCCCCTGTCTTTACTTAAAAGTGGAACATGGCCTAAATCCAACATATTAAGAACATTGGTGTAGCTCATTTCATACTGTAATGTGAAACCAATAATATCAAATTTGTTTAAAGGTAGCTTGTTTTCTAAACTTGCCAGAGGCATACATTTTTCTCTCAACAACCCTTCATAATCAAGATCAGGCGCAAAAACCCTTTCCGCGGCAAATTCTTCTCTTTTGTTAACAATATGATAAAGAATTTTTAAACCAAGATGCGACATGCCAATCTCATATTTATCAGGAAAAACCAGGGCGATAGAAGCTTGCATCTTTTTTAAATCCTTTTTAATAGAATTTACCTCTTCTCCAATATATTGAGATGGTTTTCTAACAAAAGGAAGTAGATCTTCATAATTTAACCGCCCCTGGCTATTCAATGAATGACCTCCTCATCCCAATATTTAAAATAATTCCAATTGCTATATATGTTGACACAATGGAAGATCCACCATAACTCACTAAAGGGAGTGGTATTCCTACTACAGGAAACAACCCGATAGTCATGCCCAAGTTAAACACCACATAAAAAAATAATGTACTGATAATTCCTAATCCCAAAAGCATTCCGAACCGATCTCTGACTTTGGATATGAGATCTAACGCCTTAATAAAAAATAACAAATATAAAATCAATAGTACGCAACTTCCCGCAAACCCCATCTCTTCTGCCAGCACAGAAAAAATAAAGTCGGTATGCTGTTCCGGTAAAAAATGTAACCTGCTTTGAGTCCCCGCCATCAAACCCTTTCCCCAGAATCCACCGGAACCAATTGCTATCCTGGATTGCAATATATGATAGCCGGAACCAAGGGGGTCAATATTTGGATCAATGAGAGTAAGCAACCGTTCTTTCTGGTAATCTTTTAAAAAAAACCATGACAAAGGTAAAATTAAAATAGAAGTGCCTATTATTAAAAGTAAAGTTTTCGGATGAGTTTCTACAATCAAAATCATCACAAACAAAATAAAAAGCAAGACCATTGAAGTACCAAGATCTGGCTGTTTGACAATTAAAATAAATGGAATAGTAGTTAAAATGCCCGGGATAATAAAATTTTTTAATTTGTAATCACCAATAAGCTTTCCGCCTTCAAAGTATTTCGCCAGAGTAATTATAAGAATTATCTTAGCCATCTCCGATACTTGAAAAGTAAAATTTCCAATAGTTAGCCATCGTTGAGCTCCTGAAACTTTCTTCCCAAACAACAGGACAAAAGCCAGTAATATCAACAAGAAAAAATATATTAAGTAGGAAAATTTCGCTAAATGTCTGTAATCAAAAAGCAATACAATTAATAAACATGCTAGACCATAAGAAACCCATATAATTTGTTTAATGTAAAGTTTTTTTAAACTGTCACTTGCTACACCGTGCATAGCGCTATAAATAAACACGATACCTACAGATGAAATAATTAAGGTAAGAATTAGAATCGTCCAATCGAAACTTGAGACTATACGGCGATCAAACATTTTTTAAAGGATATAATTGAAAATATTTTTTTATAATTTCTCTTGCGACCGGCGCAGAGGCACTGCCGCCATGCCCGCCATGTTCAATAATCACGGAAACAGCAATTTGAGGGTTTTCAGAAGGCGCAAACGCTACAAACCACGCATGATCCCTGAATTCATAAGGGATTTCCTCTTTTTCTTCCTCTTCCTCATCACTTTTCAATTGAATCACCTGAGATGTACCTGTCTTTCCGGAAACTGTAATTCCAGGAATTCTTGCGCGGTATCCCGTGCCCCTTTTTTCAACAACAACACCTGATAAAGCTTTTCGGATAATATTCAAATGCTCTTCAGATACCGGAAGTTTTTTTAAAATTTGCGGGCTTATTTTTTTTATCACAGTTCCATCATTAGTAATAATTTTTTTAAGAACAAAAGGTTTCCAGAGGGTGCCACCATTTGCAACAGCATTAATAAGGTTTGCCATCTGAAGGGGAGTTGCCAAGTTATAACTTTGTCCAATCGACGCGGATATCGTTTCCCCTGGATACCACGGCTCATTTCTATTTTCTATTTTCCAGTTTTTCGAAGGTACCAATCCCTTTTTTTCTCCCGGAAGCTCAAATCCAGCTTTTTGCCCAAACCCAAATCCATACGCGTACCTTGCCAACGCATCGATACCAAGGCGATACCCCAATTCATAGAAAAAAACATCGCAGGATTGAACCATAGCTTTATGCAAATTGACTTCCCCATGACCCCCTTTTCTCCAACACCTGTAATTTCTATTCCCAAGTTTAAACTTTCCTTTGCAAACAGTCGTAAACTTTTCATCGACCATGCCTTCACCCAGCCCCGCGGCTGCTGTAATGATTTTATAAACAGAACCCGGCGCATATTGCCCCTGTATTGCCCTATTTTGTAAGGGATGCAACTTATCATAGCTAAGCGCATTCCATGCTGTTTTAGAAAACTTTCCTGCAAACAAATTTGGATCAAAAGAAGGGCTACTTGACATAGCTAAAATAGCGCCTGAATTCGGGTCTAATACAGCAACCGCCCCTTCTTTTCCTAAAAGTAATTTTTCCACTATTTTTTGAATTTCTACATCGATGGTCAAAACAAGGTTCTGTCCCTGTTTTGGAAAAACCTGATGTAAAATTTTAAGTTCCCTCCCGGAAGCATCTACTTCTATCTCTTTACTCCCTTTTTTGCCTCTCAAGGTGTTTTCATAAATCTTCTCCAATCCGTATTGTCCTATATAGTCCCCCTGCTGATAACCTGAATTTTTTGCAGCAGCAAGTTGAGTCTTGCTTATCTCACCAACGTAGCCTAAAATATGGGCGGCTAGATTGTCTTCTCTATAATTTCGCAACGGCTCCACTTTAAAAAAAATACCGGGTAAATCTATTTTATGTTCTTCTATAAATGCCACGTCTTCCCTGCTTAAATCCCTTTCGATCAATATATCTTTATAGGAAGGCGCTGTTTTAACTGTTTGGTGAAATTCCTTTTCATCCATACTAAGGCGCTGGCTGATAATTTTATAAATGCCTTTAATATCATTTGCGTTTTCTGGAGTAATATAAAGGTTAAAAGATGACCTGATATCAACAATTACACGATTGTTTGTATCAAATATTTTGCCTCGATAATCTGATTGTAATACTTTTTTTGTCCGATTATTCTCTGACAACGTCTGAAGAACATCTTTTTGAAGAATTTGTAAATGCCATATTCGCAAAATCAATACTCCAAAAGAAATAATGATCACAAAAAGAAAAAAAGTTATTTTTCTTTTAAGATGTTCAATCAGCAAAGGATTGTAAGATTCAAATTTCATGGTAAAATCTTCAATATTATTTTTAACAGAAGAAAATTCGTAGCAATCTGCTTCGCGTTATCTAATTATTAGTTTCCTATTTAATCGCCGACTCTCGCCTTCTTTTTTTAGAGAAAACGACCACTTTATCCCTAAATATCAGAATAAATAAAGGTGCGACTAAAGTTGTGTAAACAGATGACAATAATAGTTTATTCAGCACTATTGCCATCTGTGTTTTATCCGGAATCGTCAGGAATACAATTAGCGATATAATGACTGAATCAACGAGGGACGCTAAAAGTATAAAAGTGAATTGTGAAAAGGTATTTTCAAAAAAGATTTTATCTCTTAAATAACCAAAAATAAAACCAACAATTCCTTTCGAAAAAGCATTCATGCCTAACAAATTGCTTGATAAACAATCCTGGATAAGCCCTAATGTAAACCCTGATATCGCTCCTCTACCTTCTCCTAAATTAACACTAATAAAAAAAGTTAGTATTAAAACAATATCAGGCCTAACTCCCATAATAGTAAAGCTGTGGAGAAAAGTCGTCTGGAATACAAATAGCAGAACTATAAAAAATATATTAGCTATAACATTCATTTCAGCACAAAGACTTCTTCAAGAAATGAAATTTTGGCAGATGGGGTTACAACAACATTTCTAAACAAACCTTTTTTAGTCTCTTCTACCTTGCTTACTCTTCCTATCAATAAACCTTTAGGAAACACTCCGCCTAATCCGGAAGAAATAACGGGGGACCCTACCCTAATGTCAGCATCATGCGAAATATATTTCATTTCACAAATATCACTCCCTTTCCCAACAACAACTCCTCTCGTTCGTTTATCTTGATCTAAGGCATCTACCGCACTTCTCACATCAGTAATTAAAAGGACTTTCGAGTAAAACGGAACCGTTTGAACAATATGTCCCACCAGTCCCTCGTAAGTAACTACCGCCATGTTTTTCTTTAAACCGTCTTTAAATCCTCTATTAATTGTAATCATATTAGACCAGCTTATAGCATCCGAACCTACAACAGAAGCTAAAATCATTTCTCTTTCTGATCCCAATTTGTATTTCAGCATTTTGCTGAGACGCTCAAAAGTTTTATTTTGTTCTGTATATTTCAGGGCCTCATGTTTTAATTTTTTAATCTCTTCATTGAGATATAGATTGTTTTTTCTAACTTGGGTTAATGAAATATAATTGTGCCATATATTTTGAATCTTTCTGATCGAATGGAAAAACAGCGACTGTAATGGAGAAACGATAGAAACAACCGCTTTCTCTAAAAAAGTTGGGATTGTGGTTTTAGCGCTGAACGAAATAATCAGGAGGGAAAAAAAACATATAAAGACAAAAATAAAGATTTTTTTTTTTTTGAGTATATTGTTCCTCATATAGAAACTTTCTTTAAAAGTTCTATTTCATCAAGAACTTTTCCGGTTCCTAATACAACCGCAGAAAGAGGGTCTTCCGCCAAGCTTATAGGTAAGCCGGTTTCCTCCCGAAGAAGAATATCCAGTCCCTTGATCAGTGAACCTCCACCGGCAAGAACAATGCCTTTATCAACAATATCAGCCGCTAATTCCGGTGGTGTTCTTTCCAGGGTTACCTTCACAGCATGAATAATCTGATTAATAGTTTCCGCCAATGCCTCGCGTACATTGTCTTCTGTAATGAGGAGTGTTTTAGGAATACCTGCCACAAGATCCCTTCCTTTTCCTTCAAATGACTCGTTGTTACCAGTGGGATGTACGTTACCAATTTTAATCTTTATATTCTCTGCTGTTCGCTCTCCTATAAGAAGGTTGTATTTTTTCTTGATGTAATTGACGATCACTTCATCCATTACATCTCCAGCAACTCTAACAGATTTGCTAAAAACAATGCCCGACATGGAAATAACAGCAACTTCAGTCGTGCCACCTCCAATATCTACAATCATATTTCCCGACGGTTCCTGAACAGGAAGACCGACTCCAATGGCTGCTGCCATGGGTTCCTCAATCAAATAGACCTCCCGTGCACCCGCTGATTCTGCTGAATCTCGCACAGCCCTTTTTTCCACCTGCGTAATTCCCGACGGAACCGCAATAATAATCCTTGGCCTTACAAGAGCTTTCCGGTTATGCACTTTCTGGATGAAGTGCCTGATCATGGACTCTGTTATTTCAAAGTTTGCGATTACACCGTCCTTCATCGGCCTTATTGCCTGAATGTTACCGGGAGTTCTTCCCAGCATCTGTTTGGCTTCTGCCCCAACCGCAAGCACTTTACCGTTTCCTTGAGAAACTGCTACAACTGACGGTTCTCTTAATACTATACCTTTCCCCTTTACATAGACTAAGGTATTTGCAGTACCAAGGTCTACTGCAAGGTCAGTTGAAAACATACCAGCTATCATGTTAAAAACCACTTTTTCACTTCCCCTTTAATTTAAATTTTGATATCTCAAACCCCCAATATATCAATAGATTTCTAAAATATCAATATTAAAAAAATCCTACTGTTTTCTTTTTTTTATAAGAAAGAATAGCCTCCCTTCTCTGTTCATGGCGCCAGCCAGCTTTGCTGACTCTTTTCCCGTACCAAAAAAAATATCGACACGCCCTGGCCCTTTAATTGCTCCACCTGCATCCTGGGCTACCACAAACCGTGAAATATTTTCCCATCCTGTAACATTTCCTTCTACATCCGTTATAGGAATCTCCGTTTCAATAAACGCCAATCCGCCTTTTGGGAAAATTCTCGTATCAGATGCAATAGACCTTCCTGCTGTTACCGGAACTCCTGTGCTCCCTATAGGGCCCTGCTCCACAACTCTGAAAAAAATATAACTCTCATTGTGGAAAAGAACTCTCTCCATCTCCTCAGGATTAGATTTCAGATACTCGCGTATTGCTTTCATTGACATCATCTCTTTAGGTATTTTCCCCTCCTTGATCAAAAGTCTGCCTATGCTTCGATATTCTCTTCCATTCGCTGCAGCATAATTAACGTTTATTTTAGAGCCATCCGGCATCTTTATTATGCCTGAACCCTGTATATGAAGAAAAAAGGCATCTAACGGATCAGACAGCCAGGCAATTTCAAGCCCCTGCCCTGAAAGAAAACCAGAGAGGTCAATTGATTTTCTATCGTGGTATGGAGTCACGGCCCCGTCTTTTATACGTGCAATGATTCTTTTTCCTTTAAAACTTCGCCTAAAATCTCCGAGTTTGATTTCAATTAAATCATCCGGTTTACTATAAATTGGATATTGGTAATCATCTGTTTTCTTGTAATTCCCCTTAATAACCGGCTCGTAATACCCTGTAAAAAGCACCTTCTTTGTGCTATCAAATCCAATAGAAGTATAAATATTGAAATCTCGTATTATCCTGTAGTTTAAGTCCGATCTATCTTCAGACTCTTTTAAAATCGAAATGAAATGTCTGAAAGATTCCTTTACCTCCTTAACACTGTATTTTTGATTTCCATACGTGAAAACCCTGTCTGCAGGGAGTCGATTCAAAAACTTATTATTTTTTTCAATAGCAGCGAGGAGTGACCTCATGTCCAAATCATCATATAAATTAGGACGACCCCACCAACCGATCTTTTTTAATGCGTCAGAAGGAGACAATTTACCGGCAGGCTTATAATATGAAGCGCAACCTCCAAGGAAGGAAATAAAAAATATGAGCAGGTAAAAATTTAAAAATCTACGGGACATAATAAAAAAAATCTTTTTTAAATGAGCATTCTCTCAACAACATATTTCCGGCAATACCTATACATCCATCTAAACTGGGAATATTATTTGACTCAATATGATATAATTTTTTTCTCGAATTGTATAAAGGTTTCTTCATGAAAAAAATCTTTTTTATTAGCTTATTTTTATTTACTCTACTCGGCTGTGGCACTTCCACGGACAAAGACCTGACACCCTGTTACATCATTATTCCAAACAATCTTGAATTTGTGCGAATTTCATATTATTACATTAACAACCTTGCTTATGACGACAAAGATCCTCTTCAATATGTCATTGAGATAGAAAACGATTCTAATCAGCCTTTGAATGATTTATACCTTACGATTAACTACAAATGGAGGGCTCCTTTAAAAGACATTTATTATTATCAAGGCTTTTTAAAAGGATATGAACCTTTTGGCCAATCCTCATTTCCTGAAAAAAATAAACTGAGATTTACATTTAATAAAAAATCATCAAACCGTTTATTATTTACTGATCCATCCGGCAAACACATGCCTGATCTCACTTTTTTTCATTCTCTTCACCTAAAAACAGACCATGGGGCTGGAACCTGGGGTTTCCCTGATCCGTAGTTGGAATGTACCTAATAAAGTGTATCTGGACAACCTCGGATGCTGTCATCATCCTCTAGTATTAATAACATTCTGGATGGGATGGCGGCTGTGGGGTATGCAGCCAATGGGATTTCACAACTCAAAAGTTTCATCCACAGGAGCGAATTACAATTATTGACAAGACAAAAATGTCCTTCTTTTTATTGACAAGTTACACCATCTGTAGATACTATTACATAGTCTCTTTTTTATAACTTCTTCTCCGTTTATGGGAGCATTTTTGATTCACCAGAAAATAACAACACTCGCCCTCAAGAAAATATTGATATCTTTAATGTACTGAAAATCAGGAAAAATGAACTATAAGGTATCTTTAGTATCCATTGATTGCAACCAGGAACTCGCCACACAGCTTTTACACTCAGTGCTGATTGAGAGTGGAGTCGATGTTAAAAGTTTCTATATTAAAAGTAATCCTCACGATGTAGATGCTGCGGGACAGCTTGAGGAAAAAGATATTGAAGTTTTTTTTGATCATTTAAAAAAATTCAACCCTGACCTTGTAGGCTTTTCGTTAAAATCTCCTATTTTTGATTCCGCAAGAAATCTGACAAAAAAAACAAGAACAGTATTATCTGACACTAAAGTAATCTGGGGTGGTGTTCATCCGTCAATATCGCCTGAGGAGTCCATTAAGCATTCAGATTTTGTTTGTGTTGGAGAAGGCGAAGAATCACTATTAGAATTAGTGAAAAAGCTTTCTAACGGAGAAAAAGGAAACGATGTGCAAAACATATGGGCCAGAGAAAATGGCTCTATTCGTAAAAACTCACAGAGAGCTAGTGTAGAAAACCTGGATGCGCTTCCGTTACCTAAAATAAATGATGGAAATCATTTCTTCATTTCTAATGGAAAAATCGGGAATACCTTTAGCTTGCCTGAATGGACAATTTTAACATCCAGAGGGTGCCCATTTAAATGTTGGTTTTGCACAAACGAAACCATCGACGAAATCTATAAAAGAAGGGCTTTAAGACGCCGAAGCGTAGGTAACGTCATTGATGAACTGGTACAGGTCAAATCAAAACTGGAAAATGTTGAAATCATTTCTTTTCAAGATGATATTTTTACAGTTAATCAGAAGTGGATTGAAGAGTTTGTCCCTCAATACAAGAAAAAGATTGGGCTCCCCTTCATAGCTCAAACACATCCTACATTTGTAAAAACAAAGGTCATAACTCTGTTAAAAGAAGCCGGTCTGCAGGCTCTAATGATGGGCATACAGAGTGGTAGTGAAAGAGTGCGAAAGGAAGTATTTTTCAGAAAAACTTCCGACCAACATATTTTAAACGCTGTCAATATATTGAAAGAGGTTAACATTCCTTACGTACGCTACGATTTAATTCACAATAACCCCTATGAGACTCGTCAAGACAAGTTGAACACAGTCAATCTACTGTTGAAGTTCCCCCGGCCAGTTGGCTTGAATATTTTTCAACTCCACTGGTATCCTAAAACAAAATTAACGGAAAAAGCTTTAAAAGAGGGAATAATCAGTGAGCAACAGATCGAGGGAAAGGTCACCAATAAACACGCTTTTCAACGTGGGGTTACATCATTTAATTACAAAGAAGACATTTATTTCGCAAACCTCTACTACCTTGCAACATCAAGTTATTTCCCAAAGACCCTTGTGAGGTTTTTGAGCAATTATCATTTCTTTGAACGTTACCCGATCATTATTGATAATGTAGTTTTTTTTACAAAGTTTTTAAAATTTTTCTTTTTTGGGCTGAATGGACTTTTTAAAATTCTCCAGGGGAAGGGTTCAAAAGAAAATATTTTTGGTGGACTTGAAATGTTAAAGAGATTTATTAGACCAACAGATTTCCAGTATTAAGCCTTTTCCCTTATTGCTGAAACCTGCCATTTACAGATAACCTTCCTTTTCTACGCATCCGGGTGGCATCAATTCTCAAAAAACCTTTCGGAAATGTCTCCCTTCACCAGTAGAAAATCTTGTTTTTGTTTTTGTTAAGCTTGATAACTATGGTTCAGACAAGTTTTATATTTGCACTTGGCCGGAGCTGACCGATGTAATTTCTCGAACCCATTCAGAGTGCCTTGCCAAACATAATGGAGTAAGGCCTAAAAGATGGGACTCATTGCATACTGCCATTAACGTGAACCACATTTCCCATTTTGAAAACAGATGGGAATTAATTGAGAAACTTCTGAAATAACGGGATATATTATCTAAGTTGTGACCCAATCGGGTAAAGGGGAGTGCTTAGCTCCTCCTCCATATACCAATTTTCTTTTTCCCCTGAGTCTCCGCTTACTGTGTATGTTAATTTGGCATATGTAGATGGTGGGCACCCTTATAAAGATAAAGCGATGGATATTGTAGCCACTCCAAACTGTGTCGTTTCTATAAAGGTGTCTGGAAGGGTTGATAAATTAGAAACAGAGTACTGGCAAATGATAGATGAACAATTCGAATTAGTAAGAGAAGTTATCGAAAGACAATATGGTATTGTCAAGTTTTCTTCAAGTGGTTCTCGGATTAGGTGGAGTGTAGTTACTGACACTTCATTCTGGTTGTTTGCAATTGGTATCTGCTCCTTCATCATGAGCTATGTATATGGTATTAAGTTTTCTATACAGCCAAGCTCTTTAACAAAAAAATATTCTATCTTCATAATGATAGTGGCTATTTTTATAGTAATTGACGCAGTTGTTAAATACGAATGGTTCGGGCAAATACATAGCAATACATATGGGTACGAAAATTTGGTTCATTTTATTCTGATGTTTGTTGTACATCTTTGTGCTTATCTCACGAACAAACCGAAGGTGGTTTCTTTCGCTATTTGGTTTATTGTTCTCAGTTTAATTGCAAATATGATATTTTGGTTTTCAGGTTGGACTGTGGTTGAAAGAAGCCATTGGGTCGGAATGTTTTTTGGTTCAGTTTTAGTAACATACACTCTTGTAAAAAGTTCCTCTTTAAAAAAAATAAAGGGGTAGAGACGACTTGTTCACAATAATAAAAATTCCATAATCGGATAAGCTCCCTTGGGAAGCAAGGAAAAATAAAAGAGGGTTGTGTAAGTACATTGGAGGACAAAATGAATACACCTCGTAAAGTTATTTGGACAGCTTACTTAATCGCTCTGACATTTTCCTTCTTTTCAGGTGGAATGGAACTCGGTATCATTTTTATTATTTTAGGATGGATTCCATTTTTATTAGCACATTTTATTTGGAAAGGCAAAAAGAGCATCAAATGAAAGATATTTTGGTAATTTTCATATTTTTGTTCCTTTTGGGGGGAGTTGCAAATTTATTTGGGAAAGACTCGTCTGAAGATATTTCAAAAAATGGAAGTACATATGTATTGAAAGAGGCTAAATATTTATTTGGTGGAAGCTGGTTTCGTAAAGATGAAATTACATTTAACGATGATAACTTTCTAATAAATATAAAATCTCTTATAATGGGAAATAAAACAGTTAGAATTCCCCATACTAAAGTTACTGAAGTGGTTTTTAAAGAGGGTTACTGGTATGATTCTGTAAAAATAAGAACTGGTTGGAAATTATTTAGTTCCGATTATGAATTTTATATTAAAAATAAAGGAAGCACTTTCTTTATAAAATTAATTATTGAAGGATATGCATCCAATTTTATATTAATAGAAGAAAGGACTTTAACAAAAAGAGTTGCATCATTCATATCATCTATAGGTGGTAAGGTGAAAGAAAATTAACCCCTTTTTGTTTTGCTCCCCCGAAGGGGCAGTTGATAGGATTTTAAGGCAGTCTGAATTGTTTGCTGAAGACTGGGTTTCAAAGGAACAACAGGCGAATAATGATTGCCGTTAAGAAAGTAAGTATTATAATAAAGGTTATAGAAAGGAGGTGAATTATGTGGAAATTAAAAACAGTACTGCTTCTATCATTGCTGATCTGTTCCTCAATGGTTAATGCAGAAAATTTTGTAAGGGAATATACCTATACAGCGTCAGACGATGACTCATTAAATGATGCAAGAGCCAAAGCAGCAAATCAAATGTCTAAAGAACTTCTTAATGAAATAGGAATTTATATTAGAAGCGAAACCTTGCAGAGAGGCACAGATAAAGATAGTGCTATTGTTGAAAGGTTAAAGACCGTGACTGCAGGCATTGGAGAGTTCAAAGTACTTAATGAGAAGTGGGATGGTCGCAAATATTTTGTTAAAGCTAAAATAACTGTGGATGTCAAGAACGCTATGGAAGAATTAGAAGATGCCATAGAAGATACAAAAAAAAGCAGGAAACTGGAGATTCTCTTGGAGGAGGAAAGAGAGAAGAACGAGTACCTTGAAAAGAAAGTAAATAAACGAACGGCTTATGAACCGAAGAAATATAAATATGAAACGAAGAAACCTAAAAAGGATTGGAGCTTTGGTGCTATTATGAGCAGGCTCTACGGATTTGAAGAATAGGAGGTATTATGAGATATTTAATTTTTGTTTTACTGTTTAGCTTAATCGGCTGTGCGGGGAATGTAAATAAAATGTCAATGAGTGCTGTTGACCATCCTGAATGGGTTGTGAAGGGTAATGACAGTTTTGAAGATGAAAAGTATTTTTATGGAATAGGCTCTGCTTCTGGTTTTAATAATTATTCTCTTAGAAGAGTAGCTGCGGACAACAGAGCAAGAAATGATATAGCCAAATACCTTAAAGTCTATACGTTGTCATTGATGAAAGATTACGAAGCGTCTATTGCTGAGGAGTCAAGAGTTAATATTGAACGCCTGACAGAAAACGCCATACGAACTGTTACAGAATACACACTTGTTGGCGTAGTGATTATAGATCACTGGGAACATCCCAACAGGAACGAACTATTCTCACTCGCAAGGATTGATAAAGCTGCCGTAGCTGAGCGAGTCAGAGAAAATGCAGAAAAACTACATAAAGAATTGTTAAGAGAAAGGAAAGAGTAATGCCAGTAAATTGATTATTAACACTCAAGGAAGGCGGGAAGGATGTACAAAGTGGGAGAAAAAAAACGTAAAAATTACTTTCATCATAAATCGTGTAAATGGCGATCTGTATATTTCAGGTATTCAAATTTAGAGCGGTTACAACAATCTATGCATTAAAAAAGAGAGACTTTTCTAACTCATATCAAGCGATCAGATTGTTAAAGGGGTAGATAAATGAAATGTCCAGAGCGCGGACAACATAATCCAGATAGATTAATTAAATGTGAATGTGGATATTCGTTTAAAGAAAAGAAATCCAATGGTAAGTGAAAAAACAAAAACCATTGATCGGCTTTCTTACTTAGAGCATGAGGATTGGCATCATGACATAGTTAATGAAGGTGAATCCCAATACAAACGGATACATGAGAATTTAGCAAAGAAAATAGAGGAATATGGTAGCGAAAAAAAAATGGATAAATCACAATTAGGTAAAATTCAACTTGAAGCAGGATTCATTTTTTTAAAAATTGCAGATGCTTTAAAACATCATTGGAAAAATGCTCCTAAAGATCAATTTTGGGATTATCCTAACATTACATCTGATTTAAACTCACCTGAGAAGTGGCATGAAGTAAGTCCTGTCAATGCTACGCTGTTAGATATTGCAACAGCAAAATACCTCAAGAGTCCTTGGATGCAGATTAACACCATTGATCTGTTTATTCTAAGAGGTTTTATTTTTAATGAATTAGCTCATTATTCAGATGGAATAAAATCGGGATCACTTGAGGGTCGGTTTGATTTGGCACATCTAATAACTGGTGGTAAACTTGAAAAAATGCTCTTAGTTAAAGCACTTTTGGGTACGATTAAAATTTTTCTTCAATGGATATTGCTCCCAATGGTTGCTGCTATTTCTTATTATTATGGATATGAAAAAACAACCCTATCGGTTCTCCTTGCTTATACGGTTATTGTAGTAATAACTATTTTGTTAGCTCCTAAAAGGTATTTCCGAAACCGAGAGAGAAGAGAAACACGGAATAAATTAGCAAAAAACGTAGAAAAATTGATGAACGTATATAGGATGTTGAGCTATCGCACATTAAACCCATCACAATTAAGATCACAACTTAAAGATTTAGAGCAATATGATCTCTATTTATCTCCTCCAGTTTATTCAATTCTTGACAGAGCAATACAACGAGACCCTTATGTTTTGCTTGAAGAATAATTAAACCCCTTTTTAGTAAATTTTCCCGAAGCAGCAGTTGATACTAATATTCCCATCCTCCTCTCCCCCCTGACCCCACCCCTCAAAGTGCCAAAATATACTACAGCAAGCCTTCCAGCAGCCCTTACAGCATTTAAAAATCCGAAGGCTATACCCAAGCAAGGGTGAAATAATGGAGAGTGAAAGACGCTGCGGTTGCCCCTTATCGTAGAAATCTCCAAGAGGACAGTAGATACTTATTCCTATACCCCTCCCCCATCAGGCCTGAATATGACATCATTACCATTAATCCTTAAAATTTACCATATCGTTAAAGAACCTTGCCTACCCTATTGTTACACATTCACCTTTTTAACTCTTTTCTTCATTAAAACATCAGCCTTTAAGAAGTTTTTTATTGCATGACGCATCTTCCAAAACTTCTTTTTGTTAGAGGGCAGATCTCCATCGGTTATGTCTTCTTTGTCAATGGAAATCTCATTCATATTCTCCTTGAAGAGCCCAGATGTTAAAACATACTCTCTATAAGCTTTCATTCTAAACCCCTTCCATCTTAATTCAACGACATGGGAAAGCTCATGAACTAAGAGGTTTTTCATTCTTCTCCATGTTATAGGTGGCGGCTGTAAGTTAATCTTTGCATATGCTATTTTTTCATATAAATCATAAGTCATGCGGTTTACCACAAATCCATAAGTGGGATTTTCACTGGGAGCTGGATCAGTATCATTCCTTATATGAAGCCAAATATATAACATACCTCTACCGTTTTTATATTCCACATCATCAACCTCTTCAGTTAAATAAACATGCCAATTAGGTGGAGTGATCTTATTAGCAAAATCCCTGAGTTTTTGTTTATCTGTTAGTGAGAAATTAAAATAATTTTTCATTCTTCAAATTTTTGAGTACTCTATAAATACTGGTTCTGGTAGCTTGTGACCTAAAGAGCTATCTTGTAGTTTACAAGTCGTTTAGCTTTCTCAACGCCTCTGCATGACTTTCAGCAACTTCTAATTCGGATTTATCGAGAACACTGCTAATCTCTATCATTGACATTTCCTCATAATAATAAAGAGCAATTACTTGGAATTCTTTTTCCTTTAACATATCCATTGCCTTACATAAAGCCTCATACATTTCTTGATATTCACTCTGGGACTTTGCATGACCATTCAGTATTCTTAGGTCATTAACCAAGGCAGAAGGGATAGAACCACTCCTCTGCATTATTTTGTAGGTTTCTAAATTTAGCATGGGTTTGCCTGAGTAGAGTGTATTAATCTCATTTTCTGTCTCTGATGATTCAAGAACACGGTGTAGTTTTCCTGTTTTTTGACTTTCATGCTTACTCATGACTGGATTATAAGCTAAAGCAGTTTGTGTATAAAGAAAGAAATTAAATAAACTCCTTTTTATAAAAATCTTCCGAAAGGGCAGTAGATACTAATATCCCCATCCCCATCTCCCCCTTCCCCCAGCCATCAGCAACAGCCTAAACAAATTCTATTATATTTTTTTGTACGCTGTCGGGATATGCAATCATTGACTTATAAGAGCTAACCTTTGCGCCTTGCCTTTGCATCCTTTAGATATGCAATTGCTGTCTTGTTATAAAAAACCATGAATAAAACTTTTTTTAATAAAAGTGAAATTAGGTCTTGACAATACTTACTTATAGGTATTTACTATGAGTAAATGCAATTTTGACTTTTATAAAGGAAAATTAAAACATGGTAACAATAAAAATTAATAGCCTGAGTTGTAAGAGATGCGGACACAAATGGATTCCACGCAAGGCAGATATAAGAATATGTCCATCTTGCAAAAGTCCTTATTGGGATAGACCAAAAAAGAAAGGGGGGACAAAAAAATAAGAAGAAATAGTTTTTAAGCGGGCTGCAAGATTGCGCAAACAATCTTACAACCCTATTTATTAATCCTACAGAGGAGGACTAATATGTTTACACAGTATAAAAGCGTTTCAGAAGTAAAACAAGCCTACAAGCAACTTGCCTTCAAACTCCATCCAGACAGAGGCGGCAATCATGATGCCTTTGTTGAAATGCAAGCCCAATACCTTGTCAAACTCAAAAGCCTAAACGGTCAAACCTCTACAGGAATCGACAAGAAAGAACACACCTATTATTACAATGAATCAGTTGAATCCGAAGTAATGGAAAAAATCACGGAATTATTGAACCTGAAAGCCAATGACCTTGAAATTGAACTTTGCGGGGTTTGGTTGTGGGTTAGCGGAAATACCAGAGCATATAAAGAGAAGTTAAAAGAATTAGCCCTCAAATGGCATTCTAAGCGTTCAAAGTGGTACTTCCACACCAAGACTAACCGAAAGCGGAGAATGTCAAAAATGAGTATGGATCAGATCAGATATGCTTATGGTTCAAGATCATTTGAAGCTGAAAAAGAAGTTGTAAGGGGGGCTATCGCATGACAATAAAAGACAAAACTAAAACTAAAAAAATGCGATGCTCTGAGGATGTAGTTGAAATTTTCAAGACTGTGCTTCAATCAGAAAGCGAAGTTGACCAAGACAAAGAACATTTCTGGATTATGGGCTTAAATTGCAAAAATACAATCAAATATATAGAACTTATTAGCCTCGGTTCTCTTACATCTGCAATAGTACACCCAAGAGAGACTTTCAGGCTTGCTTGTATGAAAGGGGTTGCTTCCATTGTAGCAGTCCATAACCATCCAAGCGGAGACCCTGCGCCAAGCCAAGACGATATTGAACTAACGCAAAGGCTTAAACAAGCGGGGGATATTTTAGGGATTAAAATGCTTGACCATATAATTATAGGTGAAACAGGCCATTTCAGTTTTATAGATCAAAAGATGCTTTAGTTGATTGTTAGGGTATCGGTTTATCCGATGCCTTATAGAATCAATTAAAAGAAAGAACAATTAATCACTTAAAAGGGGGGAAAGATGAAAAAAAAAGTTTCTTTATATGCAAGGGTAAGCACTAATAACGGTCAAAATCCAGAAACACAATTATTGGATTTACGCCAATATTGCCAGAGCAGAGATTTTGAAATTTACAAGGAATTTGTAGACAAGGGAATATCCGGGGCTAAAGATCGCCGTCCGGGACTCGATGCAATGATGAAAGCAGCGAAGCAGAGAAAGTTTGACGCTCTTATTGTTTTCAAATTCGACCGTTTCGCAAGATCGACCAAGCACCTGATAGAATCTCTTGAACTATTCCGAAGCCTTAAAATTGACTTCATTAGTTACTCAGAATCAATAGACACAAGTACTAGCATGGGAAAGTGTGTCTTTGAAATAATGGCAGCATTGGCAGAATTTGAACGGTCATTGATACGTGAAAGGATTTTATCTGGAATTAGAAGGGCAAAGGCACAGGGAACTAAGTTAGGCCGCCCAAGGGCTAATATAAGCATACTGGTAGCCAAAAGATTAAAGAGTGAGGGGCTTTCATTGAGCAAGATAGGAAAGCGGTTAGGAGTATCTAAGGCTTACTTGTCCGGTCAGTTGAAACAGTGTTCATAAATCATTTGAATTGTGAACGCTAAAAGTCTATAACTTGGTAGTTGAGAAATCAAACCTTTAGACGGTCACTATCTAAGGGGTTTTATGAACGATAAGACAAATTGAAATTTCGCAATAATGATTAAAAAAAATAATCTGTCAAAAAAAAATATTCTACTTAGAGAGTCCGAAAAACTAAATCATTTCAATGAAGAATATTTTACACAATTGGGGTCTACTTCAACCGAAAAACATGAATTAGATAGAAAAGTTATAAATCAGATAACGGAAAATGATTACAGCGTAAAGGTTGAGTATGTAGCTCTGTTAATGGCAGAGGAAACATATCCTGAAGATGATTTAAAAAGAATATGGAAACATTATCAATGTGACAAGATTGACCATGCACCAGATGTTGAAAATCAATCTACACCAGAGAAAAGGGCAAGGATATGGATTTACTTGCTTTACCGATTTATCGGATGGGGGAGTCAGGCAGGGTTAGATGTTCTCAATAAAAAAGACAGACTGAAGCTAGAAGCTACTGAGAATGAGGAATTAAAGCCAGAAACAATTAGAGAACTAATAAATACAATAAACAAGAAACACAATACTCACTTTCCTATTCCAGAAAAATTAAAAGCAGAAAATACGGAAACAACCGAAGATGGAGGATATTGCTTCTATCGGATTAGTGATAAATTATGGCAAGTTAGCTTTGAAGGCAAAAGGGCGACAATTGACCATACAAAAGGTCTGTCTTATATTCATTATGTATTGTGCTGCCCATTCAAGCAGATTTCAGCAATGAAATTACAATTAATTGAAAATCAAAATCCAGAGGGCATAAAAACCAATATTTATAATAGAAAAATTGAGGACATGGTAAATGATGGGTCGCTATCACTATCTGGTGAGGACAAATTTTCAGAACAGGATAAATTTACAGAAAACAAAAAAAAAGAATTACAGCAGGAGATATGGAGTTTAAAACAAGAGCTTGAAACGGCAGAGAAAAATAACTCACCAGACACTGGTATTATCAAGCAACAGTTAAGAGAAGAAACAAAATTATATACTGAACTAAATAAAAAAGACAATATAGAGGAAGAAAACGCAAGAACAGCAGTTCAAAAAAACATAGAGAAAGCTAAAGATAAA
>PVBE011763789.1_pt1 | contig 44785 bp, 32 predicted proteins | sample 1631181 | NCBI WGS metagenome assembly PVBE01 (sample SAMN08397723, study PRJNA350692) | Marine metagenome, whole genome shotgun sequencing project. | isolation source: water | place: Pacific Ocean | collected 2012-04
CACACCGCATCAAGCGACTCTTCTCGAAGAAGCGTCTCTTGGGAAGCTATTTCGCCACAGACCAAGCCAGGCTACGCAAAGTGGCGCAACAACGAGGCCGGCACCATCTCGACAACCTGGCCGGCGCGGGCGGCGGCTAATCTCCGCGACGAACTGGCTCGGAAAAAAGAACGACCTTCAAGAGACCCGCGCGAGTCATCTTGCAGTCTGTGTCTTCAGACCGTCTTAACTGCCCACTTCCATTTCATTGTGTGTCAGAAGGGACCTATCCTTCGTTGTGCACACGTCTCTATCGGCCAAAGGACCGACCCCCTGGACAACACGAATGATGCCTGTCTTTTTTTGCTCCGAACGATGCCTGTCCTTTTCTTACTTGTCTTAGATATGCCTGTCCTTTTCTCATCCTTTTCTAACTTCTTTTCATAGCAGTTCCTTCAATCAGTCGGACTCCTGCGAAGGCGACGCCCAGTACCTTCAGCAGAGATGCCGACTGGATGCAACAAGGATACGAGCCTCGCCACAGCGTAGCTGCTCAGTCCGGCGTCGCGAACTCACGCAGAAGACTCCAGAATGTCGTGGCAGACAGTGCGAAACAATCGCGGCGATCTGTGTCATCCATTAGACTACAGGACGTACCAAACAAGTCACAGTAATCCTGGAGTACTTTCCGTGAACCTGATCTACATGCTGGTTTGGCTGTCTCCAATCACTCTGGTTCCACCGGCTACTGCCGATGATTCGTCGGGAACTGTCATCCTTCAGGACAACTTCAACCGAGACGAAAAGGAACCAATGAAGGAGCAGATTGGCAACGGTTGGGGCACAAACAGTCGAAGTCGGGCGAAGGGAACCAAACAGGTTGACCTCGTTGACGGAGCGATGCATATCACGCGAGCGGCGGTTGCCGATCATGGCGTCTCGGTGACTCATGAAGTTGCGTTCCGAGATGCCACAATTCGATTGCGGTTCAAGCTTGGCGCAAAAGACGACCTCGGTATCAACATCGCTGACATGAAAGAAAAGTCGGTACACGCCGGTCATATCTGCGTTGCTAAGATTCGGCTGGGTCGTGTGGAGGTCGTCGACTTGAAAACCGACCGCATGAACCTCGTGACTCGCGAGCGACGCCTAGTTGGGAAACTGACGGCTGAAGACGAAGCGCGGATAAAAAGTAAGCAGAAGTCCTTCAAGGTTGACCTGGCCGCGGAAGAGTGGCATCAACTCGAGGTGGGGATCACAGGTGATGTCATGTCGGTGGCGATCGACGGTAAGAAAGTCGGTGTGTTTCAATCCGAGGGAATCGCTCATGCCACGAAGAGTCGCCTGAGATTGGCGGTCAACAAAACGGCATGGGTCGACGACGTAAAGGTCATCCGGCACAAGTAGTCGGCCGAATCTTCCAGACACGAATGCTGACAGCTATGCCCCAAATCTTCTTTCGGCTTGGTCTTGCCTCGTGTGGCATCCTGCTCCTCGTCAGCCTCTTCGGCACGAGTGATGTCATGCTCGCGCAGACGGTGACGATCAACCCCGAGACATCGACGTACGACTTTCACCCGTCGACGACAACAACCCATGGCGGAGCGACATGGTATGCGTGGCACGGCTACAGCAACGGCCATGATCAGATTTTCACTCGGCGAGTCGACGCCGACGGCAATCTCGAAGCGCTGCATACGGTGAGTGACGGCGGCACGATTCACAGTCCACCGTCGATTGCGGGTGAGACAAACAAGCCCATCTCTGTGGTGTGGTCGACGAAGACTGACGACCGCTGGCGAGTTGTTCTTCGTAGCAGGCACGACGGACGCTGGCAGAATTCGATCACTCTGTCTAATGAGAACAATGATGCGATTTACCCAGCCGCAGTTACTCTCTCGGATGGAAGCCTGATCGCGGCATGGTCGGCTCACGTGCGGGGACGCTGGCAGATTCGAGGTTCTCGAATTCAAGAGGGTCAGGCGTCGCCTGTGTTTGATATCTCTGCCGCAGACGTCGATGCATTTCGCCCGGTTCTGGTCGTCCATGATGACCAGGTGTGGGTCATCTGGGATCAGTACAAACGTCTGGATTATTCGATTCACGGCCGAGTCGTGTTCCCAGAGGTTACGGCGATAGAGCAGGTCTCGCCGCCGGATGAGTATTGCCTGACGCCGACGGCGCTTTCCCATAAGAGCGGTTTGCATGTCGCCTGGCTGAGGAAGATCGACGTCGCCGGTGGGCCAGGTGTCATCAGTCAGTGGCACACTCTGCACGCTGCTGTTCGAGGCGAAGACAGTTGGCAGCAGATCACCACATCGGACGGCAATACGACTGCGGCCGAATTGACACAAGGACTCATGGCGAAGATCGATCCGCGTCCCAGCGCCACCGGCGGATATCTTGGTCCAAGAGTACGTCCGTCTCTACTCGCCGATGCCCACCACGTCTGGCTGCTTTGGGAACGCAAATCCGATCAGCGGGGGAGTACGCCAAAGGCCACTGGCGATCTCGTTGGCCGGCCGAGTCTCGACGGAAAGTGGCAGACTCCCGTGATCCTGCAGCACGGGCGAGTCGACTACCACGTCATTCATCCCCCCGTCGCCCACAACGGCAAGATCCGCATACTCGCGTCGCCATTGCCACGTCGAGGCATCCGACACTACGAAGCCTTTGAACTCACTCTCGCTGACAAGAAGCCGTTCGAACAGGACGAGTGGACTGGCTGGACTCCGGTCACGTTGCCCATCGAGAGGGAGATTACACCACGACGTGAGGTCTCAGCCAGTGGCAAGACGTACAAACTCTTCTGGGCCGATCTGCATTGCCATAACGGCCTGACCGCAGATGCCGAAGGCGAACCGGATGAAATGCACTTCTACGCGCGCGACCGAGCCGGCCTCGATGTCGTTGTGTTTACCAACAACGATTTCTACAACGTACCTCTGACGCAGTACGACTTTGAACTCGGCAATCTGTTCGCAAAGACATTTTCCGCGCGAACGGGAGCGGGCCAACGCAAGTTTGTTTCGCTGTGCGGTTTCGAATGGACGTCACGAATTCCCGGCGTCGCGACCGCAGCGTTGTCTGATCCCGGAAACTGGCTGCCTCCGTACCGCAACCGCTCCTATCCCAACCATCGCAGCGTTATCTATCCGCCGGCCGGCGGCCCACTGGTGCATTTCACCGAGGTGGGCAACGATATCGCGCGATTGAACGAAGCGGTGCATCGTGCGGGCGGCATCACGCTCTCGCAACACAGCGCGTTCAAGCTGTCCGGCCATCCGGTCGAAGTCGGACTGGAGCTGACATCCGGCTGGAGCAACTACATCGCCAGCCGCCCCAAGCTCTTTCATGAACCACTTAACAAAGGCGCGAGGCTTGGCTTTACCGCCAATGGAGACACTCACCGGCGAGCCCCCGGCCTCAGTGGCGCATTAACTGGAATCTACGCCGAAGAACTGACGGCCGAATCCATACTAGACGCCCTGCGAAATAGACGTTGCTTCGCGACGATGGGCTCGCAGCTGTTTCTCGATACACGCGCCGGCGACGCCATCATTGGAGACGAAGCGATGGCCATGAACGGACGCATCACATTGACCCTCCACGCAATAGGGACACGGCCGATCACGCGGGCAGAGCTCATTCGCAACGGTGAAACAATCCACCAAATCACCGGCAACGGAACACACGAATTCGAGGCTTCATTCACCGATGAGAACCTCCCCAAAGGCACGCATTGGTACTACTGGCGAGTTAGCCAGTTGGGAGCCGGCCCAGTCCTGCCCGGCAACCTGATGCCCGCTCACGGCCATCTTGCGTGGTCATCACCACACTGGGTAGTGGTGGAGTGACGATGACTCCCGAGTCATCTTGTTCGTTGAGTCCACACTCGGATATCGTCGATTTCGACTCCGTCGCCGAGGCAGCGAAAGACGAGCGTCGGCTTCTTAACACCGAATGTGGGGTGTGAGGCCTTCAGCGGCTCTTTGTCTTCGATTCGAGCGGTCACGTAGTTGCTCCAGGTCGTGACTCGTAGCGAGTACCACTCTCCGCGTTTGAATTCCGTCTTCCGCTCGGCGAGCGTTTCGTTTGGGTCTTCTTCGCGCCGATTTTTGTCGACGTGCTTGAGCACCTTCCACGATGCGGGCGTCACGATGATCGAGAACAGGTGCCCCTTCTTTTTCAGTTCGCCCCTAGCCGGATCGAATCCAAAGTGAAACGCTCTGCCTCTCTCGACGAAACGGAACTTCAGCTCGTAAACTGCGTTCTTCGTTTCGACCTCCCGCCGCGTTGCAGCGGAATGCTTTTCCGCCCTAATCTCGCTGCCACGCAGGACGCCGTCGACGATCTTCCAATCGCCGGTGGTCGAATTCCAGCCCTTGCCGAGTTCATCGCGGTCAAAGGAATCTTCCAAAGCCACGTCGCTGTTTGCTGGCCGCTCTCCAGAACAGACCGGCAAAACAATTAGGCAGAACGAAACAATCGCAAATCCAATACTTTTCATTGAGCGGCCTTTCATTCGGGAATTGTCAAAGTCCATTGTCAGCTACAGCGATACACTGACGCTGATATTCTGTGCACTCGGCCTACCGCTCGACAACCGCAACGTGCCGGCCGGGCTGCAAAGCAGCATTCGGTAACGGAGCAACTCAGGAGTTGCAAGCTGGCATTCTAGCAGCTGCGTCGGTTAGCATGGTACCGGTAGCTCTGTATTCAACGTGGTCGCCAATATGGGTGTGCCAAGGCAAAGGAGATGATTTGCATGGACCAACAATCGATGAATGAAGTCGTAGCTCCCAGCAGCGATGCTCCGACACGACGCGATGTCCTTCGAGTCTCAGGAACAGCCGGGTTGTCGATCCTAACCGGCATGACGGTGAATGTGGGACGCGCCTATCCGGCAGATTCGACAAAGAAGATCCGAATGGGCGTCGTGGGCGGTGGCTTTGGCACAAGCTTCTATTGGAATGAACATCCGAATTGTGTCGTCACCGGTGTCACCGACTTGCGGCCCGACAGGCGGAAGAAGCTGCGAGACGTCTATCAATGCGATTCGGTTTACGATTCCCTGGAGATCATGGTGAAGCAGGCCGATGATATCGACGCAGTCGCTGTCTTTTCAGGAGCCCTCGATCACGTCAAGCACGCGAAGATGTGTATGGATCAAGGGTGGCATGTCATCTCTGCAGTTCCGGCTTGTTTTACGTTGGAGGAAGCCGCAAGCCTGAAAGAAACTGTTGTGCGAACCGGGCTGTCTTACATGATGGCGGAGACCAGCTACTATCGTCAGGACTGCATCTTTGCGAGAGAACTCCATCGCAAAGGGGCTTTCGGAAACTTGTTTTACGTCGAAGGCGAGTACTACCACGATCGTGGCGATCTCCAACGTCTTGCCCGTGACAAGAAAAGTCGGTTCTTCATGCCGGATGGATCGTATTCGTGGCGTTGGGGGATGCCGCCAATGCACTATCCGACGCACTCAATTGGGTTTCTGACTGGTGTTACGGGCGAACGCGTCACTCGTGTATCGTGTTTGGGATGGGGAAGCGGTGACCACGCATACCTGACAGATAACGATTACGAGAATCCGTTCTGGAACGAAACGTCGACTATGCAGACCAATCGCGGGAACATGTTTCGCTGCAATGTATTCTGGCTCTGCGCAGCACACGGCGAGCGGGCTCAGTGGTTCGGAGACAAAGCGACGTTGCACATGGCGACGCGCGGAATCCACTCGCCGAAGCTCCACTTCCGAACCAAAGGAGACACTCCGACCGATTACGACTTGCCGGTAAAGTCGGGCGGCGACGTAGATGTTCCGGTGTACTGGAAAACCGACATGTTGCCGAAGTCGCTGCGTCACGATTCGGGCCACGGGGGATCGCACACGTTCATTGCCGCGGAGTTTATCAACGCACTGATCGAAGAGAGGACTCCGGCCATCGACGTCTACGATTCACTGGCCATGACCGTGCCGGGCATCGTCGCCCACCAATCGGCACTCAAGAACGGAGAGCAATTGATGGTGCCACAGTTTGAAAAGAGTGTTACCTAGTCACGAGCGAGAGCGTAAGACGCAGTTATTCCACATGGCTGCCGGCTCCGTCGGCTACGGCAGGACGCTGCGTTCGAATTGAATGTTTATGGAACTACATATGCACCGATCTATCCGCAACTCGATTTGTTCTTGTGTCGTATTCTTCTGTCTGTTCAGTGTCTCTTCTGTCCGCGACCTGCGGGCGGAGGACCCGGTTACCGTCGAGGCGATTCGGTGGTGGGAAGGGTACAAAGGCGTAGAGGCGAACGGCCCTGACGTACTTGGGTTCTGGAAGTTTGATGGAGACGAGGCAACATTCTCGGCAGACTCGTCATCGCACGGTCACTTAGCCACCATGCGGGGCGCAAAGCAAAACAAAAATGGCCGATTTGGAAAATGCCTGGAAAGTTTTGCCGGGTATCCGGTTGTTGACGAAAGTCACGGCCTGCATATATCTCAATCCTCGGTTCTGTCTGCAATCGGGCCGTTCACCGTAGAGTTGTGGGCCAGAGCAAAAGACAAGGACGACTTTCCAGACACAATCCGGCCGGTACTTCTCGATATGAAATACGTGGCGTACAACCACACCGGCTTTATGTTGTCACTGACGCGAGGTGGTGCCGAAGGGACTCGACGACTGACGGTTCAATTGGGAACAGGTGCCGCTTCGCATAATTGGTACTCGCAGCCGTTCGCACTGAAGCCTGAGATCTGGCGTCACCTCGCCTTCACTTACGATGCTCGCGGCACAGTTGCATTTTTTGTGGACGGAGACGAAGTGGGGAGTTCGACGGAAGTTGCGGTTGGCCCCATGGCAGTTGCGGTCCGGCCATTGTCAATCGGCGATCGCATTGGCTCACTTTACAACGGCTTTCCGGGATTCATCGACGAGGTCAGGATCACAAAAGGCCTTCGTGAGTTTCGTCCGATCCGGTTCATTCCAGAGACTCAGCGATTCGTTATTGTTCGAATGTCGGATGGCGCGAACCTGACTGCCGACCTGCTGAATCAGACCGGCACAGCGCTCGAGGGTGTCACTGTCACGGCCGAGAAACCTGACGGGGCGACTCAGCAGAGCACGATTCCGTACCTCGCCAAAGCCGCCAGCCATCGCGTTGAATTCTCATTGCCGTCATCGCTAAAGCCGGGATCCTACGCCGTAACGCTGTTGGTGGAACTACCGAATTGGGGTGGAGCAAGAAACGGCTACCGGTCAACGACGGAAATACCGTTCGTCATCACGCGGCGACCACTGCCGCAACGAATGCCGGTGGTCATGTGGGGAATTGGGGGAACTGACGGCGTTGTCAGAGAGATTCCCCGGCTAAAGCAAATTGGATTCACTCACTGCCTTGGCCTTCGATGTGACTACCAGAAAGTGTGGGATGAAGGCGTTGATGCCATGCCGTCCACTGCAGATACTATTCGCGCGAGTCGCGAGATGTTGAACGCGGCCCTGGAAAACGACCTGCAGGTTGTGGCGTCGCTATCACCGGGTCGCTGGTTGCGCACCGCCGAAGTGGGAAGGCCGTTTATTCGCATCGACCGCAAAGGCAGCCACTACGGGCGAGAAGACATCAGCGGGACATTCCCGAAGGTGCGTGACTTCTGCTTTAACACCGGGGCCGCAATGGGGCGGGCCTACGGCAACCATCCTGCGTTTGCTTCGGCGCTGTTGCACACGGAAGTGCGGGGCGAGTCGCAGGTTTCTTTTCACCCGATTGAAGTTGAAGCCTACCGAAAAGAAACAGGAGCCGAGATTCCTTCTGAGGTCACTATCAAGAATGGCGTTCAGTGGCAGAACCTGAAGGAGCTTCCCAAAAACCGAGTCATCTCGGATGATGACCCCATCCTGCGGTATCTGAGTTGGTTTTGGAAGGAAGGCGATGGTTGGAATGACCTGAACACGCGACTGCACGAAGGACTGCACCAACATATTTCGCACGACAGTTTCTGGTCGTTTCACGATCCAGCAGTCCGAGTCCCCAGCATGGGCGGAAGCGGTGGCAAATCGGATATTCTGGCTCACTGGACCTATAGTTATCCGGATCCCGTTCGCATCGGCCTGTGCACGGACGAACTGTTTGAGATGGCTCGTGTGAATGGTCACGGTCAGGACGTCATGAAGATGACGCAGCTGATCTGGTACCGATCGCAAACGGCACCGAAGAACGCGGCGCCTGTTTCCGAAACCTCTCCGTGGGTCGATCAGGACCCGGATGCCGACTACATCACGATTGCCCCAATGCATCTGCGGGAAGCGTTCTGGTGGAAGATCGCTCGGCCAATCAAGGGCATCATGTATCACGGCTGGCAGTCACTCGTAGAAACGGATTCTCCCAGTGCCTATCGCTACACGAATCCGAATACTCAGCACGAGCTACAGCGGTTGATCAAGAATGTGGTTGAGCCGCTCGGGCCAACCCTGATGCAGATTCCCGATGCGAATTCCGACGTCGCGTTTCTGGAGAGTTTTACATCTCAGATGTTTGCTCGTCGCGGCACCTACGGTTGGAATCACACATGGGCGGGTGATATGTACCACGTCCTGATGTACGCCCAACTACAGCCGCGCGTGTTGTACACGGAATCGCTGCTAAAAGGCGGGCTCGATGGTGCGAAGGTTCTGGTGATGGCCGATTGCGATGTTCTGACTGAATCGGTGGTCGGGAGAATTCAGAGGTTTCAGGCCAACGGCGGATTAGTCATTGGCGACGCGGAAGTCTGCCCCGCGATCAAACCGGATTTCATACTCGCTCGATTCTCTCGAACCAAAAAGGCCTTTGAAGATCGTGCCAGCCTTCTCAACGCAGCCGGAGAACTGCGCCAGTGGCTGGATTCCCGTTATTCGCGAACGGTCGATTCATCGAATCGAGACGTCGTGACCAGACGTCGCAGATTTGGCACGACGGACTACATCTTTGCGGTTAACGACTGTCGCGAGCCCGGCACATACGTTGGTGGCTATGGGATGGTCATGGAAGATGGTCTGCCGTCAGAGACGACGATTCGTCTCAAACGCGAATCCGGTTTCGTCTACGATCTGCTGAAAGGCCGGGCTTTGTCAGCGAAAGTAATGGACAATGCAATGATAGTTCCACTTCAACTGGGGTCCTGCGAAGGCCAAATCCTGATGGTGACTGATCGTCCAATTCAGGAAGTCAAGATCACTGCGCCAAAAGAAGTGACGCAGGGCGAACGCATCAACATCGACATCGCAGTCACTGATGGAAATCAGGTCGTAGATGCTGTCGTCCCGATTGAAGTTCGAATCGCCGATCCGGAAGGATCGGAAGCGGAGTTCACCGGCCACTACGGCGCCAAAGCTGGGCGACAGTCCATCACGTTTGACGTTGCCCCGAATGACCGCCCCGGCGTTTGGGCAATCAACGTAAGAGAACTTGCATCGGGCAAGTCAACTGCTGCCTATGTTCGAGTGCGGGCGACCGAGTAAATGACTTGAATGAGTTCGCCACGAGACGAACCCTCAGAGTATGAGAATGCCGCAAACACTTTGTATAGCATGCGGTTACTATCCTTCGCGATAGGGGCCTTCGCGGTAGGGGCACCGTGAAACCGGCGTCCCTACCGCGACCGGTTCACGCACTCATTTTGAAGCGGTTGTTTTGTCTTGCGGCGGTAGCACGTTGCATTTCGCCAAAGCCAAAAGTGGATAGCACGTACCGCTGTAGGTGATGAAATGGTAACGGTCGGTGTTCAGCGAACGGGTCCACCAGCGGCCAGACTCCTGCTGATTGGTGCGCAGCCATTGGACCGCTTTCTGAATGCGAGCGTCGTCGGCTGGCACACCGGAATCCCTGAGCACAAGGACGGCCAGCCCCGTCTGATGTCCATCGCTGGGAGGGTCGTTGAATTCCGGCTCGGCCCGCAGTTTCTTCGCTCGGTTTCCGCTGCCCCACTCTTCCGGAACGGCAAACGTGCGGATCGACCAGCCCCCGTCCTCGCGCTGGTGCTTCCAGACGGTTCCGATCAACTGCTGCGTTTGTTTTTCATCCAACAGCCCGGAAAGCCGCGTCGAAGTCCAAAGCAGCAACAGACGACCATAGTCATGTGGCGGTGGAGTCGTTCGCAAATAGGCTTTGAGCTTTTCGACGCGGGAGAGCAGCTGCTCGTCCTTCAGACTATCCAGCCAACCAGGAGCAGTTGCTGCCGCCATGGCCGCCACTGTCGCCCCTTGGTAAGCGCTCGATTCGTGAGGCGGCCAGCAGTTCGCATTCGAGAAAGAACCTTCTTCCGCCTGAACTTCAAACATCAGCCGCAGAGCAGCGTCCGTTTCCGCAGAGAGTTGCTTGCTGACGTGAGCGTCCCATTCGGCAAGTCCACCAGCCACGTAGGCCAGCTGTGTGGGACGAATCCCCGAAGAGAGCTTCTTTCGATCGCTCGCCTTCAACTTTTCGAATGCGTCGACGAAAAACGTCCGCATCTCTTGCGGCGGCTTGCCGACGTGCGGTGTCAATTCCGGCCGGCTGACCATATACAACCCAGTTGTGTGACAAGCGATGCACTTCTTTGACTTGGCCCATGCCGAGGCACCGTTCTCGACGTAGTCGAGAGCCAGCTTCAGCGAGAAGTGTGGACGAGTGGGTTCGTCGGCCGACGCCGCGGGGATGACGATACTCTCGAACTCGTATTGGTTCGGGCGCGCATCCTTCTCCTGTCCCCAACCGTCAACAGCAGTTGCCATTCCCACTACCGCCAACGCCGCAATCGTTAAACACAACCGTTTGTTGATCACCATCATCATCTTCTCCTACAAAACAACAAACAAAACAATGTAAAAACAGACACATACCATTCACTCGCCACGCCGCGATACGGTATTCGGTGCCGACCGCAGGACGAGCTGTTCGCCTCGAGTGGTTTTAATCTGTACCAGACCAGCTGTATCCGGCCGGACAGTTTGATGGTCGTCGCCCCGCTGTACCGTCAACGCGGGCCAAGGGCTCAGGAAATGTAGCTGGCCATCGACGGTCGAGTTGACTTCGACTTGGGTAACACGACCGCCCTCCCGACTGGCCGAAACGAGGAAGCCGCCCTGTGCCCTCAGATTGCGGAAGCTCGCCGCTTTGTCTTTTGGCCAGGCGGGGAAGACGCGGATGATATTTCCCACGCTCTGTAACAGCAACTCGCTGACCGCCATCGATGCGGCGAACTGCTCCGTGTAATGCCCGTAGGTGTTGATGCCGCTGCCGAGCCGGTTGAGCGTCAAGGTGCCGTTCGGCCGTGAACGGGCGGCGAGTTCCCGGTGCAGCCACGCGTGCGCGCCCGGCATACTGAGCCGCGAGCGGGCCAGCGACAGGATGATCGAGGAATTGTTTCCGTTCCACTGGCACTTGTCGATCGTCCGTGAAAACAGCTGTTTCTCCGCCGGCGACGAGAACCACGTGACGACGTCGCCAGGGAACACCGGCGTGGCAGGTACGGCGATATTGTAAGTGATCGGCGGGGCGTCTTGCACATCGACGACGATCGGCTCGTCGGCACCGGTCGTCGGATAAGCCGGCAGACGCCGGAGCCCGTCTTTCCACCGTTCGATCAGTTCAGCGTCGCGCCCGAGTGTGGTTGCTCCTTCGATGGCCGCCTGAAACGTGTAGCGGAACATGGCGATGTCAAACGTGCAGTTGCGGTTCCGCTCGAAGTTCCTGGTCCACCCCCAATGCTCTGGTGACACGCTGGGCGCCAACACGACCACGCAGCGAGACGACCCTGGTTCGACAATTTCCTCACTCGCGCACTGGTCTAGAAAATCGGCTTGAAATACAGCTACGTCGCGAACCGCCGGATAAGCGACCGTCTCAAGGAACTGGCGGTCGGGTTCGTATTTGTAATGCCACCACAGCGGCTGGACGGAAAAACCGTTGACTCCTTGCGTGAAACCCCAGACGTGATGAATGTACTGCCGCCCGACGGGGCTGTTGCACTCTTGCGGATGCGGAGGTTCGTAGGCAAACAGCACGTGAGGGAAATACGCACCGTCCATCGAGAACACCCGGCGGGCCAGCCAGCGCGCTCGCGGCAGATACTCACTGATCAGCCGGTCATACGGCTCGGCCAACTCGGTGTGGTTGGTGACGTAGGCACTCCAGAACGTTTGCTGAATGTTGTAGTTCGTGTGATAGTCGCCGTGCCATGCCGGCCGATCGTGGATCAGGCTGGCAAACAGACCTGGAGCAATCGCGCCGGGCTTGCTCACGCAGCGTAGGAAATACAAGTTGCGGTACCATGCGCTCGTGAGCAAAGCATCATCAACGCTGATCCCGCTGGCCGACCAGAACTTCTGCCACGCGGCATCATGCCGGTCGATCAGCTGTGCCGAGTCCCTTTCGACGGCCTCGCGCGCCAACCGGATGGCGGCACTGAGGGGATCCTTCGCCTCGCGGCTGGTGACGATGGCGACTGCCTTCAACTCGGCGTTGGCCGCAACTGCCACCGTGAATTTCATTCCAGGCCAATCTAAGTCGCCGGGGATTTCCTGGGCCAGCCATGCCACACCGTCGGTCTGACCAGACGTGGCATCGGGCGTATCGGCAGACCGCGCCGGTACGAGTTGCCCGCTGTGGGGCGACTTGATGAGGAAGACGTTTCGGTCGGCCAGCGCACGGATCTCGGTCGGCGAATCGGTGTCGTCCTCGCCTTCAATCGTGGCCACGGCCCGGCGGAGATCGAGCCGGGCCGGGCGCGGTACTGAAGTAAAAGTGCTGGCCGCCAGGTCGACGGTCAGTGTGCCGCTTGGTCCGTCAAGGACTAGTTTTTCGAATCGATTTTCCGCCAACTGGCCGTCTTTGGTCCACGTGTACAGGATCACCTGGCCGATCACCTGGTCCGCCGGCAAAGGAAAGACAATTTCTTCCGCCTCTGTCGGAGTGTCGATCCAATCGCTCTTGAAAACAATGTTTCCAGCAGGATCCATCACGTCGACATAGTATCGGGCGTTGTCCGTGCCGGACAAGGTCATCCGCAGTGCTCTGTACTCTCCTGGCTCACCTACGAGCGGGCCGAACGCGTAGCCGTTAGACGCCCCCGGCTTACCCTCGATGCTCATCACCGCCGCGCCGTCGCGGTGCTGCCAGCCGTTGAGCTTTCCCGCGGTACGGATTTGTCGCCAAACCGGATGCGGGGGACGATCGCTAAGGACCAGCCGCGCGCAAGCCCGAGGGCAAGGATAAGGATGCGCATGATAGCTGTCACTACCGCGGTTTCTCCAGCCATCCTCGCCTATGCTCGCGTTACCACCATGCTGCGGTTGTGACTTCGCAGCCAGCTTCTTGATCAGCTTCAAAGTCGGCAGCGGCGGATCAAGCTTACTGTCCAGACGCGCGTCCCAAACGTCGTTCTTCGTCAGCATGAGCCGCAGTTGGCCAGCCTCAGAGTAGACCAGAGCGTTGATGTCGCCGTTGCCAAGGATCAGTGCATGGTCGAGGATGCTGTCGAGCCGGCCGACGGAGATGGCCGCGGCATCGAGCGCCTGGGAAAAGGGAATTGTTGGTCCTTCGGCCAGTAGCAATCTGGCTGACAACAGCGCCGGCATTGTAACCAGCAACAACCGCATGGCGCGCGACATCATGAGTGCTCCTTCGGTTGGCTGTTTTGACCGTGCGGGCTACTCTTCGTCACCTATTGGATCACCTATTGGCGGGCCAGGAGAGCCGCGGAGACTTCTCCCGTTGGGAATAACATTCTACGCGGAACCTTATCTCGATCTTATGTTGGCTATAGTCGACCTAATATACTAAGTTTTATGTTCCTGTGGAATCATGCTGTTCCGCAACGGTATACGGTGCATACCAGAATCCGTATTTGAAATACGATGATATTTCGTCTCAACGGAGTCATCCCATGGCCCGCCCCAAAATTGCTGCGGTTGTAACCGAATACCGCAAGTACTCGCACGCGCAACACATCGTCGACAGGTTTCTATACGGCTACGGTTGGAATGGCCGTCACCATCGCCCGCCGATGGACCTGGTTTCGCTGTATACCGACCAGGTTCCCGAAGGCGACGCCAGCCGTGCACGAGCCAAAGAGATTCCATCGTTACGAATCTACCCTACCGTTGCCGAAGCGCTGACGCGTGGCGGCGAGAAACTTGCCGTCGATGGAGTGCTGCTGATCGGCGAGCACGGCACCTATCCCAAGAACGAAAAGGGACAACATCTTTATCCGCGTTACGAGCTGTTTCAGAAAATCGTCGATGTGTTTCGCGATAGTGGCAAGAGCGTCCCGGTGTTCAACGACAAGCACCTTTCGTGGAACTGGGACTGGGCCAAAGAGATGGTGCAAACGGCGCGCGACATGGGCTTTGCCCTGATGGCCGGGTCGTCACTGCCAGTGGCTCGGCGAATCCCGCCGGTCGAGATGCCGGCTGGTGCCGAGGTTGAAGAGGCGATGTCTGTCGCCTTGGGCGGTCCGGACTCGTACGACTTCCACGCACTCGAGACGCTGCAGACGATGGTCGAGCGTCGCCGCGGAGGAGAAACAGGCGTAGTGGCCATGCAAGCTCTGAAAGGTGACGCGGTTTGGGCTGCGATGGACAGCGGTTCTTGGGAGGCTGGTGGCTGGGACCCAAGGCTATTCGAGGCGTGTCTTTGCCGCAGCCAGACGCTGACTTCCGCGCGACCCGGATTCAGTCACGTGCTGCCATCGAAAGAAGAGGTCCGACGTTTGAGACGCAATCCGGTGGCTTATCGATTCGAGTACGCCGACGGCCTGAAGGCGACCATCCTGATTGGTGACGGTCTGGTCCGCGATTTCAACTTCGCTGCGCGGCTGAAATCGCACCGCGAACCGCTCTCGACGTTGATGTTTCTGCCGTACTACGATCTACAGAACTTCTTCAGCCCTTTGGTGAACCATATCGAGACGCTGTTCTCGACCGGCAAGTCGCCCTACCCTATCGAGCGTACTCTACTGACGACCGGACTGACGGCGGCGGGTGTCGAGTCGCTCTTTCAGGGCCAGAAGCGAATCGCGACACCACACCTGCGGATTTCGTATCAGCCAACTCACGATTCGACATACTGGAGAACGTAGATGATATCAAGACGCTCATTTCTGGAAGCTGCGGCCTCGACGCCGCTGGCTACGGCGTTGGCCACAGCCGGCGATCAACCATCGCGCCGTAAACGCGTGGCGATCATCACAACGGTGTGGCGTTATCTATCGCACGCCCAGCACATGGGCGACCGCTTTTTGGTGGGCTATCCCCATGAAGGGCGCTGGCATCGTCCAGCGATCGATGTTGTTTCACTGTTCGTCGACCAAAAGCCAAAGGAAGATCAAAGCGCAGCGCGAGCAAAAGAGTTTGGGTTTCAACTGTATCCGACCATCCCGGAGGCCTTGCGCCAAGGCGGCAAGACGTTGGCCGTCGACGCGGTTTTGGTGATCGGCGAGCATGGCGACTATCCGCGAAACGAGAAGGGACAGATCCTGTATCCACGTTTCGAGTTCTTTCAACAGGTGGTCGATGTGTTTCGCCAGGACGGGCGCGCCGTTGGGGTCTTTAACGACAAACATCTTTCGTACAGCTTCGCCAAAGCCCGCAAGATGGTGGCCGCGTCAGACGAATTGGATTTTCCCTTTCTGGCTGGCTCGTCGTTGCCGGTCACCTGGCGGTTGCCTTCGGTGGAGCTGCCGTTGGATTGCACCGTTGACGATGCACTGATGGTGGGAGTCGGCTCGTCGGACGCTATGGATTTTCACGCCTTCGAGGCGATGCAGTGTATGCTGGAACGGCGCCGCGGAGGCGAAACGGGTGTCAAAGCAGTTCAACTTTTAGACGGAGATGCTGTCTGGATGGCAGGCCAGCGGGGCGATTGGTCGTTGAAGCTGCTCGAAGCCGCCCTGTCACGCAGCAATCAGCTTCAAGGCGTGAGTCGCACTGAAGCCAAACCGCAGGACTTGATTCGCACCGGCCGGTTGCAGGAACTAGCCAAGAATCCGGCGGCGTACCGTATCGAATACTCCGACGGTCTGCGGGCTACACTGTTGATGCTCGACGGTGCCGTGGCCGATTTCACATTTGCCGCCCAATTGGCCGAGCGGAAAGAGATCGTCTCAACTCTCTTCTTCCTGCCGCCTACTCCCAACGTCACGTATTCAGCCGAACTGATGAACCGCGTCGAGCAGATGATCATGACGGGCCAAGCGCCCTATTCGGTCCGACGTACGCTGCTCGTTAGCGGAATGTTGGAGAGCTGCCTGGAATCTCGCTTGAGGGGCAATCGTCGCCTCGAAACGCCACACCTCAACGTGCGCTACCAACCGCCCAGCAAACCACAATTTGCCCGTTCCTGATCGACGGTCGCCTTGGATTCGCAAGATCAACAGCTCGCTACGCGCAGCCTCTCTTGGCCCTGTACTGGCGAATCAAGATCTAACTTACTAGATTTTATGTGTCGATGGAATCAGCGCCGCCGGTTTTCGGGGTCTGAGCTGCCTGAGCAGCGCATCGCCAACTCGAGCAGGAAAGACGTCGGCCTTTTGGTGGCCACCTTCCGCCAAGAGGAACTTATTCGACCAAACACATTCGGAAAGAAACTAATGATGAACAGAAGTCTGATCCTTCCGACCTTGCTGTTGTTCGTCGTCCCTAACTTTGTGTTGAGATTCACCTCTGCAGACGCTCAAGTTCCCACCTCGCCGCGGATCACATTGGTGCGCGATGACGCGGAGGGACAATTGCAAGTGATGATCGATGGCAAAGAAGCCATTGTGTACTGCTACGGTGATGGTCGTGATCTGGCTCACTATTTTCCGGTTCGTAGTCCTTCGGGGAAATCGATGACGGTCTAACAGACCGAACCGTATCCCCATCATCGCTCGTTCTGGTTCGGGGACAAGGTGCAGTTGTCAGGACGACGCGCCGTAAGCTTTTACGCACCTTTGTACAGCCGGGAGGTCCCGAACGATCCCAAGTCTCCATTCAAAGACCGCGTGCGGCATATGGCGTTTGAGCCCCATGACCTTCCCAAAAATGCGTCAGTCGTGCGGTCAAAACTGGTCTGGGAGATGGATCGCAAGGTTGCCGTCATCAACGAAGTTCGTGAGATGCGGATCGTGCCTCTGGACGACGGGCAGTATCTTCTCGACATCACGTTCACCTTAACCGCCCCAACGGACAACGTGACATTCGTCAGCGATTGGGTTCACTACGCCTGGCCCTACATTCGTATGCATCCTCGCTTCTCTGGCCAGCAGGGCGGGACAATCACCAACTCCGAAGGCGCTGTCACCCAAGCTAACACGAACGGACAAGTGAGCAACGGCAAAGCCGCCACCTGGGTCGACTACTCCAACACCGTCGATGGCCAGACTGAGGGCCTGGCGGTTTTTAGCCACCCAGATAACGAACATCCCCACGGATGGCTTACTCGCGAATACGGCTGTTTTGGCCCTCGGCGCGCCGATGCCAAAAGTGGCAAGCAATTCACGCTCGAAAAAGGCGATTTGCTGTGTCGGCGCGTGGGCATCTTCGTTCATCGTGGTGATGTGAAGTCCGGCAAGGTGACCCAACATTACGAACAGTATGCCAAGGGTGCCTGGTCGGGGGCATCGGATTGAACCATGCTGACAATTGGAGGAAGGGCTAGCGAGGCCGTGCCTCGGCCCGTCAAGTGAGCATCATGCAAAGAGGATTCCCATGAACAACAACGTGCAGCGAACTCCGTGGTTGGGTGGTGAGACGAGTCGACGAGACTTTCTGAAGGCGCCTCTCGTGGCGGGTGCCGCCGGGGCGGTGCTTAGCTCCGGTTCCTCCTTTGACGCGCGGGCCGATGAAGGGGAGTCGACAAATCCAGCAGCCGAAACACGCAGGAGAGTCATCGATGAATATGATCCGAACAATATCAAGATTGCTCGACGGGTGTCGGCAAACATCAGCGATGACGATCTGTTGCTGCTCAAACAGATCGGCCTACGCTGGGCCGGCGTGAGCTTTGGGACGAACCAGGACTTGGACGACATGCGGCGAACTCAGGAGCGGTTCACCCGGTTGGGAATCAAGATATATGCAGGTCGGCACTCGGCCTATCGCAATCTGAAAATCCAACTCAGACAGCCTGGACGCGATCAGCATATCGAACAATATCAGAACTTTCTGCGGAATCTTGGCAAACTTGGCATTCCGGTTTCGTCTTATGACTTCCACCCGGCCAACACGTACACGACGGCGCGAGTCAAGCGGCGTGGATACGACGCACGCGAGTTCAATCTCAAGGATTTCCGTGAGAAGATCGAAAAGCAACGCTTCGACCGTGAGTATTCGGCCGAAGAGATTTGGAACAATTACACGTATTTCGTTAAAGCCGTATTGCCAGTGGCCGAGGAAGCCGACGTCAAGTTGTCCTTACATCCTGACGACCCACCACTCGCAAAAATGAACGGCGTGGCGAAGCTCTTCACTCACTACAACGGGTACGAGCAGGCCGAGAAGATCGCCGGCAAGAGTAAGCACTGGGGCTTGGAGTTGTGTGTCGGAACTTGGTCCGAGGGCGGCGATAAGATGGGGAAGGACGTTTTCGAGATGATCCGTGATTTTGGCGGACGCGGAAAGATCTTTGTCATCCACTTCCGTAACGTCACCTCGCCGCTGCCGCACTTCGTCGAGACCTTCCCGGACGACGGATATCAGGACATGTATCGAGTGATGAAGACGCTGCGCGAAGTTCGCTACAACGGTCTGGCAATCCCAGACCATATCCCACAGTTGGCTGGCGACAAGGGAACCAGACCCATTGGCACCGCGTACTGCATCGCCTACATGCGTGCCCTGTTACATCGGGCAAATCAACAGGTCGGCTGAGGGGTTAAAAAAAGGGGTCGGGTACCGTTGCCGGAACGGCCCAGAGAGTGCTTCGCACAACGGTACCCGAACCCTTATTGAACGCATCACTTGCCGCTCAGCGGGGCTCGTTGCGAGTTGGTTGCACGCATCTTGTCGATCTCACGTCGGCTACGGTGGATGTAGTCGCGCAGTTCCTCCATACCGTACTGCTTGGCCAAGGCGCGGGCGCTGACACCGGGCCTGGTGGCCTGCAGCACGTACCACGCTTCGCGATCAAGATCTTCGACCTTGGAGATTTCGTCGCCATGCGCGGCAAGCAGTTTTGTCAGCTTCTCTCCATTGAAGTTCCGATGATAGATGCCGCGATCGAGATCGAGGATGATGCGCGAGACATGGATACCGTCGCTTCTCTCGTCGAGAATTCGCTCACCGGTGATGTCATAAACCTGACAATCGCCCTGGTACGTTGCCGTGACAATGTAGTAATGATGTAGCAGGGCATAAGCCTGCAGATGCCGGCCCGCGGAATAGGCGCTCGGCCAAACGACCAGCTCCGCGCCGCCATCGGCCAGTTCCTGCCAGACCTCCGGAAAATTTACATCAAAGCAGATCGCCATTCCCAGCTTGCCGAAGTCCGTTTCGATCACGGATGCGTCACGGCCGGGCTGAACGGGAACTTTGTGGCGGTACTCACTCCAGTAAGGAAAGACCTTGTTGTACGTTCCTGCAATCTTGCCCTCACGATCGATGACGACGGCGGTATTGCAGCGTTTCTTGTCGTCGCAGATGGCATCGATCGGGCTGACGATGTAGGTTTGGTGTTTCTTGGCCAACCTCATCAGAGCCTTACTCGTTGGACCGTCGATCGCTTCGACGCTCTGATCGTTTTGGCCTCTCCAAGTTTCCGGCAGCACGATCAGGTCTACACCTTTGGTGCCTTCTCGATCCACGAGCTTGAGGATCTGGTCAAGTGGTTTGCCCGGGCGAAAGCTGAAACTGACAATGCGAACCGGGCGGCCTACTTGCCGCGACGCTTGGGGAGATTGAGCGTGCGACAGCGCCACGCTGATGAGAACCGGCAACACCATCGCAGCGACGCAACATCTTCTTTGCATGATCGCTCCTCACTCAGTGGCATGTTGGCATCGGAGTTCCGGAGGTGGTCAGAAATCAGTGGTTGGATAGAACTTTCAAGAATCAAATGCCCCTCCCACAAGTTGTTAAGAAAGTGGAGGGACCGGATTAAAGGACGGCTTCGGCCGAGCTTGAAACGAACACAGACCAATTCTTCACCAACGTCTTTGATCTTAATATAGACGACACGTGCCAGGCACAACAGCACGTCACGAGTCGCCACACCGGTCTTTCGTGCTACTAACGGTCATTTTCTTTGCGTCATACAAAGATTTCCAGTCTCACGCATCGCTCACCCTGTCGGGGTGATCACTCGGATTGGCGGCAAGTGCGACGACGACAACCTCCGTCCTAGTCGATCCGCGACGTAAGATCGCGACGCTCGATCGACGAGTGTATAATCACGACCAATTCGATCGCGACGAACATACGTTCGAGCACCAGTAAGAAAGAAGTTTCCAATGTGCTGCAGACTTTTCAGAAGACGCCCCGCTGCGTTCACGATCGCGATTGTTTCATGGTGTGCTGTGAATTGTTCTTTTGTTGGCGGATCGGAGCCGCGGAACAGTTCCGTCGCCATCGTCGGTCATGTGAAAGTGCTGTCACAGCACGTACCCGACGTGAGTAGCATCGAGGCTTGGGAAAAGTCGTTTATCCGCGAGGACATGTCACCGCAAGAAAAGGCGTTGGCGATCTTCAAGACGAAGGTCATGTTTTCGCATCAGGACCCGCCACCGTTGGAGTATTTGCAGGAAGCCGCCTGCGTTCATGATCCAATCAAGAGTTTCAATGTCTATGGCTATGGGATGTGCTGTTGCGCTTCGTCCAACGTCGAGGCGTTGGCTCGGCAAGTGGGACTCCAGTCCAGAGGTTGGGCGATCAACGCGCATAGTGTCAGCGAAGTGGGATGGGACGACGCCTGGCATCTGCTCGATTCATCATTGATCAACTATTTCCCGAAGGCGGATGGCCAACTTGCCAGTGTCGAAGAGATTGAGGCAGCGGTCAGTGAGTGGTACGACAAAAACCCCGGATTCAAGGGTGACTCCGGCAAACTTGATCAGTTTCAACGCGAGAACGGTTGGAGCGGCTGGCGGAGGGGGCCGGCACTGATTACTCGATCGCCGTTCTATAGCGACGGCGGTTGGTGGCCGGCGAAAACGCACGGATGGAGTTCGACCATGCTGGAATATGACGGCCGCGGAGGTACGCCGTTCATTTATGAGTATGGATATTCGCAAGGTTACGAGGTCAACATTCAATTGCGCCCCGGCGAGCAGCTGACGCGGAACTGGTTCCACAACGGCTTGCACGTCAATGGCGTCGGTAAGGATGGCGCGGCACCGAGTTGCCTGAAAGGGAATGTCGGCGAAGGCTTTCTGGCGTATTCACGAGAGCATGGCGACCTGACGCAATCACGGATCGGCAGCGGAACGCTAGAATACGAACCGCCATTGGCGGACGATTCAATGCGCCGTACCGCTTTACGATTTGAGAATCTGATCGCAGTTGGCTAATCGCTGGGGGTGAAGGATGCCAACACCGATGGCGTGTTGGAGTTCCAAATGCCTTCGAGCTACGTCTACCTGACGGGAAAACTCGAGCTGAACACTCGGGTCGGAGATGAAGAGGCAATCGTTGTCCAATTCTCCGATAACAACGGACTCGACTGGAAGAACGTCGATAGGATCACTGAGTCTGGCGAGTTCTCGATCGACTTGCAGCGTTTTGCGTTTCGTCGCTACGACTATCGCCTGCGGTTGGCCTTACTTGGCGGCGATTCGTGGATAGACCGTTTGAAGATCACGCACGATATCCAGTGTTCCCAGCGTGCGCTTCCCGCGCTCGACACGGGTGACAATACGATCGCTTTTTCAGCTGCCCGCACGAGAGTACCGTCACGATCCAAGGGAGTTCCACAGGCAACGGCGCGGGTAGACAGATTCAACCGTTTGATTTCCGTCCGCAGTACGACGGCGTGAAACCAAAATACCTGCGCGACGAGCGATACGGCAAACCCGGCAGTGTCACGTTTCCGATCAGCACACCAGGCGACATGACGCGCTTGCGCTTCGGCATGCACTATCGCTGCCGTGACGCTCGCGATCAATGGGAAATGCAGGTCTCGTTTGACGAAGGGCAGACCTTTCGCACCGTCGAAACCGTTACGGGGCCGACGCAAGGGAGTTGCCACTATGTGACCGTCGGCGACGTGCCGCCCGGGACAACGAATGCACGCGTTCGGTTTGTGGGAGCCCAACGCAACACGACGGCCATCTTCAGCCTTCGGATCGACGCCGACTACCGCTTGCCATCTGGAGGATTCCATCCCGTGAAGATAACCTACCGATGGCAGGAAGCCGGCCGGCCGCAAGAGCACGTCCACATTGCCCGATCGCCTCGCGAATCGTACAAGATCGTATGCGCCACGAAACCGGAATTGAGAAGCATCGTCTTAGAACTGGCCGATCCACATGCCCGGAAAGAATGAGCCATGCGACAACACCACAAGAGGCAAACAATTGCGTTCGTGCTCGTCTCGGCAGCCGTGGGTTTGTTGGTGCTGCCGAGCATCGTGACGGCCACGACCGTGACAGATGATGAAATGGCGACGGCCCGCCACTGGGTGGAGGCACGGTTCGATGAGGTCGGCGAGCCAGCCAAATCGGTGCCTCCGTTTTCTTTCACGTATGGCGGCAGGTCGTCAGCGGAACTCTTGCCGAGTTGGAAACAGACACGTCGCATTCGCAAACTCGATGATCGGCGGAGCGAACACACTTTGGCCTGGGCGGATCCTGAATCCGGGCTCGTCGTCCGTTGCGTCGCGATCGTATGCCACGACTTTCCCACCGTCGAGTGGACACTCTACTTCAAGAACACGAGCTCGACCGATACGCCGATCTTGCAGGACATTCAGCCGCTGGACGTGACCTGGCAGCGTGGTGGCGACTGCGAATTCCTGCTGCATCACGCTGTCGGCTCGCCCGCCAACGGATCAGACTACGGGCCGCTTCAGACGCCGCTCCCGCTGCGAGCAAGAAAACGAATCGCCGCGGCAGGCGGGCGCCCGACCAATTCGGACTTGTCCTACTTCAATCTGGAGTGGGGCACCCGGGGCGTGATACTTGCCGTCGGATGGCCCGGGCAATGGGCCGCCGAATTCGCTCGGGACGATAACATCGGGGTTCACGTTCTGGCCGGGCAGGAACTAACCCACTTCAAGTTGCTGCCGGGCGAAGAGGTTCGCACTCCGCTGATCGCTTTGCTGTTCTGGCAAGGAGACTGGATCCGAGCACAAAATCTGTGGCGACGCTGGATGATGGCCCACAGCATGCCCAAGCCGGGTGGCAGACTTCCACCGCCCCAGTTCGCGAGCGTACAAAGAGATGATCGGGGCGAATGAAGCCAACCAGATCATGCATATCGACCGCTATCTGGAAGAATCGTTGAAGATCGACTACTGGTGGATGGACGCGGGCTGGTATATCCAGCAGCAGGGCTGGCCGCAGGTCGGCACCTGGGAGGTCGATCCCAAACGGTTCCCCCGCGGCCTGCGTCCGATCAGTGATCACGCGCACGCCAAGGGACTGAAAACCCTGTTGTGGTTCGAGCCGGAACGGGTCATGCCCGGTACGTGGCTCTACGAGAATCATCCGCAGTGGCTTCTGCGACCGACGCCAGGCCGTGAGGATCCCCGCACCGGATTATGTTCGTGGTCGTCGAGTCGTCTGGGCGGGAGCGATCCGTGCGTGACACACAACCCGACGCCGAACACCCGCTCCATGGCGGACATCCGCTGGGAGCCCGGCCGGCTGGCCTTTCATCCGGGTCCGAAGGGCGAATACAGCGCGGTGCGTTTCACCGCGCCACAGGCCGGTCAATACACGGTACGGGCCACGTTTCTGGCTATCGACAAGAAAACGACCACCGACGTCCATGTGCTGCACCACGGCCGGTCCGTATTCGGCGGGTCAATCCGTGCGGAAAACGATAAGAAAATGTCCAAGTACGACAATCGCCTCACTTTGGCGAAAGGCGACACGCTGGACTTCGTGGTGGGATGGGGTAACGGTACGCACATCTGCGATTCGACTGGCCTGGAAATCGAGTTGACCGGATCGTCGGGCAACACCTACAGCGGGGCCGAGGAGTTTCACGCAGCAGACAATCCTGGAGGCCTGTGGAGCTATGGCTATCTGAAGCCCGAGGCCACTCCCGACGCCGGCACGTTCATTCCTTACGATCGTCCCGCGAAAGCAGATGACCATGGCGTGCGGCTGTTGGATCTGGGCAACCCGGCTGCTCGACAGTGGCTGACCGAACACATCGACACGCTCCTAGTCGAGCAGGGCATCGGCCTCTACCGCCAGGACTTCAACATGGATCCGCTGGCGTTTTGGCGAGCGGCGGACACGACCGACCGGCAGGGCATCACGGAGATTCGGCACGTCACCGGCCTGCTCGCCTACTGGGACGAGTTGCGACGCCGGCATCCCAACATGTTGATCGACACGTGCGCCTCGGGAGGCCGGCGCAACGATCTGGAGACTCTGCGGCGAGCCGTTCCTTTGTGGCGAAGCGATTATGCGTTCGAGCCCGTCGGCCATCAATGTATGACGTACGGGATCTCGCTCTGGATACCGTACCACGGAACGGGCACTGTGGCCTGCGCCAACGCGGGATACTACGGCGGCGGTCTTACGCCTGTGGAATTTTATGCGTTCTGGAGCAACGTGGCCCCCAGTCTCGGCTCGGGTATCGACATCCGCGTCAAAGAAATCGACTACGACGCACTCCGTCGGCTGATCGGGCAGTGGCGCAACACCAACGCGAACTATTATGGTGATTACTACCCACTCACGGAATACAGTCGGGCGAACAATGTCTGGATCGCCTGGCAGTTCCACCGCCCAGAACTCGGTGAGGGGATGGTGCAGGCTTTCCGTCGGGCCGACTGTCCCGAGGCGACGATACAACTGAAACTGAGAGGCTTAGAGCCCGACTTGCGCTACGAATTCAAGAATCTAGACGCGGCCGGTGTAACCGTAATGCGGGGAGCAGAACTGATGACCGACGGGCTGTCCGTTGCAGCACCACATCGCCCGGACGTCGCTATTTTCACGTACAAGCAAGTGCATCCGTTTACACATTGATAAAGTAGGCAGCGTGGCTGTTCAGTCGGGCGTTGAGAAACTCACGCGGAAGACTCCAGAACGTCTTGGCAAACAGCCCCGATGAATTCATCAAAGCGGCAATACGCGCCGTCGCGAGACAAAGATCGCCGTGCTATTCACCCGCCTTCACGAATCATTACGGTGCGACGACGACTTCGAAGTCGGACCCCCTGATCTTGCGGAGTTCCTCGTGCAAAACGGGGATACGCGGATCAGGAGCGACGGAGATCGCCCAGTCGATACCGTTGTCGGCCACAAACATGCCGTATTTCTTCAAGCCTTTCAGGATGGCTTGGACCGACGGAGAGAACTCGCTGATGTCGAAGTCCGCCCGCAGCCTCAAACGCTCGCCCATTCGCGGCAGGTTTTCGTCGGTCAGCCGGCTGGCGAAGTGCGTCGCGGGATGAACGTACGCGCGGCGCGTGCGTCGAACGGTCACGCGCATGGCGTGCTCGACGATGCCGCGTTGAATTTCGTCGTAACGCACGACGGCAGGAAAGATCGGCAAGCCGGCTGCATCCGCCGACGTCCAACCATCTGGCCGCAACTTGTTCGTCTTTAAGTCGAAAACTGATGCTTGGCCCGCCGCCCAGCCATTGGCTGTCTTTCCGAACGTGAAAAACTCATACATCATGCGGTTCACCGGATCCACCACGATGGCGTGGCGGTCGCCTTCGTATTGCGCCGGACGACGTTGCACTTCGGCCAAAGTTGGCGGGTCGGTGTTCGCGCGTTGATGCCAGGCCGGCCAGCCTTCGATCGGGATGTTTTCCGGTACCGGATAAGGTCCGGCATCGGACTCGCCGGGGTACTCAACAATTTTCACAGCCACGCGCGGCTGGTCTGGCGGCACGAGGATGAACCCCATGTCGGGGTTGTAGCGGAACGGTTTGTCGGCGCCGATTGACGCGATGATATTCTTAGAATTTGGATGATGCGGCCAGTCATTGACGAGTTGGTTAAAGGCGTTGTCCGCCGGAAAGACCTCGAGCGCCGAAAGAACTGCGTCGGCCTCGGGCGTGTTGAACATCAGCGGCTGCGTGAACTTGGGCATCTTGGCCGCGCGGATGCGAGCAAGTCTTGCTGGATCGCTCTTGCCGAGCGTTGGATTACCTGTCCGTCCTGCCGTCAGTGCTGTATCACCACCGACGAGCCAGAAGTCGCTGAAGAACAGCGTCGGCGTTTGTCCAGACTCGCAGGCCAAATACCAGTGCACGACGTCTGACAAGTCCGGCTTCGAACCGTTGACGTTCATGATTTCGTCAATGCTCAGCCGCACATCGTTTTTACCGGGCTTGAGCGTAACCGGCAAATCGACTCGTGTCCGAAAACCGGCCGTCCCTCGATGACGCACAGCGAATGAGAGTCTGACATTCCGCTGCGAGGGATTGAATGCCGAGAACTCGACCGCGGCGAAGGGCTTCCAATTCCTTTCGCTTGCGCCGCGGCTCATGCCAAACGAGTCGCCGTCAGCATAGACGACCTTGAGCGCCTTTCCGCCGAGTTCTCGCGGCGCATCTTCGATCGTCAGCTTGGATTGTCTTTCCAAGGCCGTATCGTTCGGCAATTCGCCTTTGCTGACGTTTAGCAACGGTAGACGCCGCTCGGCACCGTAAACCGCGCCGCCGAAAGCGGGCAGCAAAGCGGCCAAACATGCAAAGAGAATAACCGGCCTCATCTCACACCATCTTTGTAATCGGACAACACTTTAGTTCGTGAATCGACGATTCCATCCGTGAGTTTGGCTGGGTGCAATGTAACCGCAAGCAGCCATAACGAGAATAAACTCGCCAGTGCTGTCGACCAGTTGAGCGACGTCGATCATCGCCGAGGCCGAACGCATTCCAGGTCGCTGCTGCCGTTAAGGTCGTTAGCGAAACGTCTTGCCAAAATCTCGTGCCTGGGGGATCGGTTCGGCTCCGAGCATGTCGATCCGAGGGACGGATTTGAGCGACTGTTTGGCATCTCGGAGAATCGTCAATAGCTGCTTGAACTTCGGGTCATCCTGTGAGGGAAACAGCGCCGCCCGATTGTCGGCCAGACCGCCTGCCTTTTTGGCAAGATTTCGGTGCAGGATCGGACTCCACTCTGGGTGGGTGAAGTTGATCATGATGGCCGCCGTCCCGGGGTGATCGTGCTTCGATATTCTGCCGAACGTGTCGATATCGTAGATCGCAATTCCGTTCTCTTTGACGAACTTGCGATACTTCTCGACCCACGGGAAATAGACAGGTCTGAGCGGGTCCCCATCGCCGGGTCTCATAAACGCGTCGCGCCCGCCGATCGAGTGCGGCCGCGTCATTTCCCAAGTCCCGTAGTAGGGAACGTTCGAGTCGATCCACGCGTAAATTGCGCGGCGGCCGTTGGGATCGACGTCAACACCCTCGTGTTTCTCATCGAGCAATTTGGTGAGCTTGCTGACCCACGAACCGGATTTCATGGCCGGGAATGTGCCGTTGGGCCCGTCAAAAAGGTAGTAGTGTTCGACGAAGCCGTTGAATACCAGGGCCTCGTAGGACATGTTGTAGAAGCGCGTCTTGTCTCCAGAAAGGTTGATGCCGCCGTCGGGTGCGGGGCCGTTGTGGCATTTGACGCAGAACTTGTCCAACACAGGTTGCACCTGCTTGGAGTAGTCGACGTAGCCGGCTCCCCACGGCGGCGGTGTGATCTTGTCGGGGCCCTTCGCAAGCAGTTCGTACGCATTCTTGGTGACGGGAGGCGTCTTGCGGCGGTCGTCGTGGCAGCCGACACACGAGGCAGTCTCGCCCGTGGTGATCTGTGTGACGGCTCCCATGCGTTGGATTTCCTTGCCGTCTTCGTCCAGAGCGATGAAGTATAGTTCGACGTTTGATGGCACGGTAAAGTAGGCCGAGCCGTCTTCGTCAACGGGAACGGTGCCCAGGTTCTGCTTGATGTAGTAGCTGCCCTGCCCGACAAGCGGATAGTGATCGTGATAGCGGGGACCTTCGGTGTTGTATTTCTTTTGCGGTTGCGTCATGACGCGAAGACGCTTGACCTGACCTCGCTTGACACCCTGCTCGAACAGGCCTTGGTAAAGGTCCTGGACAAAAAACCGGCCTTCACCCGGTTCCGTGGGAACGTCGCCCGGAATGACGCGGGGCAGCGGACGCGGATTGAGCGGGACGGCGCAGAAGCACGAGGCATTCGGCAGCTCAAGCAATGTCGCCATGCTGCCATCGTGCTTCAGCAGAACCAGCTTGTGGTGACGGTTGGCCCTTCCTCCCGACGCCCCCTGGTAAGACGCAAGCACGAGGTGCTCGGTGACCGGAAATGGATCAGTGTATGCATAGGGATAAAGGATATCGCCGTGTTGCCAGTGTTGCACCGAATCGTGACCCGAATACCACCTCGGTGCTTGAGTAATCTTCCAGGGTGTCGCCCGGGTCAATCTTTTCATCGATTGGCGAGCTTCCAGACCTTTGCCACGGTCAATTATCACCAGGTCGCCAATGGGGACCCTGTGGTGACCGGCCATCGTGGCAACGACTTTGTTGGAACCCGGGATCTGTTTGGCACCGTAAACTGCGTTGGGAACGGCGAAGGTAAAGCCGTGGAACAGTTTCAGCTGTCTGCCGTTGGGGTTGAGCGAGTAGAGCGCTTGCCAAGTGAAAATGGATTTGTCGTTGTATTCCCAACTGCAAAACAGGATCGAACCATCGGAAAGGACGTGCGGCGACGTCGAGCAAATTGTCGAAAAATCGATCCGACGAATGTCCGAGCCGTCGGCGCGGCAAATGTGCAGAGCGCTGGCCAGAAAGTCCTGGCAGTAGGAGTGGCCCTCGGCTCGTGACGACGTGAAGATGATGCGACCATCGGGATAATAGACCGGACTGACGTCGTGGTAGCGGCCGTCGGTCAACTGCCGAAGCCCGCTGCCGTTGACGTTGATCTCCCAGAGATGGAACGGGCGATCGGTTTTCACTTTGTAGGAAAACACGAGCTTCTTGCCGTCGTAAGACGGACTCATGTCGAAGATGAAACCTTCCTTCGTTTCGAAGATCGTGCGAATGCCTGCATCGGGTCGTGCCGGGTCGTAGACACAGATGGCCGCACCGATGCCCGTCGTCCGCGAGAACATGACGGCGTTGGTGCCCGTCATGCCGTAGCTATCTCGTTTGATGAACGCGATGGGCGGACATTGGCCGACCATCTCCTCGGCGTTGTCCGGCGAGGACCACTTCTCAATCGGCAAGCCAGCCGGTACCGCGCCTGCTTTCTCGGCAGCAGGAACATGTAGCACCGCTGAGTGGACCAGCAGCAGTAACGAAAAAGCGATGATTGTGTGCAACGTTCGATGCGTCATCTCTCGATCTCCATTTGTTTCCAAGGCATCGGTGCTTCTGCTAATCCGTTGAATGCATGGCGTCGTCTCGAATGTCACCGCCAGAGGCTCGATTGTTGTCGATTGTCCTTTACGGCGGTGGTTAGTGAGTTTTTTTTGCGCCCCGCTGGGTGCAGCCAGATAAAAGTTGGTAAACTAGACCCTATTTATAATGTCCAGGCCCGCCAACAGCAATTCTGCGCCTCGTTACTCGGCGAACATCTTCACCGAGATACCGGGTGTCGAGTTTGCATCAGTGTCTGAAGGAATTACCAGGCCATCGCGTACTGGTTGGAGGTTGAAATGAAACTCGCTTGGATTCTTACGCTGACGGTCGCTCTTACGGCCCCTGGAGTAGTTTGGGGTGAGCCGACGCTGACGCACACGGACGTCTTTACGTCGGGCAAAGAGGGCTATCACACTTTTCGCATCCCGGCCATTGAGATGACCGCCGATGGATCGCTGATCGCGCTGGCGGAAGCACGCAAGTACAACCGTTCCGACCCGGGGCACAACGACAACGATATTGACTTGGTGTTGAAACGCAGCACGGACGGAGGAAAAACGTGGTCGAAGCTCCGGGTGCTCGATGATCCCGGTGAAAAGTGGTCGGCGTGCAATCCGACAACGCTGCTGGACCGCGAGACAGGTCGCGTTTGGATATTTCACTGCCGCACTAAGCCGGGACGCAGCAGCTCTACGTCTCGGCCCGGCACCGACGATGCACAAGCATGGGCTCGATGGAGCGACGACAACGGTACGACGTGGTCCGTACCGATCGATTTGACCAGTGTGGCCCGGGACGTGGACAACTGGGGTGGCAGCTTTTTTGGTCCGGGCGGACCCATCCAGACCAAACAGGGACGGCTGATCGTTCCGCTGAACAGAACCACGGGGCGGAAGAACGCCGACGGAAAGTTGGTTGGCGGGTCGTGGAACGCGTTTGTGATTCATAGTGATGACCACGGCCGCAGTTGGCAGCGAGGGCAGCTCTTTTCCCGGCGCGATGAGGGTAACGAAAACCAGTTGGTGGAACTGGCCGACGGGCGAGTCCTGATGGACGTTCGCCAGATGAGCGGCTCGCATCGTTGGTTGGCGACCAGCCGGGACGGTGGGCAATCCTGGTCAATGCCGCGACCGGGCCAGTTGGTAACGCCGGTGGCCTGCGCAATCGAACGTTATACGCTGAAATCCGCTGGCGACGATCGTAACCGCATCGTGTGGACTGGCCCGAAAGGAGCTGGCCGTGCCAAGTTGGTCGTGCGAGTCAGCTACGACGAAGGCCACACGTTCACAGGCGAACGGTTGATTTCGGACGAGGCTGCTGCCTATTCAGATCTCACGATCCTCAAGAACAAGAACGTTGGCGTACTCTGGGAGCGTGGCGATTATCGCTTCATCACGTTCACGCAGTTTAATCTGGAGTTCCTCGAACCGGAGACCCCAAGGCCGGATAGATGACCTGTGCACACTGGGCAAATTAACATTGGGCCAATTAACTGTCTGGCTGTAGACGACCATGTACAATAGTCGTGAGCGTGTAACGCGGGCGATCGAAATGAGCGGACCCGATCGGGTTCCGCTTATGCATGTCGTGCTGGCAGGCGCCGAAAAACGATACGGCAGGGTATTAGTGGAACTGTTCCAGGAATATCCCGATGACGTGCTCAACGTGGGCAGTTGTACGTACGGTGAGTTTGGACCGGAGATCGACGTGCCTAGCCGCGATCCGTGGGGGTGCTTGTGGGTGCGCCACACGGACGAACACAAAGGCCAGGTCACCTTCTGTCCATTGGCCGACTTCAGCGCCATGGATGCGTTCCAGCCGCCGGACACCGCCAGCGATGAAATCATCACGGCAGTCATTCGACGAATCGAAAAGAACGCCGGGAGGAAATACACGCTGGCCGACGGTGGCACGCTTTGGCAGCAGATGTACTACCTGCACGGCTTCGCAGCCATCCACGAAAACCTGTTACTTGAACCAGAATACAGCGTCCGGCTCCGCGACATGATCCTCGAAGTCCTCCTACGGCGGCTGCAACGTCTGACTGAACTCGAAGGGCTCGACGGCATCCATTTTCGCGACGACTGGGGGACGCAACAGTCGCTAACGATCAGCCCCCGGCTGTGGCGTGAGTTCTTCAAACCGGCTTATGTGACGATGTTCGATGTCGTTCGCCAGTCGGGCAAACACGTCTGGTTCCACAGCGACGGAGTGATTGACGAGATCATTCCCGACTTGATCGAAATCGGCGCCAACGTGCTTAACCCCCAGAGTAACTGTATGCCCTCCGATCGACTCAGCTCGCTCGTGGCCGGGCGAGCCTGTTTGTTGGGCGATATCGACCGCCAGTGGACGCTGCCGTACGGCAGCCCGAAAGAGGTCCGAGCGGCGGTTCGGGCGGATATCGATACGTATGCCTGTTTCCATGGGGGCCTGATTTCCCGCGGTGAAATCGCTGGCGACGTCCCCCTGGAGAATGTTGAAGCCATGCTCGACGAAATGACCCACTACGCAGGCGCCCAATAGGGGAGCACCCAAACACGGAAAAAAAGACAGGATGCGACCATGAATTCACGCGAACGAGTCGTAAAGGCAGTGAACTTCGAGACACCAGATCGGGTTCCCATCGATTTAGGAGGCATCCGTGCTTCCGGTATCAACGCGGTCGTCTACGACAAACTGAAGAAACGTATGGGAATCGAGAGCCCTACGCGGGTCCACGACAGCATGCAGATTCTCGCAGAACTCGAGATGGAGGTCGTCGACCGCCTTCATGTGGATGTCCTCCCGTTGGAACCAATGACGGCCAAATGGGCACGGCAGGAGGCTTCCAAGGGTGTCCGCAAGACTCTCTTCTGCGGGCTCGACGTCTACTTTCAACCCGGCACGAACATCGAAGAGAAAGACGATGGAAGCTGGATACTGAAGGGCAGCGACGGCGGTGACATGGCACGGATGCCGAAGGACGGGTACTACTTCGACTTCGTTCGTTCAACCATGGCAGGCACGCGGATCGATCCCGATGCGTTCCAACCAGGTGATACGGTTACCGACGAAGAACTGGATCTGTTTGCAGAGCATGGTCGGTTTTTGCACGAGAACACGGATAAGGCGCTTCTAGGGTGGGGAGCCAGCATTTCCATGATCGGGCTTAGCGCGCTTCTTTCCGACAACATCACCCAGGGATCGCTGGATGAATGGCTGTGTATGTTGATGACGGAAAAGGATACGGCTCATGAGATGATGGGACGTTTCGTGGACGCTACCATCAAGCGAATTGAGCTCTACCATCAGGCGGTCGGCGATCGGTGCTTCGCATGGGGAGTGGCCTCGGATGATGCCGGAACACAAAGAGGTGAGCTTCTGTCGCCGGATCTTTTCCGCGAGATGATCAAGCCCCACTACAAACGGTTATGCGATTGGGTGCACACCCACACGAATTGGAAAACCTTCCTGCATTCCTGTGGGTCCGTTTACAAACATATTCCCGATTGGATTGACACGGGCATCGATATCTTGAATCCCGTGCAGATTTCCGCTGTGAACATGGAACCTGAACGGCTCATGAAGGAGTTCGGCGGGAAGATCGTTTTCTGGGGTGGCGGGTGTGACACGCAGGACGTGCTGCCCTTCGGACAACCCGATGAAGTCCGCCAACACGTGCAGCGAAACATTGAGCTATTTTCCTCCCGTCCGGGCGGTTTTGTATTTACTCAGGTCCACAACATCCAACAGGATGTTCCCATCGAGAACGTCGAGGCGATGTTCGAGGCTGCCTACCAGTTCGGCCAACTCGCCTGATCGGCAAGTTACCTCATTGCAGGAGTTCGCGCCATGAAGTTCTACGTCCTTATCGCTACCCTGACGCTGTGCTGGACTTCGGCACTGGCACAAGATTCACCAAACGCAGAGAAAGAAGAAGGGTTTAAGTCGATCTTCGACGGCAAGTCGTTTGCGGGCTGGAAAGTCAATCAGAACACGCCAAAAAGCTGGAAGATCGAGGAGGGTTTGCTGGTGCTTACAGGTGGCCGCAGTCACCTGTTTACAACGGGAGAATTCGACGATTTCATCGTCCGCTTTCAGTGGCGGCCGGCGAAGAAAGGGTACAATAGTGGCTTCTTCATTCGCGGTACCAATCAGATTCAATTGGCGCAAGGCGGTGCCGGGCAGTTGTTCGGCGCAAAAGGGACCAAGGCGGTGCCCAAGCTGCACAAGCCACCAGGAGAATGGAATGAGTGGGAAGTGAGCTGCATTGGCTCGAAGGTCTCGCTCAAGGTCAATGGTGAGCCGGCGTGGGAAATTGACGACTTCAAACCGGTGCGCGGCCCGTTGGGCATCGAGGCGGAAGGACACTACATCGAATTCCGCAAGTTCCGGATCAAGAAGATGAGATGAGCAGAGCACCTTCCCGAAGAGCCTCCGGCGAGACGTCTGTATCGGGCATAGAGCGGGCCTCTGGTTCATTCCTCACACGCACTGAGAGCGCCGTGCACGTGTGTTTGACAGTAGTAGGCACACTCCGTGTGCCGTAGTGGCGGACGGCACACGGAGTGTGCTTGTTACTTTGGTTGCGGCCCTTGGGCCGCGGTAGGGAGATTCCCATGAGAAAGACGACGGATTTTCTGAGCCTGTGTTTGCTGGCCATCATCTGTTTGGTCTCTGCGATGCCCGGTCATGTGATGGCGGAGACAGTGACAATCAAACAAGGCGACGATCGTTTACGTGTGCTGATCGATGGCGAACTGTTCACGGAGTACATTTTCCGCGGCTATTCTCGGCCGATCTTGTTTCCGATCAACGGGCCGCACGGGCTGGGCGTGACCCGCAGCTTTCCGATCAAGGCGGGCGTTCCGGGCGAAGCGCCTGACCACCCCCACCAGAAACCGATGTTTTTCGCCCACGGCTGGGTCAATGGCGTCAACTTCTTTGCGGAATCCGCAGATTGCGGTAAGACCGTACACGACAAACTGCTGAAAGTGCAAAGCGGTTCCAGGCGCGGACTGATCCAGACCAGCAACAAGTGGGTCGCCCCGGACGGTAAGATCGTCTGCAGCGATACACGGACGCTCTTCTTTCAGGCGGTGCCGGGGGGGAGGGCGATCGACTGGGAGGTCTCGCTCCACGCCTCGCACGGCGATGTGACGTTCCGTGACGACAAGCACGGCATCATGGCGATTCGTATGCACCCGAATCTCCGCCTGGACAACGATCCCCCGCACGGCGTGACCACTGCCAACGGCCAGGCCGTCAACAGCGAAGGTGTCAGTGGAAAAGCGGTTTTCGGTAAGCGGGCCAAATGGATCGATTACTGGGGGAAAATCAACGATAAGACCCTCGGTATCGCTATCTTCGATCATCCGGACAACCCGCGACATCCCACTTGGTGGATGGCACGCGGCTATGGCTATGTGGCTGCCGATCCATTCGGAGCACATGCGATTGGAGGCGAGCCCCCGGGCACCGGTGATATGCTGATCGAATCCGGACGGGAGATCACTCTCCGTTACCGGTTCGTGTTCCACGAAGGTGGCCCACAGCAAGCGAAAATTGCTGAGCTCTACCGCAACTATGCCAAGACCGGCGCATCGAACGGCTTGGAGGCACGATAGCCGGCGGCGGCGATTTATGGCGACGCATCTCGGCGGCTGTGCACTGGCGCCGCGCCGCCGCCAGCGTCGGCCGTGCTGATGCAGTACAAGGCCTTGAAAGTGCGCAGAAAAATTTCGCCCTCGGCGACTGCGGGCGTTGAGTTGCTCGGTTCGCCAAGTGAGTTGACGGCCAGCTCCTTATAGCCATCGGGATGGGGAGCGAAAACGACGGTGTCGCCATTCCGGCAGAGCGCGTAGGCACGTCCGTCGGCGTGTACGAGTGAGCCCCAGGCAGGCCCGCCAGATGTGCGCTCTTGCCAGACGACTTCACCGGTCTTCGGATCGATGCAACGCAGCGTACCGGGGTCGGCATCGGGAACGTAAACGTGCTTATCGACGACTATGCCTGAGCCGATGTTCAGCGGGTTGCGCTCGACACGCCACAACCGACTATCCTCGGTGATGTTTCCGGATCCACCCAGCTTGATTCCGAACGACGGGCCACGGCCCCCACCCAACACGACACACCAATCGCCCGATACCAAAGGAGACGAGTATGCTAGATCGCCTCTGTGTCCACGCAGACCGTCACAGGTCCAGAGAATTTCGCCGGAATCGGCGTCGAAAGCGTTGACGCGCGTGGTCAGGCTACAGATCACCTGGTCTTTGCCGTCGATGCGCGCGATCACCGGCGTGCTCCAGGACCCAGAATACTTTCCGTCTTCATTCAGGTCCCATTGCCTTCGATCGGTTCGTCCGTCTGCCAAAGCGTTTCGCCGCTGGCCAACTGAATGGCCGTCACGAACGTCCTCTTACCGGGGCCGCAGTGCAGGATGATACGGTCTTTGTAGAATACCGGCGACGAGGCATATCCCCACATATGCCGAAACTCGCCCAGATCACGAGACCAAAGTTCGGTGCCGTCGTGGTCGTAGCAGAACAGCCCGGCCGAGCCGTGCCACACGACGACGCGATTGCCTGCCGTCAGCGGTGTCGACGCACAAAACGGATTCGTTTTGTGCGTCGGCATTACCCTGTCGAACTCGACGGTCCGTACCCAAAGCTGTTTGCCGCTGGAACGGTCAAAACAGTACAAACTGCGCTTGCGCCCCTGCTCTTCCGCGCAAGTGATAAACACACGGTCACCCGACACGATGGGACTGCTATCGCCTGGTTCGGGAAGTTCGGCACGCCACTTGATGTTGCGATCCGGCCCCCATAGAAGCGGCACGTTCCTCGCGGTTGAAATGCCGTTGCCCGACGGGCCTCGGAACGACGGCCAGACACCCCCGTGCGCCATCGGTGTGACGTAGTAACCGTCATCGACGTCCTCGCTCAAGTGAATCTCGTACTGCTGCCTGGCTGGCCTGCACCACCCTTGCTTGTCGTTGCACGCAAAATAGTCCACCGTCAGCTGGATCGGTTGTTGGTAATTCCAGCCCTTCACATCGATCAGGAATTCGCGAGGATCGACGTCGGACGGTTCTTCAACCTGCGGGCCAGCCGCCGGGTTGGGTGTCGCGGTCGTCCCGTCTGGCGACTGCAGTTCGACTCGAATCGGATCAACAAGGTTATTCCAGTGCACGCGATAGATGGGATCGAGGCGGAAGTCGAGAAAGAGCTTGCCTGTTCCCGTGCTCAACAGGCGCCGGTCCGCTTGTGGTCGGAGCTTGACGTAAAATGGCTGTTCGTCCGGATTGGTTTTCGGCACAACGCGCAGCGGTTTCATGCCTCCGGGCCGCTGGATTCGTTTGACGATCCCCTTGGGGGCCACCTCGGGCGGCGGCTGGGTCTTCAATTCCAGATTGTCAGAGTCTGTCGGATTCTCGGTCGGACCGATCAGATCTTCGAGATCTCGGCGCAGCTGCGCGGCGTTGCCCCACGCCCGTCGCCGCACGACCTTGCCTTCCGGGCTGATAATAAACTCCGAGGTCGGCGCGTCGCCCAGCGCGTGTTTCAGATCGTTGTCCATTGTGTCGCAGATCCAATCGATTTTCGTCCCTAGCGTGCGTCGGGCTTCCTGGATGTGTAACAAGCGTTCTTGGAGCGAAAACGGCTGCACATAGCCCTTCGCGCCGGCGTGGGCGAGATACTTGTAGATGTAGTAGAACTTGACGCCTTTGGGAGCGTAGTCGCGATGCATGGCCTCCAAACTGGGGACCCTTTTCAGAAAGGGCGGTCACGTCAGGCAGCCGAACGTCAGCACCGTGTAATGCCCTTTCAGGCTCCGCAACTCGAACTCATTGCCTTCCTCGTCAAACCCGGTGACATCTGGCAGCGCGTCGCCAATCTGGGGCGCTGCCCGGTCAAACCGCAGCACCAGCACCTGCGCCGGCGACAGGCCTTTTCTTGCCGGGCGTCGCTCTTTCCGCAACTTAGTTTTTTTGTTCCGTTCTTTGGCCTGCTTTTTGGCTTCACGCGGAGCGTCCTGTTCTTGAGCGTGCGCGACGAGGGTCATCCCCAACGCGAGCAGAAGTGACCACGTTGACCAGCGGATTGTGCCAGGCATATTGGTTCTCCATCATCGAATGAGCATCTAGCGAGGCCGTTCCTCGGACCGATGCGAGCTATCGCTCGGTTGCGGCGATGCGCCCCCCGACCACCTTGCCGTCGGTGCCCGTCGCTGGAAACTTGACTCGTTTACATTTGTAAAGAAAAACCTGGTACAAGCTTTCTAGTGCTTCGTCAGGACTTGATTTGAAGGTTGCGGGTGTTGCTGGAGTCCACGCACCTGATTGTACCGTCCTCACGCGGCCGGTCGAATAGCGAGCGGAGCCAATAAACGCCGATTGCCTTCACCATTTGCAAAACGCCCTCGGCAGTCCGTCCTGACGCGGCAGTGCGGCAAAACAGCAAACGTACCCGTATTTGGTACGCTCCCCGACCAACCTGCGGTCGGTACCCGTCGCTTGTGAAACATGCGCGCACCGAGCGTGCATGTCCGAAAGCTAGACTCTGATCCCCAGTTCCGGCTCGAGCGGTTGTCTCGCGTCTGATTCGATCGCGTGGTAATCTAGGAAACAAACGCCTGAGTTACTATGACTTCGGCAGCCTCAAACGCCCGTGATCGTGAGCCACTGGCGATGGCCAATTCAATGCCGGCGTTACGTCACAAACAAGGACACCACGGTATGACCATGAAATCGAATCATCGATTCACCAAGACATGCTTGCTTGGGAGCGTCGCGCTGCTGGCGCTGAATTGTCAGCAGCTACTTGCACAAAGCGATGTCATGCGACCAAACATCCTGATTATCTTTACGGATGATCAGGGGTACGGAGACCTGGCGTGTTTTGGGTCACAGACGAACAAGACTCCAAGAGTAGACCAATTGGCAAGAGAGGGAACGCGGTTCACGAACTTCTACGCGCAGCATGTTTGCGGCCCTTCGCGTTCAGCCCTGCTGACCGGTCGTTATCCATTACGCAGCAAAGGTTGGGGCATGCCGGCCGATGAGGTTACCTTTGCCGAGCTGATTAGGGGGAGTGGCTATCAGACGGCCTGCATTGGGAAATGGGATGTTTCCAACCGCAAAGCGATCATTGATCGTATGCCCAATGCGCAAGGTTTCGATTACTACTTTGGAACACTCGGGGCCAATGATGGTGGAGGTGTGAAGTTTCATGAAAACAACGACCCCGCCGGCAGCACAAGGGACATGGGAAGTCTGATTGATCTCTACACGGACAAGGCAATTGATTATCTGAAGAACAAACGCGATCCGACCAAACCATTCGTTCTCTACGTTGCTCATACAATGATGCACACAATCATTGATGCTTCGCCCAAATTCAGAGGCACATCCGATGGCGGTCTGTATGGTGACGTCGTTGAGCAGTTCGATTTTCACACGGGTCGTCTCCTTGATACCGTTGATGAGCTCGGCCTGCGAGAAAGTACGCTTGTCATCTATACGACGGATAACGGACCATGGAATCAACCGGCTTATACGAATAAGAAAAAGGGCCATCCAAAAGGATCCATCTTCTGGGGCGATGCCGGTCCGCTTCGCGATGGCAAAGGTTCCTGCTATGAAGCCGGCTCGAGAGCCCCTTGCATCGTTCGATGGCCAGGGAAAGTCCCAGAAAATAGGGTCTCCGATGCGGTCTTTGCGACCATCGACTTCATGCCGACCTTTGCTACCCTGGCGGGCTATAAGGTCCCCGCCGATCGTATCATCGACGGTGTCGACCAAACCGATTTGATCTTCGGAAAAAGTGACGATGGCGCACGAAATACCTACTTTTACCAAGGCAACGGAGTCCGCCAAGGCAAGTGGAAGTACCTCGTCGCCAAACACAAAGTTCCCGGCTACGCTCGCGATACGGAGCGCGAGGAAGTGGAAGAACTATACGACCTCGAATCCGATATCGGCGAGACTACAAACTTGGCCGACAGACACCCGCAAAAGGTCAAAGAGCTCCGAGCGCTGCTGCGAGAGATTGCAGAGAAAAAGTAACTGAAGAGGGAATAAGAAATGAGTCAGGAGCTGTTTGATCTATCGGGCAAGGTAGCCATGGTGACCGGTGCCTCGCGAGGGTTGGGCGAAGTTGCGGCCAAGGCACTTGCCACGGCGGGTGCCGACGTGGCCGTGTGTGGGCGCAATGAGGCCGATTTGGCGCGTGTCTGCCAAGACATTACTGCCGCCGGTCGTCGCGCGTCGGGTTTCTCGCTCGACGTACTCTCTGGCGAGGCCGTGCGGCAGGGCGTCGAACGAATCCTCGAATATTTCGGCCACGTCGACATTCTCGTAAACAACGCTGGCGTCAACCATCGTGAGCTGGCGGTTGACTACCCCGAGGAGCAGTGGGACCGTGTAATCGACACCAATCTGAAAGGCTACTACCTGGTAACTCAGGCCGTTGCCCCGCAAATGATCGAGCGCAAGTACGGCAAGGTGATCAATATCTCGTCGATCATGGGTCAGGTGGCGTTGCCCTACCTGCTAGCCTACTGCGCCTCGAAAGGAGGTGTTGATCAAATGACCAAGGTGATGGCCTTGGAGTGGGCGAAGTTGGGTGTCCGCGTCAACGGCATCGGCCCGACCTACTTCGAGACCGAGTTGGTTGCCCAATTGCGCGACGATCCGGAGCGGTTCGAATTCATCAAAGAACGTACACCGATGGGGCGTTGGGGCCGCCCGGAGGAACTCGAGGGCCTGGTCGTTTTTCTGGCGGCGCCCGCGTCGGACTTCATCACTGGACAGACGATCCTCATCGACGGCGGCTGGACGATCTGGTAGGAGACTTGGATGTTCGTCCACCAAATGCTCGCGACCAACCGTGGCCCGATTGCCCGAGAAGACGGCACTCGTCAAAGGAAACTGTGCGCTCTCGTGCGCCGAAATCGACGAGCTGGTTGAGTGTCTGGCCAGTGGACTGCAATCTCACGGTGTTCGGTCGTAGGGCGAAACAAAGTCTAATTCGTTTTCGCAAACCCGTAAAGGATGAACGACCTCAAGATCGGCTGCTTGGTTGTATTGAGCGAGAGCGGTACCACGAGCCGTATGATCACCGAGCGTGACGTCCTAAGCAGGATTGCTACCGTAGCGAATGAGCTTTCTAACGGCGTAGCGACTTCTTCTCAGGTTCGCGCGGCTTCTCACCGACCAGTTTCAACCCCTCATTGATGAGTCTCTCTGCCTCCGCTGACTTACCCTGTTGAATCGCTGGGCCGAGCCTCCGAAGCAGCTTGTGAATGGGCGAGATGTCCTGACCTTTCCGCTGCATCTCCTCCGCGCGCTGCTGAATTCGCTGAATCCTGCCGGCGAATTGCGGAGGAAGCCCTCTTGGACGATTTCCCGCCTGGGCACCGCGCGGTCTGCGTACGACTTCCGGACGCGGGCCCGGGTTCTCCAGCTGTTGAAGGGCACTGGCGTAGCGTTTGCGCACAAATCCTTTTATCGAGTCGACGATGTCGTCGTAGCTGCGATCGCCGGGAACGGTGACGCGTCGATGGGGAAAGGGATCTGCCTGCAGGTCCTGTTTGATCAACTCATACTTCGCGTCAATGATCGCGCAGAGATGTTCCGGTTCGAAGTATTTATCAAGAGTCACGCGGGCTGCGGCGCGGTATCTTTCCAAGAGCACAGAATCGCCAATGATGCGTTCCAGCAAGGGGCTCGCCATGCCCTGGGGCGCCACCGGCCAGGCGGCATTCCAGTTAGCAAGGACGTGGATCTGTCCAAAGGCCGTCTCACAGAATCCAACATCCAGGTCCCAGGGCAAGTATCGCCAACGGTCATGGTTCGCATCGAGGTATAGGTAGTAGTTGTGCGGACTCCCGCCGGTCAGTTGATCGAACGCACCCGATAGCAGCATGACGGCTGTTACGCGCAGGAAGTCATCCAGCTCCATCTTGGATTCCAGGTTCGCTGCAAAATCGTTCTTCTCCGACTGATTGATCCATCTGATGAACTCGACCAGCCGAGCCCGTTCTTTCTTCGCCACCTCGTTCTTCGCCTCGAACGCTCGTTTGTAGGCGGACGGATCGTCGCCCAGGAAGTGAAGATTTGCCCCGGGTCCCCCCAGATCGACCTTGAACAATAAACCGCGCGGGTCGGGCAGATGGTGTTCGATGAACGACTCATCAATTCGCTCTACGTTAACGTAGACGCCTTGGTACTTTTCGTTCAGATAAATCCTGGCATAGTTGCAGCGATGCGTCTTGATACCCTGGTCACGGAGAATCTCGGTAATGACAGGCTCGCTGAACAGGCTGCCGAATTGGACACCGTTGTCGAAGGAAACCCGTCGCAGTCCGAAGAACCGGCCGTCGTTATCGTATTTGTCGAACTTGATTAGAAAGCTTCGCTTGTGCGACTGGCGCGGATGTGAGGAACTGTTGCCTTTGAAGCGGATCGCCACCTTCTCAACGGAAGTATCCCGCCACCGAAAGGACGCTGGAACGTAGATACGTTCGGGTAGAGCCAACAGCAACCGTTGCCAGTCTTCTTCGACGACTTGCAGGTGAATCGATTGGACTTCGTCTGGAAGGTAGAATTCGTCCAGCCGATCACCGCCAGGCTGCTCTGCCAGTGCGATGTGACTGCACAAGGTCATCAATACAACGCTTAACCATTGAGACTTCATTTTTTGTGATTCACTCCACAGTCAGAGAAACGTCGAGATTCCAACGTGGCGTCCTGCCGAATGTCGCACCCATCACACCAATAGAGGCAGCCTGCACCAAGCCGAATGACAGAATTGCAGGCGAAACACCGATCTTACCAGATCTACTGAGCGGGCCGCGAGTCGTTTTGCAGTGAAAATCATCTCAATCAGTCCGTTCGCACCAAGTTACCTCTCTTTATGGTTGGAAACCTGTCGCAGTTGAGTCAAGTTTTAGCGACGGGCACCGACCGTAGGTTGGTCGGGGAGCGGGTTAACAAGACTGAGCGGTAGTTCGGATTCGTTCGAGGCCCTGCCTCGTTACAATGTCATTGGGTGGCCGTTTGACACAATCGCATAGAAGGCAATGGATATGGATCGAAGACAGTTCATTCAGTCTGCTGGAACTGTTACCGCAGCCAGCCTTGTGTCCACCACAAGTTTCGGCAATGACCAGACAAGACGAACGTCAAACCCAGACGCTACTCAGTCGAAGAAAACAGGAAGTTGGTTCGACCCAACACTTAGCTGGCACTTCTTCGACCTGTGGCCATTCGACCACATCGACAATCTGCACTTGCGACAGGGCCAGGCTCAGTGGCAGCCAGATGCGACTTTTGTCGAGGCTCCCATCGGCAACCTTGCGGCGTGGCCCACCGTCTATCGCGACAAGCCAACGGGAAAGTGGCGAATGCTCTACTCGGCCGACTGGAAACCGTACAAGCTGATGATCGCCGAAAGTGATGATGGACGACAGTGGCGACCGTTACCTCAACCCAGCATCAAACCAGAGGGTGGCAAGGTCGCTTCGCATCACGTCTTTACTCTGCCCAGTGGAAGTGGCGGAGGAGTCTACCTTGATCCCGTCGCAGCTGATGAATTCCCGTTCAAAGTCTTCGTCCATCACCAGGGAAAACCCGCCTACGAACGAGCCCTTGCCGACCCGCGGCACCGTTGGCACAAACTTGCCAGACAAGCAGGTGAGAAGCGATACATGAACGACGAATTCACACTCGTATCCGAAGACGGAGTCCATTGGGAACCGCGTTTCGATATGGCCTGATCGTTGCCGGACTGGCACCCAGAGCCGCCAGTCTTCGGCTTCCACAATCGATTCACGGAAACACACTCCATGACCGTTCGGCCAGGCTGGGGTGACCGTCGGCAGTGTCTGCAGACGACGACCGACTTCAATAGTTGGTCTGGTCCTCAGCTGCTTCTCCAACCGGACTGGCAGGACAAGGAACTATTTGAGCTCTACGGGATGCCCGTTTTCCCTTACGGAGATGGTTACGTCGGTCTACTTTGGATCTTTCACTGTAAGTCGAACGAACCAACTCGAGGCTTCAATCGCTTTGTTGGCCCACTTGATTGTCAACTCGCCTTCAGCCATGACGGCATCCGGTTCGAACGAGGGCTGCGAGAGCCGTTCATTTCGGTTGGCGATTCCGGGGAAGCCATCAGTGGCGCAATCGAACCCTCGTGCCTGGTGGAAACCGACGATGAAATCAGGATCTATTCATCGGCTTCAAAAGTTCAACACGGAAAGGGTAGCGAGGCGAAACGATCAGGTATCAAAGACGCGGCGTCGATTACGCTTCACACGCTACGAAAAGACGGCCTCACCTTCATCGAAGCCCAGGGAGAACGTGGCCGTTTCATCAGTAAGCCACTCGTTCTGTTGTCACCACAGTTAACAATCAACGCGTCCACACCCAATGGTGAAGTCCGTTTTCAACTGACCGATATGGAGAGTCGACCCGTTGAAGGATTCACGTTCCAGGATTCCGTCGCGCTGAACTCGGGTGACTCCGTCGACTTCGCGCTTCACTGGACAAAAGGGCGGCTTGAGAACCTCGTCGGGAAAATCGTGAGGCTGGAGTTACAAATGCGAAATGCACGCTTATTCGCCATCCGCGGGCGTTTTCATTTCATCGATGCCCAAGATCGCTCTCTTATCCAAGACGGGCAACCGATCGTCGTTTGAATATCGAGGAAAGACGTCCAAACATTCTTGTCCTGCTCATGTACCGCATGAAGGCAAATATCATTTTCGTAACGGGAGCGTCATGATCAATGTCCCGTTATGGCGAATGAGGGCATATTCCTGGTCACCCTCTCGCCCTGCCGTAGCCTCTTCTACACTGGTGCGAAACGTGTATTTGCCGGCGTTGGTTGGAGTGAATCGCACTCGGCCCCTCTTATCCGTTTTGATGTTCTTGCGGAACTGTTTAGGGCCGCGAATGAAAACCATTCGATTCTCCGCCGGTTCTCCTTTCCATAGCACCGTCAGTTCGAATTCGTTTTGATGTTCATGCGGGACCATGTCCAAATTCATGTGTTCCGCCCGGCCCAACTCGTGCAAGTCTTCGTGCGTACTTACATCTAACTTGCGAGCGTAGTAATGCAAGAGGACGTTCGTTTCGCCGTAGGCATAGACGCCAAACTTCCCGTAACAGTCGACGCTCCGTGGTGCGGCTGCGGGCAGTTTCGCACGGAGTCATCGCTTCTCGCCCTGACGGATGTCATCGACCTGAATCAACTCCGGCTTGATCTTCTCGGTCGTGCGAAACCATGTCGTGCTGGTTTTCGCGAAGTGATCCAGG
>PVBE012269381.1_pt1 | contig 44777 bp, 49 predicted proteins | sample 1631181 | NCBI WGS metagenome assembly PVBE01 (sample SAMN08397723, study PRJNA350692) | Marine metagenome, whole genome shotgun sequencing project. | isolation source: water | place: Pacific Ocean | collected 2012-04
ATTTAGGCCTTTTTTTCCCAGCCGCCGCGCGGATTCTGCTGCCAGTAGGTCAGCTCATGGCCGGCCTCGCTGAGCTGGCGCCAACGTTCGCGGGCGGCCTCGACGGCGGCTTGACTGGCGCCGTCGAAGATGTCGAGGACACGGTCGTAAGCCTCGATGTCCGAGCCGCTGCAGCCGTCGACCAGAACCAGAACATTGGCTTCGTTGAGGTTCTCCTGGCTCGGGCTGAGATAGACCGGTTGGGCCTCGGGACGGCCGTCGGCGGTGCTGCCGTGGGGCAGGAAGGAGCGTTGCTCATAGGTCCAGAGAACGGCGTTCAAGGCCTCCACCCGCTCCATCGAGGCCGCCACCACAAGGGCCCGCCAGTCGCGTTCCAGGACCTTCTCCAGCAGCCTGGGCAGGGCCTGTTCCAGCGCCGTGCGCTCGAGGTGGTAAAACGAGACCTCGGTCACAGGGCTCGCCTATTTGGCCTCGTAGCGCTCGGCCACCAGGCGGTCGAGCAGACGCACGCCGAAACCGGTGCCGCCCTTGGGCACTGTCGGCCGCCCCTTCTTGGACCAGGTCACGCCGGCGATATCGAGATGCGCCCAGGGTACCTGGTTGGTGAAGCGCTTGATGAACTGGGCCCCGACGATGCTGCCCCCGCCGCCGCCCGAGCCCACGTTTTTCATGTCGGCGACGTCACAGTTGATTTCCTTGTCATAATCGGCGTGCAAGGGAAAACGCCAGACCAACTCGCCCTCGGCCTGGCCGGCCGCGGAGATGGCCTTGGCCAGCGCCTCGTTGTCGGAAAAGAGGCCGGCATGGACGTGGCCCAGCGAGACGATGATGGCCCCGGTCAAGGTCGCCAGGTCGATCATGGCCTTGGGCTTGAAGCGGCGCTGCGTGTACCACAGGGCATCGGCCAGCACCAGGCGGCCCTCGGCGTCGGTGTTGACCACCTCGATGGTCTGGCCCGAAGCCGACGTCACCACGTCGCCCGGCCGTTGCGCCGAGCCCGACGGCATGTTTTCCACCAGGCCGACGACGCCGACCACGTTTGCTTTCGCTTTGCGCCCGGCCAGAGCCCGCATCAGTCCGATCACCGTGCCGGCACCGCCCATATCCCACTTCATGTCTTCCATGCCCTTGGAGGGCTTGATGGAGATGCCGCCGCTGTCGAAGGTGACGCCCTTGCCGACGATGGCCAGCGGCTGCTTGTCAAGGCCGCGCGCAGCGCTGCCGCGCGGCGCGCCATCCCAGCGCATGACCACGAGCTGGGGCTGGCGCAGGCTGCCCTGGGCTACGCCGAGCAGCGCTCCCATGCCCAGCTTCTCCATCCGGGCCCGGCCCAGCACCTCGACCTTGAGGCCCAGCTTGCCAAGTCCCCGGGCCTGGCGTGCCAGGCTTTCGGGATAGAGCACGTTGGCCGGTTCCGAGACCAGGTCGCGGGTCAAAAAGACACCGTCGGCGATCTTGTCGAGACGCGAAAAGAGGCGCCTGGCGTCCTTGCTATCCTTGACCATGACGTTGAGCGTGCGCAGGCTGGGTTTCTTATCCGCCTTTTCCCGGGTGCGGTAGCGGTCGAACCGATAGCTGCCCAGGCGCGCCCCGTAGGCGATGTTGGCGGCCCAATCGACGGCCTTCAGTTTACCACCTTTCAGGCTGTCGACGGCGACCGCGGCGGCGCTCTCGCCGCTCTTGCCCAAGTGCCCGACGATGGTGCCGCCGATACCCTGGGCCGCCAGGGCGTCGAGCTCCCTGGCCTTGCCCAGGCCCACCATGACGACGCGGCTGGCGCCCAGGCCGTTGGGTGCCAGCAGCTCGAGGATCTGGTTTCTGGTGCCGCGGAAGCGGCCCGACTTGAGCGCCCGTCTCAGCGCCCCGCCCGTTTTGCCGTCGACCGCGGCGGCGGTCGGGCTGAGAGCACGGCCTTCGGATACGCCAACGACCAGGGCGCCGGTTCGGGGGAGCGTGGGCTCGGCAAGCGAAATCTTCATGACGGGTCAGTTCCTCGGAGTAAACTGGCGGGGTGAATTGAGGTATATATTAGAGCGATTCCCCGGTGCTGGGAATCGCTCAAGAGCGCTTCATTCGCGTTTTGCGGCAGGGTGGCCGGATCGGCTATACTGCGTTCATGAGCCGGGTTACCCGCTATATCTTGCGCCAACTCTTTGCGCCCACACTGTTCATCACCGGCGCCCTGGTCGGCGTCGTCTGGCTCACCCAAAGCCTCCGTTTCGTCGACCTGATCGTCAACCGCGGCTTATCCGCCGGCAGTTTCTTCTATCTCACCATGCTGCTGTTGCCCGGCTTCGTCTCGCTGATCCTGCCGATTGCGCTTTTTTGCGCCGTGCTCTTCACCTACCACCGGCTCAGCTTCGACAGCGAGATCGTGGTGCTGCGGGCCGCCGGCCTGAGCCATCGCCAATTGGCCCGGCCGGCCCTGGCGCTGGCGCTTGGCGCCACCATCGTGACCTATGGGCTGACGCTCTACCTGACGCCGCTGGGCTTCCGCACCTTCAAGGACCAGCAGTTCACCATCCGCTCATCCTACGCCTCGGTGCTGCTGCAGGAGGGCGTCTTCAACACCCTGGTCGACGGCGTCACGGTCTACGTGCGCGAACGCAAGAGCGGCGGCGAATTGCACGGCATTCTCGTTCACGACAACCGCCAGCCCTCGAAGCCGGTGACGGTGATGGCCGAGCGCGGCATTCTGATCAACACCGCGGAGGGTCCGCGTTTCGTCATGGTCAAGGGCAACCGCCAGGAGGTGGCCCGGGACCCGGACCAGCTCTCGCTCTTGTTCTTCGACCGCTACGCCCTCGATCTGGGGCTGATTGCCGAGACCTCGGGCGAGCATTGGCGCGAACCGGGCGAGCGCTATCTGTCCGAGCTGCTGAACCCGGGCAGCGGCCTCGATGACGTCCACAATGCCGACCGTATGAAGGCCGAAGCCCACAAGCGCCTGGTCTCGCCGCTCTACTGCCTGGCCTTCACCCTGATCGCCCTGGCCGGCATTCTTTCGGGCGAATTCAATCGCCGGGGCAAATGGCGGCGCATCCTGGCCGGCGCCGCGGCCGCGGTGGCTTTTCAGGCAGTAGCGCTGGGCCTCATGCCGCTGGTCGGCAAGACCCCTGCCCTGGCACCGCTGATGTATCTCAATATCGCCGTCGCCATGGCCGGCGCCAGTTGGATTCTTACGGGCCGCGGACTGCCGAGCCTGGGCCGCGGCCTGGCCGCGGCATCGGGGGGGCGGGCCTGATGTGGCCGGGGCCGACGCTGTCCGTCTATCTGGGGCGCCAGTACCTGGCCGGTGCGGCCCTGGTGCTGGGGGTGCTGCTCGGACTGGTGCTGCTGATCGATGTGGTGGAATTGCTGCGCCGGGCCTGGGTACGCGACAGCATCGGGATCTGGCTGATAATCGAGATGGCCATCCTCAAGCTGCCGGTCATGGCGCAGAAGGTGCTGCCCTTCGCCATGCTGTTCGGCGGCATGCTGGCCTTCCTGCGCCTGACCCGCACCCATCAGCTGGTGGTCGCCCGGGCCGCCGGAGTCTCGGTCTGGCAGTTCCTGCTGCCGGCCATCTTCATTGCCCTGGCGCTGGGCCTCTTCATGGTCACCGTCTTCAACCCCCTGGCCTCGGCCACCACCTCGCGCTACGAAACCCTAGAAGCCAAGTTCCTGCACGGCCGCCCCTCCATGTTGGCGGTATCGTCCTCGGGACTGTGGCTGCGTCAGGCCGACGCGGTGGGCCAGTCGGTGATCCACGCCCGGCGGGTATCGCAAGAAGGTGTCGAGCTGAGCGACGTCATCATCTTCCTCTATGAAGGCAGCGATCACTTCGTGGGTCGTATCGACGCCGCCCGGGCGGTGCTCAGGCCGGGGCATTGGCAGCTCAGCCAGGCCATGATCACCGGACCCAAGCGGCCGGCCGAAAGGCACGCCGATTACACCTTGCGCACTAGCCTGACGCTGGGCCAGATCCAGGACAGCTTCGCGCCGCCCGAGACCGTGTCGTTCTGGGATCTGCCGGGCTTTATCAAGACCCTCGAGCGGGCCGGCTTTTCGGCGCTGAGGCACCGCCTGCACTGGCATTCGCTGCTTTCCGGGCCGCTGTTGCTGTTCGCCATGGTGCTGATCGCGGCAACCTTTTCGCTGCGCCTGACGCGCCACGGCGGCACCGGGCTGCTGATATTGGGGGGTTCGCTGGCCGGTTTCCTGCTCTATTTCCTGTCCGACGTGATGCTGGCCCTGGGGCTCTCGGGCGGCCTGCCGGTGGTGCTGGCGGCCTGGGCCCCGGCCGGAATCTCGACGCTGCTGGGCTTGGCTATGATGTTCCACCTGGAAGACGGCTGAGGCCCCCCATGTTCCCGCCGCGCCCGCCGCGCCCGCCCCGGAGGCTCGCTTTCCTGCTCGGCCTGCTTCTCGGCGGCGCCCTGGCCTCGACTCTCCCTCCCCCGGCTTGGGCCGAGGAACAGCAACCACTGCTGCTGCAGGCGCACACGCTTTCCTATGACCAGCAGCGCGGTATCGTCACGGCCCAGGGCGACGTCGAGCTGGTTATGGGCCAGCGCATCCTCAGAGCGCGGCGGGTGAGCTACGACCAGCGCCGCGACGTGGTCACCGCCAGCGGCGACATCGCCATCCTGGAGCCCTCGGGCGAGGTCATGTTCGCCGAGCAGGCCGAGCTCAGGGACCAGATGCGCAACGGCTTCGTGCGTGGCATCCGGCTCCTGCTGACCGACCGCTCGCGCCTGGCCGCCCGCAGCGCCAAGCGCCGCGACGGCAACCGCACGGAAATGGATCGGGCGGTGTTTTCAGCCTGCCAGCTCTGTCCCGACCATCCCCGGCGGCCGCCGCTCTGGCAGATCAAGGCGGTCAAGGTAATCCACCACCAGGCGGCCCAGCGCATCGATTACAAGGATGCCTTCCTCGAGGTCTTGGGCATCCCCATCGCCTATACGCCCTTCTTTTCCCATCCCGATCCCACGGTGAAGCGGCGCTCGGGCTTTCTCACACCGACCTACGGCTCCTCCACCGAGCTTGGCCTCAAGCTGGTGACGCCCTACCACTTCGTCCTGGGTCCCCACCGTGACGCCACCTTGCAGCCGCTATTCACCAGCAAGGAAGGCGTCGTGCTGGGCGGCGAATATCGCGAACGCACGCGGACCGGCGGCTATCAACTCAGCGCCAGCCTGACCCAGGTCGACCGGCGCGACGAAAACAACACCAAGACCGGCGGCAGCCACAACCGCGGCCATTTCAAGACGGTGGGCAGCTTCGATATCGACGAGACTTGGCGCTGGGGTTTTTCCGGCCAGCGCGCCAGTGACGACACCTATCTCAGGCGCTACGACTTCTCCAGCGCCGACACCCTGACCAGCAATCTCTTCCTCGAGGGCTTCCGCGGCCGCAACTACGCCGCCGCCAACGCCTTCAGCTTCCAGGGCCTGGGCCGCGACGACGACCCCGGCAACACGCCCCTGGTGCTGCCCGAGCTGGAGTACCATTTCGTCGGCGAGCCCGGCCGTTTGGGCCAGCGCCTGGAATTCGATGCCAACACGCTGGTGCTCGAGCGCAGCGAAGGCGCCGACAGCCGGCGGCTCTCGCTGGCCGGCGGCTGGCACCTGCCCAGCACCACGCCGGGAGGGCTGGTCTATGCCTTCAAGGGCTCGCTGCGCGGCGATCTTTACCACGTCAACCGGGTGCTCGACCCGGCCAACCCGACGGGCACCCGCCAGCAGGGCTTCGTCGGCCGGCTGCTGCCCCAGGCCTCGGTCGACGTGCGTTATCCGCTGGTGCGCAACCAGGGCAGCGTGCGCCAGACCGTCGAGCCCATAGCCATGCTGATCGCCGCCCCCTATGGCGGCAATCCCGACAAGATCCCCAACGAGGACTCGGCCAGTTTCGAATACGACGACACCAACCTCTTCAGCCTCAACCGCTTCGCCGGCCTCGATCGCTGGGAGGGTGGGACGCGCCTCAACTACGGCGTCAAACTCGGGGCCTACGGCCAGGGCGGCGGCCACACCACGGCCATGATCGGCCAGGTTCTGCGGGCCCGGGCCGACTCGACCTTCGCCGACAAGACCGGGCTGGAGAACAAGCGCTCCGATTACATCGCCCGCATCAACGTGACGCCGGGGCCCTATCTCGACTACAACCACCGCATGCGCCTGGACCGCGATACCTGGTCGCTGCGGCGCACCGAGGTCGACCTCTCGCTGGGGCCCAAGGCCTTGCGCTTCAACGCCGGCTATCTCTCGCTGAGCCGCGAGTTGACCAGCGACGAGCTGGAAAGCCGCGAGGAATTACGCCTCTCGGGCCGGGCGCGCTTCACCCGCAACTGGGGGGTGACGGCCAGCACACGGCGCGATCTGGCGGAAAACCGCGGCACCATCGCCAGCGGTTTCGGCCTCGACTACATCGACGAATGCCTCGAATTCACCACCCGCTTCGAGCGCAGCTTCACCTCCGACCGCGACGTCCAGCCCTCGACCGGCATCTCGTTCCGTGTCAAGCTCAAGCATCTGGGCTGAGAAGGTTTATCCCGCGCCCCAGATGGCGTAGGTTAGCCCCCGCCGTCCGTACCAACATTTTGTCGATATTTTCATGCCCGGGTTCAAGCTCGCCCTGTTCGCCGTAGCCCTCGCCGCGGCCCTTTGGCTACCCGCGATGCCGGCCCGAGCCCAGCTCGGCGGCATCGCGGCGGCCGTCAACGACGAGGTGATCTCGTTCTACGACCTGGAGCAGCGCCTGAGCCTGGTGATCTCGTCGGCCGACCTGAAGAACGATGGCGTGACGCGGCGGCGGCTGCGCAGCCAGGTGCTGCGCACCCTGGTCGACGAAAGCTTGCAATTGCAAGAAGCCAAGCGCCTGGAAATCGAGGTCACGGAAAAGGATCTGGGCGTGGCCAAGGGCCTGATCGAAAAACAGAACCGCATTCCCAAGGGCCGCTTCGCCGACTTCGTGGCGGCCAGGCGCATCAGCATCGACGCCGTGGTGGCCCAGATCAAGGCCGAGATCGCCTGGACCAAGGTGGTCAACCGGCGCCTCAGGCCGACCATCCAGATCAGCGACGAGGAGATCGCCGAGGTGTTGGAGCGCTACCGGGCCAGCGCCGGCAAGGAAGAACGCCGGGTGCTCGAGATCTTCCTCGCTGTCGACCAGGCGAAACAGCAGGAAAACGTAAGGCGTGCCGCCCGGCGGCTGGTCGAGCAGGTGCGCGGCGGCGCCGACTTCCAGGTCCTGGCGCGGCAGTTCTCGCAGGGCGCCACGGCGGCCCAGGGCGGCGACGTGGGCTGGATCCTGGAAGGCCAGCTGGCGCCCGAGCTGGAGGCCGCGCTGCGGGCGCTGAAGCTGGGCGGCATCTCGCAACCGATCGAGGCGCCGGGCGGCTTCTACATCCTCCTGCTGCGGCAAAAGCGGGTGCGCGGCGGCGTCGATCCGCTGGCTGTCAAGGTGCGGCTCAAGCAGATCGTGCTCAGCCTGCCGCCCGAGGCCAAGGCGAGCGTGGTGAAGCGCCAGCAGTCCCGCGCCCGGGCCCTGGCGGCCGACATTTCGAGCTGCGGCGAGCTCGCCGCCACGGCGCGGCGCCACGGCGTCGCCAAGCCCGGCGATCTCGGCCAGCTGCACATCGGCGAGTTGCCCGATCGTTTCCGCACCGTGGTTTCCGGCCTCGCCGTGGGCCAGGCCAGCCCGCCCCTGCGCACCCCCGACGGCCTGCACGTGCTGGTGATTTGCGCCCGCACCGAGCCCAAAGCCGCGCTGCCCGACCGCGACACCATCATCGACCGCATCGGGCGGCGCCGCCTGACCATGATGTCGCGGCGTTACCTGCGCGACCTGCGCCGCGACGCCGTGGTGGAATACCGCTAGTGGGCCCCACAGGGGCCGTTTCCTTGCCGCTTGCCTTGACGATGGGCGAGCCGGCCGGCATTGGCGGCGAGTTGGCGTTGAAGGCCTGGCTCGGCCGCGAGGAGCACGAGCTGCCGCCGTTTTTCCTCTTCGACGATCCTGAACGACTGGCGCGGCTGGCCCTCGCGCTCGACCTGCCGGTGCCGGTCGAAGAGATTTCCGCACCTGAGGAGGCGCTGAGCGCCTTGCCCCGGGCGCTGCCCGTGGTCTCGCTGTCGCAGCCCGTCACCGCCACCCCCGGCCGCCCCGACCCGGCCACGGCGGCGGCCGTTCTCGAATCCATCGAGCGCGCCGTCATCGCCGCGCGCCAGGGCCAGGCGGCGGCGCTGGTGACCAACCCGATCCACAAGGCGGTGCTTTACGAGGCCGGTTTCGGCCACGCCGGCCACACCGACTATCTCGGCGCCCTGACCGGCGCCCGGCCCACCATGATGCTGCTCTGCCCCGAGGTGCGCGTGGTGCCGGTGACGATTCACCTGGCGCTGCGCCAGGCCGTCGAGCAACTCAGCACGGAGGCCATCGTCGCAGCCGGCCAATGCACAGCCCAAGCCTTGGAAAGCGATTTCGGCCTTGCCAACCCACGCCTGGCAGTGGCCGCGCTCAACCCCCACGCCGGCGAGGCCGCGACGCTGGGCGAGGAGGAAGTTCGCATCATCGCCCCGGCCGTGGCGGCGCTCGGTGAGGCCGGTATCAGGGCTTTCGGCCCGGTCCCCGCCGACACGCTGTTCCGGGCGCAACAACGCCAAACCTACGACGCCGCGCTGTGCATGTACCACGACCAGGCCCTGATCCCGCTCAAGACCCTGGCCCAGGACCACGGCACCAACATCACGCTGGGCCTACCGATAGTGCGCACCTCGCCCGACCACGGCACGGCGCTGGATTTGGTCGGCACGGGCCGGGCCAGCGAGGCCAGCCTTTGCGCCGCGCTGGCGCTGGCAGCCGAGGTGGCGGCACGTCGTGCCAATGCCTGAAGCCTCGGCCCCTCCCCTCCCCCCCTTGCGCGAAGTCATCAAGCGCCACGGCCTGCGCGCCCGCAAGTCGCTGGGCCAGTGTTTCCTGCTCGATCTCAACCTCACCGCCCGCATCGGCCGCGCGGCGGCCCTTATGCCAGGCCAGACGGTGCTGGAGATCGGCCCCGGCCCCGGCGGCCTGACCCGGGCGCTGCTGGCCGAGGGCGCGAACGTGGTGGCGATCGAGAAGGACAGGCGCTGCCTGGCGGCCTTGGCCGAGTTGGCCGAGCACTACCCGGCCAACCTGCGCCTGGTCGAGGCCGACGCGCTGGAGGTGGTCGAAGCCGAACTCGTGCCCAAAGGCACCGCCATAGTCGCGAACTTGCCCTACAACATCGCCACGCCGCTGCTGTTCAAGTGGTTCGACGACCTCGGCCGCTACAGCGCCATTACCGTGACTTTGCAAAAGGAAGTCGCCGAGCGCCTGGCCGCCGCCCCCGCCACCAAACCCTACGGCCGCCTCGCCGTCATGACCCAGTGGCGCTGCGAAGTGAAGCGGCTCTTCGACATCGAGGCCCAGGCGTTTACGCCGCCTCCTAAGGTGACGTCGACGGTGGTGCAGTTGACGCCGCGCCCGGAATTGCTGGCGCCGGCACCCACCGATACACTGGAGCGCGTGGTGAAAGCCGCCTTCGGGCAGCGTCGCAAGATGCTCAGGTCGAGCTTGAAGGCGGTCAGCGACGATCCGGCAGGTTTGTTGGCGGCGGCCGGGGTCGAGCCGACGGCGCGGGCGGAGGAGTTGGATGTGGGGACGTTTTGCGCTTTGGCACGACGACTCTACGAGATGAGAGATAAGGGACCGCTGAAAACATACTGAAACTCATGCGAACACATATCACCGACGGCACGATAATAGACGGCACTGGCAGCGCCCCTCAAACCGGCCTGGCGGTCGGCCTGGAGGATGGCCACATCAAAGCCGTAGCGGCGGCGGGCCAGTTCGGCTCTGACTGGTCCGGCCCGGATGTCCAAGTCATCGACGCCACCGGCCAAACCATAATCCCCGGCCTGATCAACATGCACGACCACCTGGCCATGCGCGACCTGATCGGCAACCCGATCTGGGTGGTGGAAGCCGGCGTCGTCGAGCTGACGCTGAACGCCGTGCGCAACTCTCTCACCGCGTTACGCCGCGGCTGGACCACGATTCGCGACCTCGGCGCGCCGTTCGGCATCGGGCTTAAGATGCGCGACCTGATCGCCGCCGGCCGCCTGCCGGGCCCCCGCGTCGTGGCTTGCGGGGCACCGATCGTCGTCACCGGCGGGCATGGCTGGCCGATTTGCCTGGAGGCCGACGGGCCTGATGCCGTGCGCCAGGCGGCGCGGCAGCAACTGAAGGAGGGCGCCGATTACATCAAGGTGATGGCCAGCGGCGATCCCCACGCCATGCCCGGCTTTGAGCAGACCATTCCCGAGATGAGTTTGCCGGAGATCCGCGCCGCCTTCGAGGAAGCGCAACTGCGCGGAAAACCAACGGCCACGCATTGCATGGGCACGATTGCGCTCGCCAACGTGCTGGAGGCCGGCGTCGACACGGTCGAGCACGGGTTCTATCTCAACGACGAACTGGCCGAACGCATGGCGCGCCAAGGCGCGTCGTTGGATCCGACGTTGAGTTCCTATGGCATCCAGACCGTCAACCCCAAGCGCCAGCGCGGCGAGAAGTGGAATGCCGACCACCAGGTCCTGCTGCAGCCCATGCGGGACGCTTTCGAAGCGGCGCTCCGCAACGACGTGCGCATTGTCGTGGGCACCGACACCGGCGGCTTCTTCGCCGAGGAACTGGCGCTGATGCGCGAATACGGCATGGCGCCCATGGCCACCCTGGTGGCGGCGACGCTGAATGCCGCCGAGGCCATGAAGATGGGGGATCGCCTGGGCAGCATCGACGAGGGCAAGATTGCCGACTTGGTGATTCTGGGCTCGGATCCACTGGCCGATCCCTATGCCATCGAGGACGTGGTGTGGGTGATCAAAGACGGCGTGGCGCTGCGCCCCGACGAGATCGTTCTCGGCGACAAGGAATTTCTTGCCGCCGCGCGCTAGCTTCGTGTTACCAAAAAACCTTTGCCGGGAGGAAACCATGCCTGAGATCGACGACGTCTGCCGCCAGCTCTGGGAAGCGACCGAGTTTGTCGCCATCGTCACGCAGGGCCCCGAGGGGCCGCATGTGGTGGGCAACTGGGGGGATTATGTGCGCAAGCTGGGGCTGCGCGACGGCATGGTTGTCATGCCGGCGGGGAGATATCGCCAGACCGAGGAGAATTTACGGCTTGACGATCGCATAACGCTGCTCATTGCCTCGCGTGATGTGGCGGGCACCAACGGGCCGGGCCAGGGCTGCGAGATCTCGGGCCGCGCTGAGGTCGTCAGCGAGGGCGCGCTGGTGGATGAAGTGAAAGCCAGCTTTCCCTGGGCCCGGGGCGCCCTGGTGGTTCATGTCGCCGAGATGAAGACGCAGTTATAGGAGCAACCGAGATGCCCGAGCTTCCCCAATGCCTGCTGATCGTCACGGCCGAGATCGCGCCCGAGCAAGAAGAGGCCTGGAACCGCTGGTACGACGAGGAGCACCTGCCCGAGGCCGTGGCCTGTCCCGGCGTGCTCAGCGGCGCGCGGTATGTCTCGGAGGGCAAGGCGGCGCTCAGCGCCGGCGGCGAATACGCGAGTTCGGATGCCAGGACCTACGTCGCGGTCTACGAGATCGAGGGGCCCGAGACCCTGCAGACGCCGGAATTCAAGGCCATGCGCGGCTGGTACCAGTTCGCCGAGCACATCACCTCGCGCACGCAAGTGTTCCGCCGGCACGTTGGGACCATGCCGTTCGCCGACAACGCCGGGGTAGGGATCAATTATGAAGTGGTCGGTGACGGCCCGCCGCTTCTCCTGCACCATGGTTTTACGCGCAGCCTGCGGGACTGGCACGATTTCGGCTACGTGGCGGCGCTGGCCGGGGATTTTCACCTGATCTTGATGGATTCCCGCGGCCACGGGGCCAGCGACAAACCCCACGACCCGGCGGAATATGCGCTCGAGCTCAGGGTCGGCGACGTTTGTGCCGTGCTCGACGAGCTGGACCTGGTCCGGGCCAACTATCTCGGCTATTCCATGGGCGGTCGCGTGGGGTTTGCCCTGGCCAAATTCGCGCCCCAGCGCCTGAGCTCGCTGGCGATCGGCGCGGCAACGCCGCTGGACACCGGCTTCGAGCCCTTCGCCGACATCGACGGCAGCGACGGCGAGGCCTTCATCGCCGCCCTCGAGGCCGTGGTGGGCGAGAAAATGCCGCCCGAGCTGCGGGCCGCCATGCTGCAAAACGACATCCGGGCGCTGACCGCCGTCATGCAGGCACCGATGCCAGATCTGTCCGCGGTGCTCGACGATATCGTCGTGCCGGCGCTCTTCTATGTCGGCGAGGACGATGTGCGGTTCGAGCCGCTGCGCCAATGCGCCCAGCGCGCCGGGGCTGAATTCGCGTCGCTGCCCGGCCTCAACCACGGCCAAGGGTTCATGCAAAGCGAGCCGGTGCTGGCAGGGATCGGAGATTTTCTCAGGTCTACGGCGCTTCACCCAGCAACCTGACGAAATTCACCAGGCCGGTCTGACGTTCGCGTTTGAGGCGTTCGGCGTAGAGGATGGAGCGCACTTTGTCCTGGGCCTGGGCCCTGTCGTCGTTGATCACGATGTAGTCGTATTCCGGCCAGTGGCTCATCTCGTTGGCGGCCTGGGCCATGCGCGAGGCCACCACGTCCGCCGTATCGAGGCCGCGTTCGTTGAGCCGGCGCTCCAGCTCGGCTGCCGAGGGCGGCAGGATGAAGACGCTGACCAGGTCGGCGCGGGCGCGCTGGCGCAACTGCTGCATGCCCTGCCAGTCGATGTCGAAGAGCACGTCGGTGCCGGCGCTCAGCGCCGCCTCGACCGGTGCCGCCGGGGTGCCGTAGGTGTGGCCGAAGACCGTGGCGCTCTCCAGCAGCTGGCGCTCGCGCTCCATCTCCTCGAAGCGGGCGGCGTCGACGAAGTGGTAGTCGCGGCCGTCGATTTCGCCATCACGCGGCGGCCGCGTGGTGGCCGAGATCGACATGGCTAGATTGTCCTCGGTCACCAGCAGGCCCTTGGCCAGCGACGTCTTGCCGGCACCCGAAGGCGACGACAGCGCCAGCATCAAGCCGCGGCGTCCGATCTCTCCAGCGCTCATGGCGTAACCCTATTCAATATTCTGTACCTGCTCGCGCAGGCGGTCGATGGTGCTCTTGAGCTCGAGGCCCAGTGCCGTCAACTCCACGTCGCTGGACTTGGAACACAGCGTGTTGGCTTCGCGGTTGAACTCCTGGGCCAGGAAATCGAGGCGCCGGCCGATAACCGTGCCGTCGGCCAGCAGCTCGCGGGCCGCCGCGACGTGGGCCTCGAGCCGGTCGAGTTCCTCGCGCACGTCGGCCTTGAGTGCCAGCAGCGCCGCCTCCTGGGCCAGACGGTCGGCATCGATGCCGCCCTCGCCGAGCGCCGCCAGCTGCTCCTTGAGGCGGGCCAGGATGGCCTCGGGCTGGGCCCCAGCTTGGTCGCGCGCTGACGCCGTCAGGGCCGCGATATCGTCGAGCTGGGCCGTCAGCACGGCTTCGATACGCGCTCCCTCGGCCCGGCGCGCCTCGACCAGTCCGTCGAGCGCGCAGCCCAGAGACTTGCGCAAGGCCAGCTCGCGGGCCGCGCGTTCGGCCTCACCGTCCTCTTCTTCGGCGACCTCGATGACGCCGCGGATAGCCAGCAAGCCGTCGACGCGGGCCGCCTCGACACCGGCCCGGTCGCCGTATTCGGCCGCCACCTCGATCAGCTGGTCGACCAGCTGGCGGTTGATGCTTACGGCCTGGCCGCCGGCATTGCGGTTGAGCTTGAGGTTTACCGAGACGCTGCCCCGGCCCAGGCGTTCGCTCACGGCACTGCGCACCCCGGGCTCCAGGGCATCGAAACCGATGGGCAGGCGGCTGCGTACGTCGAGGCCACGGCCGTTGACGCTTTTGATCTCCCAGACCCAAGTGCAGGTCTCGTCGCCGCCCTCGGCCCGGGCAAAGCCGGTCATGCTGGCGATGGCTGCGGATTTTTCGTCGTTCATCGGGGCCCGCGGAGGTTGGGGAAAATTCGCCGGTACTATATTGAAGCCCCCGAAGGCCAACAAGTGTGAGGGTGATCAGGCCCCTCGCCCGCCTCAAGTTCGGCAAAAACAGCAGCCAATCCCTCGTCCGAACTCAGGTCGATGAAATCGCCTCGCGCCAGGGCGTTATAGCCTTCCTGAAGGGCGGCCTTCAATCGTTGGCGCGCCAACAAATATTCGGCGCTTTGCTGAACGCTTGGCGACTCATGGGTCATGCGATGATTCTCCTTCACTTCTTGTCCCGCAATTTGCGCCAGCGCGCCACGTTCCGGTTGTGTTGATCGAGCGTGCTGGCGAAGGCGTGGCCGCCCGTGCCGTCAGCCACGAAATATAGATCCTCGGTGGCCAGCGGCCTGAGCACAGCCTCCAGCGAGGCCCGGCCAGGATTGGCGATGGGGCCCGGTGGCAGACCCTTCACCAGGTACGTGTTGTAGGGGTGCGGCCGTTCCAGGTCGGCCCGGCTGAGGCGGCGCTCCAGCGGCCCCCGGCCAGCCGTCAGGGCATAGACTACGGTGGGATCGCTTTGCAGCCGCATGCCGCGGCGCAGGCGGTTGATAAAAACCCCGGCGATGTGGCGGCGCTCCTCGTCCAGGCCGCTTTCCTTCTCGACGATGGAAGCCAGGATCAGGGCCTGGCGCGGGCTGGCCAAGGGCAGGCCGGGAAGACGTCCGGGCCAAAGCTCGGCCAGCGTGCGTTGCATGGCGGCGGCCATGCGTGCGATCAGGGCGGCGCGGCTATCGCCCAGGGCATAGTGATAGGTCTCGGGCAGCAGCGCGCCTTCCGGCGGCGGCCGGGGAAGGTCCGCCTCCAGGCCCTCGGCGGCGGCCACCAGATCGAGCACCTGGCGCGTCGTCAGGCCTTCGGCCAGCGTCAGCTTGCGCACCACGGTCTGGCCCTTGATCAGAATGTCGAGCACTTGCCGCGGCGTGGCCCGGGCGGGAAAGCTGTACTCGCCCGCCTTCAGCGCCCGGCCCTTGTTCATGATCCGCACGCCGAGCACGAAGACGTCGGGCCGGGCGATGACGCCGGCCCGGCCCAGACGCTCGGCGATGGCATTGAGGCCGGCGCCGCGGGGAAACACCACCTGGCTCTCGGGACCGGGGCCCGGGGCGTTGAAGTGTGAAACGGCCCAGGCCAACAAGCCGGCTCCGAGCAGCAGCAGGAAGGCTGCCAGCAGGCTGATGAAGCGGAAGATTCGCCGCGCCATGGCCGCGCCAGCCGGTGCTTTTGCTAAAGCTTGGTCATGACCAGGGAGGCGTTGGTGCCGCCGAAGCCGAAAGAGTTGGAGAGCGCCGCCCGCACCTCGCGCTGTTTGGCCTCGAGCGGCACCAGATCGATGTCGCAGCCCTCCGAGGGCCGCTCCAGATTGAGCGTCGGCGGTACTACGTCGTGGCACAGGGCGAGAATCGAGAAGATGGCCTCGACGGCGCCGGCCGCTCCCAGCAAGTGGCCCACCGAGGATTTGGTGGACGACATGGAAAGGTTTTCGGCGGCGGCGCCGAAAAGCCGCTTGACGGCCCCCAGTTCGATCTCGTCGCCCAATGGCGTCGAGGTGCCGTGGGCGTTGATGTAGTCGATGTCTTCGGGGTTCATTCCGGCGCTATTCAGGGCGCCCTGCATGGCCCGCAAACCGCCGTCGCCGTCCTCGGCCGGGGCCGTGATGTGATAGGCGTCGCCGGAAAGGCCATAACCCTTGACCTCGGCGTAGATGCGGGCGCCGCGGGCCTTGGCGTGTTCGAGTTCCTCCAGCACCACGACGCCGGCGCCCTCGCCCATGACGAAGCCGTCGCGATCCTGGTCCCAGGGCCTCGACGCCCGTTCGGGCTGGTCGTTGAAACCGGTGGAAAGCGCCCGCGCGGCGGCAAATCCGGCGATGCCCAGACGGCAAATGGCGGCCTCGGCGCCGCCCGCCACCATGACATCGGCGTCGTTCAAGGCAATCATGCGGCTGGCATCGCCGATGGCGTGGGCGCCGGTCGAACAGGCCGTCACCACGGCATGGTTCGGTCCCTTGAAGCCGTAACGGATGGAGACGTGGCCCGACAAAAGATTGATCAGCGAGGCCGGGATGAAGAAGGGGCTGAGGCGCCGGGGGCCGCGCTCGTGCACGGTGATGGCGCCGGCCTCGATGGTTTCCAGACCGCCGATGCCCGAGCCCAGCAGCACCCCGGTACGCAGCCGCCCGGCTTCGTCCTCGGGCTGCCAGCCGGCATCTTCGACCGCCTGTTGGGCGGCCGCCAAACCATAGAGAATGAACTGGTCGATCTTGCGCCGTTCCTTGGAGGAGACCCAGTCGTCGGGGTTGAAGAGGCCCGGCCCCTCTCCCAGATCCCCGACCAGCGGCACATGGCAGGCGATCTTGCAGGTCAGGTCCGCGGTTTCGAACTTGGTGATGGCGCCGGCGCCTGAATCCCCGGCCAGCAGGCGCTGCCAGCTGTGCTCGACGCCGATGCCCAGCGGCGTCACCAGACCAAGCCCGGTTACGACGATGCGCCGCATGGCGGTTCCTTCCCGCTCTCCCCAGCCCCGCTTGCCGTCTGCCCCTCTAGGCGGGGCCCGCGGCTCCGGTCAGGAGAGATTTTGTTTGAGATAATCGATCGCGTCCTTGACGGTGAGAATTTTCTCGGCCGCGTCATCGGGGATCTCGCAGCCGAATTCCTCCTCGAAGGCCATCACGAGTTCGACCGTATCGAGGCTGTCGGCCCCCAGGTCGTCGATGAAACTGGCGCCTTCGGCGACCTTGTCCTTGTCGACTCCCAGGTGCTCAACGACAATCGACTTCACGCGATCGGCAATGTCTTCACTCATATCCGTACCTCGGAGTCAGTCTCGGGAAAATCCGGCGCTGGAGCTTGGCAATTCTCTGCACCGGTGGCCCTTCGCCAGGCCAAAAAGTTGCGGTTAGGTAACACACTTTTTCGGCCTTGACCAGACACCCCGCACGGCGCTGCACAAGCCCCCGTCCGAGCCCCGACAAGCGCCCCCAAACGCCCCCCCCCGGGGGCCTCAGATCATGGCCATGCCGCCATTCACGTGCAAGGTCTGGCCGGTGATATAGGCGGCCTCTTCGCTGGCCAGGAAGACGACGGCCCCGGCAATGTCGTCTGCGCTGCCGAAGCGGCCGGCGGGAATTGCCTTGGCCAGTGCCTGGCGCTGCTCGTCGGACAGCTTCTCGGTCATGGCGGTCTCGACGAAGCCGGGTGCCAGGCAGTTGGCGGTGATGCCGCGCGAGGCCACCTCCTGGGCCAGGGCCCGGGTCATGCCGGCCAGGCCGGCTTTGGCCGCGGCGTAGTTGGCCTGGCCGGGATTGCCGGTGCTGGCCACCACCGAGGTGATGTTGACGATGCGTCCCCAGCGCTGCTTCATCATGGGGCGCAGCGCCGCCCGGCAGATGCGGAAGGCGGCGCTGAGGTCGACCTCGAGCACGGTCTGCCAGTCGTCGTCCTTCATGCGCATGAAAAGGTTATCGCGGGTAATACCGGCATTGTTGACGACGATATCCAAACCTCCCAAAGCCTCGCCGGCACGGCCCGCCAGAGCCGCGGCAGCCTCGGCGTCGGCCAGGTCGCAGGGCAAAACCTGGGCGCCTTCGCCCAACTCCTCGGCCAGCGCCGCCAGAACGTCCGTGCGACTGCCCGAGAGCGCCACATGCGCCCCCTGGGCGTAGAGCGCCCGAGCCACGGCGCCGCCGATACCGCCCGTCGCCCCGGTCACCAGAGCCCGCCTTCCCGCCAGTTCAAACATCGCCCTCTCCCACCTCAAACCGTCTTGAGGAAACTCTCGATATCTTCGGGGCCGTTGATGGCGGCCACCTCGAGCTCGCGATCGATACGGCGGGCCAGCCCGGTCAGCACCCGGCCGGCGCCCAACTCGTAAATCGCCTCGACGCCGCTCTGGCGCATGGCCAGCACGCTTTCGCGCCAGCGCACCAGGCTGGTAATCTGCTCGACCAGTAGGCCGCGAATGGTTTCCGGATCGCTGACCGGCGCCGCCGTGACGTTGGCCACCAGCGGCACCCGCGGCGGCAGCAAGCTGGCGGTGGCCAGAACCTCGGTCATTTCCTCCGCCGCCGGCGCCATCAGGGCACAGTGGAAGGGGGCACTGACCGGCAGCATGATGGCGCGCCGGGCGCCCTTTTCCTGGGCCAGGGCGATAGCCCGTTCGACGGCGTGATGGTGGCCGCTGATGACCACTTGGCCGGGCCCGTTGTCGTTGGCGGCGGCGCAGATGCCGGGCTCTTCGCCTTCGTCGCCGCCGGGCTCGCTGGCGGCGGCCACTTGCTGGGCGGTCTCGAGTTCCAGACCCAGCAGCGCCGCCATGGCGCCCTCGCCCGGGGCCACGGCGCGCTGCATGGCGCCGCCGCGGCGGCGCAACAGCCGCGCCGTTTCCTCCACCGTCAGCGCACCGGCGGCGGCCAGGGCCGAGTATTCGCCGAGCGAATGGCCGGCCACCAGGGCCAGGCCGTCAGCCACCGTGAAACCGCCTTCCTCCTCGATCACCCTGAGCGCCGCCAGGCTCACCGCCATCAGCGCCGGCTGGGCGTTTTCGGTCAGCGTCAGCTCGTCGTCCGGGCCCTCGAACATGAGTCGCGTGAGGTTTTGCTTGAGGGCCTCGTCGACTTCCTCGAATACCTGACGGGCCGGCGCGAAAGCCTCGGCCAACTCGCGGCCCATGCCGACTTCTTGGGATCCTTGGCCGGGAAAAGTGAAAGCGCGTTTCATCGCTGAAATGGAAACCCCCGCGGTGATGGGAATGGTCTGCCCGCCGGAACGGCGGCCCCAGTGATAGCGTCCCCGCCGGCGCTGTCAAGCGCCCTTGCCAAGGGCCGCGATTGCTGTATAGTCCGCGCCTTTCGAAACTCCTTGCCGGAGCATCCGGCTATGCAGCGCTAGCGCCCGGGACTGGACTCGGGGAGTCGAAGCTGCCGAGACAGCCTGAAGGAGATCAATTCCATGCCTCACTACGAGAGCGTCTTTCTCGTGCGTCCGGACGTGTCTTCCAGCCAGGTCGAAGCCCTGGCCCAGGAGATGTCCACGATCATCGAACAAAACGGCGGCAACGTGCCCAAGGTCGAGCACTGGGGCCTCAAGAATCTGTCCTACCGCATCAAGAAGAACCGCAAGGCCTACTACGTGCTCTTCAACATCGCAGCGCCCCATGAAGCGGTGGCCGAGATGGAGCGCAACATGCGTATCCACGAGGATGTCCTGCGCCACCTGACGTTGCGCATGGATGAACTCGAGGAAGGCGCCTCGATCATGATGCAGAACAAGGCCAGCCGCGACGAACGCGGGCCGCGCGGCGGCGATCGCGGCGGCTACGGCGGCAAGCGGCCTGACGAGCGCAAGGCCGAGAAGCCCAAGGCAGAAGAAGCCAAGGCCGAGGAGCCCAAGGCAGAAGAAACCAAAGCCGAGGAGGCCGACGATTCGGCGGCCAAGCCGGCTGACGAGGCGGCCCCGGAGACGGCCCCGGAGACACCCAGCGAGGACAAGCCCGACGAAAAGGCACCAGCAGGAGACGACACATGAGCAACGGCGGCAGCGGCGGCGGTCGGAGACCTTTCTTCAGACGCCGCAAAACCTGTCCCTTCTCGGGCGCCAACGCACCCAAGATCGACTACAAGGACCTGCGCCTCCTGCAGCGCTTCATTTCCGAGCGCGGCAAGATCGTGCCCAGTCGCATCACCGCGGTATCGGCGAAGAAGCAGCGCGAGTTGGCCCGGGCCATCAAACGGGCCCGTTTCCTGGCGTTGCTGCCCTACGTGGTGAGATAGCGGCAGGCCGCCAGAGAGCGTTGTGAGGTATGTCGAAAGGCGTGCCGATCGCCCTGGGGGTCGGCGCCGTCAGTGCGCTGCTCTATTCCTCGGTGCTGATGGGCACGCCGGGTGCCTTGATCCTGGCCTACCTGTCCATGCTACCGATCTTCATGCTGGGATTGGGCCTGAATGCCTTGGCGGCGGGCCTGGCGGCGGTGGCCGGGGGCGTGATCACGGCGGCGCTCGGCGGCCTGCTGGCCGGCGTCCTGTTCGCCGCCCTGAATGCCGTACCGGCAGCCTGGATCTGCCATTTGGCACTGCTCGAACGGCGCGACGGCCGGGGCGACGTCGAATGGTACCCGTTGGGCCGCCTGCTGACCTGGCTGGCCGGCTTGGCGGCGGCCGGATTCTTGTTCGCGCTGGGGCTCGGATTGGGCTACGAGGGCGGCCTGCAGGGCCAACTCGAACGGTTGCTGGAGGAATTGCTGCGCCAACTCCTGGAGAGCCGGATGGCACCCGGCGAAAGCCCGCCGGAGCTACCCTCGCTGGCGACCTGGGCGGCCTTTGTTCCGGCTATCTTCGGCCTCTGGTGGATGCTCATGATGGCGGTCAACGGCGCCCTGGCACAGGGACTTCTGGTGCGCTTGGGCCGCCAACGCCGGCCGACGCCGGAGTTGGCGACGCTGGAGCTGCCGCCGCGCCTGTTGTATGCCGTGGCGGCGGCGCTGGTGCTGGCGCTGCTGCCGGGGGACGCCGGTTATGCCGGACAGACCCTGGCGGCGCTGCTCGCCGTGCCCTATTTTTTCCTCGGCCTGGCGGTCATGCACATGCTGATTCGCCGCTTGCCCGGGGCAACGGTTGTGTTCGTGCTGTTCTACGTTTTCATGTTGATCTTCGGCTGGCCGCTGGTGCTGATTACCGGGCTTGGCTTGGTCGAACAGTGGGCCGGTCTGCGCCGCCGTTTGGGCGACGCCGATGACGGCCAGGAGGTGGAGTAATGGAAGTCATCCTGCTTGAACGGGTCGAAAAGCTGGGCCTGATGGGCGAGGTGGTCAAGGTCAAGGACGGCTACGCCCGCAACTACCTCTTGCCCCAGGGCAAGGCACTGCGTTCGACGCCGGGCAATCTGGCGCGCTTCGAGGCCGAGCGCCACCAGCTCGAGGCGAACAATCTCGAACGTCGCTCGGACGCCGAAACGGTATCCGAACGCATGGCCGGCCTCAGTGTCGTGCTGCTGCGCCAGTCGAGCGATTCAGGACAACTCTACGGCTCGGTCAATGCCCGCGACATCGCCCAGGCGGTAAGCGAAGCCGGCTTTGCCATCGATCGCACCCAGGTCAAGCTCGACAGCACCATCAAGACCTTGGGTCTGCATACCGTCGACATTCGCCTGCACGCCGAAACCAGCGTCAGCATCGAGGCCAACGTCGCCCGTTCGCAGGCCGAGGCCGAACAGCAGGCGGCGACCGGGGAAGGCGAGGTGGCGCTCGACGCCGAACAATTCTTCGAGGACGCCGCCCTGGCACCCCAGGCCGAGGACGAAGAGGAAGCCGAGACCGAGACCGAGACCGAGACCGAGACCAAGGCCGAGGCGGAGGCCACGCCCGAGGCGGAACCCGAAGCCGCAAGCGATTCCGAGGCCAGCGCGGAAACCGAAGGCGACAGCGAAGAGAACGCTACCTAGTCCGCACTTTGCCACCTTTGCAACAAGGGCGGAGCTACCTTTTCGATAAAGGATAGCTCCGCCCTTTTTTTTTCCTGTAACGCATTTTCACAAGCGTCGGAATTTGCTAATATCCTATCGCTGGGTTCGCGTTTCTGTCTGGTAACAAAGAGAGAGGCGTTGCGGTGCTGCTGAGCAGGTTGCTGAGGAATAGGTTTCGGACTGGGCGCCTCGAAATCATCGACGCCCGCGGACGGCGGCATGTCTTCGGCAACGACCCGGAACCGCGCATCGTGCTGCGCTTCCATGATCGGGCGTTGGGGCATCGGCTTTTCTTCGCTTACGACCCCGGCCTGGGCGAGGCCTACATGGACGGCCGCCTGAGCATCGAGGAAGGCGACGTCTATGGCCTGCTCGAGCTTTGCGCCGCCAACCTGGCGACCATCGAAGGCCATTGGCTGCATCGCTGTCGCGGGGCCCTTGAGTTGCTGGTCCGGCGGCTCGGACATTTCAATCCCGCCAGCCGCTCGCGGCGCAACGTGGCCCATCATTACGATCTCTCGGGCCGCCTTTACGAACTTTTCCTGGATGCCGACCGGCAGTATTCCTGCGCCTACTTCGGCCAGCCGGACTTCAGCCTCGAAGAGGCCCAGGAGGCCAAAAAAAGACGCCTTGCCGCCAAGCTGCTGCTGACACCAGGACAGCGTGTGCTGGACATCGGCTCGGGCTGGGGCGGGCTCGGCCTCCATCTGGCGCGAGAGAGCGGCGCCCGGGTGGTCGGCGTGACGCTATCGGAGGAGCAGCACCGGGTATCTCGCCAGCGCGCCGCAGCGGCTGATCTCGGCGACCGCGTGGATTTCCAACTGCAGGACTATCGGTCGCTGGAGGGCAGCTTCGACCGTATCGTCTCGGTTGGCATGTTCGAGCACGTCGGCACGCGCCACTATCCCGCCTTCTTCGCCAAGTGCCGTGACCTCTTGAGCGACGACGGCGTCGCCCTGCTGCATACCATCGGCCGCGCCGGCGGCCCCGCTTCGACCTCGCCCTGGACGCGCAAGTACATTTTCCCGGGCGGCTATTCGCCGGCGCTTTCGGAAGTCGTCCCGGTCATCGAGCGGAGCGGCCTGGTGATCACCGACATCGAGGTGCTGCGGCTGCACTACGCCGAGACCCTGCGGGCCTGGCGCCAACGCCTGGCCCAGAACCGCGACGAGGTTATGGAGCTCTACGACAAGCGTTTCCTGCGCATGTGGGAATTCTACCTGGCGGCCTCCGAGGCCATGTTCCGCTACGGCGGCCACCTGGTCTTTCAGATCCAATTCGCCAAGCGCCAGGACGCCGTACCGATCACCCGCGCCTATCTCGACGAGGGTGAGCGCCAGGCACCCCAGCGGCGCTCTGCCGCAGTTTGAGTTTTCGTGGGCTTAGTCACAGGCCGTCATTCCTGAAATTGGGTTCATGACAGCGCGCCAGCATTTCATTCCCGTCATTAGGGGGCTGTGGAAAAGTACCGTCCCCGGCTTTTTTGTTCTCATGTGACGGCTGCTGGTGCCAAACGTCCGGCCCGGTGTTATGAATCCGACCCATGGATCCAGCCCGCGACACCAGCCACCTCAACGCCGTTGAAGACGGCAATGAAGACCCCGGTTATCGCGAGCTGCCGCACACCGTCGAAGCCGAACAGGCGCTGTTGGGCGCCATCCTGGTGAACAACGAGGCGGCTCACCGGGTGGCCGATTTTCTCCTGACCGAGCATTTCTTCGAGCCCGTGCATGGGCGCATTTTCGAGGCCTGCATCAAGCTCGTCGAACGCGGCCAGATCGCCAGCCCGATCACCCTGAAGGCCTTTTTCGAACGCGACGAGGCGCTCAGCGAGGTTGGCGGCGCGCAGTACCTGGGCCGCCTGGCGGCCCACGCCGTTACTATCATCAACGCCCGCGACTACGGCCACACCATCTATGACCACTTCCTGCGCCGCCAGCTCATCGAACTCGGCGAGGACATGGTCAACCGGGCCTATGATCCCAGCGTCGACCAGTCCGCCCTGGAGCAGATCGAGGAAAACGAGCAGCAGCTCTTCCACCTGGCAGAAAGCGGCCAGACCGAGGGCGGCTTCCAGTCCTTCGACAAATCGCTGCTCGTGGCCATCGAATCGGCCGAGGCCGCCTTCAAGCGCGACAGCCGGCTGACCGGCGTGCCCTGCGGCCTCAGCGACCTCGACGAGCTGCTCGGTGGGCTGCACCGTTCGGACCTGGTGGTCCTGGCCGGCCGGCCCTCGATGGGCAAGACGGCGCTGGCCACCAACATCGCCTTCCACGCCGCCAACGCCTACAAAGTCGAGAGCGACGAGCTGGGCCAGAGCCGAACGATCGACGGTGCCGTGGTGGGTTTCTTTTCGCTGGAAATGTCGGCCGAGCAACTGGCGCTGCGACTGCTGGCCGAGACCACCGAGATCCCCTCCAACCAGATCCGCCGCGGCCAGGTTTCGAGCGAGCAGTTCCACAAGATCGTGGCCGCCAGCAACCGGCTGGAAGAGCTGCGCTTCTTCATCGACGACACCCCCGGCCTCTCCATCGCGGCCTTGCGCACGCGGGCGCGGCGCCTCAAGCGCCAGCACAATCTGGGCCTGGTGGTGGTCGATTATCTCCAGCTTCTGGGCAGCTCCAGCGGCCGCTACCAGGACAACCGGGTGCAGGAGATTTCCGAGATCACCCGCGGCCTCAAGGCCCTGGCCAAGGAACTCGACGTACCGGTGCTGGCGCTGAGCCAGCTCAGCCGCGCCGTCGAACAACGCGATGACAAACGGCCGCAGCTTGCGGATCTGCGCGAATCGGGCACCATCGAACAGGACGCCGACGTCGTCATGTTCGTCTACCGCGAGGAATACTACTGGATGCGCTCGAACCCCAAGCCCAAGCAGCGCAAGGACGAGACCGAGGCCGAATTCAACATGCGCTTCCACGAATGGCTGGAAAAACTGCAGGTGGTGGGGGGCGAGGCCGAGATCATCGTCGGCAAGCAACGCCACGGCCCCACCGACACCGTCAAGGTCCATTTCAACGCCTCGCTCACCAAATTCGACAACCTGGATACCTACGACCACTTGCCCGAGCCCATGTAAGCGGGCCGAACATGGATGCCCGCCACGCCACCATCCTGACCATCGATCTCGCGGCGCTGGCAGCCAACTACCGCTTTTTCGTCGATCAGCTCGACGCCGGCAGCTGCGGCGCCGCGGTCAAGGCCGACGCTTACGGCTGCGGCCTCGAAAACGTGGCTCCGGCGCTGGCGGCGGCCGGCTGCCGCCAGTTCTTCGTCGCCACCCTCGACGAGGGCATTGCCGCCCGCGATGTGCTGGGTGGCGGCGCCGAGATCTTTGTGCTCAACGGACCCGTGGCCGGCAGCGAGGCTGAATTCGCCGAACATTGTTTGCTGCCGGTGCTCAACGACCTGGGCCAGATCGAGCGCTGGCGGGGAGCGGCGGTGGTGCACCTCGACAGCGGCATGTCGCGGCTCGGTTTGCCGCCCGCGGAGGTCGCCACGCTGGCAGCCGAGCCCGAGCGGCTGGCCGGCATCGAGCTCCGCTACGTGATGAGCCACCTGGCCTGTGCCGACGAGCCGGAACGGCCCGAAAACGCCGCTCAACTGGGGCTTTTCCAAAACCTTCGCGCCCAATTGCCACCGGCAAGGGCCAGCCTGGCCAACTCCGCCGGTATCCTGCTGGGGCCCCAATACCACTTCGATCTGGCCCGCCCGGGGATCGGTTTGTACGGCGGAAACCCGCTTGCCTCGGGACCTAATCCAGTGCGCCAAGTGGTTAGTTTGCAAGCAAAAATCGCCCAGGTGCGCGAGATTGACAGCCCCCAGACCGTTGGCTATGGTGCGGCCCACCGAGCGACCGGGCCAAGCCGCATCGCAACGGTTCCCGTGGGTTACGCCGACGGTTATCCGCGATCGCTCAGCCAACGGGGCTTTGCCTCCATCGCGGGTGTTCGGGTTGCGCTTGTCGGACGCGTTTCCATGGATCTCATCACCCTCGACGTAAGCGCGCTGCCGCCCCAGACGGCTCAGCCGGGCAGCCTCGTCGAACTGCTCGGCGGCGAGGTCGACATCGACGAGTTGGCTGCAGCCGCCGGCACCATTTCCTACGAACTGCTAACCGGCCTGGGCCGGCGCTACCGGCGCCGCTATCTCGGCGCCGCAGCCGATGTGGAAACGCCGCGATGACCCTGGTGACCCGCTTTCTCGCCACCATCGGCCGCTTCTTCATCGCCGCGCTGGAGACACTGGGGCGTATCGCCATCTTCACCGTCACCTCGGTGCTGCACTGTCTGCAACCACCCTGGTTCCTGCGTCTGATCGGTCGCCAGATGCTCTCGATCGGATATTATTCGCTGCCCGTGGTGGGGCTGACGGCGCTGTTTACCGGCATGGTGCTGGCGCTGCAGATCTATTCCGGCTCGTCGCGCTTCAACGCCGAAGGCGCCGTCGCCACGATTGTCGTCATCGGCATCACCCGCGAACTCGGCCCGGTACTGGCCGGCCTGATGGTGGCCGGCCGGGTCGGCGCCGCCATGGCCGCCGAGCTCGGCACCATGCAGGTGACGGAGCAGATCGACGCGCTGAGCACGCTCAGCACCAACCCCTTCAAATACCTGATGGCGCCGCGCCTGATCGCCGGCGCCACCATGCTGCCGCTCCTGGTACTGGTGGCCGACGTCATCGGTGTCTTCGGCGGCTATCTGGTGGGCATCCACAAGCTGGGCTTCAATCCGGCCACCTACCTCAACAACACGGTTGAGTTCCTCGAGGCCCTGGACGTCATCTCGGGTCTGGTCAAGGCCTCGGTATTCGGCTTTTTGATCGCCCTGATGGGCTGCTATCACGGTTACCACAGCCGCGGCGGCGCCCAGGGCGTCGGCGCCGCCACCACCAACGCCGTGGTCTCGGCCTCGATTCTGATCCTGGCGTCGGATTACCTGATAACCGAGATCTTCTTCGCCAAATGAGCCCGGACAGCAACCCAGCGGCGCCCAAGATCAAGCTCGAGAACGTGCACAAGGCGTTCGGCCCCAAGCCCGTGCTGGCCGGCCTCGACCTCGACATCGGGCGCGGCGAATCGGTGGTGGTGATCGGCGGCTCGGGCACCGGCAAATCGGTCATGCTGAAGTGCGTGCTGGGGCTGTTGCGGCCCGACCAGGGCGACATCGCGGTCGACGGCGAGCCGGTCGTCGGCATAGGCGGCACGGACCGCGACCGGGTGCTGAAAAAGTTCGGTATGCTGTTCCAGGGCGCGGCGCTTTTCGACAGCCTAAGCGTCTGGGAAAACGTCGCCTTCGGGTTGATCCAGGGCGAGGGCATGGCCCGCGACCAAGCCAAAGGCGTGGCGCTGGAAAAACTGGCCCAGGTCGGCCTGGGGCCGGAGGTCGGCGAGCTCGACCCGGCCGAGCTTTCCGGCGGCATGAAAAAACGCGTCGGTCTGGCCCGCGCCATCGCCACCGAGCCCGAAATCATCTTCTTCGACGAACCGACCACCGGGCTCGACCCGATCATGGGCGACGTCATCAACGACCTCATCGTCGAATGCGTGCGCGAGTTGGGCGCCACGGCGCTCTCGATCACTCACGACATGGCCAGTGCCCGCAAGATCGCCGACCGCGTCGCCATGCTTTACCAGGGCCGCATCATCTGGGCCGGGCCGGTGGCCGAGATCGATGAAAGCGCCAACGCCCATGTCGACCAGTTCATCAACGGCCGCGCCGAAGGCCCCATCGCCATGGAAGTCCTCAAGCCGTGAATGCCCGTCCTCAGGGAGCCCGTCCCTAGTGGCCCGGCTGGCCGAACGCTACGTCTGCCAAGACTGCGGCACGGTTACGCCCAAGTGGTCGGGACGGTGCGAAGCCTGCCAGGCCTGGAACACCATCGTCGAGGAAAACGCGCCGCCACAACCGCCCAAGGGCTTGTCGGCGGGCCGCGGCCGGGTTTTCGAATTCGTACCGCTGGACGGCAAGTCCGAGGCGCTGGTGCGCTTGACCACCGGCATCAGCGAACTCGACCGGGTGACCGGCGAAGGCCTGGTGCCGGCCTCGGCCCTGCTGGTCGGCGGCGACCCCGGTATCGGCAAGTCGACGCTGTTGCTGCAGGCCGTGGCGGGACTGGCCGCGGCCGGCGTCGACTGCGCCTACATCTCGGGCGAGGAGGCCGTGGATCAGGTACGCCTGCGGGCGCGCCGCCTGGGGCTCGGCCAGGCCCCGGTGCGCCTGGCCGCCGCCACCAGCGTGCGCGACATCCTGTCCAGCCTGGGCCAGACACCGCCGCGGGTGGTGGTGATCGATTCCATCCAAACCATGTTCCTCGACAATCTGGAATCGGCACCGGGTACGGTCTCCCAGGTCCGGGCCAGCGCCCAGGAGCTGATCCGCTTCGCCAAACAGAACGGCACCACGATGCTGCTGGTCGGCCACGTCACCAAGGAGGGCCAGATCGCCGGCCCCCGGGTGCTCGAACACATGGTCGACACGGTGCTCTATTTCGAGGGCGAGCGCGGCCACCAGTTCCGCATCCTGCGCGCCGTCAAGAACCGCTTCGGACCCTCGGACGAGATCGGCGTCTTCGAGATGACCGACCGCGGCCTGGCCGAGGTCGCCAATCCCTCGGCGCTGTTCCTCAGTGAACGCGAACGCCCGGTCAGCGGCACCGCCGTTTTCGCCGGCATCGAAGGCACGCGGCCGGTGCTGGTCGAGATCCAGGCGCTGGTGGCAACCTCGTCACTGGCCACGCCACGCCGCGCCGTGGTGGGCTGGGATTCGGGTCGGCTGGCCATGGTGATGGCGGTGCTGGATGCGCGCTGCGGCCTGGCGCTGGGCGGGCGCGACATCTATCTCAACGTGGCCGGCGGCTTGCGCATCAGCGAGCCAGGTGCCGACTTGGCGGTGGCGGCGGCGCTGGTCTCGGCGCTCACCGGAGTGCCGGTTCCCGAGGGCGCCGTGGTGTTCGGCGAGATCGGCCTTTCGGGTGAGATCCGTGCCGTCAGCCAGGCCGATCTGAGATTGAAGGAGGCGGCAAAACTGGGCTTCTCGCGGGCCCTGGCCCCGGCCGTTCGACAACGCCGCCAGGCAACGCTGGAGCTTGATGAGCTGACCCAGCTTGCCGACCTGGTGCGGCGTTTCGAGGCCGGCGGCGAAGGCGCTCAATCGTGGGCCGACGATGGATAGCCTGGCCGACCTTCCCATCAACGTCGTCGACCTGGGGGTCGCGGTGGTGTTGCTGCTGTCGGCCGGGCTCGCTTTTGTGCGCGGCTTCGTCAAGGAAGTGCTGGGGGTGGCCGGCTGGGTCGGCGCCGCTTTTGCCACGCTTTACCTGCTGCCGCTGGTCGAGCCGCTGGCCCAACAGTACATCCCCATGTCGGCGCCGGTGCCCAAGATCGCAGCCTCGGTGGCCACCTTCCTGGTGGCGCTGGTGTTGTTTTCCTTCCTCGCCCATGCTCTGGCGCGGCGCGTGCGCGACAGCACACTGAACGCACTGGATCGTTCGCTGGGCTTTCTCTTCGGCCTGCTGCGCGGCGCCGTCGTGGTCTGCATCGCCTACCTGCTGGTGGAAATGTTCCTGCCCCCGGCGGAACAGCCTCCCTGGCTGCACCAGGCCCGTGTCATGCCCATCGCGCGCACCGGCAAAAACATGCTGTGCACGCTGGTGCCGCGCAAATACCGCGAGCAATGCCAGACACCGGCCGCCGCCGGCAGGCCCCTGCCGGCAGCCACAGAAAGCGGTAAGGAAAGCGGCTTCCTGCCCCGTGTGCCTGACAAGGCCCGCGACTCCGGCGGCGAAACCGGTTACAAAAGGTCGCCCCGCAAGCAGCTCGAACAGCTCATCAGAAGCAATCAGTAAGGGCCATGGCCGGCAAGCTCTTGGAAAACACCGACCGCATGCGCGACGAGTGCGGCATCTTCGCCATCTTCGGCCACCCCGACGCGGCTGCCCTGGCGGCGCTGGGGCTGCACGCCTTGCAGCACCGGGGTCAGGAATCGGCCGGCATCGTCACCTACGACGGCAGCCACTTCAACACCCACCGGGCGCTCGGCCTGGTCGGCGACATCTTCGGCTCGCAAAAGGTCATGACCCGCCTGGAAGGCGACACCGCGGTCGGCCACGTGCGCTATTCGACCACCGGCGGCACGCTTTTCCGCAACGTCCAGCCGCTGTTCGCCGAGTTCGCCTTCGGCGGCCTGGCCATGGCCCACAACGGCAACTTTACCAACGGCTGGGCGCTGCGGCGTGCCCTGGTCGACCAGGGCAGCATTTTCCAATCGACATCCGATACCGAAGTGCTGATCCACCTCATCGCCACCAGCACCTATTCCGGCGTCATCGACCGCTTCGTCGATGCCCTGCGCTCCGTCGTCGGGGCCTACGCGCTGGTGGCGCTGACCGACGACGCCGTGATCGGCATGCGCGACCCGCTGGGGGTGCGGCCGCTGGTGCTGGGCACGCTGGATGGGGCCCATATTTTGGCATCCGAAAGCTGCGCGCTGGACATCATCGGCGCTCAGCACGTGCGTGACGTAGCCCCCGGCGAGATCATCGTCATCGACCGCCGCGGGGTGCAAAGCCTGTCGCCCTTTGCCGCCGCCGATTCACGCTTTTGCATCTTCGAATACATTTACTTCGCCCGGCCCGACAGCCTGGTCGAGGGCCTCAACGTCTACGAGGTGCGCAAGCGCATCGGCGCCGAGCTGGCGGTCGAAAAACCAGTGGCGGCGGACATTTGCGTGCCGGTGCCCGATTCCGGTACGCCAGCCGCCATCGGCTTTGCCGACACAGCGGGCATCCCCTTCGAGATCGGCATCGTGCGCAACCACTACGTCGGCCGCACCTTCATCGAGCCCGGCGAGCAGATCCGCCACCTGGGGGTCAAACTCAAGCACAACGCCAACCGCGCCTACATCGAAGGCAAGCGTGTGGTGCTGGTCGACGATTCCATCGTGCGCGGCACGACCTCGACCAAGATCGTCGAGATGATGCGCAACGCCGGCGCCGCCGAGGTCCACATGCGGGTGGCCAGCCCGCCCATCTCGGATCCCTGCTTCTACGGTGTCGACACGCCGGACAAGGACGATCTGCTGGCCGCCGGCATGGATATCCCGGCCATGCAGGAATTCATCGGCGTCGACAGCCTGGCCTTCCTTTCCATCGAGGGGCTTTATCGGGCCCTGGGTGAGAGCGGCCGGCATGAGGAGCCGCAGTACTGCGACGCCTGCCTCTCCGGCGCCTACCCCATCACACTGGTGGATCACAACGACGGCGACGCCCCGGCCCAGCTTTCACTGCTGGCCGAACAGGCCTGAAGCGCCGCGTGGTACCGCGAATGCAGGACCGGGTGGCCCTTGTTACCGGCGCCTCGCGGGGCCTCGGCGCCGCCGTGGCCGAACGCTTCGCCGCCGAAGGGGCGCACGTCATCTTGGTGGCCCGCACGGTGGGCGGCCTGGAGGAATGCGACGACCGCATCCAGGCGGCCGGCGGCAGCGCCACCCTGGTGCCGCTGGACCTCACCGACGGCGCCGGCATCGAGCGCCTGGGCGTCGCCCTGGCCGAACGCTGGGGCCGCCTCGACGTGCTGCTGGGCAATGCCGCCATGCTGGGGGGCTTAAGCCCGGTCGGCCACTTCGAGCCCGAGACCTGGGAGCAAGTCTTGGCCGTCAACACCACGGCCAACTGGCGGCTGATCCGTTCCTTCGACCCCCTGCTCCGGGCCTCGCCCGCCGGCCGCGCGGTCTTCGTCACCTCAGGGGTGACGCAGGGCGTATATCCGTACTGGGCGGCCTATGCCGCCAGCAAGGCGGCGCTCGAGGCCTTGGTGCGGATCTACGCCGCCGAAGTGCAGAAGACGGCGGTGCGCGCCAACCTGGTCAGCCCCGGCACCCTGGCCACCCGGCTGCGCGCCCAGGCCTTCCCCGGCGAGGACCCGGACGAGCTGGCAAGGCCGGAAAGCATTACCGACGTATTCGTCGAATTGGCTTCGCCTGATTGCCAACGCAACGGCGAGATCGTCAGCCCGGGTTAGGGCGGGCCGCAGCCAGAGTGGAAATCCGGGCTATGCTCCAGCGGCTTCCAGCGGCACAACCTTGATCTTGCCGGCGTACTTCTGCGCTTGGGCAAGATCGTACGCGGACTGCGCTGCCAGCCAGGCCCGAGCGTTGCTCCAACCCATCTTTTCAAGCCGTATCGCCATTTCCGGCGAAATGCCGGCACGACCGTTGACGACCCGCGACAGGGTATGACGTGCGACGCCAAGCCTTTCCGCGCCTTCTGTAACCGAGAGGTTCAGCGGATCAAGACAAGCGTTTTTTATCGAGCGGCCGGGATGGGGAGGATTTTTCACGGCTATTCCAACGCCTCCTGGTGATAGTCAAGCAGATCAACGTCAAACGCAGCGCCGTCTTCGATCGCTTCAAGCTTGGCTTGCCGCAACCTGCTCCGGTCACCTCGTTCATGAAGCCTTTTCAGCCCACGATGTTTGAAGGCTCTTATCATGTTTTTTTGTACCGTGTATCGGTACAGGTGTCAAATTTCCAATATTGACAGGCTAAGACGAAGGCGGGCACGGCGTTTGTGCGGCGACGGGGGATTTGCTATCTATCCCGCGGACTTTCGCCCGCCAGCCGTTCCACCGGAGATCTTGCTATCAGCAGCGACAAATTGGTTGAGCTCAGGGACGCCATCGCGGCCCACGTCGGCGACGGCGACAGCGTGGTGCTAGGGGCGGCGTTGGAGCACGCCATTCCCTTTGCCGCCGGCTTTGAGCTGATCCGCCAGGGCCGGCGCGAGCTCAATCTCATCGCGCCGATTTCCGACATGTCGACCGACCTGTTGATCGGGGCGGGCTGCGTCGGTCAGGTCACGGGCGCCTGGGTGGGCAGTGTCTCGGGCGGGCTGGGCCACAACTACCGCCGGGCCGCCGAGGCCGGACTGCCCCACCCCATCCGCATCAACGACCATTCCAACCTGGCACTGGGCATGGCGCTGTTTGCCGGCGCCTACGGGCTGCCTTACGTGCCCATCAAATCCGTATTGGGCTCCGATATTACCGCCTCCAACCCGGCCATCAGACTGGCCGAGAACCCGTTTGCCGAAGCCGTGGAACCTGTGGCCCTGGTGCCGCCCTTGAAGCCCGACGTCGCTATCTTGATGGCCCAGCGGGCCGACCGTTTCGGCAACTCGCACATTTGGGGCTCGACTGGCGTCAGTCAGGAATCCGCCATCGCCGCCGCCCGGGTCATCGTGCTGGCGGACGAGATCGTCGAACCCGAGGTCATCGCTTCGGATCCCGGCCGCGTGCTCTTCCCCGGTTTTTTGGTCACCGTCGTCTGCCACGTTCCGGCCGGATGCCACCCGGCGCCGCTGACCGGCTGCTGGCAGCGTGACAACGCCTTTTTCAACGACTACCACGAGGCCAGCCGCGAGGCCGAGGGTTTTGCCCGTTGGTGCGACGAATGGGTGCGCGAAGTGGCCGACCAAGCCAGCTACCGGGCCAAACTGGGCCAGCGCCTCGAGGCACTGCGCATCCAGGGCCAAGCACTTTCCGCGCCGGCCAACTGGGCCGCCGAGTAAGCCCATGGCGGATTATTCAACGCAGGAGATGATGATCGTCGCGGCGGCCCGCGAGATCGCCGATCATGAGCGGATCTTCGTCGGCATGCGGCTGCCCATCACGGCTTTCGGGGTCGCCCGCCTGACCCACGCCCCCAACGCCGTCGGCCTCTTCGAATGCGGTATCGCACGCTATCAACCAGCCCAGGGTATGCTCTACACCATGTCCGACGGCCCCAACCAGTTGGGCGCCGCCTGGAGCACGGGGCTGGTCCAGATCATGGGACTGCTGAGCGGCGGCCACGCCGATGCCGGTTTCATCGGCGGCGCCGAGATCGACCGCTTCGGCAACATCAACTCGTCCTACATCGGCGATTTCACGGCCCCAAAAATCAAGTTGCCGGGTACCGGCGGGGCCACCGACATCGCCGCCATGGCGGGACGCCTGATCGCCATCATGAACCACCAGAAGCACCGCCTGGTGGAGCGCGTCGATTACGTCTCGTCGAGCGGTTTCCTCGAGGGCGGCGAGAGCCGAACCCGGGCCGGCCTGCCCGGCGGCGGCCCGGCCGCCGTTATCACCGACCGTGCCATCCTGCGCCCCTATGGCGCCGGGAAAGAGCTGCATCTGGCCTCGGTCCATCCCGGGCACACGCCCGAGGAGGTGATCGAGAACACCGGCTGGGCACTCAGATGCCGGCCCGAGATGGTTGAGACATTGGCGCCGACGAGCGAGGAAATGGCGGCGCTGCACCAGATCGACACCGAGGGGTTCTGGCGCAGCTAGAGGGGGAAACGGAAAGCATGGAAAAACGGCTCTATTTCGTCTTCGGCGACGTGCTGGCCTGTACCTCGCTGGGCGCCGCCGCCGGCTGGCTAACCTACGCCGTGCTGCCGCAAAACTGGTGGTTTGGCGTCGCCATGGTGTTGGGCATGTTCCTCGGCATGGTAGTGGGCGCGCTCGGCGGCTTTCTCTTCTCTCCCTTCTTCGGCGCTATGGAGATCGCCCTGCCCACGGCGCTGGCCGGCATGATGGCCGGCATGGCGGGCGGCATGCAGGCGGTGATGTCCGGTACAGGCGGCGCCGAAGCGCTGCAGAGCGGCGCTGGCATCGGAATTCTCTGCCTGGCGTTCACCTATCTGCTGCAGTCGCAGTTGCAGGGCGAGGTGGACTGATGGACGAGAGAGCCCAAAAGAGGTGGGACAAGGCCGCCGCGCTTTATGACCTGACGGGCGGCTTCGGCCCGGAAAAGCGCTGGCTGCCCCACAAAACGAGGCTCTTTTCCGGCATGCAGGGCAAGGTGCTCTTTCTCGCCGCTGGCACCGGGCTCGATTTTGCCGCCTTCCCGCCCGGCCAAGACATCACGGCCATCGACATCAGCGCCGGCATGCTGGAAAAGGCAGCGCCCCGCGCCGCCTCATACCAAGGAAACATGACGCTACGGCAGATGAACGTCCACCAGATGGACTTCGCCGCGGCCTCCTTCGACCAAGTCTATACCTCTTGTACCTTCTGTTCGGTGTCCGACCCGGTAGCCGGGCTGCGGGCCCTACGCCACGTACTCAAGCCCGGCGGCCAACTCGCCATGTTCGAGCACACCGGCTCGCGGACCTTCCCCTTCGGGCTCATGCTCGATGTCATGAACCCGCTCTGCCGCTACTTGGGCCCCGAGGTCAACCGCGACACCGTGGCCAACGTCGAAGCCGCCGGTTTCGCCATCGAAAAGGTCAGCAACGTCTATCTCGACGTGGTCAAAACCATAGAGGCCCGGGCACCATCAGATGAACAAACTTGACGAAACCGAAGTCACTGAGCTTTGCCGCACCGCCGTGCCCTTGGTGGCGCTGCTGGGATTGCAATTGGAGGAGCTGGACGGCCCGCGGGTGCGCCTGCGCATGCCCTATCGCGAGGTCATGGTGCGGCCCGGCGGCACCGTGTCGGGACCGGCCATGATGGGCATGGCCGATTTCGCCCTCTATATCGCCATCATGAACGTCATCGGCAGGAAAGACCTGATCCTGGCCACCAGCCTCAACATCACTTTTCTGCGCGCGCCCAAACCCATCGACATGCTCTGCCAGACCAACCTGCTCAAACTAGGCAGGCGGCTGTGCGTCGGCGAGGTGCAGATCTTTTCCGACGGCGATCCCGACCCGGTGGCCCATATCCTCGGCACCAGCTCGATCCCGCCAGGGGAAGCCTAGCCGCCTGTGACCTTGGGTTCCGAGGTGCCGCCGCCGCTTTCGGGCATGGTTTCGCGGTAGCGCTCGAGGAAGGCCTCGAGCGTGCCGATCTGGGCCACGGCGCTGGCCGCTTTGCGGAATTCGAGACTGGTGGGATCGACGCTCGAAGTCAGGACTTCGAAGGTTTCGGCCTGCGGTGTGTCGGCGATCTTCGGCTGGTAGCGCTGACGCAGCTGGGCGATGCCCTGGAGATCGTCGGCCAACATCAACGCCACCGCCATACGCAGCAGCCATTGATTCTCGTCCTCGGTCAGCGGCGCTTCTTTTCTCCAACGCTCGCCCAGCAGGGCCTGGATGGCGTTCACCACACGCGGCCATTCCTCGGCATGCCAGTAGACATCGGTGCGAATCAGGTTGGCTTCGCGACTGTCGTCGTTAATCAACGCCTCCAGCGCTTCGTTGTTGCGGTCGAGGTCGGCCAGGGCACGGGCCCTGAGATGCCGGCGTTTGGTCGCAATGTCCCGCGGCAACAGCTTCCAGCGGCTCATGGTCAGGATGTCGAGCGCCTTCTGCGGCTTGCGCGGTTGGTCAGGTTGATGAAGGCCAGCGAGGCTCCCACTTTGGCCCGTTCGGGGCCCTTGAGGCGGAACTTGACCTGATGCTCGAGCAGTTGCGAGGCACGGTCGAGCAGGTCGACGGCCACCAAACGGTCGGAAAGCTTGCGAATCATCTCGTCGCCGATCTTGCCGACCGGTGTCAGTTCGCGGAAATCGTAATACAACGCCAGCGCCGATACCGGTTCGAGCTCGTCGGCCTCACCGTCGAGGTAGAGCAGCCTGAAGATGTCGTTCATCTGCTGGGTAAGGGCGCGTGATTCGCGCAGTTCGGGGAAATTGGTCACCGTACTGCGCATGGCGGTCAAGGCGTTGCGGTAATCGCCTTCCTGCAGATAGAGCTCGCCCAGACGTTTGAGCAGCCCCACTTCGAAATCGTCGCCGCGCCAGGCGAAGCGCAGTCTTTCGAAACGATCGATGGCCTCGGCGGCGGCAATGTCGCCGCGTTTGAGCATCATGTTGGCCTGATTGAAGGCTGCCCGGGCGCCGCTGGGCCGGAACTTGGCAGTGATCACGGCGTCGAAGGTATCGAGCGCCTGCTCCTCCTCGCCGACGATCTCAAAGCCCTCGCCCCGCACCAAGTCGACCTCGGCCGCCATCTCGAGATCCAGCTCCTGGGCCGCCAGAGCCACCAGTTCTTCGTTGGCCATCTGCAAATCGTCGGCTCGCAGCGCCGCCTTGGCGGCACGCAGCCGGAACTGGGTCTGCATCTTGGGCGGGAAGCGGGTTACCGCCGTTCCGGCGAATGAGAACTGATCGTGAGCGCGCTCGAATTCCTGCATTTCGGTGAGCAGGGCGCCGCGCCACAGCGCCGCCTCGCGGTCGCCGTCGAGCTCGGCATCCAGAAGATCGTCCTGGGCCGCCTCGAGTTGGCGTAATTGGTAGCGCGCGGCGCCCCTGAGCGCCCTGAAATCCTTGCCCTCGGCCACCCGGGGCGCGTGCTCGCCGATGATCGCCAGAACGCCCAGCGCCTCGGCCTCCAAACCACTGGCGAAAAGGTACCTGGCGAGGCGCCAGCGCGGGCCATTGCGCTGACCGGCCGGTGTCATGGAAACCTAGTACTGAAGCTCGCGCTTCATGCGGCGCACCGGCACCTTGGTGTCGATCAGCCACTCTTCATACTTGAAGAGCTGGGCCTCCGTGGTCTCCTCCTGGGCTGCCTCCGCCGCGGCCGCGGAATCTTCCTCGCCTTCGGCGTCTTTTTCCTGGGCCGAAGGAACGCCGCTGATGACCAGGCCGGCTTTGGTGTTGATGGTTATGCCGTTGCGCAGTGTATTGATCTCGACGCCATCGGCCCAGGCCAGCACGGCCACGCCCTGGGCCGTGGGCTGCAGACGGAATTCGACGAAATCACGCCGCCGCTCGACGCCGCTGCCCGGCGCCATGACGGGTACGGTCTGGATTTCGTCACCAACCTCAGGGTCCTGAATTCGCACCACACTGCCCACATTGAGCACCGAGAGAAAGATCCGGGGACCGCTCTTGGCCGCCGGCTGGGGTCTGAGCTCGATCGGCCTTGAGGGGCCGCCAGCCTCGGGCGACAGGTCGACGATCCAGTCCGCGCCCTGGCGCGACACCGCCGGGCCAAGTCCTGGGCGCAATCGGAAACGGAATGTGGTGGCCCGGGGATTGGCAACTTGCTCGGCCAAAAAGACGCTTCCTTTGGCCACCTCGGGAACCTCCGGTATGTCCACCTGATAGCGTTCGTCGAGCACCGCCCAAAGATGTCCGGCACGCTGGAAAACAGCGAACGGCACCGGCTTTTTGGATTCGAATCGCAGGCGGGTGAAGCCGTCCGCACCCTGCTCGAAGTGCAACGCCAAATCCTTGGCCTTGCCGTTGCGCTTGGCACCCTCCGCGTCCGCCGCAAGTTGTTCCTGCACATCCGTTTCGGCGGCGGCCCCCTTCCCTCCCTTTTCCGCCTCGACCGAAATTTTCGGCGCCGCGCCGGCCTTTTGCTGCTTGGCGGCGGCTTGCGGACGTTGTGACGCCTTGGGTTCCGCTTGCTGCTCCGGCCTCGCTTTGGGCGCTTCTTTGGCGCTCGGCCCGCCCGGTTTGTCGAGCACATCCAGCACCACCTTGGTGCCGCTGCGGAAGTGACGCAGCCGGGCCTCGGCGGCAATGCCCAATGAAACCCGCGACTTGCCGCCGCCGACGCTGGCCTTGGCGGCCGTTACGCGGGCCGGCAGGCGGCGCGCCAACGGCGCCACGGCAATGGCGTTGGAGCGGTCGAATTCTACCTTCACCTGGGTTCCCTGGCGATCGACGCGGTAGCGCACGTCGCCCGTCCAGTCGAAGACCATGCGGGTGAAGCCGGGGTGCTCGCCGACCCGCACTCGCACCGGCGGACCGCCGCCCGCTACCGCCGTCGGGTTTTTGCTCGCGGTCTTTGGCGGGGTTTTCGATGGGGCTTTCGGCGCCGCCTGGCCGCCTTTCGGCTTGATGTCCACCACCACGGCATTGCCGCTGCTGCGGGAGCTGGCGGTGAAGTTGCCGGTCAGCGGCAACGTCACCGTGTTGCCAGCCAGCCTGCCGGTCCCCTTGCGCACGTAGGCGCCGAGGTAGCGGTCGACGCGCGAGAGATCGGTCTCCAAGGGCCGGGCGAAGGTGATGACCAGCTTCTGGTCGTTAATTCCAACCTTGACAGTGACCGGCGCCGGCCAGTCGAACACCAGGCGCCCGAAACCGGGGTGAGCCCAGGCCCGTGTGCGCACCTTGTCCGCCGCCTCGGCGCCCGTGGCCAGCATCGCCAGCAGCCAGGACACCATGATCAACAGCAGTCGGAGCTTATTTGTCACTGCGCACCCCTGCCCCTTCCCGCACCACGATATCAACCCGGCGGCCGAGCTGGTACCGGCGCTCCTCACTAAGCTCGAAACTGAGATCCTCGAAGCGTGAGTCAGCATAGCCGAAAGCCGAGACCTGGTTGGGATAACCCGAATCCTTCAGCGCCAGCGCCATGGCTGTGGCCCGGGCCAGCGAGAGCTCCCAATTCGAAGGATAGGCCGCCGACTGCACCGGGTCGGGATCGGTGTGGCCGATCACGTCGACCCGATTTCCCACCACCAGGAGAGCGTTGCTGAGCACCATGGCCGCGCTCATGGCCTCTTCGGTCAAGGTTGCGCTGCCGCGCTCGAAGAGCGCATCGGCCGGCAACGAGATCACCATACGGTCGTCGAGTTGCTGTATGACGGCGCGTTCCAGCACCTCGACGCCACGCACCTTGTCGGCCAGCACGCTGCGGAAGTAGGACAGGTCGACAGCCTTGGGAATGAATATCTCGGTTACCGGTAGATGACTGGCCTGCTTGCTCGTCGGCCCCCTCTTGACCGAGTTGAGTTTGATCGAAAGCGATTGGACCACGGCCTCCCAGGCACCCTGCTGGACTTCGCTCATGGAGAACAGCAGCACGAAGAAGGCCAGCAATAGCGCCGTCAAGTCGGTGAAGGTAATCAACCAGGCCTGATTGATCCTTTGCTTCGGCGGCATGTCGTGTTCGTGCGTCACGGACTACTTCGCTGTCGGCTCGAATGTGATCTGGGCCGCTTTTTCCTGGCGCGAGAAAAAGAAGAACACGATCTTGCTGCGATCACCCGGCTTCAGACCGGGGCTCAGGCTGATGCCGGGCACGCCCAACTGACGCAGCGCCCGGGCCAGGGCACCGATGCGCGCCGCTTCCAGATTGCCTTCGGCCGTGACCTGACGCGGCAGTTCGCTGCCGCTGCCGATCAACATCTCGACCTCTCGGCGCAGGCCCGGTGACTCGCCCGAGAGTGCAAATGCCATGGCGGTTAACAATTCCCCGCGATCGGCCCTGAGGTCGGTCAAGCCCGGCTCGAAGATCTCATCGGTCGCCATTACCACCTTGAGGATTCCCGACGTACCCACTGTCGCCACTTTCGGGGTCGGCGTCAGGGCACTGAAAGCGGCATGGATATCGCCGCGGAATTTGTCGGGTACCAGGGTGGTGTCCAGATCGATGATACGCTCGACACGAAAGGCGGAGGATACGTACGGCTTGGTAAAGGCGGAATTGACGCTGTCCATGGCCGATTCCGACTTGCTCGCATCGCGACTGGCGATGGTGTTGAGCATGATGAAGAAAGCCAGCAGCAGCAGGAACAGCCCAAGGAAGATCAGGATGCCGGAATCACGGTTATCTGCGGCTGCCCAAGGAGCGTCATCTTGCATGCTGTTTCGCCGGTCCTTCTCACCCCAGGCGCCAGCCGCTCCATTTGCTTTATCAGCCCGCGGCCGGCTTTTCAGTCGAACGGGGCGTCGATATCATGCCCCGCCGCCTTGACGACCTTGGTGGTCCTCTGCCCTGTAATATCCTGAAAATTCGGCACTTCATAGATCTTGGTGGTGATCTGCTGAAGCTTGAGCGAGGTTTCCCCGTCCATGGCTGTGGCCAAAGCCATGCCCGGCTCAGAACTCGCCAATTACCGCCGACATCTTCTTCTTCAGGGTTTCCGCGTTGAAGGGCTTGACGATGTAGTTGTTGACGCCGGCCTGCTTGGCAGCGATGACGTTTTCCGTCTTGCTCTCGGCCGTCACCATGATGAAGGGCGTGGCCTTCAACTTTTCGTCGGCCCGCACCTCCTTGAGGAACTGAAGGCCGGTCATGGGCTCCATGTTCCAATCCGAAATGATCAACCCATATGATCGTTCCCTGCATTTCTGCAGGGCCATGCTTCCGTCGGTCGCTTCGTCAACATTGTCGAAGCCAAGCTGCTTCAGAAGATTTCGTATGATCCTCAGCATCGTCTTGTAGTCATCGACGATGAGGATGTTAAGATTCTTGTCTACCGCCATTCTCCACTCCTCGGAACCCAGCAATTACACGTGATGAAACACCACGTCCCCCAAAGGTCCTCGAAATGTAAAAAATATTGGTTAACGATAGCTGAACGAAGCCGCCAGGCTTTGTCTCCAAAACGTGCAAGGCGGCACGGCCGGCCTCGACCTCAGCCGCCGGTCTCGGGCAGGCTGCGTCGGTTCGCCAACTCCCTGGTCAAGGCCCTGGCCGAAGCCGGCTTCATGGCGGCCAGCACCAGGGCCATCTTGACTTCGCGCATGCGCTCGGTCACGTCGAGCAGGATCTCCTTCTCCATGTCCTCGAAGATGGCGGCCGCTTTTTTCGGCTTCATGGTTTCATACATCTTGACCAGACGCCTGATTTTCGCCTCCTTGCCCTTGTCGTATTCCTTGAGCAACGATTGAATCGTGGCTTCGATGCTTTTGAGTTGGCCGATCTTCTGCTCCACGCGGCGCTCGGTCACGATCAGCAGGTTTTGCCGCAAGTCGAGTTCGCGCTCGCGCTTGTTCAGGGCTTCGCGCCGCCCCACCAGGCTTTGCAGCATTTCGATTTCGGCCTTGCTGAAACGTTGGGGCTCGCCTTCGCCGTCGTCTTCGGCAGCGCTATCGGATTCCTTTTCGTCGTCGTCGGAGCCCTCAGCTGCTTTGTCGCCGTCGTCCTCGTCCTTGGCGTCGACTTCGGCTTTGGATTTTTCTGTTTTCTCGTCTTTGTCCTGAGCCCGGGCCGGCGTGACGCCCGCGCTCAACCCCTCGGCGCCCTGCCACAGACCACCAAGCTTGACGCTGAACAGCAATCCCGCCAGCACAATCATCAAAGGTAGAATGCGTAGTCGCCCAATCATGATCCGTATCCCATGTATCCGCGCTGCTTTGCCCGCAGCACCGCCACGCCCTAGCGGGCTTCTCTCAGCGCCTCTCTAAGTTCACGTTCCGATTCCGATTCCAGGCCCGGCGGCGGTGGCGGCGGCACGAACGGCGTTTCCGCCTCGCCGCGCTCCGGCCGCTGGCGCCCGGCGTCGGCCACCTGATCGGCAAGACGATCGCCGCGATCGGTCAGAAAGGCCAGTTCGTCGGCCAGCGCGCGCGCCTTGTCGATGCGTTCCTGCAGGTCGCCACCGACTTCCTGGGCGGCAATCTTGAGCCCGGTGATGCCGGCCTCGGCGCGCTCGATCGAACGGCTGAAACCACTGAACAGCCGTTGCAAATCGTCGTAGGAGGCGCGCAGTGCCGTTAGCCGCCGGTTCAACAAGACGCAATAGAAGATGGTGGCCAACAGCAACAGCGCGACCGCAGCATCGAGAAGCAGGCCGGTCATGTCGGGCTCTTTTCCGTGGGCTTGGCTCCCGGTTCGATACGAATGGCCATGGTATCACCGATCCGGCCCATGCGTCCCTCCATCAGCGCTACGCCGCCGCAACGCACTTCGACCGGCGTTTCGGCTGAGGCGTTGAGCATGATGGTGTGGCCGACATGGAAGTCCATGACGTCGCGCAACGACATCACCTGTTCGTCCAGCACTGCTTCGAGGGCAATATCGGTGTACCACAACTCGGTTGCCAAATGGCTTTCCCAAATGGTGTCGCGGCCGAACTTTTCACCCATGAACATCTGCAACAAGAGCTCGCGAACCGGCTCCAAGGTGGCATAGGGCAAAAGGATTTCGACGCGGCCGCCGCGATCTTCCATGTCGACCCGCAGCTTGATCAGGATGGCGGCATTGGCGGCGCGGCCAATGGTGGCGAAACGGGGGTTGGTCTCCAGCCGGTCGAAAAGGAAAGTGACCGGACTGAGCGGCTCGAAGGCAGCTCCCATGTCAGCCAGAATCACGCTCACCAGGCGGCCCACCAGGTTGCGCTCGATGGTGGTGTAGGGCCGGCCCTCAATGCGCATGGCGGCGGTGCCGCGCCGCCCCCCGAGCAAGACATCGACGATCGAATAGATCAACGCGCTGTCGACGGTGATGAGGCCGTAGTTGTCCCATTCCTCGGCCCGGAAGACGCTGAGGATGACAGGCAGCGGAATCGAGTTGAGATAGTCGCCGAAACGGATCGAGGTGATGTTGTCGAGCGACACCTCGACGTTGTCCGAGGTGAAATTGCGCAGCGACGTCGACATCAGGCGAACCAGACGGTCGAACACCACCTCGAGCATGGGCACGTTACGGTCAGCGGCGCCTACATCACGCTTGGCGACCTGATTACCGGGGCCGGGCCAGGCAGCCAAAAGCCGCGTCACAGCGGCGCCGGCGCCGGGCGAGTTCATCATCGTCCGGCGACGCCTGATCGAGCGCGTGGCCAGCGCCCACAAACTCGACTTCGACGGCCAATATCCGGTGGTGCGGGTGACCCGCGCCAGCCAGATCGTGCCGCCCAGCGAGATCCTGGCCCAGCTGCGGCAAAGCCTGGAGGCCACCGGCCTCGACGGCCGCTATCAGGTCGCCATGGCCAAGCGCAAAGCCATCCGGGTGGCCCTCGACGAGGAGCCGACGGTGCGCGTCGAAAACCTGCAGTACAACCGCCGCAGCGGGCGCTTCCGGGCGCTCCTGGTGCCGCCCCAGGCGGCCGATCAGGCGCCGCGGGGCTACCGCATCAGCGGCCAGGTCCATACCCTGGTCGAGGTGCCCGTACTCAACGCCCCGGTCAAGGTCGGCCAGGTCATCAGCCGCGACGATGTCGACTGGATCGAGATCCGCAGCCGCAATCTCAAGCGCAATCAGGTGGTCGATATCGACGAATTGGTCGGCTTCACGCCGCGCCGCCCGGTCAAGGTCAATGAACCACTGCGCCGCCGCGATCTGCAGCGGCCCGTGGTCGTCGCCAAGGGTGAACTGGTCACCATCGCCGTCAGCATTCCGGGCATGACCTTGATGGTCACGGGCCGGGCCAAGGATAACGGCAGCTTGGGCGACGCCATCCGCGTGGTCAACACCCAGACCCACAGAACCGTCGAGGCGGTGGTGGTGGCGCCGGGCCGGGTAACGGTCGCCATCCGCAAACACCAACTCGCCCAGCTCCGCAAATAATTGTCCCAGGTGATTGTCATGACCATCCTCGCCAAACCAGGCCACGCCGCCAACCTGAGCCGCTTTGCCGCCCTGGCCTTGCTGGCCGGCAGCTTGACCGCTTGCAACGTTCTCAACAGGGTCGGCGACATCGGTGCGGCGCCCCAGCTCAATCCCATCGAAAACCCGGTCACGGCGCCCTCGTACCGCTCCGTCAGCATGCCCATGCCCGAGCCCGAGCGCCCCTCTCACATGGCCAACTCGCTGTGGCGGCCCGGCCGCCCGCGCCTTCTTCAAGGATCAGCGCGCGGCCAAGGTAGGCGACATCCTGACAGTGACGGTGTCGATCGAGGACGAGGCCGAGATCGAGAACTCGACGACCCGCAGCCGCACCAATAGCGAGGACGACGACGTCACCGGCTTCCTGGGCTATCAATCCTCGCTCAACCGGGTGCTGCCCCAGGCCCTGACCAGCGGCACCGATTTGCTCAACCTGTCGTCATCGTCCAACCAAACTGGCGAGGGCACTGTGGAGCGCTCCGAGAGCATCACCTTCCAGGTCGCCGCCGTGGTCACCCAGGTCCTGCCCAACGGCAACCTGGTGATCTGGGGGCATCAGGAAATCCGCGTCAACTTCGAAGTCCGCGAGCTGCTGGTGGCCGGCGTGGTGCGGCCCCAGGACATCAGCTCCAGCAACGCCGTGGCCTCCAGCCAGATCGCCGAAGCCCGCATTTCCTACGGCGGTCGCGGCCAACTCACGGATGTCCAACAACCCCGTTACGGCCAGCAGGTGCTCGACATAATCCTGCCCTTCTGAAGCGCCTGCTAAGCGTAAAAAAGGCCGGTCGAAAAATCGATCGGCCTTTTTCTCTTTCATAGGACCCTCACCGGGCGCACGCCTCCGCGCGCTTGGCCTCCGCCCCCCACAAGGGGGGCGGCTTAGATTGGTTTTTTCTGCTTGGTCCTTTAGGGCCTGTTGACAATTAGCGCATGGCAATGATGGTGGCGGCGAGGTTCAAGTTTGCGGCGTAGCTGGTATCGGTCTTGTCGTAGCGGGTGGCGATGCCCCGGAATTCCTTGATCTTGGCAAAGTAGTTCTCAACCAAA
>PVBE011050838.1_pt1 | contig 44757 bp, 39 predicted proteins | sample 1631181 | NCBI WGS metagenome assembly PVBE01 (sample SAMN08397723, study PRJNA350692) | Marine metagenome, whole genome shotgun sequencing project. | isolation source: water | place: Pacific Ocean | collected 2012-04
AGGATGAACAAAAACTCTCCTTTAAACCAGTGCTATATCTGTTCCATAGGTGCTGACGGGGTACAGCTGACGGGGTACAAGGTAGAAGGCGGCAAATATACCTGATACTAATTCCTTCCCGGCAAGAAAGTTCTTTTATCGATGATACCTCATTCTTCATCAACATCTGATTCCAGATATGTGCTCGTGCTATGGCTTTGATGAGAGGTGGGTTAACACTCTCAATATCGTCAGAGGTGTTGTCGGTGATAATGAGTTTTGGTTCTCCTTGGCAGCGCTGTATCCGAATTTTCTCAAGTAGCTCAAAGGCTGAATTTGTCTCGGATGGTTTTAGATCTAAGGCTGTACGCAGCGCCGATATGGATATTGAGAGTATTATCATCCTGTCGGACAAGATTAATTTGTCTAGAAGGCTGCGCATATTCTCGGGGTGATCAGTAATCTTCTTTATTAGCCCTGCGGCTTTTCTTTTACAGGTATTCATTTCTTCTATCGTTGCGCTGATGGCTTTACTTAATTGTAAGGGATTGGTTAATAGAGCATTCAACTTTCTTGTCATGGCCGATTCGACTTCTGCTGCAGGAATTCGAGGTAGGGATCCAGCCTTCTCAGGCATCTGCTTTAGCATTGCTTGGCTTGTGTAATAGCGATATCGCTTACCGTTTTTGACGGCATGACTAGGGCTCATGGCATATCCCTGATCATCAAATATCTTTCCCGCTAGCAGGCTAGGATGTTTTGCTCTAAGCCATTTTTTTTCTCGCTTATGATCTATTATTCTGGGATTTATTTTAGTTAATTGATCAAATTTAAGTCCCTTCGTCCCTTTTTACCGATTCCCTGAAAGGGATTGCTGCACCGCCTGTGTAACTCCCTCGGATGCCATGCCCCAACGCGTACCTTCTGCCATGGCAGCTTCGAGACCCGAACCATTAGCGAATGCATTGATGGCAAAGAGTCCTCCTACCCGGTTGCCAGAGGCGCAATGCACCAGTACCGGATCATTGCCCAGGCTATCGAGTAGCTGCTGCAGCGATTGTGCGTTTTCCTGATTGACACCGGCAGCACCGGCTACAGGGATCGAGTAGTACTCCATGCCCAGAGCTTCAACGGCCGCCTTCTCTTCGAAGTCTATCTCTTCCCTGGGGCTTCGCAGGTTTATGACATGCCTCACCCCGGCATTTCCCACGACCTGCAATTGATCCTCGGTGGGTTGCCCACTGGATAGGACGTTGCCTTGTGGGGCGCGCAAATTAAAGATCTCGGCCGCACGAACCGCGTCCAGGTCCAGGCTCGGTGTACCGACACATGATGCCAGCAGCAGTAAACTCAGGGTGCCGATCAGGTGGCGCAAGCTATTGATTTTATTCATTGGATTTCCTATCTGTTGTATCCGCTTAGGGTGATGATTGGGGCCTATTGTAAGTAGCCCGCGGGATGGGTGCCAGTCGATCATTGGCTCAGTCGCAATTTGTTGCATTCCGCTTAAGGAAAACTGGCGCCAGTTGCGATACATTTGAGCCTTACAAGATCGATCTGACTACCCTGAAAGCTCGACTTTCGACAGCTTCTGGGGTTGAATTGACAACACCCTGATTTCAGGGATTAGATGACACATTTGGAGGTCACTTCATGAGCAACGAAGCCGACAAAATCAAGGCACGCCGCCGTTTTCTTACCGGTGTGGGCGTGGTAGCTACTACCGCAACTCTGGCCGCATCGGCTCAGGCACAGGACAGCAGCAGGGGTAGACGTGGATTTACTCCGGCACGCCATGAGGCAGATAGCTGGATGGATGCGAAACCCGGCAGCCATCGAGTATTCGTCGATTCTTCTACCATGAGCGGTGGTGTTACGGCAATGAACTATGCCAATAACCTGCTGGTTGGACACACCACGGGTTATGCTGGTGAGGAATCTGACTACGCCATTGTCGTCTGCTTCCGCCATGCATCCACCCCGCTTGGCTACAATGATGCCATGTGGAAGAAATACGGTGGTGCGTTCAGTCGTGGCCTGGGTTTCGATGACCCCAACACCGACGGGCCATTCGAAACCAATCCGCTGCATATGGAAGTGTCCAGATTTGCCAATCGGGGCAACACCGTACAGTCATTGATTGAGCGGGGAATCAGTTATTGTATTTGCGACAAGGCTACTCAGTCATATTCTGCTAGCCTGGCCAGGGGCTTTGACGGTTCAGCCGAGGAGATTTACCAGGAGCTGATTCAAAATAATATAGACGGTAGTCGCTTTGTCTCTGCCGGCGTGACTGCCGCCACTCGAAGCCAGGAGTATGGTTATAGCCTGCTTTATGCGGGGTAAGTCAGCGCCCTGACGTGGGCAACCCTACGAGAGTTGCAACATCTCAATAACGCCAGTGTCGTTCAGCGTCACTGGCGTTATTGCGTTTCGAGGTTGCGATAGTATTCTCTAATTGGTTCGAACGGTCCGTAACGGTGCTGATCGATGGGGAAATCATCGGCATAGGGTGGGTACGGACTATCCACTCGCTTGTTGGTTAAATCCGGAAAATCCTCATCCAGATTGGCGCGCTGCGGGCGCTCATGGGAATTAACGAAGGCGGCAACGTCATAGGCCTCGTCATCCATCAGATCCGGTTGTCCCAAAGGCATGCGCGACTTGATGAATCGTGCGGAGGTGAGGACGCGGGTCATGCCGGCGCCATTGTTGAAACTGTCCGGTCCCCATAGCGGTGGAAAGAGATACCCGTCTCCTGGATCTGTTGTTTCCCAGAGCCCTTCACCGTCTTCGCCATGGCAAACCTGGCAGCGCTCTTCAAAGACAATCTGCCCGGCTTCCACATCCGCTCTGCGGTTTGGTTCACTAAATTCCGGCGGCTCATCCGGTGCCCGTTTGCTCTCACCCATCAATCCGTATTGCAGGTAGAGATTCTGGATATACATCTCAATGGACACCATCTCGATACTGTCTCGCGATAATTCCCGGCCATTCATGCTGCGGGTCATGCAACCGTTGATGCGATCCCTGAGATCCCGGTCTCCACCGTCGCGGCCTGAGAAACGGGGATAACGCAAATCCGTCTGCAGCAGTGACAGGGTCCCCGGTTCGTAACCGGTCTCCAGATGGCAGGAGGCACAGTCCATGCCTGTACCGGAGAAGCGCATGGCCGGGTCTTCATGGCCTGGCCCCATGTACCTCGCGGTCTCACGTACCAGCAACCTGCCGTATTCCACGCTGGGCGCGGTGACAAGCGAGCCGTCTCCGTTTCCCGATGGTGGATAGAAGATAATGGCAACGACCATAACACCGATGCCTATTACGGCTGCCGCAATCATCGCGGACGTCAGGCTCAGTCCGCACTGTCTTCCCAATGGTGTTGTTGTGGCATTCAATAATTTCACGCTATTGCTGCTCCGAATTAGGGTCCTGCTGATCTTGGATTGTCCGATCATACTGCGACAATTGCCTGAGGAAAATGTATTTCGGCGCTTCGACGCGTTGTCGCAATTTTGGATTCAGTGCGTAGGCCAGGCTGAATACCACGGCCATCAGTAGCGTCAGAGTAACGATGACTGTACTAATCATTTGTGGTGCTCCCATCTTCGGTGTCTGAAGTAACCACAGCCTGCGCCACTTGAGGTCCTGCCTGAAACAGAGAACGAATGTATTGGGTCGACGCGATCATTTCCGCCTCGTTGAGCCTGTCTCCCCAGGGTGCCATCGATGTACCCGCTATACCCTGGCGTAGCGCCCTCAGCGCCGCTTCCTCACTCAGTAATTCTCGGGTGAAATCCGTCGGCATGATGGGTATGGGCAGGTTGTTCGCCGCAAAGCCATTGCCGTCACCGCTATCTCCATGACATTCGGCACAATGAGTCTGGTAGACCTGTTGTCCAACTCCAAGCTGTGGGCTTGTAGCAATGGTGGTTTCGACCTGACTGAAATTATCCACTACCTGGGCCAGTGCGCTCAATTGAGCGGGAGCGAGGTCACGCCATGCAGGCATAGAGGATCCATACACTCCGTTCCAAAATATGTCGACGAGCAGATCCCGCCGGTAGCGATGTTCGGCCAGATCCACCGGCGGCGGCTCCAACCAGGAAGCTGCCGGCCCATCGCCCCTGCCTTCGATACCATGACAGCCACTACAGTTTTCCTGCCATAGTTGCTGACCCTCCAGTTCATCTGCTGTTTCATTCAAGGCCGGAGCAAAACCCCTGGGCCTGGTCTTGCCCGGATGCGCGTTGATTACATCGGAGCTCAGAGACTCCAGAGCGCGCTCGTCCTCAGTGAGACTGAGGCCAAGATCGTCACCTTCGGGCCAGGCCAGTTCACGCTCCCGCCCCAGACTATCCAGGTAGGCAATCAGATCGAGCGCGTCCAGGCGCGGACTGTCCGGAGAGCCATCAAACATTTCCGGGTAGGAAGGCATTATGGACTGCGGAACCACGCTGCGCGGAGAAAATAGATGCACCAGATGCCACTCGTTGGTGCGCGTGTCTGTAGTGCGTGCCAGGTCCGGGCCGATGCGGCGCGTACCCAGCATGTGGGGATAATCCAGCCGGCCTTCCCATGCCAGGCTGGGTGCACCGAAGCGCCTTATATCGGCTTCGGTATAGCGTACTTGTTGGGTATGGCAGTAGCTGCAGCCCTCCCGCGCGTAGATAGCACGCCCGCGCGCTTCCGCCGGGGCCAGCCCGAGGGATGCCGCCGGCGCCAACGCCGCGGTTTCCCGTGTCAAGTTTTGCAGTGGCATCAAGCCGAGCAGGGAAACCGAAAACACGAAGAAACCTACGCCCGCCACGAAAGCGACTAAATAGGACATACGCAGTGCCGCTGACAGCCCAACGTCAGGGGATGTTGGCTCTGCGCCATCGGCAGTGGAGTCATTGATAGGGATCTTTCGCACACCCGGGTCTGCAGTGGAATCGGTCTGCGTTGATCCACTCATCAGACCGACTAGCACCAGCACGAAACCGGCAGTGATGGGAATGGCAGACAGACTGCGAACCAGCCAATAGGGTATGGATGCGCTCACCGATTCCATCCAGGGCGCGCTACTCTGCCAGGAGTCACCCTGCACGAAGCCAGCAAGGGTCAGGTCAATCACCATCAGAGTGATGCCGATTGTCAGCAACCAGTAGGCCCAATCCAGGGCTCTGAGATTCACGTGTGTTCCTGGTATTCGCTGCCAGGCATGAACGATACCGGCGATGCCCGCAAACGTGGCAAATCCCAGCATAGACAGGTGTGAGTGACCAATAATGTAGTCAGTGAAATGAATTGCACGGCTGGCCGCCAAGTCAGCCTGCCAGGAACCCTGCAGGCTGACAATCACGTAAAACACCACCGACATGGATGCGAAGCGCAGTACGATGTTCTTAGGTATCCATCCGAAACCCCGCAGCGACAGCATCAGATTGGCAACTACAATCACGACTACCGCACCCAAAATAAATGAAGCAGCGATGGCGATCAGTTGTGCGCCCATGGGAATGGCGGAGTGGATGTAGTGATGAATTCCGTTAAGTGGATAGATAAAGAACAATCCCCAGAATCCCAGCATGGACAGGAAGTGACTGAATATGGGCCGACCGGTATTGGCGGGTATTACGAAATACAGAACGGCCAGTCCCAGAGGTGTTACAAACAGGCCGACCGCATCGTGTATCCATAATCCACTGAATGCTGCACCGGCCGCACCCGGCACAAATTCCGGCACCAAATTACCCATGGGAAAGATCAGCAGGATAAAAACCAGGGCGCCGATGATGTACCAACTGGATACGTACAGATTGTCAAAGCCATGCTTGAAGAACGGTGACAGAAACTGGATCGCGGCTATAACGAAAGCTATTACAACCAGCACGTCCACAGGCAGGGGAAATTCAGCCCATTCCAGCGGCTGGCTGTAACCACTGAGCACCAGAATCCAGCCGGGAATCATCACCGCGAAGTTCCACAGCGCAAACAGCAATAGACCGAGAACGCGATTACTTATCGCTCTGCCACTGAGGACTGGCACGGCGTAGTACATGAATGCCAGGAAGGCATTACCTAGCCAGCCCAGCATGATTCCCTGGGTATGGGCATAACGCATGCGCCCCCAACTCGGGAACACACCGATCAGGTCGGGGAAAACAAACTGCAACGAAATCAGGATGCCAAATGCCACCGCCAGGAACAGGGTAGCGAACGCGGCGAAACTATGAGCCTTGATCAGGAGGGAATCGATTTCCGGACCACCGTCGTCGGTAGAATCGTTTTTCCCGTTACTTGTTGCTACTTCCGCTGTTTGCATGGGCTATCCGACGGTGACTGTGCTGTACACTTATTTTCAGGGACGTGGCGGATAACATACTGAAATTTAGCGACATTTGTAAGGCCAGCCACGTATTCGTAGCGGCTATTGTGCCAGATTTTGATTCAGATCAGCAGAAAATGTGTGGCTCTCGCCTGCAATGCCGTAGAATGCCGATTCTAGCGCTAACAGAATTAGAAGCTGGACCGGATGCGATTACGCCATTGGGGCGCAGTATCACATCACCCCGCCGGGCAGTGTAACGTGAAAGAAAGAGAAATTCAGGAGATAGTTATGTTAAGAAACAAGAGCTCACTGGTATTGCTGGCTGCGGCATTGTTCGCTTCGAGCCACCTCGCCGCACAATCAGACCAGGCAATTATTGAAAAGGCATTGACACCGCTGCCTGAAGAGCTGCGGGCGGATGCAACGGTGTATCGCTATGATGACGATGGCAATCGTGTCACCCTCAAGGTAGGTGGCAATCATGTCGAATGCAGCCCTACCAACGCAGATGGCTTTACCCGTTGCGGCCCCGTATCACAGAGGGCACGCCGCGACCTGCAGGCCAAACTGTCGGCCCAGGGATTGGAGGGAGAAGATATGCAGATGGCAATGCAGCAGGCCGAAGACGAAGGACGCATTCCGGGCCGCAGATTTGGTCAGATGGCTTACAGGCGTTTCGATACTCCCGAGCGTATCCAGTATCTGATGGTGGTTTCTCTGCCTTTTGCAACTGCGGAAGATCTCGGCATGTCCTCTGCTTTTGGGCGCGACAATGCCCTGTTAGGTAAAGGCACTCCCTTTATGATGCGTTCTGGTACTGCCGGTGCTCACCTGATGATTCCCATCAATGGCACCGAGTATTCCAACCAGCCGCCGAACTAAGCTGGAGTAACAGGAGACAGACCACATTTTTGCTTTTTTAGAGCAATAGACGCTTTATCGTGGTCTGTCCCCAATAACCCGCTATGTTCGACATCAAACCAATCACCGCTGTAATCGGTGCCGAGATTCACGGTATCGATCTGAGCCAGCCGATCGGCGATGAGGCTTATCAGGAAATTCGTCGTCTGCTGGTCGAGCACAAGGTCATTTTCTTTCGTGATCAGGATATCGGTCCGCAGCATCAGAAAGCCTTGGCAGCTCTGTTTGGTCCAGTGCAGAGCCATCCCTCTTACCCTACGGTAGAAGGATTCCCGGAAATCACCATTATCGAGAGTACGCCGGAGAATCCCACCAAGGTGGAGTTGTGGCATACCGACATGACCTTTAATCCTCATCCGCCGCTGGGCTCCATACTGCGTGGCATTATCTTGCCGGAGAAGGGCGGCGACACGGCGTGGTCCAGTCTCAGTGCCGCCTATGAGGGCTTATCGGACAAGATGCAGTCATTTCTATCTGGACTCAGCGCCGTACATGATTTTGCCTTCGGGTTTAAAGAGAGTCTGGCCGAACCCGGTGGTCGTGATCAATTGGCTCAGGCTCTGGCGGACAATCCACCGGTTGAGCATCCGGTTATACGCACCCATCCGGAGAGCGGCGAAAAACTGATTTTCGTCAACGAGTTGTTTACGACCCACATCGCTGGAATGAAAGAGAAGGAGAGCCGCTCTCTGCTGGAATTTCTCTACAGGCATTGCGTTACTTTGGAGTACACCTGTCGCTTTCAATGGCGGCCTAATTCCTTAGCATTCTGGGATAACCGTGCCACCTTACACAAACCCGTGAATGACTATTTCCCCGCCCATCGCCGCATGGAGCGAATCACTATTGATGGCGATAGGCCGTTCTAGTCGGGCCTGCTCGAGAATCGGATGCTCACTGCTTAAGCTGTGCGTCGACAAAAAGTGAATAACACGAATCATAGTATGCGCATTGCTGCAGTACGTGACGATTGTGGTGGGCTGCCCCTGTCGGGTCTGAAGTCCTCCCTCTTATTGATTCTTCTGTCGGCGTTTCCAGCCTCTTTACACGCACAGGAAGCAGGAATTGATGCTGTAGTTAATGCGGCTGTGCAGCCTCTAACCGATGCCGTATCCAGTTTCATCTTTTTCGAGGTGACGATCGGCTCCGCCAGCCTGCGGCTGATCGTGGTGTGGCTGATCGCCGCCGCCACATTCTTCACGCTCTATTTCGGATTTGTCAATTTCCGGGGTCTGGCTCACTCCATCCGTATCATTCGCGGCGACTATGCCTCTTCGAATCACACCGGCGAGGTCAATCATTTCCAGGCGCTGACGACGGCTCTATCCGGTACTGTGGGAATCGGTAATATTGGTGGCATGGCAATTGTGCTCAGCCTCGGCGGGCCAGGTGCCACATTTTGGATGATTATGGCCGGGTTACTCGGCATGTCCACCAAATTGGCAGAGTGTATTGCCGGCGTAAAATACCGACGCGAAAATCCGGACGGCACTGTTTCCGGGGGCCCGATGTATTACCTGGAGCAGGGATTGCGGCTGCGGGGTTTAGGTCTAATCGCCAGACCGGCGGGCATGTTCTACGCGTTGGCTATCGTGATTGGTTGCCTGGGCATCGGTAACATGTTTCAGTCCAATCAGGCTTTCGAGCAGTTTGTCTATGCCACGGGAGGTGGTGACAGCTTCTTTCTCGACAAGGGCTGGTTGTTTGGTCTGGTAATCGGCACTGCCGTGGCGGTGGTGATTATCGGTGGGCTCAAGAGTATCGCCCGGGTTACCAGTCGGCTGGTACCCTTTATGGCGGTGGGCTACGTAATTTTTGCCCTACTGGTTATCGCACTGAATAGCAGCAGGTTGCCGTGGGCGATTCAAGCCATTTTCAGCGAAGCGTTCAGCCCCCAGGGTATAGCAGGAGGCATGTTCGGCGTCATGATCCTCGGTTTTCAACGCGCCGTTTTTTCCAACGAGGCCGGCATAGGATCGGCCGCCATAGCGCACTCGGCGGTGCGCACTAATGAGCCTTCTACGGAAGGATACGTCGGGCTATTAGAACCCTTTATCGATACCGTCGTTATCTGCACGCTGACTGCCCTGGTAATCCTGACCACTGTCTACGAGCCGGGCATGGTTGGCCAGGGCGTGCAAGGCATTGAGTTAACCTCTCAGGCTTTCGAAAGCACCTTGAGCTGGTCCACCGTGCCGCTGTCAATTATTGCCATTCTGTTTGCCTTCTCAACCATGATCTCCTGGTCCTACTATGGCTTGAAAGGCTGGACCTATCTGGTGGGGGAGGGACGCAAAAAGGAAATGTTGTTCAAGGCATTCTTCTGTGTTTTCGGCGTACTGGGATCCACCGTGCAGTTAGGTGCGGTGCTGGATTTCTCCGATGCCATGGTTTTTGTCATCGCACTACCGAATATTCTCGGTCTATACCTGCTTGCGCCAATACTCAAGCAAGAGTTGCGGGGTTACCAGGCTCGAATGAGCGGTGCTAGTGTCGCGTCAGAGGTGTCGTCGTAAAGAACAGGCGAGGCGGAATTCGTAGCGGTTCAGACAACTTCATCTTCGAAAAACTTTTCAATCTGCTCGGGACTGAATTGTAATTCTTCCAGAATTGCCCGCGTATGCTCGCCGATCGCCGGCACTGGTGACAGGGCTGGTTCGAAATCACTGTTGTTGCCGGGAGGCTTGAAGCTGGACACGATACCCTCAGGCGTCTGTGTAGGAATGATCCGATTGAGTGCTTTGAGTTGGGGATGATTCCAGATATCTTCCATGTTATTCACGTTGGCGTAGGCAATCTGGGCTCCATCCAGCTTCTCGATTATCTGTTCGGCGGTGAGTAGTGAAAACAGACTCTGGATTAATTCTCGCAGATGGTCTCGGTTCTGGGAGCGCAGGTCGCTGTTCTGGTAGCGTGGATCATGGATAAGGCTCGGTTGTTCCAGCACAAATCGGCAGAACACGTCCCACTCCCGTTCATTTTGCAGGCCCAGCATAATGACTCGATGATCGCTGCTCTGGAATGCGCCATAGGGATAGATGCTGGCGTGATCGGGGCCGGAGCGGGCGGGTGGAGGCGCCCCCGCGTAGGCGTAATTTAAGGGAAACCCCATCCATTCCACCATGGCTTCCAGCATGGAGATCTCGATATTGCTGCCATTGCCGGTGTTTGCGCGTTGTAACAGCGCCGCGAGGATGGCGGCGTGCGCCTGCGTACCGGCGGCAATATCGGCGATCGAGATGCCGCTTTTAACCATCTGTTCTTCGGTACCGGTGACCGAAAGAAATCCAGCTTCGGCTTGGACCAGCAGATCGTAAGCCTTCTTGTCTTTATAAGGTCCTTCGTTACCGTAACCGGAGATGTTACAGACGATGAGTCTGTTGAACCGATCGCTGAGATGTTCATAGCTCAGCCCAAGCTTCTCAGTCGCCGACGGGGCCAGGTTTTGAACCAGCACATCGCTATGCTCGAGCAGTCTTACCAGAATACTCTTGGCCTCGGCATGTTTGATATCCAGCGTAAGGCTTTCCTTGGATCTATTGGTCCAGATAAAGTGGGAGGACTGACCCTTTACCCTTGAGTCATAGTGGCGCGCAAAATCGCCCACATCTCGACGTTCAATCTTAATAACCCGCGCGCCCAATTCGGCCAGTTGTCTGGTGCACAGGGGAGCGGCGATCGCATGCTCCAACGACAATACTGTTATACCGTTAAGTGGTGCTGAATTTGACATTAATGTTTGCAGACGAGCATTTATTCCACGAGTGCAGCGCCCTTCATGCAGAGCGAACCTTCATGGTCTTTTACCCAAAGTTGGGTTTCGCCATTCTGATCTGGATCAACACCACATACATGAAAGGAGTTCAAATCGAAGACAGGGGCGACGGATTTGAATTGAAACGTCTTAATAGTCCGATCGGGGTGAGTTACTCCCAACAGCTCTACCAGCAGGGTGGCCAGCAGCGGGCCGTGCACGATAAGGCCCGGGTATCCTTCTTCTCGGGTGGCATAATCCCGATCGTAGTGAATACGGTGGCCATTAAATGTCAGTGCAGAATAACGAAACAACAACACCGAATCGGCGTCGATCATTCGTGAATAATCGCAGTCGGAGGGTGCGGCAACTGCTGTGGGTGGTGGTGCATCGACTGGAGTGTGTTGCCGAAAGACTATGTCGTGTTCTTCCTTGATCGCCAGGCCTCGGGTGTTACTGATCTCATGGCGTACGCAGACGAATGCCAGTTTGCCACTACGCCCGTCCTTAAGCTCGATGCTTTTTATAGTGGATTGGCGGCTTATCGCTTCGCCTGCATGCAGGCAGTGGAGAAATTCGAAGCGGCTACCGGCCCACATGCGCCGCGGTAAGGCAATGGGTGGCAGAAAATCTCCGCGTTCCGCATGTCCATCATTGGCTAATTTCGATTGCGGGGCCGGATCCAGGAAGTACAGCCAATGCCATAGAGGAGGCATTACGCTGCCGGTCTCGCAGGCCAGGTCTTGCTTATCCAGGGTGGCCGCCATCGCTACCATAGGCGCGAGTGTTAGGACTTCATGGGAAGACTCGGAGCGACCAATCCATTGCTCAAACTGCGCTGGGGCTAGTGTTTCTTCGGAGTTCATTGTCGGTTTCTGAATTGATCCAGAGATCCCTAAATCATTGATGCATCGAGAATTTAATGGATGCCCGTGCAAGTTGCTACTAAAATGATGCAGATTCACCCTCTTGAGGCGAATCCAGCAAATTCCAGATATCTGCTAGACCAGTAAGCACGCACTCGGGACAGGCTAAGGACAGGATTATGGCAGGAAAATATTTCGAAGAACTGCACGTGGACGCGGTGTTTGAGCATCAGCCGCACCGCACTATTACGGAAACCGACAACACCCTGTTCACTACCATGACGCATAATCCGCAGCCATTGCACATTGATGCCGAGTTCGCCAAGACGACCCAGCACGGCCAGATTATTGTAAATAGCCTGTTTACTCTGGGGCTGGTGATCGGGCTGTCCGTCGCGGACACTACACTGGGTACCACGATTGGCAACCTGGGAATGGACAAGACGGAATTTCCCAATCCCGTCTTCATTGGAGACACGATACGGGCGACCACCAGAATCGTCGAGAAACGTGAATCGAAGACTAAACCAGACCGTGGCATCGTGTGGTTCCAGCACACCGGCATTAATCAACGGGATGAGATAGTGTGTGAATGCCTGCGTAAAGGCATGATGTTAAGGAAACCAGCCTGATGACTAAGTCACAACCGAGCAAGGGCGCCAAGGGACTGCGCAGATCGCTGCATTTCGTCCCGGGTGGCAATGATCGGATGTTCGAAAAAGCTCTGGCATTGCCAGCGGATTCACTGATCCTGGACCTGGAAGATTCGGTTATCCCCGAGAACAAGGAAGCTGCTCGTGAGCATGTCTGTCACTGGATAAACGAAACAGACTTCGGTACCCAGGAGTGCCTGGTGCGTATCAACCCGCAGGACACACCCTGGGGTAGAGACGATTTGGCTGCCATCATGGAGGTATTGCCCGATGGCCTGGTATTGCCGAAAGTAGCAAGCCGCGCCGATGTCGATGTTATTGATGAAATGATGACCCCTGTTGAACAGGCGCACGATGTCGAAGCGGGTTCAATCTCACTGCTGTTGATCGGTACAGAAGTACCAGAGGCGGTATTCAATCTTCCGGAGATGACGAAGAACGCCAGAGTGGATGCCATCACCTGGGGCGCGGAAGACTTATCTGGGGCACTTGGCGCCAAAGCCAAGCGCGACGAGCAGGGTAACTACCTCGAAGTATTCAGTTATGTCAGATCAACTTGTCTGTTGTCCGCAGTAGCCGGTGGGGCGCAACCGATTGATGCAGTCTATGTCGATATTAAGAACACCGCAGGCCTGGTCAGAGAAAGCAAGATGGCGGCGGACATGGGTTATACGGGCAAGATCACCATTCACCCCACACAGATTGAAATCGTTAACGATGCTTTCACGCCCAGCGAAGCTGAAATCAGCGAAGCCGCCGAATTGATTCAGGCATTCCAAGAACAGCAGGCGGCGGGCAAAATGGCATTTTCCTTCAAGGGACAGATGGTTGACGTGCCACATCTGACACGAGCCCGTAAAATCATGGCCATCGCAGCCCATATCAGCGCTCTAGCGAGCTAGAGAGAACACACAAGAGTCTAGAGAATATGGATTTTAGAGAAGACGAAGAACAACGCCTGATTCGCGACTCGGTGCGCAAGCTCTGTGAAGGGTTTCCCGATGACTACTGGGAGGAGCATGACCGCCTGGGTCAATTTCCCGATGAATTCTTCAATGCTGTGGCGGCAGCGGGCTGGATTGGCATAGCCATGCCAGAGGAATATGGAGGCGCGGGCAGGGGCATTCAGGAAGCTGCAATCATACTGGAAGAAGTTGCCGCTTCCGGCGCCGCCATGAACGGTGCCACCCCAGTACATTTGTCTATTTTTGGCATGCACCCGGTAGTCAAACATGGCTCTGCTGCCATGCGCGAAAAATACCTGCCTGCTGTGGCACGTGGTGAGTTGCATGTTGCCTTTGGGGTCACCGAGCCTGATGCAGGCAGCGATACCACATCGATCGAAACCTTTGCCAGGCTCGACGGTGATCACTACGTCGTGCGAGGACGCAAAGTCTGGACTACCAAGGCCTTCGAGTCAGAAAGGGTGTTATTGCTGGTACGCACTCAGAAGAAAGAAGACGTGCAGCACAAGACTGAAGGCATGACTTTATTGCTGGCGGAATTGCAGAAACCGGAGGTGTCTATTTCGGCCATTCCCAAACTGGGTCGCAATGCGGTGCGCACCTGCGAAGTGGTCTATGACGACCTGAAGGTAGCAGTGGCTGATCGGGTCGGAGAAGAGGGTGCAGGCTTTAAGTATTTGCTGGATGGTCTGAATGCAGAACGAATTCTGATAGCTGCCGAATCCGTTGGCATTGGCAAGGCCGCTTTGCGTCGTGCAGTGCGCTATGCAAATGAGCGAGTCGTGTTCGGTCGACCCATCGGTAAAAATCAGGGCATCGCCTTTCCATTAGCTCAAGCCCGTACCCAGCTCGATGCAGCTGAGTTGATGGTGTGCAAAGCAGCCTGGCTGATAGACAACGACATGCCCTGTGGCACCGAGGCGAACATGGCCAAGTGGCTGGCCGCAGAAGCAGGATTCTTCGCAGCAGACTGTGCCATTCAGACCCATGGTGGATTCGGCTATGCGCGGGAGTACCATGTCGAGCGATACTGGCGAGAGGCGCGCCTGATGAAGCTGGCACCGATCTCTCAGGAAATGATTCTGAATTTTGTGGCAGAGCATGAGCTTGGTCTACCGCGCTCTTATTGACTTGAAGCAACCTGCATAAAAGCAATATTAAATAGTGGAAATATCGTATATAACAGAGCCTGCCTGGCTAAGAACAAAAAACTGCTGCTGACTCTGCCCGACCCGGTAGGGCACTGTACTTGCGCTGTGCATCGATCCTAATTCAGAGGGACTGACTATGAAAATTTCAACTCGGGTGCTGCTAATTGCCGGATGCTGCTTAACTTTCACGGCTTATGGCGTCGACGAACCCGTTTCCCTGACTCACGGACAAGTGAGTGGGGTAACACTGGACAGTGGTGTACAGGAGTTTCTCGGAATTCCATTTGCTGCCCCTCCGGTAGGTGATTTACGCTGGAAGGCACCTCAGGCACCGACTCCGTGGCAAGGAGTCAGGGTCGCCGACCAGCATGGCCCGGCCTGCATGCAGCGGCGCGCGGCTTATATGAGCGAAGATTGCCTGTACCTGAATGTTTGGACGAAGGCAGAGACCGGCGCCGAAAAACTACCGGTTATGGTGTGGATTCATGGTGGTGGTTGGACCAGCGGCTCCAACAGCGTACCGATATACGACGGTGAGGCTTTCGCTAATAATGAGGTGGTGTTGGTATCGGTTAACTACCGCATGAATGCGTTTGGCTGGATGGCTCATCCAGCACTGTCGGCAGAGTCTGAGCAGGGTGTGTCTGGAAACTACGGTATCCTGGATAATGTTGCTGCATTTAAATGGGTACAACAGAACATCGCCGAATTTGGCGGTGATGCTTCCAATGTGACGATCTTCGGTGAATCGGCGGGGGGCGGTAGCGTGTATGCGTTGTTAGCCACACCATTGGCTGAGGGTCTGTTTCACAAGGCTATCTCTGAGAGCACCTGGATTACCGCCAACAACGTCACTAAGCTGAATACGCCTAATGGCATGACTGTAAGCGCTGAGCAGCGAGGCTCACAGGTCATCGGCGCGAAACTCGAAGAATTAGGCATGAGCGGGAGTGACGTGCTCGAGAACATGCGTAGCCTTTCCGCGCAGCAGTTGATGGAAATGCAGCTCGGAGTCTCCCTCATTGTAGATGGCCATGTGTTTCCCAAATCACCGGCGGAGATTTTTGCCGAAGGATCACACAATATTGTTCCCTTGATGGCCGGTATCAATGATGGAGAAGGGCTGTTTTTCGTCAGGCCAGACAGGACCTTTCAATCGGTCACCGAGCAACGCGCCGCACGGGTCGAAGAGTTCGGTGAGCATGCCGGTAGCCTGCTGGACTATTACGTGGCTGATAACGATGAGGATGTCTTCACAGTTGAAGTGGATTACAACACCGACGCCTGGTTCGCCCGTCCCACTCGCGAAATCATTCATGCCATCGCGCGTTCGGCTGAAGACAGCTACATGTATGTGTTTACCCGAAACCTGCGCGATCCAATGCAGCGTGCTCCCCATGCCATGGAGCTGCGCTATGTATTCAACACCCTGCCCAGTGATGCACCCCAGGCCGATGTGGAGATAGCCCAGTTGCTGAACGACTACTGGACGCAGTTCGCTAAGAGCGGGACTCCCAATGGTGACGGATTACCTCGATGGCCAGCCTATGACCTGGAAACCCAGGTACACCAGGTATTGGGCGTGCAGGTGGGGCAGGATTCCATGCTGCGAAGGCAAGAATTAGATGAATTGGATCGCTACTTCAGCGATCGCTACAATTCGGTACCCTAACTAAGTAATAGAAATCAGGTAGTTACATGATGAGTCTTAACAAATTGAGAGCAGTAATTCTGGGTGTCTGTATCACGGCTCTGGCACAGTTTTCTACAGCACAGGAACTCAGCCCCCAGGATGATCCCGCAGTACAACGGGTAGAACCATTCCAGGTCTTCGACAACCTGTATTACGTCGGCGCCAAGTGGGTGTCTGCCTGGTTGTTGGTGAGCGATCAGGGACTGATCCTGTTCGATTCGCTTTACGGCGAACTGACCGATCTGGTTATCGATGGAATTCGTGAGTTGGGGTTCGACCCAAATGACGTGCGTTATGTTATCGTGACTCACGCACACTTTGATCATATAGGTGGCGCGCGACGTTTCCAAGATGAATTCGGATCGGTGGTAATGATGACCGAAGCAGACTGGCAAATGACTGATGAGCCTGCAATTTATCAGGAATACGCCAAACCGATTCGTCATCTCTCGGTTGCCGATGGTGGTACCTTAAATCTGGGCCGCACCCGGCTGCGTTTCATGGTGACGCCGGGTCATACGCCTGGCGTGCTGTCTACTCGTTTCACCGTCTATGACCGCGGTTATCCCCATGTGGCATTCATGTTTGGTGGAGTCGGCCTGAACTTCTCAGGAGTGGAACGCACCGAATCCTATATCGACAGTGTGCAGCGTCTGCAGCAGTTGCCGGATATCAAAGTGAATATTCCCAATCACGAAGGCTCGGGAGAGGTGTTCGAGCGATATGAAATCCTCACGGACCGCCGGGACGGTGACCCACATGCCTTCGTCGATCCTGAAAGCTGGAACGCGTGGCTGGAGATTCTATTGCTGAATGCCGAATCAAAGCTGAAAAACGAGCGAGAGGCGGCCGGGATTAATTGATCTGTATCGATTGTTTCACGGCTATTCTGTAAAGCTCTGTAACGCACAAAAATATAACTGTTTGATCTAGCTCAAGAAGTCAGCGAATAGCACGTGCATCAAGGGCTACGGCGGTGTTCCCCCCTCCATACATCAACTACTATTGGCCAGTCTGACAGGAATTTGTCGTGCCACGAGATGGGCTCCTTCCTGCCGCTATGACCATCTCATAAGTCACTAATCTATAACGAAATATCTGAAGCGGTTCTTGCTCTCATCGAGCAGAGCCCTATTTACAGCGCGGAGAACTCTATGCGAATGCTCTCAGAACATATTCGGGGATTGATGTTGATCATTGCGGTAGCGATGCTGGCACCGGTCGTCCAGGCACAGCAAGTCACCTTTCATAAAGACATAGAGCCGATTCTGCAGCGTAGCTGCCAGTACTGTCACCGCCCAGGCGGTGCAGCTCCCATGCAACTGATAACCTACGAGCAAGTAGCGCCCTTTGCTGGCTTGATCGAATATAAAACCGGCCTCAGAGACCGTATGGGTGCCATGCCTCCCTGGTATGCAGAGAAAGACATCGGCATTCAGCATTACAAAAATGATACTTCCCTTTCTGACGAGGAGCTATTCGCTATTTCTGTCTGGGCGCGCACTGGAGCCCCCGAGGGTAATCCTGCAGATGCACCAGCACCCCTGGCATTCGATGACAGCATCAAGTGGTCCTTGGGCGAACCCGATCTCATCTTTCGAACTGAAGATTATACCAAGCTGGCGGGCACTCCTGACTGGTGGGGCGAATTGCCCGTGGTTCCGGTTGGGCTGGATGAGGACCGCTATGTCAAGTCGGTGGAAATTGTTGAAACCAACGATGTTCCACGTACCGGCACCGGTCGCGATACCGTGGGTGGCCTGTGGATATATCACCACGTGATCTGGAGAACAGAAGTCGTGGACGAAAATGGCGAGGTAGTACAAGGCAGCCGAGCGGGTTGGCCAATCCATGAAGTGGGTCGTAACCCGGATATTTTTGACCCTGAAAACGGGCGTTTGCTGAGGGCCGGTTCGGTTTTCGCCACCGACTCGGCGCACATGCATTCCACTGGCTTGGATACTACGGGGTATCTGGAAATTGGTTTCCGCTTTCATCCCAGAGGTTATGAGCCCAAGTATGAGACTGCCCGTTTTAGTCTTGGCAACGGGGTCGATATCAGCATTACTGGTAACAAGACCGATCAGGAGTTACACGCCTATACGGTACTGGATGATTTCACCAAGATCATCAGCTTCGAGCCTCATCTGCACGCCCTTGGTGATCGTATGTGCATGGAAGCAATCTGGGGTTACACCGTGGAAACACTGTCCTGTGTGGGCTACGATCATAACTGGGTACGTGCCTATCCCTTTGAGGTTGACTATGAACCACTGCTGCCCCCGGGCACTGTGCTGCATATTACCGGTTTTCTGAATAACACCGGCGACAACTTTAATGTCCCTGACCCACGCAACTGGCAGGGTTCGGGTAACCGTTCGATGACCAATATGTTCATCGATCTGGGTATTCGGGTGAAGATGACCGAGGAACAGTTTTTCGAAGAAATGGAGGGTCGTGTTCAGCGCCGGAACATTGGACCTAATGACCACGTAATCGGTTGTCCCTTGTGTGGGGCAGGGCTGGTGGATCATAGTGTTACGTCGGTGGGGAACTAATGATGACTTTTTTGATGACTAATCTGCGTAACATCCTGTTCTTGAGCCTCGCTGTGTTCCTGGTGAACATCAGCTTGGTTCAACCAGCTCAGGCCCAGGCTGCACTCAGCTACTTTAAGGGCCAGCATGTTGAACCGGCCTTCGAGGGCTGGAGAAGAAACGATGATGGCACTGTTACCTTCTATTTCGGTTACCATAATGAGAACTGGGAAGAAGAACTGGATATACCCATTAGTGACAACAATTTCTTCTCACCGGGTGGGCGGGACCGTGGCCAGCCAACCCACTTCCTGCCGCGCCGCAATCGCTTTACCTTTGAAGTGGATATGCCGGTGGGCTGGGATGAATCTCAGGATTTTTCATGGACCTTGATCTCACCCAATGGGGAGGTCAGGAGAGCCTACGGGAGTCTGCTCACTGATTACATCATCAACCCGATGATTATTGCTTCGGAAACGGGTTCCCTGGGTGCTGGCATCAGCAGCGCTGAGTCCAGGGCCAATGTTGCTCCAGTAGCCTCAGTGTATGGTGATAGCCAGCGTAGCACGCGTGTTGGCGAATCTATCACCATAAGGACTCACATAGAAGATGACGGCTTGCCCAGGCCTCGCCGCACTTCCGAAAGACAGATCGCAGCTGATACTGAGGCGGGAGGGGTAGACGGCCTTGATCAAGCAGCAATAAAGCGTGCGCGCTTGTTGCGAAGACCGGGCCAGGCAACAGTAGGCAAAACCAACGGTTTGTTTCTGTCGTGGAATGTATACCGCGGTCGTGGTAAAGCTAGTTTTGATCCACCCCAATCCAAGCCCTGGGAAGACACTCGCACCTCGGGAAACTCTCCCTGGGGGGTTCATTGGGTACCACCCCCAATACCCGAGGATGGTAACTATGAAGTCGAGGTGACCTTTGACGAGCCTGGTGAGTATGTGCTGTGGGCCAGAGCCGATGACGGTGGCCTGTATCACGATACATATGTCACTGTGAGTGTTTCACCCTGATCGGGAACACAAGGCAACAGTACCAGCTAAGCAAAGAAAATGGGAATTGGCGGTTGATTTATTTAAATCAACCGCCTTTTTTCTGCCTGTCAGTTGTGCGATTTCCGTTTGGTCGAACCGGGTACCTCCAAAATAGTGCTTTCAAAGCAGATGGAACGATCAATCTGACAGCGGCCAATTCCAGCAGATAGTTATCAAAAAATTCGAACGGGATTCATCACCATTTCAAAATTGATTACTGATTTTGCAAAAGCGCCAAACTCTAACCGATAGGTCGGAATTAGCCAGGGCAGCTCGCCCTTAATGTTACTAATTGTATCAAAGCAAAAGTGATTTCTGCTTCGAAACGGCCCCATTTCGAAATTCATCAATATTTTTCAATATCCGTAGGGCAATTCGTTCCCATTCTAGGCAACTGTAAGCGTCAGCTGGCAGGCCTTATCCGAGGGGCAGTGACGTGTATTTTTAATTATGGATATTGAAGTTAATACCTTCGGAACCCGCAAGTTTACAATCCAAATCGGAATCCGCTATCCAACATCGGCTAGCTAAAACCAGATTACCAGACTCTATCGCTCGCAATGGTTTCAGCTCTTTATTTAAACAATCAGTCAGTGTCATTTACCAATACCATAAAACCACCAGCAGCAGACTGAGTTATTTCTTACAAAACTGTAGTTTTGAAATTCATCATAATCATTTCAATAAACGGGAGACTGCCTATTTTTTGCATGATTAACTCGGTTACTTAGACCGAATCCCTCACTGGAATCTGTGCAGATTTGACCACATTGCAGTAATCGGGGAGGGACTGGGGAAAGATTAAATCGTATTAGCAGGGCGAATTACCAACTATTTGAAGTACAAGTTGAAATGCAAGATTTATCTGGAAAACTACCTTGAGGTACCCACAATATGTCAAACCCTTTAATAAAATCTAGTGTTCGTAGAAATTTGCTGTATACAGGTTTTTTCTGGCCTTCTTTTATTGCTTGCAGTAAAAAGGTTAAAATCATTCTGAATAGTAAAGGTCTCTAAAATACTGATAATTTTTCCTGCCTGCGGAGAACGAGTCATGACACTGTCTTTATCGTTCACTTCGAGTCGTGTCAGACACTTTATACTGATCTATCTGTTAACCTTGTTCCAGATGGTCTATGCCCAAGACCCCAGCGACTCCACTGTTACCTATCCAGCCAGCTTCTTTGCCCAGTACGAAGTGGTTACGGTAAACGATATGTTGAACCGCATTCCCGGTATTGCTCTTGCCCTTAATGCCAACGGCAGCGGTAATAACCGCGGCCCGAACAATAACGCCAACCGTGGCCTCGGCGGAGATGCCCAGATACTGATTGATGGCAAACGTATGGCGGGCAAGGAAAATGAGGCGGCCAGCCAGCTTAATCGTATTGCTGCAAACCAGGTTGAATACATAGAGATTATCCGCGGTTCGTCCGGTAATCTCGATGTCACCAATACGGGCCAGATTATTAACATCGTATTAATTGAACAAAGCTCGCGTTCCACTATCTCCGCTGATGTGAATATGACCAATTACCGGGATGGCAGCCTGAAATCGGGAGGCTCATTCTCCTACAGTGCACAGGCAGGAATGCTGAGTTATTTATTCAGCTTCGAAGCAACTCCCGGCTATGAGTTTTTCGAGAGTACAGAGAACAGTATCAATGGCGATATTTCACTCAATGACCGCATCGTCATCGATCGGGAGAAAGACCTCACAACCTACACATTGAACAGCAATTTCAATTTTGACTTGAGCGATGCCGACCGTCTAACAATTAATGCACTTTATAGCGAAGCAGATCCTCCCAGCAAATTGACACGGAATATAACTGATTTTAACACCGGCACTCCTGTCGATCGCTTCGAGAGTGAGGATATTCCCGCCACTGAGGATAACTGGGAAATCGGCCTCGACTACGAGCACCGCTTCGCCAATAGTGGTCGCTTCAAGTTGCTATCCATCGTCAATGACGTGAATAGAGACAGTACCCGGGAACGGTTTTTTTCCGCATCTGCTCAGGGCCAACAGCTTAAAAATCTGTTTCTGGACAGTAATGCCCGAACCCGCGAGCGCATAGTGCGCTCCTCCTATACCTGGCCGGTGGCAGAATCTCAGACGCTTGAGGTGGGCATTGAGCGGGCACAAACCATCCTCGATTCATCTCTGAAGATAGGCCTAAACATACCGGGGATTAGTGATTTAGCGTTCGGCGGATTGGTGCCCGTTGCGCTACCCATAGCCGACTCGACGGTGGAAGAGATCCGTTACGAGAGTTTTATCGTGCATAACTGGCAGATCAATTCTCGTAATACACTGGAGAGTTCCTTTCTGTTCGAAGCATCGGAGATCGAACAAACCGGTGATGCGAAGAACAAACGGGACTTTACTTTTCCCAAACCCAAATTCAGTTATCGCTTTGATATCAATCAGTCCACCCAGTTCCGAGCCACAGTGGAGAAATTTATCTCACAACTGAGCTTCGCCGATTTTACTGCGAATACAGAAAACCGTGATGATGATCAGGACACACTCGGTGGCAATCCCTCGCTAGTGCAGGAAGAGTGGTGGCGTTATACATTGAACCTCGAATACCGCCTGCCCCAGGATGGTGGTGTATTGAACTCACGACTTTTTTTCTTCGATGTTGAGAATGCCATTGGTCGAATAGATGTATCGCCATCGGAGGATAATCTGCAGGCGGTAAATGGCAATGTTGGTGACGGGACAATTCTGGGCCTGGATCTGGATGCCAGTATCCGCTTTGGTTTTATCGGTTTACCAGAGGCAGTGTTAACGGCAGGCGTGCTGGTGCAGGAATCGAAAATTAACGACCCCCTCATTGGCCTTGAGCGCAAAGTGGTTCCTTTCGACCGGGGTAACTACAGGCTGGGATTTCGCCACGATGTTACCTCCCAAAATTTTAGCTACGGTTTTAATTACCGGGACGGAATAAACGGTAATCGTCCATTCTGGGACATTGATAAAGTGCAGTTCCTTGGCTCAAGCAGCGATCTTACGCTGTTTTTTGAAACCCAGGGCTTTGGGGGTCTGACCTATCGCTTCGAGTCGATTAACAGCCTCGATCATGAACGGTGTAACGTAAGAAGACGATTTGTGGGCCGCCTCTCGGCAGGGATCCTGCAAGAAATCGAAGAAAACTGCGCCACAACAGGCAGGCTATTTGCCTTTAAAATCCGCGGAACATTTTAATCCCTTTGGGTCTTCAATCCCGTATCAGTCCCTGTATTCAGTAGCGGGTTCGCATGCCCTTATAAGTGCTTCCCCGCGTCCAAAGCTCCCGAGTTTACTGGCTGGTAGAGCAGTCTGGCCTATCCGATTGATCGCCTGTTGGGCGAGTCTAGTCTCCGGTACTTGTTGCCACTAAACAGTTCTTATAGAATCTTGTCTAACAGGCGCACAAAATAAACAAATCTACCGGAGTTCCGGGCGCTGTAGACGTTATCAAGGCCGTGGCTACCTGCTTGCTATACGACTAATAATTTCTTGTTTTTTTTGAGATAGACTGAATGACCGACTTGATAATTGTTCTGGCGATTTCACAACTTGCTATGCTGGGCTCGTCTGTTCTGATACTGCAACGCGGCAAGTTGTCCGGCCTGATAACAATGTTCAGTCTCTGCCTGATTGCCTATCTTCTCGGTCTGTTATCCATATTTCCTGAAAGCGAGCTTTTAAGCTACTTGTTTGCCCGTTTATCTACTGTAAGACCATTAGTCCTCTGGCTGATTGCGTTTTACTTTTTCGTAGATAACGAAAAGGTTTCCAACCCCTTGTGGTTGTTAATGGCATATTTTGTACTGGCACGAGCAATTGGAGTACCGCTTTACGACTCATCCACTGAGTTGAGTAATTTCTGGTTTATTATCGTTTACTTTATTCCACAATTAGTCTTGTTGGGCTTTGCAATTCACGGCGTTTATCTGGCCATTAGCAGCTATAGAATTGATTTGCTTGAACAGCGTCGACGCATCAGGCCGCTTTTCCTTTTTGGTATGGGCATACTTACCATGGTCCAGACAGCAAATAGTTTCTTCAGCTTTGTTGATCCATTTTTGGACCAAAGTAGATTTTTCTCTCTTACGCCGGTGCCAACTGTCGTGTTTCCTTTGTACATCTTCGCACTTACATTTGGCCTTAACTTAACCATAACTCGATATGGCATTAGTGCCTTAATTTTGCACCCCAACTCAGAAAAGGATTCCGCTAAAAAGCAAAAAGGCAACAAACAAATCAAGAAGGTGAATTTGTCTTTGCTGAATAATCTGACCAGGGCGATGGAAGAAGACAAACTCTATCGAGAATCAGGATTGTCTATATCTCGACTGGCTGAAGTCTTATCTATACAGGAGTACCAACTTCGACGATTAATTAATCAGGAGCTTAATTATCGAAACTTCAATCAATTTCTCAACCACTATCGGATTATGGATTCTTGCGACCAACTTCACGATTCGAACCAGAGTCAACATTCCATTGCATCGATAGCAATGGATGTCGGCTATTCATCACTCTCGTCCTTCAACAAGGCATTCAAAGAGATAAAGGGAGTTACGCCTTCGTTATTCAGGAGCAGTGAGGTACGCAACGAGGCTGTTTAAGGACCATACTGCTGTATTGCCGCCCGCGGAGATTGGCTAGTTAACTACAGCCAGGCGGTACCAGCTCGTATTGTCATCACTACTGTATTGTGAAAGCACTTTATTTAAGCAATAGTGCCGCCGATGTTTTGGTCCTGCCAAAATGACCGCTTAACGTTGAAAGAGAGACAAGCATCTTTCAGTCACGTATTGTCTCCTGTATACCTCGGCTTAGAGGATTTGCAGAGTATTGACAAACTGCTGCCGAATTGGCTAGCCTTATATTAGTGTTGGATCTAGAGATTCTGTTTTTAGAGCGTTAGTAAGAGAATATTTTTTGTTGAATTTCATGGCGTCGATCAAATAAAGGGAAAGAAAATGAAAACTTTACTCACAGTTTTTGCGCTCGCCGCAGCTCTCACTAGCTGCGAAAACCTGTATGACGATGGTGGCATTCCCCGAATCAGATCCCAGCGTCAAGTCGATGCCTACAATGCCACGGTTAGCTCGGAGAGTCAGAAATTGGTCTGCTCGCGGGAAAGACCCTTAGGCAGCATTATACCCGAGTTCGTCTGTATGACCGTAGCCCAGCAAGAGAGATTTGCGATACAGGCCCGAGAAGAAATTGAATTTCAGCGGCAAACTCAGACCGTCGACGGCAATTAGAACTCATTCATTACTGCTCGCGCCAATGCATGATGCGATAAAAAGCGGGCAACACGATGAGTGTGAGCAAGGTTGAGGAAATAATTCCTCCAATGACGACAGTGGCCAGTGGTCGCTGCACTTCCGCCCCGGTGCCTGTATTCAATGCCATCGGAATAAAACCAAGGCTCGCCACCAGCGCTGTCATAAGTACTGGTCTGAGTCTTGTCATTGCTCCCTCTACAATGGCATAAGTCAAATCCCGCCGCTCTTCCAGCAGGCGACGGATGAAAGACAGCATGATTAGTCCATTGAGTACTGCTACACCGGACAAGGCAATAAAACCCACCCCAGCCGAAATCGAAAGTGGCATATCTCGATACCACAGCGCAAGCACACCACCGGTGAGAGCGAGCGGGACGCCGGTAAAAATCACCAGTGCATCTTTGAATGAACTGAATGCCATCAACAACAAACCAAAAATCACCACCAGCGTAACCGGAACCACCAGTGAGAGACGATTCCGGGCAGATTCAAGTTGTTGGAAAGTGCCCCCATATTCAATCCAGTAGCCAGGAGCCAATCTCAGTTGCGCTTCGATTCGCTGCCGGGCCTCAGCCACAAACGATCCCAGATCGCGATCTCGAATATTTGCCGTAATAACTACACGCCGTTTGCCATTTTCCCGATTGACCTGATTGGGCGCTGTCGTGGTTTCTATCGTAGCAACCTCGGCTAGTGGCACATAGCCGGGGCCATCACTGAATGAGTCGGTAGGCACCGGCAAGCGCTCCAATCGTTTGATATCGGTCCTCATTTTTTCAGGCAGACGCACAATCAGTTCAAAACGACGATCACCCTCATAGATCAGCCCTGCGGACTCTCCTCCCATGGCTGTGCCGACCAAAGATTGCAGATCGCTGACATTGATTCCGTAACGCGCCAATATTTCACGCCTTGGGATAATCGTTAGTGTGGGCAGTCCCGTGACCTGCTCGACCTGAACATCCGTAGCACCTTCTATTGGCCCAATAATTCCCTCTACTTCCTCGGCCAATAACAGCAATTGATCGAGATCATCACCGAAAACCTTGATTCCCAGATCCGCTCTTACTCCGGAAATCAGTTCATTGAAGCGCATCTCTATGGGCTGAGTGAATTCGTAATTGTTACCAGGCAGTTGCATCACTGCTGCCTCCAGCTCTTGCAGAAATTCAGCCTTGGTCTTGTTTATATCCTCCCACTCTGCCGGTGGCTTCAGCATCAAAAAAGTATCTGCCACGCCAGGCGGCATGGGATCTGTTGCAACTTCGGGTGTGCCAATTTTTGAAAACACTTTTTCCACTTCTGAAAACTGTCTGATTCTGTTTTCCAGAGCCAGTTGCATACCAACTGCCTGATCCAGACCGGTACCGGGAATCCGCAATGCATGCATGGCGATATCGCCTTCGTCCAGTTGCGGAATGAATTCCGAACCCAGCGTCGTTGCCAGCCAGATACAAAAAGCAACCAGACCGATCGCGGCGACCGTTAGCAGCCAGCGCAGTTTCAGTGAGAGAATTAATACAGGTCGGTAGATTACCTTCAGCGCGCGCATGAGAATATTTTCCTGCTCCGCCAGTTTCCCTGTCATAAACAGTGCCAAGAAAGCGGGCACTAAGGTAAAGGAAAGCACCAGGGCCGTACTAAGCGCCAGGATTACGGTGATGGCCATTGGGTGAAACATTTTTCCTTCGATGCCGGTAAGAGCAAAAATTGGCAGGTAAACAAAGGTAATAATTCCGATACCAAACAGGCTCGGCCTGATAACTTCGTTGGTCGCATCAAAAACAATGCTCATTCGCTCACCCCGAGACAGTACCCCTGAGCCATCGCGCTGTGCTTCGGAGAGACGCCGTATACTGTTCTCCACAATAATTACCGCACCATCTACGATCAAGCCAAAATCCAGCGCTCCCAGACTCATTAAATTGGCCGACACTCCGAATGTCACCATGCCGGTAATAGTACCCAACATGGAAATTGGAATAACAACTGCTGTAATGAGTGCTGCACGGATATTGCCCAGCAATAGAAACAACACGGTAATTACCAGCAACGCCCCTCCCAGAAGATTGGTTTGGACTGTGGCAATGGTTTTATCTACCAGTGTAGTCCGGTCATAAACCGCTTCGGCAATAACACCAGAGGGCAGGGTCGCATTAATCTCCTGCAGCTTAGTCGCTACATCCACGGCCACAGTACGGGAATTTTCTCCAATCAGCATGAAAGCCGTCCCCAATATGGTTTCCACTCCGTCTCTGGTAGCGGCTCCTGTTCTTAGCTCACTACCGATTGCAACTTCAGCCACATCTGCGATTCGAATTGGCACATTGCCGCGTATAGCCAGCACAACATTTTCAATTTCTTCAAAAGTCTGTAGCTGGCCGGGTGACCGCACCAACAGTTGCTGCCCGTTGGGCTCGATGTAACCAGCTCCCCGGTTATCATTATTATTACGCAGGGCTTCAACCACATCTTCCATGCCGATTTCCCAGCGCAATAATTCGGTCGGGTCAGGTGTAACATGATATTGTTTCTCAAACCCACCAGCGGAATTAATCTCGGTCACACCATCGACCAGAATCAGTTGCGGCCGAATAATCCAGTCCTGAATTTCCCGCAACGCGGTACTGTCATAGCCAGAGCCATCTGCCTGCGTGGCACCAGGCAGGGCAGAGACGGTATACATAAATATCTCACCGAGACCCGTGCTGATAGGTCCCATTTCCGGTTCCAGGCCTGCGGGAAGCTGACTCTTCAGGACGCCGAGTCTTTCGTTAATGAGGTTGCGCGCAAAATAAATGTCCGTGCCTTCGTCAAATACCACGGTGACCTGAGACAGGCCGTAGCGAGACAGCGAACGGGTGTAGGCAAGATTTGGTAAACCAGCGAGACCGGTCTCAACCGGAAAAGTGATGCGCTGCTCCGCCTCCAGGGGCGAATAACCAGACGCTTCGGTATTCACCTGAACCTGAACGTTAGTGATATCCGGTACCGCGTCTATGGGCAGGCTCTGGTAATTCCAGCCACCTAATACCGCCAAAGCAAATACAATGACCAGTATCAACCAGCGCCGCTCTATGGAAGAGCGCAGGATAAAATTAATCATGGTCTCTCCTACCTAGTACCTCGACCAGGGTTAAGTTTCGGGTGCAGCGGGTCTCTCAGCGTTTAGCTGCAAGGCGCTTTTGCGCCGTCGTAGCCTGCGCTCCATCAAGCGAAAGCAACGCAGCAGATGAATGCTGAGAGGCCCGCCCTTCGGGAGTTCACCAGACTGTCCATTGTGGCGTTGCAGCAACTTGACCTAGCGGTGCTAGGCCTGCGTCACTGCGCCTAACACTGAACAGTCTGGTGTACTCTGCACTCCAAAATTAACCCTGGTCGAGGAACTAGATAGAATCCTGTTTCCCGGAATCAATTTTTGTTTGCAGAAACGTTAGCACCTCGTCTTGCTTGATCAGTTGCTTCTCGGCTTCCCGCCTGTGTTTGTACTCAACAACGTCGTCTGCGAGCGTACGTGGGGAAATCACAATGCGGTGAGGGATTCCCATGAGTTCACTGTCGGCGAATTTTACTCCTGGGCTGGTTTTTTTGTCCCTGTCATCGAGAAGGGTTTCGATTCCTGCCGATTCTGCTTGTTGCAGCAGCAATTCCCCAAATTCCATCACGGCTGGAGATTTATGAGCATCGATCAGCGTGATGACCAGGAGAAAGGGGGCAATATTTTCCGGCCACATGATTCCCCTTTCGTCGTTATTTTGTTCGATGCAGGCGGCAACGACGCGAGTAACGCCTATGCCATAGCATCCCATGGTCATAACAACGGCTTTGCCATTTTCATCAAGGACCTTGGCATTCATCGATTCACTATATTTACGGCCAAGCTGGAAAATATGTCCCACCTCTATGCCGCGCCTGATGGCCAGCGTGCCTTTTCCGTCCGGGCTAAAATCACCATCCTGGACTTTTCTTACGTCCTTGATTTCATCAAACTTGAAATCTCCTCCCCAATTCCCGTTCAGGAAATGAACCCCAGGCTTGTTGGCGCCGCAGACGAAATTTTCCAGATGTTCAACACTTGGATCGGCGATTACATGGAAGGGTAAATTATAAGGGCCGATGCAACCTGGCTTGCATCCTAGTTTCTTTACTATGAGCTCATCGGTGGCAAAGCAAAACGGTGCTGCGACGTTCGCTAATTTTTCCGCCTTCAGTTCGTTTAGCTCCTGATCGCCTCGTAGCACAAGGGCAACGAGTTGATCACAAGGATTTCCTTCGTCATCTGCCCCGTGCACTATCAAGGTCTTGATCATTCTATGCGGGTCGATCTCGAGCAGGGCGGCAACATCTGCAATGGTGTGTGCTTCACCGGTGTCAATTTCCTCATGTTTCAGTATCTCCCCGGACTGGTTCAAAGGTGGGAGCTCGCCCTCCGCCAGTTCAATATTCGCAGCATAATTGCCGCCACTACTGAATACTATTTCGTCCTCCCCAGAGTCAGCGAGAACGTGAAATTCGTGCGATGTGCTGCCGCCGATATTGCCCGAGTCGGCAATGACTACCCTGAAGTCCAGACCCAGTCGGGAAAAGATGGCGCTGTAGGTTTGGTACATCACCTGATAAGTTTGCTCTAACGACTCATCACTTGCGTGAAATGAATAAGCATCCTTCATAATGAACTCTCGTGCACGCATCACCCCAAAACGCGGTCGTCGTTCATCTCTGAATTTTGTCTGGATCTGATATAAATTGGCAGGCAATTGTTTGTAACTGTTGTATTCATTGCGCACCAATTCTGTAATTACCTCTTCGTGGGTGGGACCCAGACAGAAATCCCGGTCGTGGCGGTCCTTGAAGCGCAGAAGCTCGGGCCCCATCTCATCCCATCTGCCGGACTCCTCCCACAGGTCAGCGCTCTGGACTACGGGCATAGAAACTTCCAGGGCACCGGATTTATCCATCTCCTCCCTGATTATCTGGCTTACTTTGTGCAGTACACGCAGCCCGAGAGGCAGCCAGGTATACAGACCACTTGCCAGTTTACGGGTCAGACCAGCCCGTAGCATCAGCTGATGGCTGGTGATCTCAGCATCTGCAGGAGTTTCTTTGACTGTTGCTATTAAGTAGGAACTTGCGCGCATGCTATTTATCTCATAAAAGAAGGGCAGCCTAGGGGCTGCCCTTCCTACTACTCAATACTGTTCTCAGACGAGTCTAAAAAACAAGAACTTGAATATCCGGACTAGAGTGCAAATTCTTTCAGTTTTTTCAGAGGGAGCACTTTGACTCTTGTGCTGGCAGGCTTTCTCGGTATATCCATCAGCTCACCAGGGCGAAATGGGTTGGGAACATTTTTTCGTGCAGGTCGAGCTGGTCTGCTGACCGCCTTAACCTTCAACAAACCCGGTAATGTGAATTCACCAACTGCGCGCTTCTTGATGTGCCGCTCTATTAACACTGCGAGTTCATCAAAAACCGCAGAGACTTCCTTCTTACTCAATGACGTGTTGGTCGCAATCTCACTCAAGATTTCAGTCTTGGTTAATTTTTTTTGTATTGCTGGTGCCCGTCTCTTTGCTACTGTTGCGACTTTTCGCTTTGCCGCTTTCCTGGTGGATTTCTTAACAACCATGCCCGCTCTCTTTATTAATTCCTAGTGTCTATGTAGTTCACCTCCGGTGAAGGTGAGGCCAAGAAGTATTCAATGGTACTGATTCGTGCACGGAATTGTTATTGTTGCCCTTCCGTTCAGGGGTTGTATTTATAAAACATTCATACCCGCCCCGCAAGCACTTAGTTCAACTTAAGGAAATTTAGTTCAATTAAAGTTTAATCTGTGATTTATGCACGTTAATTTTGCATATCTGACCACATTTTGTGAGTAGATTTGAAAACTGCAAAAGACAGAAAGCGGAGTGTATTGGCTAAAGAGTAATACGAAAAAAGTCATATCAGCTAACAGTCCTTGAATGAAATCCAAGAACATAATTAGAACTCGAGCGGTAGTATCCATATTTTCCAGCTGCTGATTTTAGTCCGGAAATATTCGAATTCGTGTTTGTTTTTTACGATCCTGCTGTAGTCCGACACGGCTTCGCAGGATCCAAACCTTTGGCTACCCTGCTGTTCATTGCAAAGATTAAGGTGATTGGGAAAATATAAATAAGGTACAATGCACGGTTTTTACGGCTCGGCCAGGCCTATGTAGTGTGCTTTCCCCCGGTATGTGGACCGGCTCATGCGCAACGGCGTGAGCTGATCGATTTAAGAGGTAGGGGGTGTTTCAGAGATGCCGATTTACGAATATCAATGCACAGAATGTGAGTACAAGCTTGAAGCGTTGCAGAAAATTGCTGACAGCCCTCTGGTTGACTGTCCCGAGTGCAGCCAATCTACCCTGAAAAAATTGGTATCCGCCGCCAGCTTCCGCCTCAAAGGGGGAGGCTGGTACGAAACAGATTTCAAAACAGGGGATAAGAAACAGCTGGCAGATTCGGATTCGCAGCCTAAAACTGATTCAAATGATGGGGCTGGCAGTGCGGAAAAAACCAAGCCGGCCGGCAAGGAAGCCGCAACTGAAACCGCTGCAACTACCAAAAAAGAGAACAAATCAACTAGCCCCTCGGATTGATATAAAGCGGGATCAAAGATTCTTATACCCCTCAGGGGCAATAATATTCATTGAAAGAAATAACAGGAATTCAGTATGCGCAGTCATTATTGCGGCGATTTAAATGAAAATTTCGTTGATCAGGAGGTAACCCTGTGCGGTTGGGTACACAGGCGTAGAGACCACGGAGGGGTCATTTTTCTCGATGTTCGTGACCGGGAAGGCATTGCCCAGGTAGTGTATGACCCGGACACTGTGGAGAGCTTCGCCATTGCCGAAGGCGTACGCAATGAATTTGTAATTCAGGTAGCAGGCAGGGTTCGCTTACGGCCCGAGGGTACAATAAATGAGGATATGCCCACTGGAAAGATAGAGGTTCTGGGAAAGAAATTAACAGTTCTTAATACCGCAAGCACACCTCCTATTCAGTTGGATGAACACGCCGAAGTGGGTGAGGACATTCGTCTTCGCTACCGCTATATAGATCTACGGCGACCCGAAATGGCTGAGCGACTTCGCTTCCGCTCCAAAGTCACCAACACGGTACGTAATTTCCTTGATGACAATGGCTTTCTGGATATTGAAACACCGCTTCTTACCAGGGCCACGCCGGAAGGTGCCAGAGACTATCTGGTTCCCAGCCGAACCCATCCAGGGCACTTCTTTGCCTTGCCGCAATCCCCCCAGTTATTCAAGCAGGTGTTGATGGCCGCTGGCATGGATCGCTATTACCAGATCGCTAAATGCTTCCGTGATGAAGACCTGCGAGCCGACAGACAACCGGAATTTACGCAAATAGACATTGAGACATCCTTCATGGATGAAGAGCAGATCATGTCGGTTACCGAAGACCTGGTGAAGACCCTGTTCAAAAATCACCTTGAAGTGGATTTAGGTGATTTTCCCAGGATGTCCCATGCTGAGGCGATGCATCGCTTTGGTTCAGACAAACCGGATTTACGCATGCCGGGTGAGTTGATTGATATCGCAGATTTAATGCAGGCGGTAGACTTCAAAGTATTCAGCGGCCCGGCTAACGATCCGGAAAGTCGGGTAGTGGCCTTGAAGGTTTCCCAGGGCGGTAAACTGAGCCGTAAGGAAATAGATGAATACACAAAATTTGTTAGTATCTACGGTGCGAAAGGCCTCGCCTGGATTAAGGTCAATGATGTGGGCGCCGGAGTAGAAGGCCTGCAGTCGCCGATTCTGAAGTTCATGCCAGCAGAGGTAGTCGATTCGCTAATGCAGCGGCTTGCCGCTGAATCTGGCGACATCATCTTTTTCGGCGCTGACAAGGTGAAGACTGTCAACGAAGCTATAGGTGCGTTGCGGATCAAGGTGGCGGAAGATTTGAATATGGTTAAGGCCGGCTGGGCACCCCTATGGGTTGTCGATTTTCCCATGTTCGAACAGGCAGCTGATGGCAGTCTGACCGCGTTGCATCATCCCTTCACCGCACCATCGGTTGCAGCCGACCAATTGGCCAGAGAACCACTGTCTGCCCTGTCTCGTGCCTATGACATGGTACTGAATGGCACCGAACTGGGCGGTGGTTCGATACGTATACATGATCGGGATATGCAACAATCGGTATTCAAGGTACTGGGGGTCGAAGATAAAGAAGCCAACGAAAAGTTTGGCTTTCTGCTGGATGCGTTAAGCTATGGCTGCCCACCCCATGGCGGGATCGCCTTCGGCCTCGACCGGCTTGTTATGTTGATGACTGATACCACGTCGATACGGGAGGTCATCGCGTTTCCAAAAACTCAGTCTGCTGCCTGTCTGCTCACCGATGCCCCGGGGGTTGTTTCAGCTAAGCAGCTAAGTGAGTTGAATATTCGATTGCGCGAGAAGTCCATTCCATCTTGAAGGTGAATGACAGCACCAGACAGGAGTAGTTTATGGCAGGTCACAGTAAATGGGCCAACATCAAACACCGCAAAGCTGGCCAGGATGCAAAGCGGGGCAAGATATTCACTAAAATTATCCGGGAGCTGACAGTTGCGGCGAAGGCTGGTGGAGGCAATGTAGCTGATAATCCCCGACTCCGGGCGGTTGTCGATAAGGCACTGGGTGCAAACATGACACGCGATACTATCGATCGCGCCGTGGCACGCGGGGCGGGTAATGCCGATAGCGATTCGCTGGAAGAGCTGATCTATGAAGGTTATGGGCCAGGTGGAGTGGCAATACTTCTGGAGACACTTACCGATAACAAGAACAGAACCGTAGCTGAAGTAAGACACGGATTTACCAAATTCGGTGGCAGTCTGGGAACCAATGGATCGGTCGCTTATCTATTTGAGAAGACTGGTTTGATCAATTTCGTAGCCGGTAGCGACGAAGAAAAAATAATGGAGACTGCAATTGATGCCGGGGCCCACGATGTGGTGATGAATGATGATGGCAGTATCGATGTAATGACTACACTGGAAACATTCGGCGCGGTGAAAGATAGTCTAATGGCCAATGCGCTGGAACCAGTGAATGCAGAAGTCACCATGCTGGCCTCAACCGAAGTCGATCTGGATTTGGATGGTGCACAAAAATTGCTGAAGCTGGTGGATCATCTGGAAGATCTGGATGATGTGCAGAATGTGTATTCTAACGCCAGCATAGCCGACGCAGTTGCCAGCCAGTTGTCAGCTTAAAGGAAATTCGATGGCCCTGATTTTAGGCATTGATCCCGGCTCACGAGTGACGGGCTATGGTCTGGTGAATTCCGTAGGCAACAAACTCGATTATATTGGCTGCGGCTGCATTCGAACTGAAACTGAATTACTACCCGATCGCCTCAAGGCAATATTTGACGGCATTTGTCAGGTCATCGAACAATACTCACCGCAGGAAAGCGCCATTGAAGAAGTGTTTATGGGCAAGAATGCAGCATCGGCCTTGAAACTGGGCCAGGCCCGGGGCAGTGCCATGGTGGCTTGCCTGCACCATGAACTTCCTGTTGCAGAATATTCGGCCAGACAGGTAAAACAGGCTTTGGTGGGCAAGGGAGGCGCGGATAAAATCCAGGTGCAGCATATGGTTAAAGTCCTGCTTGGTATAGATGATAAGATACAGGAAGATGCCGCTGACGCTCTGGCGATTTCTATTTGCCATGCAAATACGCAATCCAGTTTGATAAAAATGGCCGGTACAAAATCATTCAGCCGCAAAAGGTTTAGAGGTTAAGTCGTGATTGGCCGAATTCGTGGCAAGCTGCTAGAAAAAAAAGCGCCGGACATCTTGTTGGATGTCGGTGGCATAGCCTATGAATTACAAGTACCGATGAGCACCTTGTACCAGTTACCCGATATCGGCATCGAGCTGTTGTTGCACACCCACTTTGTGGTCCGCGAAGACGCACAATTGCTCTATGGATTTTATGATCCCAAGGAGAAAACCTTATTCAGAGCGCTGATCAAGGTAAATGGCGTAGGACCGAAAATGGCACTCGCAATTTTATCGGGAATGGAGGTGGAAGAATTTATCAGAACCGTAAGGGCAAACGATATAGCAGCTATGGTCAACATGCCGGGTGTAGGGAAGAAAACGGCAGAGAGACTGATCGTTGAAATGCGCGATCGACTGGGTGAGTTGGGAGAGGGAGAACGTACGACGAGTGATGCGAGTAAGCCGGCACCCTCACAAATTTCAAAAGACGCCGAAACGGCATTGATATCTCTAGGCTATAAGCCCCAAATTGCAGCTAGTGCAATTGCCAAGGTGATAAAAGAAAACATTGCAATTGAGGATAGCGAAACCCTGATCAGGCTCGCATTAAAGGGTATGGCTTAGAATGGAAGAAGAACGCTTGATATCAGCATCTACTCAGCCGGAAGAAGATTCCCAGGACAGGGCAATACGTCCGCTCCATCTGGCGGATTATGTGGGGCAAAAGGAAGTTAAAGAGCAGATGAACATATTCATCAGCGCGGCGCGCAACCGCAGTGAACCGCTTGACCATACGCTGGTGTTTGGTCCACCTGGATTAGGAAAAACTACTTTGGCCTATATTATTGCCAATGAACTGCAGGTTGCCATCAAAACCACTTCGGGTCCGGTATTGGAAAAAGCTGGCGACCTGGCCGCCATGCTCACTAATCTGGACGAGGGTGATGTGCTCTTTATCGACGAGATTCACCGCCTGAACCCTGCTATCGAGGAAATTCTCTATCCGGCGATGGAAGATTATCAGCTCGATATCATGATCGGGGAGGGACCGGCGGCAAGATCGATCAAGCTGGACCTGCCACTTTTTACCCTGGTGGGTGCCACGACACGGGCCGGCTTGCTGACATCGCCGCTGCGCGACAGGTTTGGCATTATTCAGCGACTTGAATTTTATTCCGTAGCAGAGCTAAGCCAGATCGTAACCCGCTCGGCCAGTATAATAGGCACACCGATCGATGCCGAGGGGGCACAGGAAATTGCCAAACGTTCGCGGGGAACCCCCCGAATTGTCAACCGGCTTCTCAGGAGAGTGCGGGATTACTCTGAGGTAAAGTCCGATGGCACCGTCAACCTGGAATCGGCGAGCAAGGCATTGGATATGCTAAGTATCGACAAAAATGGATTCGATCACATGGACCGGCGGTTGTTAATGACCATGATCGAAAAATTTGACGGTGGCCCGGTTGGGATTGACAGTTTGGCCGCGGCTATCAGTGAAGAACGCGACACCATCGAAGATGTGCTGGAACCCTATCTGATCCAGCAAGGCTTCATTATGCGAACGCCCCGAGGTCGCGTCGTTACCCAATATGCCTATCGGCATTTCGGCATCAAGCCATCAGACCAGATAGCTGATTTGTTCAGTAGCGAGTAATTATTGCCATCCATAGTAGATAAAGCCTTGGTTAACCGTCGTTGGGCAAGGAAAAGGTACGTAACTTTTCATCTTCCACGTCATTGCCCTATTTAAGCCATATTTGAGCAGTGGTTTGCCAGCATTTATCGGCTGGTAGTTACAATTTGCCGGTTAAATGCGAATTCCCAAAACTATTTAACAATTCGGCCGAAAAGTGACTGTGAGTGAGTGGAATTCCTGCGTGGATACGCTGTCTTAGAATTAGTGTGTGTACCCCGTTCTTGTGAAGGAAACGGATTAGTGGAGACTGGATAGTGAATAATGCGTTGAGCCCGGTGCAGTTAATCCTGAACGCAAGCCTGCCCGTACAGATAGTCTTTCTGATATTGCTGCTCGCATCGGTCGTATCTTGGGTCATGATCGTGCAGCGTTGGTTAGTCCTGTCATCAGCAAACAAGGGCGTTTTGAGTTTTGAACAGCGATTCTGGTCGGGCATCGATCTGAGCCAACTCTATCAAGAAGGCACTCAGATGCAGAAGGAACAGGTTCAGGTCGTAGGATTGGAAAATATTTTTCGTGCCGGCTTTAAAGAATTCATGCGTCTGCGGCAACAGCAGTCAGTTGATAAAGAGGCGCTAATGGAGGGTGCGCAGCGGGCAATGCGCGTGGCATACTCCAGAGAAGAAGAAAAGCTTGACCGAAATCTGGCATTTTTGGCCACCGTAGGATCTGTATCTCCCTATATTGGTCTGTTTGGCACTGTCATTGGCATTATGGAAGCATTTATCGGTCTGGCCAATCAGGCTCAGGCTACCTTACAGGTGGTAGCTCCAGGCATTGCCGAGGCGTTATTTGCGACAGCAATGGGGCTATTCGCGGCCATTCCGGCTGTGATTGCCTATAATCGGTATTCTGCCAGTGTCGATCGCATAACCGGCGCTTATATTACCTTTAGTGATGAGTTCTCCAGTATTTTACATCGACAAGTCCACACCGATTAGCAGCGTTCGCATCAGGGTTCAGTATCGATGGAAATAATTGTCCGTAAAAAAAGAAAACCCATGGGGGAGATTAATGTAGTCCCCTACATCGATGTGATGCTGGTGCTGCTTATCGTTTTCATGGTAACCGCACCATTATTGAACCAGGGAATCGAAGTGGAATTGCCCGAGGCTAACAATGAACCACTGAATATTGATGAAAACCTCGAAACACTGGTGGTATCTGTCACTTCAGCGGGACAATATTTTCTGAGTATTGGCGCAACCGGTGATGATCGCCAGTCTATTGAACTGGAGGCGGTGGGAGAACAGGTCGGTATAATAGTGAGAGCAAATCCAACTATCCAGGTTCTGGTTGAGGGGGATACTGAGGCCAATTGGGGGGCTATCGTCACTCTGATAACCGTACTGCAACAGGCCGGGGTCAGCAGCCCGAATTTCATCACGCAGCCCTTGAATTAGCAGCGGTACGCCGAGCAGCAAGCAATTGAGACAAAGTCAGGTAGAATAGGGTGTATGAGTAATACATTTAATAATATGGTCATTTACAATGGCTACCCGCTTTCGATTGTCATTGCGATAACGTTCCATAGCCTGGTGCTCGCTGCCTTGCTCTACCTGCAGACTAATAACAGGATAGAGGCTCTTGATTTAATTCAGCCAACAGTTATAAAGGCGTTGCTAATCGATGAGAATCCCCAGGTAAGAAATGAGCAAATACTGGAACGGCAGCGACTAGAACGAATTGAAGATCAACGCAGGCAGCGAGAAGAACAGGCGAGAAGAGAACAACAACAGCAGGAAGAGCAGCAAAGGGCCGAGGCTGAGCGGCAAAGACAGGAGCGCGAAAGATCAGCGCTTCTGGAAAGACAGGAACTGGAGCGCCTGCAGGCGGAGCAATTACGTCGGGAGCAGGAGGACAGAGAAACTGAAGACCAGCGCCAGCGGGAATTGGCCGCCGAACAAGAAAGGCAGCGGCAGGCTGCAGAGCGGGACAGGCAGGAGCAACAGGTCGTTGCCGAGGCGGCTGCAGCCGAGGTGGCGAGGACCGAATTTGAACTGGTGCAAAGTGCCACTGGGCTGATTCAGCAGGTGGTACAGGAAAACTGGTCCCGCCCTCCAAGTGCCAGAAATGGTATGCGGGTGTTAATTAAGATGAGTATGTTGCCCACCGGCGAAGTGATCGATGTGAGTATTACCGAGACCAGTGGCGATGCCGCATTTGACAGGGCAGCAGAAACGGCGGTTTACCGGGCGGCACCATTCATAGAATTGAGCGTATTGCCGATTAACATTTTTAATGACAATTTTCGCTCGTTAACATTAATATTCCAACCTGAGGATTTGTTGAATTGAAACTACGACACCTTTTTCCAGCTCTCGCGTTTTGGCTGATCAGTCTGCCCAGTCTGGCAGAACTGAGTATCCAGATTACCCAGGGAATAGATAACCCGATTCCCATCGCTATCGTGCCATTTTCCATGCAGGGAAGCGGGATCCTGAGCGAGGATGTGAGCCAGATTGTGACTAATGATCTGGAACAGGTAGGTGAATTTCGGGCCTTACCACCTTCGAATATGCTGGGTCTTCCGAGTCAGGAGAGTGAGGTGTTTTTTCGGGACTGGCGTATTCTGGCACAGGACTATCTGCTGGTAGGCAGAATAGATCAGGCACCCGGAAGCCAGTTGGTACAGGTCCAGTACGAGTTTTTCGACATAAATCGGGAATTGAAGCTGGCCGGTGAGGTGTTAACGGGCAGTGTTGCCCAATTGCGTGACATCGGACACGAGATAAGCAATGTCGTGTTTGAACACGTCACGGGTTTGCGCGGCGCATTTACTACGCAGTTGCTGTATATCGTGTCGGATTATGTGTCACCGGAGCTAACCTATTTTCGCCTGGAGAAATCCGATTATGATGGCCAGCGCTCCCAGGTTTTACTGGAATCCCAGGAACCTGTCATGTCACCTTCTTGGTCCCCCAATGGTCAGGATGTGGCCTATGTCTCTTTCGAGACTGATTTACCCCGCATCTATATCCAGAATATTGCCACCGGTCAGAAACGGCAAATCACCAATTATCCAAACATAAACAGTTCACCGGTCTGGTCGCCGGATGGCACCAAGCTGGCCATGGTGCTCTCTAAAGATGGCAGCCCTGATATTTATGTGCAGGACCTGGTAAGCAATGAATTAGTTCGTATTACAAACCACCCGGCCATTGAGACAGAACCGAGTTGGACACCCGATGGTAGAACTGTTGTGTTTATGTCCGATAGAACAGGGCAACCACAGATATACCAGATAGCCCTGGGTGCCAGTGCTTTTGACGTTGAACGGCTGACCTATGACTGTTTTCAGTGTGCCAAGGCCAAATTTTTGCCCGATGGAGTCAATTTGATGCATGTACGGCGGGAAACCCGTCAAAATCCTAGTTATCAGATTGCTATACTCAATATTGAGACGCTGCGGGTGATCACCTTAACAGATACTTCTCTGGATGAGTCGCCGAGCCTGGCTCCCAACGGCAGCATGATCATGTATGCGACTAAATATAACGGTAGAGGCGTGTTAGACGCTGTATCCATTGACGGCCGTGTGAAGTTCCGTTTACCATCCACGCAGGGCGATGTGCGGGAGCCAGCCTGGTCTCCGTTCTTGAACTAACATTGCAAATGGGTTGAGCATAACGCTTCCCAATTTAAATAAAGATAAGAGTCTTCGGAGGACTGATAGAGTGGCAAAGCAAAGCATGCAATTTCTTAAAGTGGGTCTGATTATTTCATTGTTTACCTTGGCAGCATGTAGCTCATCCAGTGACGTGGAAGACGCTACGGAGGGCAACCAGTCTGCTTCCGGGAACAATTCTGGCTCTTCGGCCACGACTAATCCTGGCGGCAGTGGTAATCAGCTAACTCAGGACCAAATCCGTGCCCAAGCTGCATTACGACAGACAATCTTCTATTTTGAATTCGATATAGCCGAATTCGATGCTGGGGATCGTGATACGCTGACTTTTCATGCGCGGGATTTAGCTACCAATACCGGCAAGCGTATTCGGCTGGAAGGCCATGCCGATGAGCGGGGAACCCGGGAATACAATCTGGCGCTGGGTGAGCGCAGAGCAAATGGTATACTCAACTATCTCATCGTAAACGGGGCCTCCCGTTCACAGATTGAAGTAGTGAGCTATGGCGAAGAACAGCCCGCTGTGAGCGGTTCGTCTGAAGGTGCCTACCGTCAAAACCGGCGTGTGGAAATCGTAGGAAGATAAACACATATGAGAAAGACTCTGTTTGCTGCAGCCATCATCGTGCAATCAAGTTTATTTGCACTCAGCATAAGTCCATTTGCTGCAGCGCAGGGAAACCGCTCGGTGGTTGAATCACAGCCGTTTACTCCCGGCCAGGGAGCAACCACCAACCAGGATAGCTCCTCTCCAAGTAATGATGCTATGTCCCTGCTGCTTGATCAGCTTCAGGGTGTACAACTTGAGAATCAGGCACTACGGGCATTGGTTGAAGAGTTGGGATTTGAAATTCGCAAGCTGCAGCGTGACTCCCTTAATCGTTATACCGATATAGATGACCGTCTCAGTAGCTTGGAGCAGGCAGAACCGGTAGCCGATCCTGGCATCGCGACTGCGCCCACGTCAATTACCCCAATACAGAGAGATCCTAGCCGCGGTGCGCCACCGGCACCCAGGGATTTAACTCCTAATACCGCAACTCGTAGCCCTCTGACAACCGCACCCGCGACCCAGCCACCAGCCCCTGATGCTAATGCCGAGCGAAATCCCGTGCGCAGAACTCTGGCGCCAGCCGTACTCAGTGAGCAGCAGCTCTACCAGATGGCATACGATTCGGTTATAAACAGTAATTTTGAACGATCAATCGCCGAATTTGATCAGTATCTAAGCATCTATGCTCAGGGCCGGTTTGTCACTAACGCCTACTACTGGAAAGGGCAGGCTTTTCTGTATCTCGGCCGATTCGATGAAGCCCGCGCTTCTTATGAACTGATCCTGGATCAGTATGCTGATTCGCCCAAATTACCTGACGCTATGTACGGGCTCGGCCTGGCCTATGAGGGATTGGGGAACACCAGCCGGGCACGCCAGCTATTGACAGATATAAAGCAGCGATTTCCTAACACCGGCGTAGCAAATCTCGCTGATACGCGTCTGCTCTCTCTGGACTAGAATTCACCCGGCTTCTTTTGATTTCACTCTTTGTATTGCTTCTGAAAGGTTGCTGAGATTGGGATTACCATGTCCAAACCACAAATATTACGCGTAACCGAAATCTTTCACTCCCTGCAGGGGGAGGCGAAAACTGCTGGAATTCCTACCGTGTTTGTGCGCTTAACCGGCTGCCCCCTTCGCTGTCAATACTGCGATACTACCTATGCCTTCGAAGGTGGGGTGCTGCGAGAAGTAGATGACATCATCAAGGAGGTTGAAGCCTACAATTGTGAATACGTCACGGTTACCGGCGGTGAACCCCTGGCCCAACCACTGACTTTGGAATTGCTGAGTAGGCTCTGCAGTTCAGGCTACGTCGTTTCGCTTGAAACCGGCGGCGCCATCTCAATTGCTAATATTGATGAAAGAGTGTCTATCGTGCTGGATTTAAAGACACCTGGCTCCATGGAGTGTGACAGAAACTGCTATGAGAATGTCGGACTGCTAAAAGCCACTGACCAGGTAAAATTTGTTATCTGTAGTCGGGAAGACTATGAATGGTCAAAGGCAAAAATTGCTCAACTCGATTTGCACAGTAAAGTTGATGAGATATTGTTTTCGCCGAGTCACGATCAGCAATCGTCGCAGCAGCTTGCCGAGTGGATACTGGATGATGGCTTGAAGGTCCGATTGCAATTACAACTTCACAAACAGATTTGGAATGCCGAGCCAGGGCGTTAAGCAATGACAAAAGATATTAGTAATAAAGCAATAGTGCTCGTATCCGGCGGGTTGGATTCGGCTACATGCCTGGCACTGGCGATTGCACAGGGCTATGAGGTTTATGCGATCAGCTTCGACTATGGACAGCGCTCCAGCAGCGAACTCGATGCGGCAAAAAGAGTTGTAAGTCAGTTGGGCGCGAAGGAGCACCGGGTGATAGATCTCAACATTGGTCAGTTGGGTGGCTCCGCTCTCACAGATTCAGCAATGCATATTCCAGAAGCAGAGTCTGATGGTATTCCTGCAACTTATGTCCCAGCCAGGAATACCGTCTTTCTTTCCTTTGCTCTGGCCTGGGCCGAGGTGCTGGATGCGGAAGCAATCTATATAGGTGTAAATGCACTGGATTATTCAGGTTACCCGGATTGTCGACCTGAATATATTGCTGCTTTTCAGAATCTGGTTAAGCTTGCCACCAAGGCTGGCGTAGAAGGAAAAGTGATCCGTGTCGAAACACCTTTAATCGATTTGAGTAAAGGCGAAATTATCAAGACTGGCATGCGCCTTGGCGTGGATTACAGTATTACTGTATCCTGCTATCAGGCCGATGATCGAGGTAAAGCCTGTGGGCACTGTGATAGCTGTCGGTTGCGCAAACAGGGATTTGTTGACGCTGGTGAGCTGGATCCAGGCTGCTATCAGTAACATTTGATCTGGCGGATTTTTTGCACAAATTTGCCATGCATGACTTGTCTTTTTTTATTTTGATAGTACTATGTCGCCCTTCCGTGGGCCGTTAGCTCAGTCGGTAGAGCAGAAGGCTTTTAACCTTTTGGTCGAGCGTTCGAATCGCTCACGGCCCACCATATTTCCTTCGACTATTACCTGTCCAGGCTGAAGCGTTGCGCTACTTCGCTTTGGCAATTTTCGATTGAGTGGATGCATATTAAACAACCTGCAAAGCCTTAATCAATTTACGCTGTGGTATGATTGCTGTTCGTTAAGCAAAATTATCTGTGATGGCAGAAACTAAAGAAGCAATCTCCTCATTGGCGGCCGATAAGGCTATCGTCAAACAATATCTGGACTCGGCGGAGTTACCGCCCGAGCTGGATAACGCGGACCAACAATATTACATAGTCAGTATCAAGGACCTGCTGCTCGAGAAGAATGCAGCGCTGGTAGCTCATTACTATACCGATGCGATATTGCAGGATCTGGCGGAATCAACTGGCGGACTGGTTGGGGATTCGCTGGAAATGGCGCGCTTTGGTCACGACTGCGAAGCCGACACTTTAATGGTAGCAGGCGTTCGCTTTATGGGTGAATCGGCCAAGATTCTAAGCCCTGAAAAAACTGTTTTGATGCCGACTCTGGATGCCACCTGCTCTCTGGATATTGCCTGTCCGATAGAGCAGTTTTCAAGCTTTTGCGATGCCCACCCTGATCGCACGATCGTGGTTTATGCAAATACGTCGGCGGTGGTGAAAGCCAGGTCTGACTGGGTGGTTACTTCGAGTATTGCACTGGAGGTGGTTGAACATCTTAATGCACAGGGAGAAAAAATTATTTGGGCACCGGACCGCCATCTAGGTGCCTACATCCAAAAACAAACCGGCGCCGATATCCTGTTGTGGGATGCTGCCTGTATTGTGCACGAGGAATTCAAGGCACGTGGACTACAGGCTATGCGGAAAGTTTATCCAGATGCTGCGATATTGGCACATCCGGAGGCGCCGGATTCAGTTCTGGAAATGGCCGATGTCATTGGCTCGACTACCCAGATAATTAATGCCGCAAAAACCCTGGACAACGTCAGCTTTATCGTTGCGACAGACCAGGGAATATTTCATAAAATGCAACAAGTGGCGCCAGATAAGGAATTTATTATCGCGCCCACAGCGGGGGAAGATGCGACCTGTCGAAGCTGTGCCCATTGCCCCTGGATGGCAATGAATGCATTGAAAAATACCTACCAGTCTTTGCTGTACGGCAGCAATGAAATAAGGATAGATACTACCTTGAGGGAAAAGGCCATGCTGCCTCTGCAGCGGATGCTGCACTTTGTTGCCGAGAACAAACTGAAGGTAAAGGGAAAAGCCTGAAAAATAAACTTTTAGTACCTCGACCAGGGTTAGGTTTCGGGTGCAGCGGGTCTCTCAGCGTTTAGATGCAAGGCGCTTTTGCGCCGTCGTAGCCTGCGCTCCATCAAGCGAAAGCAACGCCGCAGATGAACGCTGAGAAGCCCGCCCTTCGGGAGTTCACCAGTATGTCCATTG
>PVBE011007458.1_pt1 | contig 44728 bp, 43 predicted proteins | sample 1631181 | NCBI WGS metagenome assembly PVBE01 (sample SAMN08397723, study PRJNA350692) | Marine metagenome, whole genome shotgun sequencing project. | isolation source: water | place: Pacific Ocean | collected 2012-04
TCTATTTTCGAAGACAGGAACGTGAAGAAATTGATTTAGATAGTAAAGAGAGTCAGGGGAGTGTTGCAGATGTAAGGCGCGGATATTTATTCTTACTAAATATTACGGGTCTATCACTTACAATTTACAGCTTGATAGGGCTACTGGATTGGATGTTGTTGCAGCTATTTGTGGACCAGACAGTTACTACGCTTACTAATGCTGCTGCAATTGTCGGAAATGAAGTTGCTCGTCTATTGGTTGGCTTAATTCTCTGGCAATTGTCATGGGGTCGAGCCCAAGCTTTGTACCATTCTGGCTTACGAGATGAGCAAGAATCATCGGTGCGCAAGCTGTATCTCTACGTTTTAGTGTTTGTAGGCTCACTGGCAGTTGTTACTACTACAGCCACTGTTTTATCAGGTGTTCTACGTGCATGGCTTGGATTGGTTAATGATGGTGAAATTCACATAGCTGTTAGTTCGATAATTGGTTTTGGCATAGTGTGGTCATATCATGCGTTTGTTTTGCATCATGATGCAAAACAAACGCATGATACATACAAAGAGGCGTACATTAGAAGGATTTATAGATATTTGCTAGCAACCATTGGTTTTGCTGTTGTACTGGTTGGTCTAGGGGGTGTGATAGATGTAATTATTCGCATGATATTTGAACAGAGATTAGGGAATCTACTGCGTGAACAAGTAGCTAATGTCTCAGCTGCTCTGATGGCTGGACTACCAATTTGGTTATTATCATGGCGAAAGATACAGGAAGCATCCAAAGCTGACAATGATTTGGCTAAACTTGAGAGGACATCTGCAGTTAGAAAGGTTTATATTTATTTTTTCCTCTTTGTGGCCACAATGACCGTCCTCGCTAGTGGAGTTGCCATAGTATCTCAATTACTCAATATATTTTTGGGAAACGCTTCGACAGACAATTTAGCCAATCTACTAGCTCACGCTATTTCTTATAGCTTAATTGCTGTTGCGGTTTGGTTATATCATCGCGCTCTTCTAAATGAAGATCGGATTCACAATATTGATGACCAAAAGCAAGTTGGAATGAATGGGGGTAGGGTGGTGATTTTTATGCCTGACGCCGATGATATTGGTGTTAGTCTGAACTCCACATTGGGTTTACAGTTTCCTGAGATTACCATAGCGTTGACCTATAGTGCAGAAGATCTTGCTGATTTGTCAGCTGCTGATGTGGTTATCGCTCATTCTGACGATATTGGTGCTGTTGCAAATACTAAATCTCGTAAGTTGATAGTACCTTCTATTCCTAGTCATGAGTGGAACTTTATTGGAACATCTTCTAGGTCAACACAGTCACAGATCAAAGACTGTATGAATGCCTTGCGACAAATTGTGTCTGGAGAAGAGATAAAACCATCACGTAGATTAAGCGGATGTGTACTTGCGGCATCAATAGTAGTTGGTGCCGTAATTTTATTGTCATTTGTGATGCCGTTTATTATGTTTGTCACTGGGATGTGATGAGCTTATAGTAAAACCTACTTTTTGGAGAATAATGTGAGTAGATCTATCGGATTTATTGGTTTAGGTGCAATGGGTACAGGTATGGCTCTGAATCTTCTTAGAGCTGGGTTCGAACTACATATATGGAATCGTTCTGCTAGTAAGATGGATACACTATTAGAGGAAGGTGCTATTTTTGCAGCAAATCCATCGGAACTAGCTAATTCTTCCGAAATATCTATTATATGTGTCAGTGATACTCCGGATGTGGAATCCGTAGTACTTGGTCATGATGGCATTATTCATGGAGTGCAGCCGGGTTCTTTAGTAATTGATACTAGTACCATTAGTCCTAAAGCAACACGTAATATTTCAGCACGACTAAGGGAAAGTGATGTGCACATGTTGGATGCTCCTATAAGTGGGGGTCCCGAGGGTGCTGCGAAGGGTAGTCTTAGTATTATGGTGGGTGGTGACACTGATCAAGTAAGACGCGCTATGCCTGTTTTGGAAGTTATGGGTGACAATATTACTCATGTAGGCAATTCTGGTGATGGTCAGTTGGTTAAGTTGGTCAACCAGATTTTAGTGGTGGGTAATGCACTTGCAATGAGTGAAGCTTTGCTTTTTGCACAAGCTGCTGGTCTTGATTTGAATAAAACTTTAGAAGCTGTTTCTAGTGGGGCTGCCGGGAGCTGGATGCTGAGCATGCGTGGCCCACAAATTCTTGCACGTGATTGGAGACCTGGTTTTACAATAGATCTGCAGCAAAAGGATTTGCGCATAGCATTAATGGCGGCTGATGAACTTGGAGTACCGGTTCAGATCACCAGCATAGCATTTCATTACTATAGGTTACTACAAGAGCAGGGATTAGGATCGGAAGGTAATCATGCTTTGATTAAGGCTTTTGAACGTCTTACTAATATAGTCGTGGGTGCTCACTTGTGACCCAGGTATTCACCTGTGTGGTTTGTGATTCCCAACTATTGGGTTCGGCATGAGAGCAATTCAGGTTGTAGATGATGAGGCAAGAACATTAGTATGGGGAAATGTCTCAAATCCAGTATGTGGTAGAGAGGAAGTTCTGGTAGATGTATGTGCTGCTGCTCTCAACCGTGCCGATCTATTACAACGTGCTGGTAAATATCCTCCTCCTTCTGGAGCTTCGACAATATTGGGGTTAGAGATTGCTGGCAGGATATCTATGCTAGGTGATAAGGTGCATGACTGGGAGTTAGGTGATCGAGTTTGTGCTTTGCTGCCAGGTGGTGGATATGCTGAGAGCGCAGTAGTGCCTGCGGCAATGCTTATGCCTATTCCTGAGGATTGGAGCTATGAACAAGCAGCTTCTCTGCCAGAATGTTTTTTGACAGCTTTTGCAAATATTTATATTGAAGCTGGATTGGAATCTGGAGAATCTCTTCTTGTACATGGCGGTGCAAGTGGTGTCGGCACAGCTGCTATTCAGCTTGCATCTATCACAGGCAATCCTGTCTTTGTGACAGCGAGTAGCTTAGAAAAGGTGACTGCCTGTACACAGTTAGGGGCTGATTTGGCAATTAATTATCGGAAATATGATTTTGTTGAACAAGTACATAGCTATACTAATGGCAAGGGTGTAGATGTGATTATGGATATAGTTGCTGGAAGCTATATGGAGCGTAATATAAAGATATTGAAATCTCAAGGACGATTAGTGGTTATAAGCACCTTGGGAGGAGTCCGTGCAGAAATTGATTTGGGTGAGTTAATGAGACGACGAGCACGGATTATAGGCTCCGTTTTACGTAGTCGTTCCATTCTAGAGAAGATTGAAATAAAACAGCGCTTCATGGACTTATTTTGGCCTCATGTTGTTTCGGGCAAAATATTGCCAGTAATTGACTCGATATATCCTGTTGGTCAGGCCATGTTCGCACATCAGCATATGCAGGAAAATAGAAACATAGGCAAGATAGTGCTAAAGATACAGTGATTAGCAACAAATACTCCTCGAGATGGTCAAAACAAACAGTGCTTTACACGTGTCTAGTAGCTGTATTGTTACTGAGTTTTGGCCTCCGCTTATTTAGGATACAGCATCATAATATCTGGGGTGATGAAGCATTTAGTATAGCTTTTAGTAAGCAAGCGCTAAATTTGGTATTGTCATCTGGCGCAGAAACCCACCCGCCTTTATATCACGCCTTGTTACATATATGGATGTCTCTTGTGGGAGATAGTATGTTCTCGCTGCGCTATTTTTCTGTTTTACCCGGTGTGACTATCATAGCAATTGTTTTTGCGATAGGACGTAGATTGATGGATGATCAGATTGGTCTAATAAGCGCTGTGATGATGGGGGTTTCTAGTTTTGCTGTTTATTATAGCCAGGAAGCAAGAATGTACTCGTTGGTTGCATGTTTCTGTGCAATAGCATTATATGGTCATCTACGATGGGAGCTGAGACATAGTAGTAGATGGCTAATCGCATTTGTTGTAAGTATGCTAGCAGCTGTTTTTACTCATTATTATTCGTTTCTTGTTTTACTAGCCCAGAATATGTATATGTTTCAACAGCGTAAGAAAAATTTGGAGCAATGGCGCAAATGGATGTGGGTTCAGGCAGTTATATTCATAATATATATGCCATGGGCTTTGACTCAGCTGGATTTTATAACTGCTAAAGCAAGTGCCCGATGGCAGGAGCTTGGTATTGGTGGTATGAACACTGTCTGGGTTGGAACCCTGATGGCTTTTGGTGTTGGAGAAACTGTTGCAACATATGGGCAATGGTTAGGTATGCTGTTGTTGATTCCACTGGCTACAGGGCTACGAAGCAGCAGTTCTGGCACTCAACAACGGACTGCAGTTTTTTACTGGTTGACTGTGCCATTGGTCGCTGCATTTATAGTTGCACCACTGATGCCTTTTTATTATTCACGCTATCTTATTGTTGTACTACCTGCGTACTTATTACTTTTGGCAAATGGTTTTAGGTCCAATAACACCCTATTAGGGGGTTCATGGCTAATTTTGTTTGCAGTCGTTAATGTGATGTCCCTAAAAAACTATTTTTACGACCAACAATATGCCAAAGGTGGTTATGGAGATCTAATAGCATACATTCAAGATCATCGTACAGATGGGGATGGGATTCTATTACAGAATGGTGCTCAGGCACCTCTATATGAATACTATCAGATCCCAGAAATGAAATCATATAATATGCCTCCATGGGATGATTCTGAGATGCAGCCATTGCTAGAACTGGTTAGTTCTCAACATCAAAGAATTTGGCTAATTATGTATGGTGATGCAGCGGGTTATGATCCCGAACACATGTTAGAAGGATGGTTGCACCAGCGTGCATTTCGCTCATATCATGGTGATTATGTTGATGGTAGCCTTGATTTGTTCGTACAGAGTGAGATTGTGCCCGGCAGCGTGCCCGAGGTACGCTTCGGCGACATGATTGCACTCATCGGGTTTGGTCATGCTGAGAGTGTGCCCACACCAGGAGGCACGCTGCCGGTTTCGCTAGCGTGGCGGGCACTGCGCTCGATGGAGCTTGACTATACCGTGTTTATACATCTTGTGGATAGAAATGGCAAATTGTGGGCGCAGGCGGATAGCCAGCCCGTGGGCGGAACGCACCCGACTTCGAGTTGGCAGCTGGGTGAGACCGTGATTGACCGTGTCGCATTGCTGCTGGCCGCTGAAATGCCGCCCGGTGAATACCGGCTACAAGCAGGTTGGTACGAGTTGGCTAGTATGGAGCGATTACCTGCATCCGGTAAGGATAATATGTACGACAGGGTAGATCTTGGAATCGTTGAAATTCCATAAAACAAATAATAGATTATTAGTAATGCTAGATCATGTTACTGATATGTAGATTTCAATCCAGGCATTTATAGCAATTGCAAGAATTGCCTTTGGCGCTGGAATTAATGTTGCATCTAGACATAATTAGAGTATAATCAATTCAGGAAAGTCTTTAGAGGTTGACTGCGACATAATTATTCTGAAATAACTTTATTGACGTGTCGATTGGTCACGTTGTTCAAAAAGGGATTTAATGTCAAAAAATAGTCTTGCATTCTGCGCTCATCTGAGTATTATGATGGGCGATTTGCGTTTCAAGCATTTGATTCGTCTGTGTCTAGCATTAATTGGTGCGTTAATCCTCTGGGCAATGTTTGCTCCGCTGCCAGTATATGCTTCAGACTGTGGCCCTGGTCTCGTGCAGTGTATTGATACGGTAGGCGACATTACTAGCGTGCCCATTACGGTAGCGGGCACCTGCGACGATCGAAATAATTGGAACAAAGACCATTATGGTTTGGGTGTCCGGGTGATAGGCGTGGACAATGACTTAAACCATAGTTTAGGGTTCACGCCGATGTCAGGTGCGGTCTCGACTACGGATGATGCGGGAGGCTCAGATGGGCGGACGGATTGGGAGTTAGAATGGGCTCCGGTCTTCAACGGGATATTCAAGATACGGCTCGATTGTTACAACGATACAGGGTTCTCCTCCGTTACTTCAGATAATTTCACAGTCAACGCTGCGGGCAATTACTCCAACTTCAATGTGGAACCCACCAACGCTGGGGCCGGTTGGATAGCAATGGTGGTGGCGCCCGGGAAAACAGAAACTATTGCCCCTGTGGCAACCGGCGACCTGGTACTCGTTATTGAGGACACAAATTCGGATAGTGAATCTGACGCCGAGTCTGTTGATGAAGTCTTCCCGGCTGGCACCGAGTTTACCCTATCGTACGACATGCCACGTATTGATCCTCTAAGGTCACCTCGTAGGACACCATACGCGCTTTTCTGCATGGCGGATTGTCAGTCGTGGTCGTACAGCGAGCCTACGCTGACCGCTACCGTCAAGACCGTTCGGCAGGTAAAGTCAAACGGGGATGTACGCGAATCAGCCCTGGGATTTATTACCTCGCTTGCCTCCTCAATGGAGGTTGTGGAAGGTTCCCACTTTTCTGGTATCGGTGTGCATTATTCTGATATGTCATCCACTGATCCCAGAGTGCTCTCGAAGAGGACTGGCTATTCGGTAAATGGTTTTACAGGCACTACCGCGACCTTCAAGATGTTCGCCCCATTCTCGGTGTTAGATTGGATGGGCATAACCAACCCGATGGAACAGTGGACCGGTTTCTTGGGCGATGATGTCTCTAATGCGAACGTTACCAAAACTCGGATTGCCGGCGGATGGCTTATGGAATTTGACTTCACCTTTGCTTCGAATAAGAAACCAGGATCCGGACCACCGCCGCCGGCTGAACCGAACAATAGCGGCTACTGGGCAGAGAAGTTCTCCGGCGTTGTCTTCGATGATTATCAGGGTCTGAATGTCTCTACTGGCGGCAACAGTTTCAGCGGTGGGGCGGACTACATCACGTTCTCCGGTGACACAATCTGCATCGAGCCACCAGTGGGATTCAGCGCTACCGGCTTACATGTGAACCAATCCACCTGGTATTCAGGCGCGAGTTGCTACACCAGTACGGACGGTGCACGCGTGGATTTTGGTATTTCACAGGTACCGACAGCGGCACCAACAGCAGCTGCTACGGCAACTCCGATTGGTCAGGCACAGGGTACAGTGAGCTCTAGTGGAGGTACAGTTAGCAATGTTAGCTCTGGTGTAACGCTTACTTTTCCGTCTGGGGCTGTACCTGATGGATCTATAGCGACCATCAGCCCTCTTACTGTTGGAGAGACACCTACTATAGGTGCTGGTTTTTCTCTTGTGGATACGGTAGTTGAAATCATAGTACGTGATGCTGGCGGAAACACACTAAGTGATTTTAGTGCGAATCCGGTACGGATGTGCTTTGACTATACTGCCGGACAATTACTTGCTGCTGGTGGGGATACTACTAATCTAGAGATAGTACGGAACCCTGGGTTAACTGATGAAGGTGCTATAACATCTAATCGTGCCGTGGATAACGATGCTCAGCAGATCTGCGTAGATGTCACTCAATTTTCTACCTGGGCAATGGCTGCACGTGTACCAACTGCATTACCGGTCACGGGCACTATGACATATTTATTATTGATCTCCGGTGTTGTTGCAGTTGTGCTTCTACTTAGTGGCGGTGTAGCACTACAGTGGCGACGTAGACATCGTTCCTAATTGCACAAAGTACATATATATTTCCCATTTGCACCACAGTATTTTTACTGAATGAGTCTGTTGACGTTTTTTGGTAAAGGAAGCCTGGGTCTATGTAATCTTGTTGCTAGACTGTTGATAGTACTATCTGTAGTAATTTCTCTCGCTTGTTGTAGTTCTGCCGAACTATCTGAATCGTCCATTGTAGTTGTTAAAAAGGACCTGATGGCGCCTGCAATCACAGTAGTGACTCAGACTCCCTTACCTGTTGCTATAGTGTCAACTCCGCCTGTATTGGATTCGGAAGATGTACATACTACAGTTGGTACAAGCAATGTACTAACTGTTACTGCAACTGCCATCGTATCAGTAGAGGCCACACTTGAGCCATTCATTTATGAGGTATTGCCTGGAGACTGGCTAATGAAAATAGCTCAAAAATTCGGATTGGCATTGCAGGAACTAATCGAAGCTAATCCCACTGTAAATCCCCAGAACTTACAACCTGGCGAACGTTTGGTTATCCCAATCATTGGTAGTCGATTACAGGAAATTGATGAACCACTATCTGAATCTCAGGAGAGCAGCTTTGTATCCGTTCCAAGTGAGCTTGCTGATTTGGCATCTCAAGAATTTGGTGATGAATTACCACTACAAATCAGCATTCCTGTTATAGGTATTGAGGCAGAAGTGGTGCCAGTAGGTTGGCACACTGAAATGTCATCTTCGGGCAAAAGGGTGCTATGGCACTCTCCGGGTAATGCTGCAGGCTTTCTTGTTAGCAGTTCTATGCCCGGTACTGGCAGCAATGCAGTTTTCTATGGTCACCACAATGTGAAGGGTAGCGTTTTTCGTGGACTAGATCGTTTGAAGTCAGGAGATGAAGTTACAGTAACAAATAACGTAAAAACACTCAAGTATGTTGTACAGCATGTAGATGTATTTGAGGAGAACAATGTAAGCTCGTCTCAGAAGTTGGTCAACTTAGAATACTTTGCACCCACGGAGTATGATCAACTTACTATATTGACATGTTGGCCTTTTACCGGCAATAGTCATCGTGTTGCAGTAATAGCCAATCCTATTGAGTGAATTCAAGTTTGGCACGTGTGACTACTGGGTCATACTTGAAATTTTCCTCATCACTGACTTGGTCCCAACTCGATTGTACGAGCACATCAGGCATTACACCCAGTACGCCTATATCTCTGCCTAATGGGCTCACATAGGAGGAATTTCCAAAAAACACTTCGCCTCCATCAGGTAAAATGAAATGATCGAAATCAAAAACATACCCTAAGGTTGGTTGCCCAATCACGGTGGCGCGGCCTTTATCCTGTAAGGCAGCCGCAAAAATCTCTGAAGCTCCTTGAGTATCTGGTCCAATCAATAATACTAGCGGAATAGTTTGAGAACCTGATATATCTTGTGCATCTACAGTTAAAGCATAGTCGTTATAGCGAGTATATCTGGTTCCCATGTCTCCGTCGGTAAAGAGACTTAACATGCTTTCGAGAGGCCAATCATCATTAGAATGAGCAACTCGCATATCTATTACTAAGTTTTCTATACCATTCTGATCTATGAGCGTTTCTATGGAAGTAAGCATGTCACTCATAATATTTACATTGCCACCCATTGGGATACGTATTAATCCTGCTTTTGCAATTGGCAAATAGGTATATCGAAGCATGTCAGTTGCTTGCAATCGTTCCCGGGTTACTTCTACAGTTCGTTCGCTACTATTAGGACTAATAACCTGGAGAGTCACAACGCTGCCGGCTGGCCCTCTTACTCGATCTACGACTGCTATACCTTCTTCTTTTGTTACTGGTTTGCCATCTACAGAGTAAATCGAATCGTGAGCACGTAGACCTGCTTTTTCTGCTGGCGATGACGTAATCACAGATAATAGCACTATATGAGGGATTGGTTCATTGACTACTGTTATGTAGGCACCAATACCTTCGTAAGAAAGTGTTGCTTTAAGGTCTGCAGCTATTCGCTCCGAACGGTTGCGATATATTATTGTACTGTCAGGAAATAAATCTATGAACGAATCAATTAGACTATCGAATTCTTCATCTGTAATCCCGGAACTCACTTGTCTACGTGTCTGCATGGGCATTAGTTTCCAGTCAAAATCTGTGTTTCCCACAAATATGTAGTCAGGTTCTAGTCTTGTCCAAAATGCGTCATATGTGCGCAAATGCAGTTCTGTTCTATCAGAAGCAGGTAATGGGGTGGGTAGACTTAAGTTATCTATATCCTCTGCATTACAAGCAGTAAATAATCCACTTATTTGCAACAATATGATTATAAAAAATGGACGTAAGATACGATTGGTTACACTAAGGGCTGATCTTACAACTGACATGGTACTTCATGCACCAGGATGGCGATCGACTGCATCTCCATGATATTTGTCCCAGAGCTCATCGGTTTCAAGGATAGTCACTCTAAAGGTTTCGGCGTACATCATATCGTGTTCTTCAGCTAGTTTTGCAGCTCGGTCTCTGACAGAATCGCTTGGATCCTTGCCTTTGAACTGACTTTGATGTGCTAACAAAGCTTTTAGTTTTATGTCCATAGTGTCGTCAATTGATAAAACCAGCTGATTGTCAACCGCGGTTCCACTAGCATACACCTTACGTGGTTTGAAGGCAGTAATGTTTTCGCTTGATAATTCTTCAAACATGTTGGGCTGTCCTGCTGCTGGAAATATTGCATCCACAGCTGCCATAGCTGCGGCACGATGGTCAGGGTGATTGATATAGCTGTCTCCAGCCCAAACTAGGTTGGGGTCTCCACAGATAATTACCTCTGGTCTAAAGCTACGTATTTCTCTTACAATCTTTTTGCGCACTTCCATTGTAGGTTGTAACATACCATCTGGCTCACGCAAAAAAACTACGTCAGTTGCTCCAACAATATCGGCCGCTTGTCTTTGTTCGCGCTCACGTATAGCAGCCGCTTCTTTTCTGGTCATGCCCGAAGAAGCTATACCTGCATCTCCGCTAGTACAAACCACGTAACAAATTCTTGAACCGGATTGTGCCCATCTGGCTAGTGTTCCGGCACAGGCAAATTCAATATCATCTGGATGAGCCATGATTGCCATAGCAGATTCGGGTAAATATAGTTCGTTATTCTTCATAGATATGATGTAATTCCTTGTATACTTGATGCTGTTTGTAAAAAGTCTGGACGAGAGTATAGCATAATTGTAATGGGTTTCACCAGATTTTACTTGAAACCAATTATAATTCAATCTGTATATTAGAATAATATTTGGGTAGGAACCTATCTGCTGTGGCGAAAACTCGAGTACATAATTTTTCTGCTGGGCCTGGAGCGCTTCCGCTGCCGGTTTTAATGCGAGCTAAGCAAGAGTTGGACGAATTACCTGATGTCGGTATGTCGGTTTTAGAAATTAGTCATCGATCGAGCACATTCAATGATATTATTCAAACTACTCAGAACAATCTTCGAACTCTTCTAGACATACCAAACAATTACCATATCCTCTTTTTGGCGGGTGGGGCTAGCCTTCAGTTTTCCATGGTCCCTATGAACTTTCTTCGTAAATCAGGTGAATGTGCTTATTATATTGTAGGGGGAACATGGGGACAGAAAGCTATGGAACAAGCTCGTAGGGAAGGAGATACGTCTAGGTTGTGGGACGGATCAAGCGAAAAATTTAGTCGTATGCCATCTTTCGATGAAATCAATCCCATATCAAGCGGTGCATATGTGCACATCACATCTAATGAGACTATTCAGGGAATACAGTTGCAGTGGGAACCTACATTTGGAGTACCTTTGATATGCGACATGTCATCTGATTTTCTATCAAGACCGGTATCTGTAACTAATTATGGTCTTATGTATGCAGGTGTGCAGAAAAATATTGGGCCTGCTGGAGTGACAGTGGTCATTATTCGTAAAGATATGCTTGAGTGTATTCCTGATGGTTTGCACTCTATGCTGGATTATAGGGTGCATGTAGCTAAAGATTCCAGCTACAATACGCCACCGGTTTTCTCTATTTACATGGCTAATCTTGTAACTAAATGGCTGCTTGAAGATGTGGGAGGATTGGCTAAAATGAACGCTATAAACCAAGAGAAAGCAGATATTCTTTATAGTACTATTGATAATAGTACTGGGTTTTATATAGGTCATGCACATGAAGACAGTAGATCAGCAATGAATGTGACATGGAGGATTGAGGATCAAACCCTTGAAGAAAAATTTGTGGCGGAAGCATATGACAGTGGACTACATAATCTTAAAGGACACCATTCTATTGGGGGTTTAAGGGCTTCTATTTATAATGCCGTAACATTAGAAAGCGTGCATGCTTTACAGTATTTTATGCTTGATTTTCAGTCTCGATGGGAATAACTATTGTATCGGTAGGAAAGCATATAAAAAAACCTCCCTGATCAGGGAGGTTTTTTGTTTCTACACTTACAAAAGGTAGAAGGAAATTTACATCATACCGCCCATACCACCCATGTCTGGGGCTGCTGGCATTGAAGGTCCGTCTGCCTCTGGCTTTTCAGTTACCAGTGCTTCTGTAGTCAGTATCATCGCTGCTATTGAGGCAGCGTTCTCAAGTGCTCCTCTAGTAACTTTAGCTGGATCAATAATCCCTTCAGATACCATATCAACATAATCTTCTGAGAGAACATTGAATCCAATTGAGGAATTCTTCTTTTCTTCTTGTGCTCGGCGCACATTGTTGATGATTACAGATCCATCTTGCCCAGCATTCGCTGCTATTTTGCGCATCGGTACTTCTAGTGACTTCTCTAAAACATCTACGCCACGTTGAGCGTCTTCGTTATCTAATGAAATTTTCTCAAGTGCAGACACAGCATTCATTAGGGTCACGCCACCGCCTGCAACAATTCCTTCTTCTACTGCTGCACGGGTTGCCGAGAGAGCATCCTCAACACGATGCTTCTTTTCTTTGAGCTCGACCTCAGTAGCTGCACCTACACGTATCACAGCTACACCACCGCTCAATTTAGCTAAACGTTCTTGAAGTTTCTCCTGATCGTAGTCGGATGTACTCTTTTCTATTTCGACTTTTATTTCTTCTATACGCCCCTTGATCTTTTTCTCATCGCCCTTACCATCTATTACTGTAGTGTCGTCTTTAGTAGAGATTATCTTGCCTGCTTGACCCAGATCAGCAACAGTTGTGCTTTCTAGTTTACGACCAAGCTCTTCAGTAATAACAGTGCCGCCAGTAAGAACAGAAATATCTTGTAGCATTGCCTTGCGTCTGTCGCCAAAGCCTGGTGCTTTTACTGCTAAAACGTTTAGCATGCCTCTCATTTTGTTGAGCACTAAAGTAGCGAGGGCTTCGCCTTCGATATCCTCTGCGATGATAACTAGATCACGCTTGCCAAGCTGCACCAGTTTTTCTAGCAAAGGAACCAAGTCCTGGGCTGCAGATATCTTCTTGTCGTGAATCAGCACATATGGGTCATCAATTGCAGATTCCATGGACTCTGGACTAGTAACGAAATACGGTGATATATATCCGCGATCAAACTGCATACCATCTACGTACTCAGTTTCAAATTCCAGTCCTTTGGATTCTTCAACCGTAATTACACCATCTTTACCTACTTTATCCATTACCTCAGCAATCAGTCCACCTATTTCATCATCTGCGGCTGAAATTCCAGCTACTGAAGCTATTTCTTCCTTGGTGTTTATTTGTTGAGATTGTGCCTTGATGCTTTCAACTATCGCCTGAGTTGCAGCTTCAATGCCTCGTTTTAGAAGCATAGGATTCACTCCGGCAGCCGCCATCTTAAGGCCTTCATGTACCATTGCCTGAGCAAGTACAGTTGATGTAGTGGTGCCATCACCAGCTATATCGTTGGTTTTCGTTGCTGCCTGTGAGAGCAGTTGTGCACCCATATTCTCGTAAGGGTCCTCAAGTTCTATGTCTTTAGCTACAGTGACACCGTCATGGGTAACTGTTGGAGCACCGAATTTTTTGTCCAGTGCTACATTGCGCCCTTTAGGGCCTAGGGTGGTTGACACCGCATTGGCCAACTGATCTATTCCTGCCTTAAGCGCACGGCGGGCATCTTCCTCAAAAACTATTTGTTTTGCTGCCATGATTTTAGTCCTTTCCTCTTTTTCTAGTTATTAATATTATCCGGTTACAATTGCCAGAACATCACTTTCTTTCAGTATAAGTAATTTTTTACCTTCAATCTTTATCTCTGTGCCAGCATATTTTGCAAACAGTACTTCATCGTCAGCAGATACGTCCATATCTATGCGATTTCCGCTTTCATCTCGTGCTCCAGGCCCTACAGCAACCACTTTACCTTTTTGAGGTTTTTCTTTTGCTGTTTCAGGCAGAACTATGCCGCCGGCCGTAGTTTCTTCTTGTTCTATCGGCTCTACGATTAGGCGTTCGCCTAGCGGCTTTAGATTAAGTGACATCTTTTTTTGCCTCCTAGTAGTCTATATTAGTCTGTTATATATTTAGCACTCCTTAAGAAAGAGTGCTAAATAATATGTGGATGATAATACCGCATTCGTACTCAGTCAAGGTATTTTGATGATTTCTAACGAAGCTCTAACATATCAGTATCTGTTTCATCTTAACATTGAAGTGCTAAAACTCATCCAATAAGATTTCTATGTGTGGCAAGATATCATTTGGGTACCAAACTCCGACATGTTCATAGCGAAGCATTCCTTCGTGATCAATCAAATAGGTTCGATAATCGTGATATACCACCACCATTTGATTTCTATTCTGTACTTCTCGATAGATGTTGTATGATTTCCAAACTTGTTCGACTTCTTCAAAACGACCAGTAAGAAAATGCCAGTCTCCACCAATGCCTCTAGTGTAAGTCGACAATCTGTGTGGAGTATCGTGCTCAGGGTCAGTGCTGATCAGTATTTGAATTAAGTCATCAGCATCTGACCGTCTGGAGAGTTCTTTTTTTGTTTTGACAAAGTTAGCTGCTACCAGTGGACAGGCTTCAGGACAATTTGTATATAGGAAAGTCATCATCACCACTTTGTGTTGGAAATCATCTAAGCTGACAATCTCTCGATTTTGATCAATCAACGTAAAGTTTTTTGCTAGAACTGGTGGCTGTATATCTATGTGCTCAACAACACGGAAGCCGGCCGCTTCGGGATGTTCCACGCCGGGTGAATTCAGAGTCGATGTTGGCTTGGGAATCGTTGGTGTACAGGTGGTCAGAAGTAGTGCTAGGAGGGAAGCTTGAAGACGAACACTATGCATCCAACATTCCTTCAATGGGACCACTTGTGTGTCCTCCTCTCGAGACATCATTAGCTTTATATGTTTCTTCTGTCTACAATCTGTTCAATAAGAGTGCACATAAACCAACCGGGGAGTTATCCCGATATTGTATTTGTACTGATACTAGAGCCATCCAAAGGGAGAAAGGCGTTGGTATGCCCTGAGCACAAACAGTGCTGCTATCACAGCACTAACAATAATGAAGTTCTGACCGAACGAAACCCACGCTTGTACCCCTAAAATTACCGCCATAAGCACGTACCATAGGCAGACAGCCGCCATCCAACGCCGGCGCCCACGATATTTGGCAATTAATGGTGCTACTCTGGGATTTTCTGGAAACAGACGGATGTTTTTGTCGATGCGCTCCTGTAGATAAAAGACCATATAAATGTTCATACATACTAGCAGTACTACCAACAACACTTTTGCCAAAATACGCAAGTTGGTCTGTAAGGTTTGTAACAATTCACCATCTGTTTTTAATATGATAATTGTTATTCCTGAAATTAGGAGCGAAATTTGATATACAAGACATCGATATGATTGTGCACGTATGATATTTTCCTGTAAGTCATCAGCGATGTTGAAAGGTGGTTCCAATTTGCTTCGTTCCCCAGTAAGAATAAGCGCGTAGAATGGCCATGCCATAAAGATTGCAGCAACGGCATGTACAATAATTAATATATTCACAATAATGTTTGACATTTACACTCCTTCGTTAGTGATCATAGCAATGTGTTGACCTCGGAATGATATTATTATCTTGATAACAATGGTTATTTGTTATCTAACTGCACCTCAGCTGTAACAGAGATCCATCCAGCATTTTCAAATTCAAGCATCAGGTTGACTGTTTGGCCGATCTCTAGAGGAGTGTTCAGGCTCATCAACATGACATGGTAACTCAATGGCTGAAAGATTATGGTTTTGCCTGTAGGAATCTCTAGATACGGTACATGCTCCATTCGATGTAAGGCACCTTCCATAACTGTTCTATGTACACTGGCGGTTGATGAGAATTCAGACTTAACGCCTATCAGAGCATCATTCGTATTGCCCGTATTTTGAATTATCATGTAGCCAGCGGCATTTTCCATCATTGGATCTGGGCGTATCCACACATCTTCGACACTTATTCGCGATTCTGTAGCACAAGCCATCAGCAGACATATAAAAGATAGAGTTGAGACAAATCTTTTTCGTATTATGATGATTGCTCCTGTAGTTTTCTAATGTCAGCCGCAAAGGCTGAAGTTGGTGGTAAGCCGGAGTAACGTACTTGAACTAGGCCAAGCTCATCAATTAGATAAGTCAAGTTAGAGTGTCCCACTAGTGCCCCTTCCTTCTCCACGTATACATGAAATGTGTCCCAAATTTCACGCATGATATCCAGCTCCTCTGTTAGAAATAACCATTGCCCTCCCAAAGTTTCCGTATATTGTTTCAGGCGCTCTGGAGTGTCTACTTCAGGGTCAACTGTGACAAATACAAGCTGGATGTCGGCATCTAATGCATTATCGAATTCCTTTTGTAGACCGAGGAACCGCCCAAACATTATTGGGCAGGTATCGGGGCAGGAAGTATAGGTAAAAGATAGTAGTGTTATCTTTCCTAGTAGATTGCTGTTCGATACATTATCGCCTGTATAGTTGATCAAATTAAAGTCTGCTATCGGGACTGGCGGTACCATCTTGTCTCCTACAAAAATATCATCCGGTATTGGTGCAGGTGTGAGATTGACAGTATCCAGATAACTGGGCTGAGAAGATTGTCTTATCCATAACAAAACCCCGATTGTTAACAGCAATAGACTGATCAGAATTGTATTTACGAATGGGCGAAATTTAAGCATAATGATCAAATATCATTATTTGTTTATTGACCTAGCATAAGCAATGATATCGGCCAGATCTTGATCGGTCAAAGCGGTATTACCGCCCATTGCAGGCATATCTACTCCTGTAGTGTTGTCTTCATGTGTGGCTGGCCTACCTGCTTTAATAAATGCCATGAGATCTTCATCAGATGTATTTTTGATGAAATCACTTTCAGTCCAGTCTTTGCCCAGATCCTTAATCCCTATACCATTTGGTCCATGACATGCTACACAAGTGGTGTTGTACGCTAACATACCAGACTCTACGTTACTAACAACACTGGTGAGAGTAGGCTTAGCTCTGGTAGGAGTAGGCTTAACGATTGCTGTGGGTTCTGTGCTACTACATCCGGATATCACTAGCCCTGTTACTAGTACTATCATTAGCAGGAGAATATTTGTTATTCGATTGCTATTAATTGTTAAGGTCATAGTGTTTCCTCCTATGTTGAAAAAAGTTGTTATTATTTGTATAAATACAGAGTGTCGAAAATGCTATTATGCTGATTGCTTTGAATAATAGTTTGTGGTGTGATCATAGCAATCTCCTTGGTAAGAGTTTCATAAGTGAGTGGACCAAGAATAGTATTGTGGTGAGTACCGTCAGGTGTTATGAATAGAGTAGTAGGCAGTCCCTGTACTTTGAAAAACTCTGCTAGTTGCACATCTGAATCTTGTGAGTTGGGATATGTGACTCCAACTTCATTTAGAAAATCTAGAGCATCGGCTTGTTTGTCCCAAATATTTACTCCAAGGATAACTATGTCTTGATACTGGTATTGCTGCCATACAGATTGGAGAATCGGCATTTCTTTGCGGCAAGGATAACACCACGAGGCCCAGAAATTGAGCACAATACCTTTTCCGTGATGACTACGTAATTGTGGTGCTTGTACTCTTTCGAATGGTTTGAATATGATTTCATCTTCAAGCTTGATCTGTGACGGCATGTTTGCGTTCCAGTAGGGATGATTGGGTGTTATTACTTCATAGAGTACATATATCCCTAGAAGTAGTATTACTACCCAATAAATGGTGTTTTGCTTACTATACATACCGCACCTGAACTTGGTCAGATTTAGATTTTGAGTTCTGCATATTCCTCAAAAAAGCCAACTCATGGGCTCGACAATCAGGCGTGCAGGTACAGAAAGAACATTGGCTACTCCTTCGGGGCTGACTAGCAACATTGTTCCTAATCCTATCAGTAAGATTGCGTTGGCAATGAGTAATTGGTGTCGCAAGCGCAAGGAGATATTTAACAATGCTTCCCCGAGTCCAGTAGCGATAAGTAAAAATGGTACTGCAGTGACTATCAAGTAAGCTAGTAATATGATTAATGACCAGTAAATGTCGTTCAAGCCTGCATAAATCATTACTGGAAAAATGATAGCAGTGGTCAATGTCGGTGCACCGGCGACTGAGCATACCATAGCTAGTGAGGCTCCCATTGCCGAGGACGAACTCGAGGTTAAGGTTGGTACAGGAGTTTCCGTTGTGGTAAATTGGCCAATTGCTGGGAATTTTCTGATGATCAGTTTCACAACTGTATTTTCTAGGTAGATGATTGGCTGCCAACTGCGCAGTAAACCTAGTCCGACAATTATTAGTAGTAGACCACCTATTATCTCTACCGGGCGTATATCCTCTACAGTGACATCAAACGTACTGGCAGCGATAGCTACTGCTGTGTAGCATGCTACCAGAGCTGTAAGATAATAGAGAGTTCTTTTGGTCATCTCGGTACGGATCTGCTGTTTCGTTGATTCAATGTTTGATTTCCAGGAGGTACCCATTGTGACCGAGCCAACGGTTAATGATCCGATCAGACATGGAGTACAGGTCAGTAACATTGCAGCCATCGCCGTACCTATAAGCATCAAGAGTCGAGTCACATTTATAGTTTCCCCATCACTAGTTGGCAATGGTAGGTCAAACTTGAATATGCGCTTGGCTGGGATATCTACATTCTCAATAATAATCTCGAAATATCCCTGGTCTTGCTCAAACATAGGACGTCCGCTGTGATCGAAACGTGGTAGAAAGATCAGGTAAGTGTTGTGGTGAGTGGTGGACGCTATTGGTCGACCGACCGCTGGGTAGCGTGTGCCCTCGACAGCAACAAAGACGTTGTCATCTAATGATAAATCACGGATGGTACCAACATGTGTGCTTGCATTGAAAACGAATGGTTGTGCCCAGTCCTCTTTTGCTTTAGCTTCTTCCCATAGTCCGACCTTTTGAAGATAAGTTTCGGTACCAAGTGTAACGTTGAAAAATATATTGCCTCCAGCACGTAGGCATGTTTCCGCATCACTTACACTGATGGTACCGCCACTCATTTGGCTACTGATACCGGATCCACCGAACCGATAGCCAATAAGCAACAAAACTAGCGTCAATCCAGTGCCTAATGCTAGCTTTTTATAGGGGCCCAACCGTTTCATGCTTTAGCCTGTTTGCCCAGCCCTTTTTTGTGGGTACGATATCCCCAGTAGAGAAGTAATGATGCTGCTATAAACAGAAATGATCCAACATGTGGAAGATGGAACGTGAGTAATGTTCCGATTTTCTTAATTCCAATTACTGGTGGTGTGAATGGCTCTATATAACGCAGTGGTCTGTCGGGATCTAGATCATGACCAAAGATGTATAGAGAGTATTGAGTGAATGCAGTCAGTCCTATCAGTAATATCCAAGGCATTATCATGGATACTGCTAACCAACGTTGATCAAATGCTGCTATTAGACTAATGATTGTGAGTAACACAATTAGCACTGGGACTATTTCAAATGCTAGATCAGGGATGGGAGGGGGAACCTTGACGCCTACTAAGTTGCCTATCAAATTCCACTCACGAATATCACCCTCATAATGAGTGGGATATACTCGCATTGAAAGATTCCTTTCTGGATAAGTGGGAGCTTTCATTATCACGGTCCAATATGGTAATGGTAATGACACTAGAAAGAGCGCTGCAGCTATCAATGCGGGCTTCAGAGGTCTTTTTCTATTCATAGAACCTCCTGGTGCTAGTCATGGAAAGTGGGAGTAGATACAGCGCTCTTGCTAGTGTATGGAGTGCGAGATGGATTATTGCACTCCATACACTTTTGCCGACACTTTTGCCGGAAAATTTCCTTTTAGCTAGGAGACCATTCATATTCGGCGTTCCATTCATCCTGAGGAATAACTATCATACGGCCACGCATTTCCATATGTAACTCACTGCAGAACCACATACAATAGAACCAATGAACACCGTCCTTATCCGCTATGAACTCAATTGTCTTAATTTCTCCTGGGTCAATTGAGGTGTTGACATTGTAGTTATCAACTGCTAAGCCGTGCGTAATATCCATCGCTTGTTCCTGACTGGTCATATGTATATTTACTTGCCAACCTTGTGGTACGGTGAACATATCAGGTGTGAACCACGAGCGGACCACATCCATATACACGTCCGTGACCTGATTCTCATAATCGTATTCTACGCGTGGTGGCTCGGTTTCCGCTGGAAGAGTGTATACTCCGCGCACATTGGGTGTGATCATAGAAACCGGGATGCCTTGTGAATAGTGAGTTTCTGGTCCTAACGCCATCTGATCAATTAACACGGCGGGTTGCTCATCTATAGAGAACAACTCATGACTTTCGGTGATTAATGGGCCATGTGGTAAGAAAGTATCTTTGGCAAGTTTGTTCATGGCGATAAAGTATTTGCCATAGGGTTGTGCTGAGTCGCCACCTGGAATAGATATATGTCCAATACTATAATGTGCTGGTAATACATCAACTACTTTCCATGGCTCCATACCATGTTTCTCAATATAAGGACCACCTAACGGTACTGTTTTAGCATCCGAGTCAACAAAGAAACCGACATAAGCAAAGCCGTTATTATCGAATTCTATATGTGTAGGTCCGAGCCCTAGATCCATACTAGCTGCACGCACCGAATCAGTAGTAAGAATAGGCACTTCCAACTCTTCACCCTGAAAATCGCTGCTTTCAATCGCTTCCAGTACCATATCCATATCTACCGCCACAATCAGAGTGGTGGCTTTGCCACTAGTCAGGATATATTTTCCAGTGGGAGAAATGTCAAGACCGTGCGGATTGAGTGGTATTTTAGTCATGTAAACCTCAACATCTTTCCAGGAGATAACCGCCACATCTGGTGCTTGTTCTGTGGTAACGTACTTGCCATCGGCGATCGCTTTTTCGATACTGGCGATATTCCAGAAATACAAGTAGTCATACTCTCGTCCGAACATGGGTACGGCGCTCAGGGCACGCTCAGAGTTATAGGAAGTGTTGATAATCCATCCGTCACTTACCCCCCAGCCGATACGGGCCATGTCGTGATGCCATGGTCCCCATACCTGCCAGGCGACTTCCATGGTACCATCCCCACCTGGTAGCCCATCAATTGCTATACCATTAAAACCAGCTACATAAGGCCCATTGATTCGATCCACTTCAATACCTAGATGCTCTTGGATCACTTGATCAGGGACCTGTTCGTGTTCGATATTAAGAACGGCTAGCTCGGTGTTTGGTCCTACACTGAAGCCGTGTACACCACCGGTGATGTTTGGCATCCAAACAACCTCATCAGCACGGAATGTATCTAACCCGACGCGAGCTACACGTCCATACATTTTGTCGTTGATAAATATCCAGCGTCCATCATAAACGCCATCAGTACGACTCATGGAGGGATGATGTGTGTCACCACGTTCAACAATTTCACCGGTCCAGGGATTAGTGAACATATTTCGGACTTCCGGATTTTCTGGAGTCCAGCCCCAGGCTTGATCAGTAGCGAAAATAGGTATCTCGGAAAGATATTTCATAGAAGGAATGCCATATACATAGAAACCACCCTGCTGTCCTCCACTAGCAAACATATAAAATTCATCAGTGGTTGCCCAATATTGGTGCGGCATCGGATATGGTCGGTTATACTGACTGTTACCCATTGAAGTCACATCGGGTCGTAGTACTATCCCGAACGTGATGACGCCAACAAGGAGCCCGACTATTAGCGAGGTAATGACAACGGGTGTGAGAATCGCTTTCCTGACTGCCTGTGTATCAATAGTCATAATTATTTTCTCCAAATTGGTTTTTTTATTCTTCCACTTTTTATTCTTCCACAATGAAGGTGCCACGCATCATGTAGTGCTGTGGACTGCAAAAGACCGTACATTCAAAAGCGAATTCACCAGCAACATCCGCTTTGAACATTACTTCCCGAGTGACACCCTTGCGGATACCGGTGACCCACACATCATATGGACCCATTAGCTGGAACCCATGGCCGCTGAATTCTTTCAATCCGACTGCGTCTTCCACTCCGGGCATGTCTGCAAGGCCACTATCAACACCGTGTAGTAGTAACTTCACTACTTGGCCTTTCTTTACTGTGATGGTAGGTGGTGCAAAGACTGGACGCATTACATTCACATCAATAGTGACGTCGGGTGGGCCAAGATCCTCGCCGATTTCAACTTTAATTGTTTCCTCATTCCATGTGCCAGGCCAGCGTTTTAGACCAGATATAGTATTGTCTGGTGTTGTTATGTCGAGTGTAGAATTTAGGGCAAGAATAGGGATCGATGCGTAGGTAACTGTACCAGCAAGCACCGTTGCCATTACGATGGGAATTGACCAAGCTTTCATTTTGCCCTCCTGTTTCAGTACTCTAATATTGTTAGTTCTTACGCATACTATAATTGCTAAACAGTGATTTATGTATCCCTCCAGTACATGAAAAAGGGATGAAAAAAGAGCTATCTATCGAGAGCTCTTTTGGTTGAGTAGAATTAGTTCGTTTGTAGTTTGTTAGGACATCATATCAGTGTGTTTAGCATAATCAGAGGCCGCATATCGACTGTCCACGTTTAACTTAGCTAAAATACTACGTATATGGCTTTTAACAGTGTGTACGCTTAGCGTAAGATGTCGGGCAATTTCTCTGTTTGTCATTCCTTGGCTGGCGTAAGAGAGTACCTCTTTCTCTCGCATGGTGAGTGGATCAATTTTACCTTCATCTACATCTTTCTGATACTTGTCCACTTTGTCGGACTCGCGCGCGAATTCTGTCAATATCCTGGCTGACAGACGGGCTGACAGTGCAGCTTCTCCGCTAAGTGCTTGCCTACACATCTTGAGGAACTCACTGGAAGGTGCGTTTTTTAGTACGTATCCCTTTGCGCCTGCACGTATGGATTTGAAGAGCTTTTCATCTTCTTCATGTACAGTCAACATTACCACAATACACTCTGGTAAATCGGCACGAATCCGTTTTATTGCTTCTAGACCATCCATATCAGGCATGTTGATATCGAGTAGTATCAAATCAGGTTTGAGGGCTGTGGCTCTGTAATATGCTTCTAGACCATCTTTGGCTTCACCTACAATTTCCATGTCTGACTGCTCGTTGACTAGATTGGCGATACCCTGACGAAAGAGCTCGTGGTCATCCACTATTAGAACACGGGCTAACTTATTGTGGGCTGTGCTCACTGGCTAGAAACCTGTTTCAATGTCCACTGACTGAGAACCTGTTCCAATGGTACTTTGACTGTCACATTAGTACCCTCCCCAGGTTTACTTGTCACTGCCAATTTACCACCTATCCGTTCGGCACGCCCTCGCATGATCTTAAGACCTAGATGTCCAGATTTGTTTGTGGACTTGGCGGTCAGATCGAAGCCACATCCGTCATCAATTATGGTGACCACCGTGGTTTTGGGACTAGCTTCTACAGTTACTTCTACTAGCGAGGCAGAGGCATGTTTCTGTACATTGATGAGGCTCTCTTTAATAATATGCAGCAGTTGGTGTTGAAATTGATTTGGGAAAGCTAAGAAAGATGCGCTTTCCATGTGCAACTCAGTCATCAATCCAGTTTTTTGCTGGAATTCCTCCAATATCTCCTTCAGTTGCATCTCGAATTTCTGTTCTGAAAGATGGGATTCAGTTGCGCCTATTAACATGCGCCGCGTGGCATCATAGGCGTTCTGTATTGCAGGCTGTATACGTAGTAGGTATTCCCGGACTTGGTTTGATTGTCCGTTGTCGGAAGTAGCGAGTGCCTGATCTACCTGTAGGTTTATGTAACCCAATGTCTGTGCTAAACCATCATGCATCTCGGCGGCTATACGTTCTCGCTCCAAGATTGTTGCTACAGTTTTTGCCTTATTGAAAAGTTGTGCATTCGACAGTGCAATTGCAGCCGAATTAGCTAGTAAGGTTAGTAGATTGGGTGCTTCAGATGAAAAACTGTCTTTTTGGCGATGGCTGACACAGAGTGCGCCTAACACCTGATCTCCTACGCGCACTGGTGCGGCGATGTGCGCACCAGTGTATGCGGTTGCAATCATTGAACATACCTCGCGGCCTGAACATGAGATAGTCTGGCCTTTTTCGATTACATTCTCGACATTTCCCATATTTAGTGGCTTATGCTTGCTGATGATGGCATCCTTCTCTCCACTGACACTAGCTACGTTAATAGTCTGAGTCCTTACCTTAATCATACAGAGTACAGCTAGGTCAGCTCCTATTAGCTGCCGGCAATTGTGTACTATTGAGCTTAGCACGTGATTTAAATCTAATTCTGAGGTTATATCAGCACTGATTTCCACCAACGCGCGCAATGCTTTTGTGCGTTGGTCTACTCGCCTCTCAAGTTGTTCTGTCCAAAGTTCAGATGCTTCTCGTGCAGTTGCTAATTCGCTCCGCATAGTTTCAAAGGAAAGAGCCAGATCGCCAATCTCATCTTCGTGTTGCGTGGCGATTGACTCTTGAAGATTTCCAGCGGTAATTTGTTTTGCTGACAAATCCAGATAATCAAGAGGTCGGATGATGAAATAGCGTACAAACCAGTATCCCCAACCCAACAGTGCCAGTGCACCTAGGAAGAAGGTTATCTGAATAGATTTGAGCAGGGTCAGATTGCGGCTCGAATCGTTTGCTAGCATTTCCACCAATGTATCCAGTTCTCTGGAAAGATAGGTAGTCTGAGTCTGAATGTCAGTAATGGCACGGGATCGAATGAGGACTGACGTAGTGTCAGTCAGTAATATCTTGATGGCAGTACTGATAGGCATCCAACGTTTGCGTATTAGCTGTATTTGTGTTCTGATTGAGGTGTCAGATACGGCAGAAATCTCAATACTTTCTTCTAGATTGTTGAATGGGAGTACTCCGCCGGAAAGCATGGTCTCAAGAATATTGTCGATCTGTTTGCTAGATTTGTCGAGTTCGATTAAAGCTAGATCATATTCTTCACGCTGCCTACCAGCTTGAACACGGAAAACATGACCTGAGACTGCGTGCACTAGTTCGCGTTGTTCTACTGCAGCTCCTATGGTGAAGGTATCATTGATTTGACTCTCAAGACCTCGTGAAGTAGCTACAACTGACCCTGCGACCAATATCAAGAAGGTCAAAAATACGAAGCTTAACTTGGTCTGAATACTATGTCGCATCATATCACTCTATCTATAATCTGCATATTTGTCAAACAGACAGAAATGGTGGATGACACTACTATGGATCCATTAAGTGTGGGCGCAGTCCACTGAGATGTAATGTATCTACAAAATTACTTGTCAATTGCTATCTTTTCACTAGTTAATGCAACAAATTCTTTTAGAGTTATCTGGCCTATATTTTCCCCAGATCTCGATCTCACTGATACGGCTTGATTCTGTTCTTCCTTATCGCCTATGATGAGCATGTAAGGCACTTTGTGTACTTGCGCTTTTCGGATTTTTGAGTTCATGCGTTCATTACCTGCATCGATGTTTGTCCGCAGTCCGTTATCTTGTAGGATAGTATGTATTTTCTGACAATATTCTAGATTTCGATCTGTTATCGGGATGAGCACTACTTGTACGGGAGCCAACCAGAGTGGAAATGCACCTGCATACTGTTCTATCAATACGCCAAGAAAGCGCTCTGTGCTACCAGTTACGGCACGATGTAAAACGACTGGAGTATGTTCCTGTCCGTCTTCACCATGGTAGGTAAGTCCCAGTTTAGATGGCTGGATGAAATCCACTTGTATTGTAGACAATTGCCATTCACGTCCCAATACATCACGAGCCATAAAATCTGCTTTGGGACCATAAAAAGCTGCCTCTCCAGTTTCACTATAATAATCAAGTCCGGAAACATCCAAGGCACTTTTTAGTGCAGACTGTGCTATTTTCCATTTTTCGTCATCTTGTACATATTTTCCGGTATCATCGCGTAGGGATAGACGCACGCGATAATCTGTGAAGCGATATCTTTCTAGTACTTCTTGTATGAGATCTAATGCCAATGCAAATTCGTCTTGTATTTGATCTGGTGTGCAGAAAATATGACAGTCATCCTGTGTCAATGAACGTACTCTAGTAAGACCAGTGAGTTCACCTGATTTTTCATAGCGGTAAAGAGTAGCAAATTCCGCAAATCGGATTGGTAGATCTCGGTATGAGTGTTTACCCATTTCTTTGAATAAACTCATATGACTGGGACAATTCATAGGTTTGAGGCGGAATTTAAGGTTGTCGTCAATCATTGCTGGGAACATAGCATCCCGGTAGTTTTCATAATGTCCTGATTTCTTATATAGGTCTTCTTTGACGACGTGTCCTGTCCACACATGCTGATAGCCATATTTACTTTGTAAATCACGCACATAGGATTCCATCAAATGTCTTACGGTTTCTCCTGCTGGTGTAAACAGTGGTAGCCCAGGCCCTATGTCGGTGGAAAAGTGAAAAAGACCCAATTGTGCGCCTAGTTTGCGGTGATCGCGTTTCTTAGCTTCCTCTATAGTCCACAGGTATTGTCTAAGCTCTTTTGCTGTATTCCAAGCTGTTCCATAAATGCGTTGAAGCATGGTGTTGTTTGAATCGCCACGCCAGTATGCTCCGGCAACACTTAACAACTTTACAGCTTTTGGATTAATTTCACCTGTGTGTTCCAAGTGTGGTCCACGGCATAGGTCTGTGAAAGTGTCATGAGTATAGAATGAGATTACATCTGGTTCATGTTTGCCAGAATCACCTTTCACTGTGTCAGGTTTTGCAATGGTTTCAATCAATTCTAATTTGTATTTCTGATGTACAAACTCATTACGTGCTTGTTCAAGGTTTGGCTCAGATCTAATGAATTTGTGCTTACCAGCAATAATCTCATGCATACGTTTTTCAAGTATTGGTAAATCATCAAGCGTAAGTGGTCGAGGTAAATCGAAATCATAATAAAAACCATTTTCAATAGGGGGTCCTATAGCTATCTGTGCCTCACCAGGGAACATTTCCATAACTGCCTGAGCTAAAATGTGTGCGGTCGAATGCCGCAAACGATAGAGTTCGCTGGTCTGGTATGTTTCGTTAGTTTGCTTGCTCATTTAATACTAAATTCCTAAATTTGTAATTAGATTAACTCATCTGAAACCACAACAATATTGAGCATACACGTCTGTGACTATAATTAGTGATCCATTTAACAACAAGCCACAACGGAAATCTTGAATTGATTGATAGTGTTCATTTAGCTGCAAGTGCTTACATCTATCATGTCACCAAACACATATTTGAGTGGGCGGTATTGGACTCGAACCAACGACCTTTGCGATGTCAACGCAACGCTCTAACCAGCTGAGCTAACCGCCCGTAACTAATCCATTATACCTGAGCAAATTTGTCTGACAAGTTTCGCAACAGGCCTCATTACTTCGTTGCTATACACTCAATTTCTATCTGTGCACCCAGTGGTAAAGCAGCAACTTCTAGAGCACTGCGTGCAGGCGGGTTGTTCTCAAAATATTGTTCATAAACTTTGTTCATGCGCGTGAAGTCAGCTAAATTTGTCATGAAAACGGTGGTTTTCATGACTGCCTGTAAGTCAACACCTATCGCCTTAAGAATTTCTTCTATGTTTCGAATCACTCGATGGGTTTGTGCTTCAATGTTCCCTGGTACTATTGTGCCGGTTTTTGGGTCAATAGCTATTTGACCAGCAGTAAATATCAATTGACCATTTGTGGTAGCCTGTGAGTATGGTCCGATTGCTGCTGGAGCATCATTAGTGGTAATAATTGTCTTATTGCTAGTCATAGTATATTCTGTCCTTATTGTTGACGATATTGTAAGTTATTGATCTATATAATTATCCAGTATGCAATATTATACGGGTTTGCATTATGGCGCTAGACTGGTAACATTCTATTATGCATAATAATGAAAGACTAATTATATTGACTAATGATGATGGTGTCAGGTCGCCAGGGTTGGTAGCAGCAGCTAGCGCTCTAGCACCTTTAGGTAGGGTGCTAGTTACTGCTCCTCGAGAGCAGCAGAGTGGTGCTGGCCGGAGTATGCTTAAAAGTTCAGATAGTAATATCGAGTGTGTTTCCAAAACTATTGATGGTGTGAATTGGGATTTGTATTCAATTGGTGGTACTCCGGCACAGGTAGTGCAGCGTGGATGTTTTGTTGTGAGTGATCGGCTTCCTGACTTAGTTGTCTCGGGGATAAATTATGGTGAAAATCTAGGTGCTGATTTGACAATATCAGGCACGGTAGGGGCTGCATGGGAAGCAGCTAGTTATGGGGTGCCTGCATTAGCTGTTTCATTACAAACTGATATGAACAGTCATATAAACCACAGATTGGATGTGGATTTTTCTGGTGCAATACACTTTACTAGAATGTTTGCAAAAAGATTGTTATACATAGCTAGTACAAATGACGTGGACCTGCTTAATATTAATGTACCTATGAATGCTAACAAAAATACTGCGTGGAAAATTACACGTCAGTCTCGTAAGCAGTACTTTGTGTCAACAAATCTCAGCAATCCTGATCTTATACAATACAAACGAGCTGATGATTACGAAGAAGCTGAATCAGATTCTGACATTTTTGCTATTACTAAAGAAAAAGTAGTATCAATTACTCCTATATCAATTGACGCAACCGCTAGAGTTTCTTTGTTGGATTTTGAGGAAAAGATGAGTCAGCTGGACTGAGTAGTTTAGTCTTTTACTAATCAGATATGGTAATCAAAGATGTTTTGTTACTCGGGTTAGACATCCAGATGATCATTAGAGTCAGGGAACTCACTAGGCCAGTTTTCAAGCCTTACCCATAGATTAAGAACTTCTCCTGCTTCCACCTCGCCGAGACGGGCAGCTAGTATCAAAGCTTCTTCTGTAATCCCAGACATATTTGTGAATTCCAGGTATGCAGCACGACCTTGTTCCCAGGCTGTACGACATCGATTCAGTAGGTCACCACCATTAAAAGTGCGTAGTATACAACGAGTAGTATATGGTATTTCTGGTCCTTCTGACATTGCCAGTATACAGGGCTCGCTATTTGGTTCGAAATCAGGAGTAGGACCCTCTACTATAGTGATTTTTTCTGGTTCTGACACTTTGTTTCCTCTAACATTGACTCGCAAAATACTAAGATACAAGTTTACATATAAAGCTTTATCTAAAAGCCACAATAAGTATAGGTATTGTTACAAGTAAGGCAATTGCTGTAACACCTATTAGGATTTTTAAGCCTAGATGTCGAAAATTTGTTTCTAATTCGCCGGTACCTCTAACATTCTTTCCATTAGTACTTCCGTTAAATACTTGTCGAGCTTTTTCAATTTGTGATAGCGCCGCCTTTATAGGTGTTCCATCATCCCGTTGAGCAGGCTCTATAATTTTCCAGCTTTCTTCATCTGAACCAGAGAACCGTCCGCGCTGCCATTGTATGAAAGAATTGGCAGCTCTATGAATCAACTGCACTGTCCACATAACCAAAAATAGTAATGCGATTAGTTTTCCCATTCTTTACTCCTGTCGATCCTGTAAGGTGTCACGTACCGTTTTTGTTCCTTGGTCTTGCTCTGTATTGCGACTTTCCTCAAAAGCTTCAGAGAAAAGTATAGTGGTGATATCACCAGCAAAACCCATTAGAGCATTCCCTGCACGTACTCCTTTGTCTGAGCTGAGTGCGTAATCTAGAGCAGTTTTGTCAGCGAACTGAAATTCGTGAATCCTATAATAATTTGATTGGCCATCTGGTTCTCCTTCTACGTGGCAGACTGTGATACGTTGTAGTCCTGGCATCTGTTCTGCAAATGGAATAAATGTTTGCGACCATTGATCTTCAAAGTGGTCGGGATCCTCTGGCTTTTGAAATAACAACGTCATTTTGTACATTGATGCGATTATACATCGCGTTTGTTTAAGTATAAGAGTTTTATCATAAGAGTTTTGTGATACAACTTAATACATAGTTAATTGGTATAATTCATAGTATCAAATTACGAAAATAAATTTAGTAAGCTATAGTGTGCTGCCACAAACATTGGTTGCAGAGGATAAGGATTGCATGACAAAAAAACAGGATGCCAATACAGACAGTAAGCCCTTAGTCGATTTTGCTGTTGGTATTGGCGGTGCGGCTGGTCAAGGAATTGCCACTCCAGGTAACATACTGGCAAGAATTTTTGCAAGGAGGGGATTGAATCTAAATGCGTATAATGCGTATCAGTCCTTAATACGTGGAGGACATACTTTCTTGACAATACGTGCTAGTAATGGGCCAGTCAGGAGTATGGGAGATTCACTTGATGTGATGGTGCCTTTGAATCAGGATACTATGGATAGACATCTTGGTGTAATGCCATCGGGTTCGTCCGTAATATATGACGAAGCGAAGATTACTCCAGAGAATACTCCTGAAGGAGTACAGCTCTGCCCATTACCGATTAAAGAGTTGATTGTCGGCAACAAACTAGCTGCAAATACAGTGGCTGTTGCTGTGATCCTAAATATGCTAGGGATTGAATTTGATGACTTGGTAGATGCTTTGGAGCGCATTTTTTCAAGAAAAGGTAAAGCCGTTGTGGAATCTAATATGGAGATTGCTCAAAGAGGTTATGATTATGCCGCAGATAATTTCAGTGCATTTCCCTATAAGGCGCCTAGATTGTCGAAGGGTTTAGCTGTGGTGACTGGAAACGAAGCGACCGGTATGGGTGCACTTGCAGCTGGGGTGAAATTTTACGCGGCGTACCCGATGAGTCCTGCAACTGGAGTGCTGATGTATATTGCACAACATGCCCGGGAACTCGGTGTTATGGTGCGACAGGTCGAAGATGAGATAGGAGTTATGAACATGGTTATTGGAGCAGCTCATGCAGGATGCAGAGCTATGTGTGCTACCTCTGGTGGTGGATTTGCGCTAATGACTGAGGCAATTGGCATGTCAGGAATGATTGAAACACCCATAGTATGTGTTGATGTACAAAGAGCGGGTCCAGCAACCGGAATGCCGACTAAGACTGAACAAGGTGATCTCTGGCAGTTGTTAGGAGCGGGACAGGGAGACTACCAGAAATTCATCGTTGCACCTGTATCACAGACCGACTTATTTAACACTATTCCAGAGTTATTTAACTTGACCGATCGTTATCAATGTCCAGGTTTAGTATTGTCTGATCTGCTGATTTCAGAGGGAACGTCTACTGTCGATCCTGATGATTTGAATTGGCAGCCTGATATCGATCGTGGACAGATGATTTTTCCAAATGGTAGTACTAGTGACAATCCATACGGAGGATATAACGATAACGACTATTTGCGTTATGTCAATACAGAAAGCGGTATTTCGCCTCGAGCAGTGCCCGGTGTACCTGGCCATATTCATGTCGCTGCATCAGATGAACATGATGAAGATGGTACTCTGATAAGTGATGAATTCACTAATCCGCATAAGCGGAGAATGATGGTAGAGAAACGTGCTAGAAAGATGGATACTGTGTTAGATGCAATCGACCCACCAGAACTGGTTGGCCCCAACGATGGTGCAGCTACTTTAGTGGGATTTGGATCGACTTGGGGAGTGGTGTTAGAAGCAATTGAAAAATTGGCCTCGGAAAATAATATTGTAGTCAACCAACTACATATAAAGTGGATTGTTCCTTTCCATGCTGATGCGATATCTTCCGTTCTAGCTGATTCTCAAAAAATAATAATTGTTGAGAATAATTATAGTGGTCAGTTTGCTCGTTATTTGCGCTCAGAAACTGGAATTAAGGGAGATGCACATATCCGGAAATATGATGGCGAGCCTTTTATGCCTCATCATATCGTTGATGGTGTAAAAGCTATTCTTGCAAGGGAAACTGATCTGTACGTTCCGACACATGAAATGATGGTATAAAGATTTGAATAATAAGAGAGAATATTGATATGACTACAACTACGACAGCTGCTGACATAGTAGAAAAATCCATAATTAGCAATGGAATTCCATTGTCCAATGTGGAAGTTACTCGTGATTCATACAAAGGTAAAATTGACCCGGACTGGTGTCCAGGCTGCGGTGACTTTGGTGTACTCACAGCAATGCAAAAGGCTTTATCCGAGTTGGGTAAGCAGCCACATGAATGTATTACAATTAGTGGTATAGGCTGCTCATCCAATTTGCCAGGATTTATAAACACATATGGCATGCATACTTTGCATGGCCGTGCTCTGGCGGTGGCTACTGGCATGAAGATGGCCAATCATGAATTAACAGTCATGGTTACAGGTGGAGATGGGGATGGTTTTGGAATTGGCGGCAACCATTTTCTACATACCATGCGTCGGAATGTTGATCTAACTTATATTGTCATGGACAACCAGATATATGGCTTGACTACAGGTCAGACTTCGCCGACTAGTGCTTTGGGTATGGAAACTAAGAGTACTCCTGAAGGCAATTTGGAAAATCCTATCAATCCAATGCCTCTAGCAATGGTTGGTGGTGCTACGTTCGTTGCAAGAGCTTATACTGGACAGCAAGCTCACTTGGTAGACATACTGAAACAGGCTATTAGCCACAAGGGTTTTTCTCTTGTAGACGTGTTTAGTCCGTGTGTAACATATAACAAGGACAATACTTACCAATGGTTCAAAGCTAGAGTCAAAAAACTGGAAGATTCTGGCCATGATCGGACAGATTTTCATAGTGCTCTTGATAAGGGTTACATGTGGGGCGACGAGATTCCAATTGGAGTATTTTGGCAGCGTGAAGATCTGCCGACTCTAAATGATCTTGAACCAGTTTTAGATGAGGGTGGCCCGTTGGCATATCGTACTTTAGGAATAACCAAAACACAATCTGACAGCTTGATGACTGAGATGATGTAATTGCATCTGCTCATTTAGCAAAATTAGCGATCCGCTATTAGTGTCTTACTATGTCTTGGACAATGTATAAATTAGTCTTTGTGTGACTAAGTTGGTTTTGCTTAGTACAAAAGTACAGTCATTTTGGTGAGATTGTCTGGTACATTAATAGGTCACGGTTATTGTGGATAAATGCTGGCGAATAATTTATTCTGGACCTAGTGATGGTCCTACTAATATGGCCATCGATGAGGCTATTCTATCGTCAGTATCGCAGGGACAGTCCTTGCCAAGTCTGCGTCTCTATTTATGGAACCCCGCTTGTATATCTATAGGTCGCACCCAATCCGATAGTGACGTAGATAAGGCACGTTTGAAATCTTTCGCATATGATTTAGTTCGGAGACCTACGGGCGGCCGATCAATTCTACACCTTAATGAATTTACGTATTCTGTGTGTTTACCCAAAGAAGACCCAATAGCATCTGAGGGCGTACTGTCAACTTATAGGAGAATTAGCAATGGTATTTTGGCTAGCCTATTAGAACTAGGTGTGGTGGTAGACAATAGTGGGGGAGCAACATCAACAGAAGCGCAAGGAGCTGTTTGTTTTGAGCATCGATCTCATTACGAAATAAGCTCTAGTGGGCGTAAGTTGCTAGGGAGTGCTCAGATGCGTAGTGGTCGAGGAGTATTACAACACGGTTCTTTACCATTAAAAGGAGACATTGCTAGTATATGCGACATACTAATGTTCAGGTCGGAACGTGATCGCGAGAGCGCTCGATTACGTGTACGTGAGCAGGCTGTTACACTTGCCGATGTGGTGGGATATGAAGCTAGCTGGGAACAAGTTGCAACTGCATTCGAGAGAGGATTTGCACAAGCTCTGCATATTGAATTTTCCCGTGAAGATCTGAGTGATTCCGAAAAGCAAAACGTCAATTTGCTAGTTGCGGACAAATACGCTGATTTATCATGGACTAATGGATCGCGTCATGTGCGTGAGTCCTTAAGTGTCTAGTAATATGTAAAGCAATGATTGTTGGTGCCTGTGTGTTGGAATTGCGACTCTCAAATGTAAGTTCGCTCAAGCAAAAACGTAGTCAAATCAAATATTTGCTTGCCAGATTAAGACGCGAATTCAATGTTGCAGTATCTGAGACATCCCACAATGACTTCTGGCAGTCAGCTCAGATATCTATGGTAGCAGTAAGTAATAATCGGACTGTCGTAGAGGATGTACTGAGAAAGGCTGTGATATGGGTAGAGATAAATCGACCAGACATGTTCGTGGTTTCCGCTGATATTGAGTGGAGATAATTTTCTATTACTATCTATGGGTAACTACAGAAATATCAATCCTTATCTTGCGCTTGGAGTTGGCCTGATTGTTCTTGCGTGGGGGGCTTTGCTGATTCGTTGGGCTGATGCACCTGGTCTAGTAACATCATTTTACCGTAATTCTATTGCCTCATTAGTTTTGGTTATACCATGTTTGTGGGTGCTGCGGAGTGACAATATTGCTCTGGGGATCAGCAATATACGCCTGGCAATATGGGCTGGAGTGTTTTATGGTGTAGATGTTGGCTTGCATGCTGTTGGAGTCAATTTAATTGGAGCTACTATTCCTACCGTATTGGCAAATACTGCACCTATATGGGTTGGGTTGGGAGCTATGTTGTTCTTCCGAGAAAAGTTAGGTCTTGGATTTTGGTGTGGACTGATATTAGCTATGATAGGTGCGGTAATGTTAATGGGTATAGATCAATTACATAATCTTGCACAAAGTATTGGGTCTTTGTATGGTCTCCTGGCTGGTGTTTTTTATGCCGCATTCTTTCTATTGAGTCAGAAGGCTCGTAATAATGTAGATCCATTTTCTTTTCTTTGTATAGCGTTTGCAAGTGCAGGTTGTACACTGGGCTTAATTTCAATTCTGTTTAGACAACCAATTATTGGTTACTCAATACAAACTTACATGATTTTTGTTGTTTACGGTGCTGTAGTCCAAGTTGGTGGATGGTTATGTGTATCATATGCACTAGGAAAAATTTCAGCATCCACGGTCGCACCAATACTGCTAATGCAAGCGGTAATTACTGGTGTGCTAGCACACCTATTCTTAGGCGAGCATCTTAATTATATGCAGTACCTGGGTGGTGCTACTGTTCTATCCGGAATTTTTGTAGTGCAAAGGGAACGGAGGCAGCGGATGAACAAAGTATATGATCAGCAGAGAAGTTGATTTGTGGAAAAGTATAGCTGATACGTATAATCCGGATGATTGAACGATTTGTATAACATAAAACTGTAGTGCAACCTGTCTTTCATGTAAGAGAATGAATCTCAACAAATATAATCCATATTTTATACTTGTTGTTAGCGTGATGACTATTGCCTGGTCACCATTACTTACAAGGTGGTCGGAAGCGCCCGGGGTAATTACCTCTTTTTTCCGCACCTTCATTGCGGCGGTAGTGCTTTCTGTACCTTTCTTGCGGAAACGTAGCTTCTATAAATCGATAAAAATGCAACACATTGTTCTTGCAGTCTTTGCAGGAGTTGCTTTTGCCTTAGACAATGCATTATGGGCAACAGGAGTTACACTTGCCGGAGCATCAAACCCTACGTTTTTGGTGAATACTTCACCTGTATGGGTTGGATTGGGCGCTATGCTATTTTTTCGTGAGCAGTTGGGTAATCGATTTTGGTTTGGCCTCGTATTGGCAATAGCAGGTTCTGCATTAATCTTAGAAGTCGATTGGAGTTATTCCGTAATATCGGGGACAGGCTCACTTTATGGACTAATGGGAGGTTTTTTCTATGCTGGTTTCCTACTAGTTGGACAGAAAGCGCGTTACCACATTGATACTGTCCCATTCTTTTTTATAGTTTTATGTAGTAGTTCATGTGTTTTGGGAATATTGGCATTAATATTTCGATATCCTATCAGTGGATACTCTACATCAACTTACTTGATATTTGTATTGCTCGGAACGATCATGACTGCTGGCGCTTGGCTAGCAATTACATATGCACTCGGAAAGTTGTCAGCAGCAATTGTTGCTCCAATAATGTTGGGGCAACCAGTCATTACTGCGGTGCTAGCACATTATATTTTGTTGGAGAAATTAGATCGTTGGCAGATTATGGGCGCAGTCGCAGTCTTGATCGGAGTTCTACTAACTCAGAGTGCCCGTACGTTTTTGTCGAAAAGAGAATATTGAGTGGTGCGGTTTCGTTAAACTACTAGATTAGAAACTTTCCTGACTGATATATCAATTCCCCATCCACTTTGATTTCACCATCTGCTTTCATGTCACATATCATATCCCAATGTATAGCACTCACATTCTTGCTGCCGGTCAATGGGTATCCCGAGCCGATAGCCATATGCACTGTTCCACCCATCTTTTCATCAAACAATATCTGCTTAGTGTGGTGCTTGATTCCATAATTTGTTCCGATGGCCCATTCTCCTAAATAGCGAGCTCCTGTGTCAGTGTCTAACATTTGTATTAAGTAGTCTTCATTTTTGGATGCGTTGGCTATCACCACCTTGCCCTCATTAAATTTCAACTCAATATTATCGATTTCACGTCCACCTACAGTAACAGGGTAGGTAAAATGCACATGCCCATTGACTGATGTTTCTACGGGACCCGTAAAAATTTCGCCATCGGGCATATTGTGTTTCCCACATGCATTAATGAAATCACGATTTTTAATTGAGAAAGATAAATCAATATTACTTCCTTTGACTTCCACTACATCATGTCCTTGTAGCCACTCTATGAAACGGTCTTGTTGTATTTGTACAGATTGCCAGTGCTTGATAGGATCCATATCTCCATTTACATGGCAAGCTTCATATACGAATTCTTGATAATTGCGCAGGCTCATATCTGCTTCTTGAGCAAGAGCATGAGCAGGAAAAAGAGTTACATTCCAGGATAGATCACCTTTATCTCCGCGTTCTAGATAGGTTTGTTGTATCCGTTTATATGCTTGACGCTGGCGCACTTGTTTTGCAGGGTCTATCTGAGAAAGTTCACGAGTATTATTTACACCCTCCACACGAATAATGACGTCAAAAGTATCTACTGCTAGTTTGTAAAGTGGCGACACATAATCAAGTTGGTGGTTTTTTGCATGTTCGAAAAATATATCTTCATCTCCCCGTAGATAGGGAGCAATATGAGGATGACCTCCGCGTTCTAGTACTCTCTCGTAAATTGCTAACAATAATGGCATACTAGTGGTACTTCCTGGAGCCCAGATGAGCACCTGATCATCATGTTGAACGCCTGTTGAGTAATCAACAAGTAGATGTGCAAGTTTTGAGATTCGCGGATCAGTCATATCAGCTCCTGTTTAGTAATCAACTAATAGTCCATTATACAATCGTTGATAATAACAGCTCAATAGATTATACTTTGGCTCCCTGGCTGACATTAGAAGGGCTGCGCGTGGTGTGGTCATTGAACAAATGAATAGTAATTCTATAGTGTCTGATGTGCTTGTAATCGGAGTGGTGTCCATCGACCAGTTGCATATAGATGGCAAATCTTTTCGTACTGTGGGTGGGGCAGGTATGTATACTGCCATGGCTGTACAGAGTAGTGGTGCATCAGTAGAATTATTTGCGCCTCGTCCTAGGAATATGCCGTCCATGTTGAGACAAGTAGATGAGCGCTTGAATTGGTTTGGGCCACAAATATTGTCACATGAATTACCACATCTTGAGATTACACATCACGGCAATGATGTGGCTACACTCAATTCAATAGAGTGGGGAGCAGAGATTAAACTTGATCCAGAAGATTTACCATCAGATTTGTCAGAATGTAAGATAGTACATTTGGCAGCATTGAGTAGCGCCGAGCGCCAGTTACATTTTCTTGATGCATGTCGGTCGCGCGGAGCTCAGATGATTTCGGCTGGTACATACTCACATGTAGTAAAGCATGAGCCTAAAACTGTACGCAAATTGATGAAGGAAGCCGACATATTTTTCATGAATGAGAATGAAGCTAATGGATTATTTGGTTCCATAGGTAATTTGGTGACAGATCCTGAAAAACTCGTCTGTGTGACATTAGGTAGGAACGGTGCAATTGTTTTGACTGATGATGTGTCTGAAGAGATTCCGGCAAGATCATTAGAAGAGTTTGACCCGACAGGGGCTGGAGACACATTCTGCGGTGCTACTTTAGCAGGATTATCTCGTGGGGTTTTTCCACAAGACGCAGTTACTACAGCAATTGATATGGCAGGCCTGGTTGTTACAGCATTAGGACCACAAGCACTATTGTCTTAGTATTTCTATTCTGATAGTAAATTTGTGTCAACAACTGATATGATATCAAATGAGGATAGAAGTCAGCAGATGATAGAATATCAGTAAATGGTGCATAATAGCGTGTCAAACTATTTTTCGCAGCAAAACCTAAAGTTGGTAGGTTTAACAATGATATGGCTAGGTTATTTTCTACCCTGGGTTCCTCATCATGCAGCCGCATTAAGTATGGGTGCCTACGATCTGGCTGCATGGGTAATGCTGCTTCCTCAAGTACAAGACGGTAGTATTGCAATAAGCCGATTGCATTTTCTAGCTTTAATATCGCTCGCTATTGTACTAACTTTTGAAGTATCGCTTCAAGGTGGAGTATGGCGTTGGTTATTGCTTGTTGTTGGGTTGGGAATAATAATGATGATACCGAGCTATCCAGATATTCTGTACTTTCGTACTGACTTGATGGTACAGTCACAGATTGCGCTGGTAGGTGCGACCCTGTTGATAACAGTAGCGTTGTGGTATTGGAGGAATCGGCGGTGGATGAAGATAGCACAGGGCATTGTAGCTGCTTTAGTTGGATATGGAGCATTACGAGCATTGCTATTGATCCGTCCAGCAGTGGGAATTTTATATGGCACAATTCCGGAAATTGGCTTGGGTTGGTATATTACGTTGTTAGGATGTCTGTTGGTGTTTGTATCTATAATATCTGATAACAGAGTGCGTAAGAGTGCGTAGTTTTGAAAGAAAATAGGTACGACTCATGATACAAATGTTGCGGGTGTAGTTCAGGGGTAGAACGTCAGCTTCCCAAGCTGGATGTCGTCGGTTCGAATCCGATCACCCGCTCTGAATCTTGATAATATTACATGGGTTCCCATAAATTTGGACTTGTGCGATATGTGGTTTTGTAATTCTAGCAGGAGAGCGCAGATCTATCTAATGCCATACTTACTAGTAGATAGGCAGTTGAGTATCTATTTCAGTGGCCCAAGCTCGTATACCACCCTTGAGATTCTTCACTTTTGTAATTCCGGCGCTTACAAGTAGCTGAAGCATTTGTGCAGAGCGACCACCTGTGCGACACATTATTACATGTTCATCGGTTGTGTCAAACTCACTTAACCGACCAGGTAAATCTCCCATTGGGATCAATTCTGCCTGAGGCAAATTGACTATATCCCATTCGAAATCTTCTCGTACATCTATTAGTCTTATTTTGTCTCCTGCATCAAACTTGTCCTTTAATTGTGATACAGTAATATCCCATTCTTCGCCGGCGCCTTCTTCGTCTGTTTGGTCATGTAATGGCATACCACAGAATTGTTCGTAATCTATAAGTTCGGTAATAGTTGGTTGTGAGCTACAAATGACACAGTCCGGACTCTTTTTTAGTCTAACTGTGTCAACACTCATAGCTAAGGCATCATAAAGAAGCAGTTTACCAATTAGTGGTTCGCCTATGCCTACGATTAACTTAATTGCTTCAGTTGCTTGCATTGTTCCTATTGTTCCAGGCAATATACCTAACACTCCGCCTTCGGCGCATGAAGGTACTAAACCAGGTGGTGGCGGTTCAGGAAAAAGGCATCGGTAGCACGGACCATGTTCAGCCCAGAACACAGAAACCTGCCCCTCAAAGCGAAATATGCTACCGTATACGTTGGGTTTGTTTTGCAACACACAAACATCATTAACTAAGTATCGAGTAGGAAAATTGTCGGTACCATCAACAATCAAATCATAAGGTTCGGCCAATTCCAGAGCATTTTGAGATGTAAACAGATTGTTATGTACCGTAATGTTTATATGAGGATTAATGTCGAGCAGTCGATTCTTAGCGGACTCGACCTTTAATTGTCCTATTGTAGATGTGCCATGAATGATTTGACGTTGCAGGTTGTTAGCTTCTACTATGTCATAATCTACCATGCCTATAGTTCCCACTCCAGCTGCAGCCAAGTATAGAGCCACCGGTGATCCGAGTCCTCCTGTGCCAACACATAGTACTCTGGCATCCTTGAGTTTTCTCTGACCAGTTAATGTGACTTCCGGCATGATTAGATGTCGACTGTAACGAATAATCTCATCATTATTAAGTTGTACATCTTCGGCTGGGGGCGAATTTAAGGTTATGGTCATTGGATTTTGCTCATGTTGACAGTATGATTATATAAACCCTCCTGCGACTGAAGGAACAATCCTCAAGCTCGATTCTGCATTGATGGCAGTATTCTCTCCATTTAGATGGCGCACGTCGTCGCCATCTAGGAATATGTTTACGAATGCTCGGAGCTTTCCATCTTCATTGTATAAATGTTGTTTGAGTTCAACATATTGAGAAGTGAGATCAAGCAATGCTTCTCCAACGGTGTTACCCTTGACTGTAATGTCAGTGTCTCCGTTTGTAAATGTCCGCAATGGTGTTGGGATTCGAATGTTAGCCATATGTTGAATGTCCTTTTGTATATGAATATGTTATCGGATTACTGATAGATATATATATATAAATCTTCCAACCAACTTATGTATTTACCAATATTACTCGATATTTAGTAATTCTTCTATAAAATGATCTCGGTTGTCACTAAGCAACCAAGATGTTGCATGACCTACCCGGTTTTTATAGATAGATATTATCAAATATGAGAACCAAGGCAGAGCAAACCTGCGATCGTACTCTGAGGGTCTAGCCGGGTGATCTGGATGTGAATGGAAAACACCGATTAGCCCCAAACCATGCTTTTCTGCAGCGTTTTCAGCTTCAAGAAAAGCATTTGGCATTATTTTATAACGCTTATGTGTTTCATTTGTCTCCCATTCGTTATCTAGTGCAAGAATCATGCACACAGAGCGCTGGTCGTCTAGTTCTTTTCCCACAAGAAATCCAGCGCCTTCATGAGGGTAAGCAGACGTCAGATGTACAATGACTTGGTTGTAAAGATTTTCAGGTAAATTTATAGCCATTATTTATCATTTCCATCTGTCCAGAATCTATCTGACAAGTATTTGTATCCGTTATCACCAAATATAGTAACTATCACACCCTCTTCGAGAGTTTTAGCAGACTCGATAGCAGCAAAAGCAGCTGCGCCAGAAGATATGCCTACTAACAATCCCTCTTCTTTTGCTAGTCGACGTGTCATATCGAGGGCATCTTCTGTGCGTACTGGCATATGGATGTCTGGTAGATTTGCATCATAGAAACCTGGTTTAATAGAGGATTCCATGTGTTTTAGCCCTTCTATACCATGAAAGGGTCCTTCAGGTTGTATGGCAATTATCTTTATTGTTTCATCATGTTCTTTAATGTAACTACCGGCACCCATCATGGTTCCACTAGTTCCCAGTCCACATAGAAAGTGGGTCACCCGATTTTGTGTCTGGTTGATTATTTCTGGACCTGTAGTGTGATAATGACCATGCCAGCTAGACGGATTATTATATTGGTCTGCATAATAGTATTTGTCAGGATCTTGGGCTAGTATTTCTCGGGCCCGAATTATTGCACCATCTGAACCTTCCATTGCATCTGTAAAAATCAATTCAGCACCTAAAGCTTGCAGAGTTTTCTTTCTTTCAGGACTAACATTGTCTGGCAAGCACAACGTGACTTGATATCCGCGCGCAGCTGCAAACGTAGCATATGAGATACCCATGTTGCCAGAAGTAGAGTCAAGTAGGGTCATACTTGGTGTGAGGTAGCCTGATTTTTCTGCATCCCTTATGATAAATAGGGCTGCCCGATCCTTGACAGATCCACCTGGGTTGGTCCATTCGGTCTTAGCATATATTTGCACAGATTTTGGCAACTCCCGAGTCACATGACGCAGACGCACGAGAGGAGTGCTGCCTACGGAAGCCTCCAGAGACTTGGTTGCTGGTATATGCACAGGATGATATTCTGGTGAATTTAGAGTCGATGTTGTCATAATATAATTATAAACCCACATCTATAAGGGACAATATAAAAGGCCACACGGAATTATAAAAAGCTGGCTGCAGAAATCTTGTGGAACATTAGCCTGCTCTTAGTCGTTTGGCCTTTGGAGGTGGCTCGTTAGATTCTAACGAATCAGTCCTAGTTATTAAAGCAACCGGCGGATTAATGTCCCCTTTTGTTATACATACATTTGTTGCACATACGCTTTATATTATCCAGGTTCAATAAATCCCTATAATATACAACTATTAATATATGATTATTATATGTTTGTGTGCGTGTATGTCAACTATGTGCGTTTGTAACTTTGTACAAGATGCGGCACTATTCTTGCGACATATTGCCAAGATGATTTGTCTGGAAAGTCACTAGAAGGTAGGATTAACAATATGGATTATGAACACTTGCCAAAGCAGAAAATAGGGTTTGGAAGAAGATTCCGAGATATAGTCAGATACATAGGAGTAGTGTTATTGGTTGGGATGGTTGTTGCAACTGCTTTTACATTGTGGACACCTGCTTCAGTATTACCTCGTAATGCGGCTCGCGACATTGCCCGAGCTATGGCGACCAGGGTCGGACGTAATGCCAGTCCTGTACCCCCAACTGCCACACCAGAACCTAGAGAGCTTGTTGGCATTGTTGCTGGCCATCGCGGCAGTGACTCAGGCGCAGTATGTCCGGACGGCCTTACTGAGGCGGAGATAAACTTTAGTGTTGCAGAACAAGTCAAGGATATATTATATTCGAAGGGGTATGACGTAGACATTCTCGATGAGTTTGATGATCGTTTAACCGATTACTCAGCTAGTGCTCTTGTTTCGATACATGCTGATTCATGTGATTATATTAATGAGCAAGCTACAGGCTATAAGGTAACTGCATCATTGGAGACACAGATACCGGTCGAATCCAATCGCCTGGTCAGTTGTCTTATAAGTCATTACGAAGCAATCACTAAAATGAATTTCCATGCAGGCAGTATTACATTTGATATGGAGTATTATCACGTATTTCGTGAACTAAATGCCAAAACCCCGGCTGCAATCATAGAGGTTGGATTTATGAACCTTGATCGAGATATATTAACTAATAATTCATCTACGGTAGCACAAGGTGTAGCAAATGGCATACTATGTTATGTTAGAGACGAGCGATTGGGGACAGACGAATAAAGAGACAGGGTTTTTCTGCATATTGCAGGTAAGTTGCCATAATATGTCTATGTTACAATCTCGGATTGTTGATACAGTAGTCTTGAATGGGTATGATTTCAGTTATGCTCATGAAACTAATTGTTTGCGATTGTGGTAGGTTACGGTGAATTTATACTAGGACTAACAGATGCAGAGGTATATATAAATGCTGATCATTAACGGGCAAATCGTGATTTGGGGACATGATGGCAGAATAATAAAAGATGGTGCCTTGTTGGTTGAGAATGACCGTATAGTTGATATAGGTGATACCAGTGATTTGCTAGACAAGTATCAAGACCAGGAAGTAATTGATGCGTGCGGTAATTTGGTGATGCCTGGCAACATATGTGCTCATACTCATTTTTATGGAGCGTTTGCACGAGGATTGGCAATACCTGGCGATCCTCCAGTAGATTTTCCGGAAATATTACAACGTCTTTGGTGGCAATTGGACCAGGTATTGACTGAAGAAGATGTGAGATTCAATGCTCTTGTATGTCTTATAGATGCAATCAAACATGGAACTACTACTTTGATTGATCATCATGCTAGTGCTTCTAATGTAGATGGTTCTCTTGATGTGATTGCTGAAGCAGTAGAGCTATCTGGTCTACGTTCGGTGCTCTGCTATGAAGTTTCTGATAGGCATGGGACAAACTATACAAAAGCAGGTATAGATGAGAACTTGCGGTTTATTAAATCCGTAGCTAATGGAGACACACATGATCGTCTTAGAGGCATGTTTGGTTTGCATGCATCCATGTCACTTAGTGATGCTACTCTTGAAGCTTGTGCCACGGCTTTGCCCAGTGGCATTGGCTTTCACATACACGTGGCAGAACATAATACTGATCAGGAAAATAGTCTGGAGAGATCAGGATTGCCGGTAGTTGAACGCTTACATAGATTTGGCATACTAGGTCCGGATACGATTGCTGCGCATTGTGTGGATTTAAGCCCTGCTGAAATAGATATAATTTCTGAGACTGAAACATGGGTAACACATCAGCCGCGCTCGAACATGAACAATGGAGTTGGGGTAGCTGAAGTTGAGTATATGCTAAAGAAAGGTGTGCGCGTAGGTCTTGGAAATGATGGGTTTTCAAATAACATGTGGTCTGAATGGAAAATGGCCTATTTACTCCATAAGGTGGCTCATAAGGATCCACGTATGGTTTCAGGTAACACTGTTGTCGACATGGGTGTTAGTAATAATACTGCGTTGGCAAGTCGATTGTTTAATGAGTCTCCTGTTGGTGCGCTTGAAGTAGGTGCATATGCCGATATAA
>PVBE010054336.1_pt1 | contig 44677 bp, 32 predicted proteins | sample 1631181 | NCBI WGS metagenome assembly PVBE01 (sample SAMN08397723, study PRJNA350692) | Marine metagenome, whole genome shotgun sequencing project. | isolation source: water | place: Pacific Ocean | collected 2012-04
CCGTTCCTCGCTCGACAATTGAACCACATAGACCTTTTGCATCAAATCCATCCTTGGATACGTGAAAGAACTTACCGAAGAATCGGTACATACACGGTATCCAAGGATTAGTAAACTCTATGTTGACGCACCACTAGTGCGAGTCGCACGGACGGGTACCGTGCGCGACGCTTTGTTTCCAAGTCCTATGTGACGAAGAACCCGCTACAGTTACGCCGAATGCGTTCTAAGGAACCCTGAGAGTTGCATTTGATGAATCGTCCTCGCCTTCACCGCCCATTTTTTGTACGCCCCGGTAATGACTAGTCGGACCATCGCGATTGGCGACATTCACGGGTGTGCTCAGGCGTTGGCAGCGCTGATCGACGCGATCGCGCCGACCGGGGATGACGTCATTGTGACGCTGGGCGATTATGTCGACCGCGGACCCGACTCGAGAGGTGTCGTGGATTTGTTGATCAACCTGGCTGAACGCTGGCAGGTGGTCCCACTGCTGGGCAACCATGAAGCGATGCTCATCGACGCGCACGAGGCTCCCGAGTGTCTTGAATTCTGGCAACGGTGCGGTGGTTTCGAGACGCTCGAGAGTTATGGCGGTTCTCTGTCAGCAATCCCACCCATGCATTTGGATTTCTTCCACGGCTGCCGGCCTTTCTACGAAACCGACTCGCACTTCATGGTGCATGCGAACTACGATCCGATCCTGCCACTCGACGAACAACCGGATCGGCTCTTGCTTTGGGAGCACGTTGTCTACACGATCCCGCCGCGTCACGAGTCGGGAAAAACAGCGATCGTGGGGCACACGCCACAGATTTCAGGCGAAATCCTAGACCTGGACCATCTAATCGGTATCGACACCTATTGCGTAGGTGGCGGCTGGCTGACGGCTCTTGAAATCAACACGCGGCAGATCTGGCAAGCCGATCGAGAGGGCCGGTTACGAGAGAGCAGCTAAGGCGTGCAGCGCCAAACTCTCCCCATCTCCCCATCTCCCCATCTCCCCATCTCCTTATCTCCCCATCTCCTTGCCCTCTGCCGATTGCTGAATGTCGGCAAAGAGTCTGATAGAATGCAATGCAAACGCAATATTGCGCAGCAGATCCCTGGCATCCCCAGCCTTGATGTTTTCCGAGTTCACCATGACCAACCGCTTGAATCTGGCTGCGACACTTGTCGCCTTGCTCTTCGTGTTACCTGCTGTCGGCGCTCCGCGGAAGCCCAACGTCGTGTTGATTTACACGGACGATCAGGGCAGTGTTGACGTAAATTGCTACGGTGCCGACGACCTCATCACGCCCCACATGGATGAGTTGGCAAGAGATGGCATCCGTTTCACGCAGTTTTATTCGGCGGCGCCGGTCTGTTCGCCTTCACGGGCCGCCTTGTTGACGGGCCGCTTTCCGCAACGAGCGGGCCTGCCCAGCAACGCCGGTTCGAAACCAGGCTCAGTCGGCATGCCCAGCGAACAGGTCACGTTGGCCGAGATGTTGCGCGATGCGGGTTATGCCACCGGACATGTCGGCAAATGGCATTTGGGATATGTACCGGCCACGATGCCTAACGGGCAGGGATTTGATTTTACGTTTGGCCACATGGGTGGCTGCATTGATAACTACTCGCATTTTTTCTATTGGAGCGGCCCGAATCGTCACGACCTGTGGCGTAACGGAAGAGAGACATGGGAAGACGGCAAGTTCTTTCCTGACCTCATGGTCCGTGAAGCCTGCGACTTCATCCAGCGCAACCGCGAGAAACCTTTCTTTCTGTATTGGCCGATCAACACGCCGCACTATCCGCTGCAAGGGACCGAAGCGTGGCGTGAAGAGTACACAGCCCTTCCGGCACCTCGCAGCAAGTATGCGGCGTTCGTGTCGACGACGGACGAGCGGATTGGCCAATTGCTGGAATGCCTCGACGAATCCGGCTTGCGAGAGGACACAATTGTCGTCTTTCAATCGGATCACGGTCATTCCATGGAAGAACGGACGTTTGGTGGTGGTGGCAGCGCGGGGCCTTATCGCGGTGCCAAGTTCAGCTTATTTGAAGGCGGGGTCCGTGTGCCGGCGATCATTCGCTGGCCAGGGCATCTTCCGGCGAGCCAGGTCCGCGAGCAGATGGCAACCTCCGTCGATTGGCTGCCCACGATTCTGCAGTTGTGCGATGTCACCACGCCGAGCCACAAGATCGATGGGCACAGTCTGGTTCCGATGTTGATCGACGCGACCGCTCGATCACCCCATAAGCAATTCCATTGGCAATCTGGACGCGGCCTCGCGGGCCAACCACAATGGGCCGTCCGGGAGGGGACATGGAAGCTGATTGGGAACCCGAAAGACACCAGTAACAAGGCGCCGCTGGCCAAGGCCGACCGCCGGTTCCTGATAAACCTGGCCGACGACATCGGCGAGGCACGCAATGTTGCCGACCAGTATCCCGAGATTGTCGGACGCCTCGAAGCCGCCCACGACGCCTGGCTGATAGAAGTGAATTCGTCCAAAGCCAGCGACACGACTCGATAGCATTTGTCAATCAAGTGACCCCAAGCAAGCAGCCAGAGTATCCGCTTGAACTGTCCACAGCAGCGATGCGCGAACTGGTTGAATTGTCACTTGCACACCTCGACACATTTCTAAGTTCTCTACCCGAACAAGCGGCGTGGAACAACGCCGATGCCGAGCAGGCCGCACGGTCGGTCATGGAACCAATGCCCGAACAGGGCCAAGCGGTCCAAACCATCCTGCGTCGGTTCTTCGACGAAGTGGTTCCCGTCGCGCTGAACACGACCAGTCCAGGTTACCTGGCCTACGTTCCTGGCGGCGGACTCCCTCAAGCAGCCGTCGCGGACTTGATTGCCGGAATCACGAATCGCTTTGTCACCGTTTGGTCGGCGGCACCTGCTATCGCGCAGATCGAGACCACAGTGATCCGCTGGTTTTGCGAAATGATCGGGTACTCGACGGGTTCAGGCGGCTTCTTGACGTCGGGTGGCTCATTGGCCAATCTGTCGGCGATCGTAACGGCGCGTCGCAGGCGAGCGGATCACGATTTTCAGACGGCCACAATTTATACGTCCGATCAAACTCACCACAGCATTTGCAAAGCGGCCGTGCTCGCAGGCTTTCCCGCCGAGAACATCAGGCAGATTGAAGTCGACCAACGATGGCGCGTGCGGGTCGACTGCCTTGCCAGGCAGGTCGCACGTGATCGTGCGGCCGGCTTTCACCCGTTGATCGTGGTGGCCCAGGCCGGCACGACCAACACCGGCGCGGTCGACAACCTATCGGCGCTCGCCGATCTGGCGACGGCGGAAGAGCTCTGGCTTCATGCAGATGCGGCATACGGCGGATTCTTCATGTTGACCCAGCGTGGTCAGCGGGCGCTCGAGGGGCTGGCACGCGCTGATTCCGTAACGCTCGATCCACACAAAGGCCTCTTTCTACCCTACGGCACGGGCTGCCTGCTGGTCCGTAACTTGGACGACCTAAAAAAGGCGCACGATATGGATGGGGCCTACATGCCGTCTCTGTCCGACGATCCTGACTTTTTGGATTTTTCACAACTTTCGCCCGAACTATCACGAGATTTCCGAGGCCTGCGCGTCTGGCTGCCGTTGCAACTGCACGGTGCCGGAGCATTTCGACAGGCATTGGACGAAAAGCTGGACTTGGCCCAATTCGCTGCGCGGCAACTGCAGGCGATTGACGAAAAACTCCACGACACATTAGAGATCATGGCCGAGCCGCAATTGTCGATCGTCACTTTTCGTATCTGCCGCGCGGGCCTCGACCAGGATGCGACGAACGCTTTGAACAAGCGACTGCTGGCGGAAATCAACGCGCCACGCCGAGTTTACTTGACGTCTACAGAACTGAACGGCAACTTTGCCATCCGCATTTGCGTTCTTTCGTTTCGGACGCACTTGGATCGGATGCGGGAATGTGTCGAGTTGATCGGCCGAGCGGCCGAGCAGATCCTCTCGTGAAATGCCGGTGCGACAAGCCGGGGCAGGTCACGCTTTGCGTGACAGAGTGCGAAAGCTGGTGTGCACCTGAGTGGCACTGGCGTGCACCCGAGGCCGATCAGCTACTGCGCCGACGACCGCGTGCCGTGAGGCGAGCCGCCGATGGGAGTGTCGAAAGAGAGAGGGCGGCTGGCGGTGAGATAGCTGCGGTTGAAGAGGACACGTTTCAATTCCCGAAATTCGTCGAAGCTGTCAGGGTAGGTCCAGACCGTAATCGTGGTCGCTTCGGGTTGATTTGCGGCGAGAAGCGTGTGGAATTGCGAGTCTTTTTGCAGGGCTTCAGCCAGCGGTTCGCCCATATCGTCGTCCTCGGGAATCAAGATGAACCGATCCAATTCGACGCCACGTTGCACGGCGACCCCCATCTGCGTCGACCGACGGTATTCAACGCGCTTCAGCGTGTACTTCATCCAGAAGCCGCCGATCGGTCCAAACGTTTCGGTTAATTCGGGCTGTTCTTTCAAACGCCAAACTTTCTGCCTCGCCTCGACTTGAAGACGGTCCACGAGTTCGTCCCACGGAACAAACGCCAGCCTGCCGTTATGGAGCCGAAAATGGAGTTCCTTGCCAAAGACGGTCTTGGCCATCGGTGTCGGCAGGTGTTCGATCACCGTAACTGGGGCCGCGGAATTCTGGACGGTTTGCAAGTTGACCTGGACGGTCTCGAGTTCCTGACGGGCCGCTAGAACGGAACGCCGGGCATCGAACCGTTGTTGCTCGGCTATCGACAGCTCGTCACGCCGATCGGCGATGGCTTGATCCGCTTGTGCGACGAGCATTTGGACTTTTTCGCGTTCCCGCCGCCGAATCGCGATCTCCAAGTCCTGGCGTTTGATTTTGTCTTCCAGGTCGAGGATGTCACTTTCGACGGCGTTTGCTGCCCTGCGTGCGGTTTCGGCATCTTTGGTTAGTTCGGCAAGGTTGGGGTGAACGACCTCCGTATCGGCAACGGGAGCCGCCTCGAGCAACGCGTCTCTGGCGCGCACTCCAATCACGATGACGAGGATGATCAGGATCCCCACCAGATTGGCCACGATGTCTAGAAACGAATCTTGACCAGGTGCCTCGGCCTGGTTGCCTTTTCTCGTCCGCGTCACCAGGTTTTCCTTTTCACTTCCAAGCCACTACCTTCCATCAATCGTTCCAGCTCGACGAACATGGCCTCGCCACCCGGTGCCACTTCGACGTTCACGACGGGTTTCCAGAATCCGCCGACCAACGCGAGTCCCCAACTATCGGTGTGCTTCCAGATTTGAGAGACAAATTCGTCAATCTGTTCGGCCAGGTTGTTGTCGACGGTGATGGTTCGCGCATGGCGTTGGTCGCCTTGGTCGGGCAGGATCAGCAATCGATCGGGCCAACATGCGACACGCACTGGGCGAGTGATGCCGGTGGCGTTGCGCGACGCCTTGGGCAGTGCCCAGTTCGCACCGCGGTGTCCGCCCATCGCGGCACCCAATGCCGATCCTCCGCGGTTGGTGCCGCCCTGGCCACCCGGTTGTTTCCCGGGGGGAGATGTCTGACTGCCGCGGCGCTGCGGGTTGGATTCCTGTTCTGCGTGCTGGCTTTGATTCTGCGTGCGGCCGTCGTTGGCTCGTTCGGTCGCGGAGTCTTGTTGAGGGTCGGCGCTGCTGTCGTCGGACTGGCCCGTTGCTGCTCGGCTTCCGCCAGTGCCACCTCGTCCGCCTTGACGGGTGCCGGCCTGATGCGTCGGGACGAATCCGCCGCGATGCGTTGCCACCAAGCCACCCCCCGCGCTACTTCCTCTACCACTTCCCGGGCCCCCGAACTGGCTGGGCATTGCCGCAGCCAGAATTGCCTGGCGCTGTCGCGCATCGGCTAACGATCTGATGATCAGCTCTCGCAGGGCTGGATCGGCGGCAGGGTATTCGAGTTGTACGTCCGCTTCGATCAATTCGTACCCGAATTCGTCGTCCCAAGTTTTCATCGCATTTCGCGCCGCGCCATATGCCTCGGTGCCGTCGGGTCGCACGACCAACAGCGGGTAAGGTTCGCCCGCTTCACCGACCACACCGTTGGCAACCAGGTATTCGCGGGTGGCACGAAGTGCGGCGTCAAGCGGATTGCCAGGTCCGAGCGGGCCGCTCAGGTCCGCACCTGTGATGACCAGACCTTCGGGCTGCAACACGATGCCACGCGCCGTACATTCAATGAAGATCGGACGACGCTGTGTGCCGTGTGGGCCACGATAGGGAATGATGGCGAATGACCGAGGATGCTGTTCAGCTGCCAGTTTGGCTTCGTCCAATTGCTGTTGGGCCTGACCGATCGTTTGGCGAAGTCGCGCGAGTTCTTCACTGGCGTTTTCGCGCGACTGCACGTCCGACTCGGCAGACGCCGTAAGGCTCTTGGCTTCGGCCTGGAGCCGTATCCACTTTTCTTCCAGACGCCGAATATGATCTTCCAGATGACTAAGCTCCAACCGATGATCAGCTTGTTTCTTGGTCATCTCCAAGCGTTGTTGATCAAGAATCTCCCGCCGCCATTGGTGGTCTTGTCGAGCGAGGTTGAGTTCTTCGGCCTGATCCAGTTCTTCGGCGGTCGGACCATCGTCCATCGCCACGGTGGCGTACACGCGGGCTTGCTGGACCACAAGTACGAGCAGAACGATGAGGGCACCCATCATGCAGATCAGCACGGCCAAGAACGGAAACAGGGAGACGGTAATCTGCGTTTTGCGGTAGGTTCGCCGCGTCATGCCGCACGATCCTGCTCGGGGTTGGCCTGCTTTGGTTTGGCCTGCTTTGGTTTGGCCTGCTTAAGGTTGGCCTGCTTAGGGTTGGCCTGCTCCACATGCTGTTCGAGAGTCTGGCCAGCGTCGGACGGCCTTACATTGGAGGACTGGAGTTCCACGCGACGAACCAAATCGGTTGGCGCAGCGAGTCTCGAGTTCAGCAAATGGATTGTCGCCGCCAGGCTCATCACGGTGTCCTCGAAGTTCTTCGCGCCCGCGAGTGCCTGTAAGTTGTCATTCAGTGTCTGTTCCAACGACGTGACGGTGTCGGTAGCGTCCAGCACCTTCGACATGATCTCACTCTGACGGACAAGTTCCTGTTGCTGCGAATACAACAGCCTCGCGTTGGCAGATAATGCCGTCTGCCACTGTTCCCAGCGGAGCCCCATTTTCTCGTCAGTGTCCGCATGTGCCTTGGCCAGAGATTGACTGAGATTCTGCACAGAAGCGTCCAGCGATTGGGTAAGCGAATTACTGATAGTCTCGCCAGACAACTTCAGCATCTGGTTCCATTTGTCATTGGCGTGGTCGATGGTCGAATGCCAATGTTCGGACTGCGAGCGGACTATCTTCTCCGTTGTGGTGACGACGGCGTTGGCCATCGCTTGCAAGGACGCGGACTGCGGTTCGGAGCCGTTCCCGATGTCGAAACATCCAACGAGTTCGTCGTGAACGCGATCGTCAACGTTGATTAGCAACTGCGTTTCGATGCGATCGACCAAAAACTGAATGAACATCAACACGATCGAAAGGCAGAGTGCAAGTGCCGTTGTGTCGAAGGCCACGTACAGCCCAGACAGAAGTGACTGCATGGCGGCATTTGGGTCGGTGGCCAGCAGTTCGGATTGCGCGCCTAATTCGCCAAGCGCCTTGGTGATGCCGATAACCGTGCCCAGAAAACCGAGCATGGGTGTGGCCCAAATAATGATCCGGACCAGTGAAAAACTCTCCTGTTGCCGAGCGGCGTCGACGTCGGATAAGTACTTGAGCTCCTCGTCGAGACCTTCGCCTGATTGCTTGCGATCGACGAAGTCCACTGCATTACAGAAACGTTGGGCTAGATATGTTTGACGAATGTACTTGGGTAGTTCATCCAGATTGTCCAACAGGCGGGGGCAGGCATCGATCGACGATTCTCCCTCAGCCGACAGATCCACGTTGACACGCGAAAAGACCAGGTATTGTCTACAGACATCCGCGAACTTGATGAGCAAGGCGGCCAGGCCAACAAAGAACATGCCCGTGGCAAACAGTGAAACCGGGTGCGACGCGAAATATCGATTCATCGCCTCGGTGTTTAGAGGCCCTTGGAAGATCAGGACATAGAACACGCTACACGCAGCCGCACCAATGACCAGCGGCCACCCGAGTCCACTGAGGGCTTTGAACAACGAGCTTCGTTCATTCCGTACCGTCACGGCCAAATTCCTCCCACAGTGTCGCTAGCGTTGCTCGCAAGGTGCGCGGCATCGTTCTCGATCAGGAATCGGCGCGTACAGGGCGGGCGGTTGAGTTTTTATCGGTCAAATCCACAAAATCGATATCGCCGCCTTGAGCGGAAAAGATTGCCAAAGTCCGGCAGTCGCCCTGACCGATACGTTTTGCACGTGGAAGCAACACGACATACAAGCAATCCACCTTCCTGGGCACCACGCGGCACACCAGAGAACGACGCGAGCGCGAATGAGCGTTATCGAATTCGCGGCATCCCAGGGGGGGAGAAGGGCCCAGAAGCCGGTCTTGACGGCATACTGGGCCCTTCTTTGTTTGCGCTACGAATAATACGTGGCGAAACAGTTTGGCGTTTCCCATAACTGTGTTTGCACGATGGGAAAGCCGTGGCTCGCGGTGAATTCATGGATTAGCCGCGCGATGTTCTCGGCCGTCGGGTTCGTGTCGATCAGGTACACCGGTTCGTTCATCTCACGCAAGATGGGAACCATCGGGTCCGCACGCTGCAGAATCATGCGATGGTCAAGGTTGTCGTCGATCCACTGGTTGACGACTCTCTTGATCTCAGAAAAGTCGATCACCATGCCGCGATCATCGAGGCTCTCTGACTCCAACGTAATGATTGCGAGGCCGTTATGGCCATGCAAGTACTTGCACTTGCCATCGTAATTCAACAAACGATGGCCATAGCAAAAGTCGATCTCTCTAGTTACGCGGAACATTGTTTTCTATCTGCTTCAGATGGCGGGAATCGTGTCGACAGGATCTTGGACATAGGATGTGAAGTCTGGCAACTGAATCGATCGGAAGGCAGTTTGGCGTTCGGCGCACTTATTACAAGATCCACAATGGCGGCAGCCCACCGGTGCTATGCACGAATAAGTCATCTCCAATGGGAAGTTGCTTCCCATGACCATGACGGCTTGCTTGTCATATCGAGCAAACGGTCGGCCGATCTCCAGTGGTCGTTCCAAGCCGCAATTCAGTGCAGCTTGCAGCGGCTGGAAAAACTTCTCGGTGGCGTCTGCGAAGGGGCTTGTTCCCAGCGCGGCTAGCGCCAAGCGAGGCACGCCGTTGAGTTTACACCAGATCCCCGCCTTGATGATCAGGAGGGCATTTCGTCCAGGAAGGTATACTTCAATGTCTGCTGACTCGGCGTCCGGAGCGGTTGCGTTGGAGAGGCTCCAGTGATCGCCATAAAGGTCGTTCACGGGAACATCCAAGACCACCAAATCATGGAGATCTGCTGATCGAATCGCACGGAGGTAATCTCTGGCGGCCGCCGATTCGGCTTCTTCCCACCTTAGGCCCGAGCGAATGTACAGGGGCTGGACCTTGCAGCCTGTCTCCAAGAGGTGGGCTATTAGAATGCTGCTATCCAAGCCTCCACTAAACAAAACGCCCGTCGTCGAGGTGGAGGTGGTGGATGTCATGGTATCTTCCGGTCAGCCGACGAGGGTGCGAGTGACACACTTTAGCGTGTGCCTGGGCATTGTAGGCCTTGCGAAACCTGCATTCGAGGGGACGGGAGTGTCGAGGGTCTTTCCCGGTTTCTGGAGATTCGATTGCTCCCTATCACCTGGAGCGAGGGCCCGCACCCCCAAATTCTTCTTACCGGCTGACCTTGCCTGGTCTCGGAGAGCGAGCTAGACTCGATTTCGCGATCGCGCCTCCTAAGCTTATTGTTCCTAAGCGTTTAGAGGCGATTTGGCAGGCGATCGTCGTGAGACGATTAATGTGATTAATCCAGCGGGACGTGCTCCAGTGGGAATAATGGACGTTAGTCCTTGCGAGGAAAACTCTTGAATCGGTAAGCTGGGCTTTTAAAATAGGTTGTGAAGCCCATGCTTCGGCATCTCATTGTATGGAGACACCTGATGCGAAATTCGGCATGGTTTGGATTGGCGATCATTGGTTGTTTGGTGGTGTTAAGTGGAATTGGAATGCGTCATTCCGACGCGGACCATCCTGTAGGACCAACGGGACAGTTGATTGCATTGACGAGCGATCTTCCAGGCAATCATCAGCAAGTGACGGTGATTGATGCGAAGACGCGGATTATGAGCGTCTACCATATTGAAAATGCGACTGGAGTGATTTCCCTGAAGAGTGTTCGCAACATCAGTGCGGACCTGATGATGGATGAATTCAACACTGAAAGCCCGCTCCCTCGAGAGATCAGGGCGATCCTGACAAGCAAATAGGTACATCATGGTACGATTTGTCGAATTAAACGAAGCCGCCACCATGCTTGGTGTCACGCCTGAGAAGTTGGTCGAAATGCGATCCAATGGCGACATCCACGGTTATCGAGATGGCGGAAGTTGGAAGTTCAAAGCCGAGGAGATTGATCGTGTCGCAACGGAACTCGCAGCCGGTGGTTCGGCGTCGGGTGTCGACGATGACATGTTCTCGTTCGACAGCGCCGCTGATGACATCGCCGAAACGCCCAAGGAAGACGAGTCGATTCTGGTAAGCGAGGAAGAACTGGGAGACTCGGCCGAAAGCACATCCAGCACAATTATCGGCAAGCTAGGCGAAGCAGAAGATCCCGATAGCGACCTGCCGTTGGTTGATGGGAGTCATCTGGAATTGGGGGACGAAGTCGCCGAAGACAGTCCATCTGACTTGGCCAGCATCAGTTCCGGGCTCGGAAGCTCGTTGGAACTGGATGATGCGGCGTCGCTCGATAGCAGCGGTAAGCTCAACGCTGAAGAACCCGATGTCGAAAGTGATGTGACCCTAGTTCCTGGAGCGGGCACTGACAGCGATGTCGCCTTGGTACCGGATCCGGGCTCGAGTGGTGAACTGGCCACCGACTCGGGGCTAGGTTCAGCGCTGGAGTTGGCGTCTGGAACGGGTACGGACACTGGCAACTTACCTGACGTAAGCAGCGATTCCGGCGGTTCAGGTGACATGGAGTTGGGTAGCGAACTGGCGCTAAGCGACGACGACGACATGGTCTTGGGCGGTTCCGATACGGGCAGCGACCTAGCACTTGGTGCTGGAGACAGTGGGATTAGTCTGGGTAGCCCGTCTGACAGCGGTCTTTCGTTGGAAGCGGATAGTGGAATCAGCCTTCAATCTGCCACCGACAGTGGGCTTTCTCTGGAGGAATCGGGCGTCGATCTTGGTGGATCCTCGATTTCTTCGTTGGAATTGCCGGAGGATGAAGAACTCGTTTCGCTCGACGACGCGGAAGAAATCGCGCCCGTCGTTGTTCAGAAAGACGAAGAGTTCATGCTGTCTCCGTCGGACGAAATGATGGGCGACGAATCGGATAGCGGTTCACAAGTTATCGCCTTGGAGGATTCTGAGGCGTTCGACCAGGATGCGGCGACGATGCTGCAAGACGCTGGTGGTGGTCAGGCCTTATTGGCAGAGACAGCCGGCTTGGAAGCCCAACTCGATTCGTTAGGTGGCGGTGCGCCAGCCACGGCGATCGCTCCCGGTGCAGCTCCGGCCTACGCTCCCGCCGCCGAGTTGAACGAGGCCCCATATTCCATCTGGAATCTGATGGGCTTGATGATGATCATGCTCTTTCTGGGCGTCAGTGGTGTCCTGATGATGGATATAGTGCGGAACATGTGGGCTTGGGAAGAAGCTCGTGATGTGAGCACGAGCATCTCCGACGGCGTGACAACTGCCTTCGGGATGAACAAGAAGTAACGGTCTGGAGCGAGTTGGATTCGCCACCTGTACCTTTCTTCGGGATGGGCGCTATAATCTAGCTGAGAGCGGAGGACCGGCCCTATTGCCCGGTTTCTACTCGCCTGCCACGCCCAAATCCCCTCGTCTATTTAGCAGTGCTTGCTTGCCATGCCACGATATTCTGCTTCTTTCTCGGTAACACTGCCGCGAATCCCGTGCTGGTACTTCTGGATAGCTCTTCCGGCGTGTTCGCTGATCCTAACGGGATCAGGTTGTTCGCCTCCTGAATCAATTCGTCGCTACGAGGTTGTTAAACCGGCGCCTGCGGATCGTATGCTGGCGGCCATCGTACCTCACGGCGATCAGGCGTGGTTTTTCAAAGTCACGGGCAAAGACGTTGCGCTTGAGCCACACGCCGAGGCTTTTGTCGAGATGGTGCGGTCCTTGAAATTTGCTGAAAATGGTGAGCCATCATGGACCGCCCCAGTGGATTGGCGGCGGAAGGAGGACAGCGGGCCGCGAGGTCCCATGTCGTCACGGTTTGCCACCCTGGAGATCGACGGAGAAGGCGATCCCCTTGAATTGACGGTGACACCACTGGGCTTGCCTGGCGAAGATCTAACCAGTTACGTGTTGGCCAATGTAAACCGTTGGCGCGGCCAACTGGGATTACGGCCGATCAGCGCCAAACAACTGCCGACCAAGTCGACGCAATTCGATTTGGCTGGCGCGCAGGTGACGATTGTCAATCTACGCGGAAACCTGGGCGGTGCTGCGACGAGGCCAATGTCACCACCACCGGCGCGCGACGGGGGTGGTCCAGCGCCGTTTGCAGCGGCAGCTGGACCATCGATCAAGTTTGACACGCCCCAGGGGTGGTCGCCGGGTGAGCTAGAGGTCTCGCGAGGTGGGATTCAGATTCGCCGACAGGCCGTCTTTGAAGTCAAGAAAGATGGTCAGTCGGTTGAGATTACTGCGACGCGGATGCCTGGCAATCCTTCCTTGTTGTTGATGAACGTTAACCGCTGGCGTGGGCAAATTCAGCTCGCCCCCATCACGGAAGCCGAGCTCGACGCCGATAGCGAGAAGATCGATATCGATGGGACGGCTGGCGCGTACGTGCAACTGATCGGTGACAAAGACGCGATCTTGGGTGTCGTGGCCTTCCGCGAAGGGATGGCCTGGTTCATTAAATTGCAGGGCGACCACGACCTGGCTATTCAAGAACGAACTCGTTTTGACGAGTTTCTGAAATCGATTCGATTCGAATAGACCAACTGTTCACAGACCATTCTCCTTGCGACCAGATAGTTATGGCCTCAATCACGACCGAAGACTCCGACTCGTCCGATGCGATGCCGGATTCCCTGGACACGACATTATCCGTGATCACGACTGGCTTGCGCCCCTTGGCATCCTTGCGTCTGACGGTCGTGTTATTTGCGCTTTCCATTGTGATCGTCCTGGTAGGTACGTTGGCTCAGGTCAATATGGATATGTGGGAAGTCATGGATCGCTACTTTCTTTCGTGGTTTGCCTGGATTGAATTTCAGGTGTTCTTTCCTCGATCCTGGTTTCCGAATCTGCAGAACGTACCGTTTGGTATTCCGTTTCCAGGAGGTGCCATGATCGGCGCGTTGCTGGCACTGAACCTGGCCACCGCTCATGTTGTGCGGTTTAAGGTTCAAGCCAAGAGTCGGCGTATGGTGGTCGGCTTGGTTGTGCTGTTGGTCGGTATCGTGTTGACATCGCTGGTTGTCCTTAGCGGACACAACATGACCGGTTTGCAGGGCAACGCGCCCGTCAGTTGGGCAACGTCGTGGCTGCTGGTCAAGGTGGGCGTAGCCGTCACGGGTTTGGCCCTACTCGTTGGGACAATCACGCTACCTTTGGCTGATTCGCGGCGCCGGATTGAACGAGTTGCACTGGGGAGTTCGGCCGTCATTCTGTTGGTTACCGCGGCCTGGTTGTTTCTGGCGGGTGATGGTGCGTATCTTGGTGATGCGGGGATGCGCATTCTCTGGCAGCTCATTCAATGCGGTTTCTCTGGGGGAATCTTGCTTGTCGGCTGCATTCTTCTATTCAAGAAACGTGGTGGTATCGTCCTGATCCATCTTGGTGTCGGGCTGCTGATGTTTGGCCAGTTTTGGGTTGCCAAATATGACATCGAAGAGCAGATGACGATTGAGGAAAATACCACGGTCTCGTTTGCCAAAGACATACGCCGCACGGAATTGGCGGTGATCGACTCCAGCGACACGACCAAGGACGTCGTCGTCGTCATTCCGCAGCCTCTGTTGTTGCAAAGCGTGCGTCTAGCGAAGGGTAAGCTCGATGGTGGACCGGGGCACGCTCAGCGAGGAATTCGTGACTGGTTTGGCAGCCCCCCTTTCCTCGACGATCAGGGCATTATTCACCATGATGACTTGCCCTTTGACGTTCAGGTTCTCGTGTACTACAAGAATGCGGATTTGGAGGATCCCAAGACGACTGAGACCAACTTGGCTACCGATGGGACAGGGCTGAACGTTGTCGCGAAACCGGTTCGTGCGGCCAGCGGTGCGAGCAGTTCGTCAGTCGATTTGGCCGCCGCTTACGTCAAGCTCCTGTCGAAGGAGAATGGCCAGGAGTTGGGGACTTTCTTGTTGTCACAGATTGCGTCCTCGCAGGATATCGTCGAAGAAGTCGCGGTCGCCGACCATGCCTATGAAATGTCGCTGCGATTTGCACGCAGCTACAAGCCTTATTCAGTTACCTTGGTGGACGTTCGCAAGGACGATTATCTAGGAACAAGCACGCCACGTAACTACTCGTCGGACATCCACCTGGTCGACGCCGATCGCGGTACGGATCGCAACGTTCGCATTTGGATGAACAACCCGTTGCGTTACGCGGGTGAGACGATCTACCAAACTGGTTACGCTGGCCCACCGCAGGTTGCCAAAGAGACGACGACGCTGTCGATTGTGACCAATTCCGGCTGGATGATTCCGTATGTTGCCTGCATGTTAGTGGCTACCGGGATGCTGGCTCATTTTCTTTCCGTATTGCTGCGGTTTCTCAAGCGGCGTGAAGGGGCCGCGGCGACGGCTTTCGAAAGCGTTGTCGAGATGAAAGCCGCCAAACAACCCGGAAAACCTGGGAAAGGCAAGCAGAAGTCCTCCGATCAAGCCTCGTCGTCAGTCGCCACCACAGCAGGCAGCGAGCATTGGGCTTCGATTGCCGTGCCCGTAGCTGTTGTGGGTCTCTTTGCCATCTTGTTCTTCCGGGCGGCGAATCGACCGGAGGCCACCCCCGGTGAAATGGACCTGCAAGCGGTTGGCGAACTACCCGTGATCGCGGACGGTCGAGTGAAGCCGTTTGATACGCTCGCAAGAAACACCCTCCGCGTGATCAGCACTCGCGAATCGTTCAAAGGACGAATCGAAGGTACGGCATTGAAGGAACAATGGCCTGAGATCGTGGCCGATTTACACAAGAAATGGCCAGCCGTTGACGCCGCCAAACTGAAGGCGTTGGATGGCGACATCGACGCGGCGATCGAGATGGTCGAACAAGAAACCGAAGAGGAGCACTACGTCGTTGACAACTATGTCGACATATTGATGACCGAACGATTGCCAGCGATTCGGTGGCTGATGGATGTGATCGCTCGGCCAGCTGTTGCCGAGAAGCACAAAGTCTTCCGGATCGACAATCTCGAAGTCCTCGACATGCTCAAACTGAATCGACGCAAGAGCAACTGTTATTCCGTCGAGGAAATTCGTGGTGGAGTCGAAGAGTTCGAGCGTCAAGTGGATATCGCCCGCAGGCTTGATGTCGAAAAGCTATCTACGTTTCAGCGCAAGCTTCTCGAGCTGGATCAACGCGTTCGTAGCTTCACACAGATCGGTGCGGCGTTTCAGCCGCCGACGTTGCCACCGTTGCCGACACCCGAAGAATTCGAAAAGGACCGAGCGACTGCGACAAGTAAGATCGGCGCTTTCCGGCAAGCTTATTTTGGCTTCATGCAGAGCATCGATTCAATTCACCCACCATTGGCCGTGCCGAACGAAGAGGGCTCCACAGTTGGTGGCGAGCCACACGAAGAGGACGACGACCAATGGCAACCTTACGCCAAAGCCTGGGCGACGGCGTTGATCAACGTCCGAATGTTGGGCCAAGACCCACCACCATCGCTGGAACATCTCAACAAGATCATCGTGGCGTATGGAGTTCGCGAGCCCGAGGAGTTTAACGACGAGGTCCAACGATACAAACGGCATCTGCGCCGAGATGGCCCGCCGCAATTGAAATCGAAATACGCCAAGACTGGACTGACCGCCACCGGGCTGATGACAACCGGTTTCGTCGAGCGGTACTTTGGCACGTTCTATGGCTTTGAAGCGTACTTCAACTACGTCTCGCCATTCTTCTTCTGCTGGTGGCCGTATCTGCTTGCGTTTGTCCTGACGGCGACTTCGTGGTTGGTCTGGCCAAAGCCACTCAATCGAGCCGCATTCTGGCTGATTGTCTTTACGTTGGTCATTCATACGCTGGCGCTCGCGGCTCGAATTTACATTTCCGGGCGACCGCCGGTGACGAATCTTTACTCGTCGTCCGTTTTCATTGGCTGGGGAGCCGTGATCTTCGGACTCGTGCTGGAATACCTCTATCGCAATGGAGTTGGCAATATTGTGGCCGCGACCATCGGCTTTGCCACCATGGTCATTGCCCATAATCTGGCGGGCGATGGGGATACGTTCACCGTCTTGCAAGCCGTGCTTGATACTCAGTTCTGGCTGGCAACGCATGTCGTCTGCATCACGCTTGGCTACTCAACCACCTTCCTGGCAGGCGCGATCGGCTTGATCTATGTCCTGTGGGGTGTGTTTACGTCTCAGTTGAACGCACCAGTGCGAAAAGACCTGGCACGGATGATCTACGGCGTCACCTGCTTCGCGATATTTTTTAGTTTCGTCGGAACGGTGCTTGGTGGACTTTGGGCCGATGATTCATGGGGCCGGTTTTGGGGTTGGGATCCGAAAGAAAACGGAGCGTTGCTGCTCGTCTTGTGGAACGCACTGGTATTGCATGCTCGCTGGGGTGGCGTCGTTAAAGAACGCGGTCTGGCCATCTTAGCCCTGAGTGGCAATATTGTTACCGCTTGGTCTTGGTTTGGTGTCAACGAACTGGGCGTCGGTCTACATTCCTACGGCTTTACCGAAGGTGTTTTGCCCATGCTGGCCATATTTGTCGGCAGCCAACTGGTGGTTGCCGCGATTGGGTGTCTGCCATTGACGATGTGGCTCAGCTATCGCGCGGAGCGGGATCAGGCTAAGGCGTTGGCTGGTTAGTGTGTCTTAGCGATTGCGTGCCATCTTGTTAAACAGCTCGGCGCGGGCTTGCATTTCCAGTAGGTTGTCGTTGCCAAATTTTTCCACCAGGGCGCGGGCCACTTCAAAGGCGACCACGTTTTCGACGATCACGCTTGCTGCTGAGACGGCGCAGACATCGCTCCGTTCGTATTCCGCTGACTCGACCTGTTTGGATTCCAAGTTGATCGATTCGAGCGGCGTGCGGAGTGTACTAATGGGCTTCTTCGCGGCACGGACGACCAACGGTTGGCCGTTGGTCATGCCTGCCTCCAGGCCACCGGCATGATTGGTCGGGCGGACGTATCCCAGGTTGTGTGAGTCTTTCTGGCTGCCGTCGAATTGAATGGGATCGTGGACCTGCGAACCCGGTCGACGCGCAGCCTCGAAGCCCAGCCCGATTTCCACACCCTTGATCGCCTGGACAGCCATAACCGCCTGCGCAATACGCCCGTCGAGCTTGAGGTCCCACTGAGCGTGTGTCCCGAGTCCAAACGGGAGGCCTTCCACCCGAACTTCGACAATGCCGCCCAAGGTGTCGCCTTGTTTGCCGGTTTCGTCGATTAGCGATTTGATTTCGTCGTCGCGGGACGGATCTAGGGAATAGACTTCGCTGGCATCTCGCAATTCGAACTGTTTGGCAAGGGGAGCGTCTTGCGGAGGAACCTCGATGCCGCCGAGCTCAACGACATAGCCGATCGTTGTGATGGCAAACTGTGCCAGCAATTGTTTGGCCAGTGCACCTGCAGCGACACGGACGGAAGTCTCGCGAGCACTCGCACGTTCCAGAATGCCACGGATCGAACCGAGGTACTTGATTGCCCCCGTCAAATCGCCGTGTCCAGGTCGAGGTCGTTGTAGATCTTCGAGTCGTTCGAGCTTGTAATCGCGATTGATCACTTGGAGCGTGATCGGGCTACCCAGCGTCGTTTGCTTCCAGATTCCGGAGAGCAGTTCAACGCGATCGGTTTCGATACGCTGACGGCCGCCGCGACCGTAGCCACCTTGTCGCCGCTTCAATTCGACATCGATGAGGTCGGTGTCGATTTCCAAGCCAGCGGGAAAACCGTCCACGATGGCCAGCATCGTTTTTCCGTGGGACTCGCCAGCCGTCCAATAACGCAACATAGGAACTCGTTTTACCGGGTCGTAGCCTTCCCTCGGTTGGGCCGTGGTGTTGCAGCCAGCGCGACACACTCTGTCGTGCTGGTCGGCCCAGGGAAAGCGTCTGGTGGATGCAATCGCGTCTCAGACTCGATTCTAATCTCCCCCGTTTTCAGAGGATAGTGTGGTTGCGTTGGTCTGCAGCTCGCGCGAAGATTGTCGCTCCGCCGCCGCTGCCACTGGATTCGACATGGTGAAACGGTTTTTTCTTCAACGCTGGTTTCTGATCGCACTATTTGCCGTTTTGGTGATTGGGATTGGTGGTGCCGAGTTGTTGGAGCCATTGGCTGCCAGTAAGACGCTACGAGCTTGCGTGGTGGCCAGCGTCTTGTTCTTGATGGCATTGCCGCTGGAAGCAAGCGCGATGTGGCGGTCGATGTCACGGCCCTGGCCGCCGCTGTTGGCGGTGGCGATCAACTTCGGATTGCTCCCGCTCTTTGCATGGGCCGTTTCGCTGGGTTTGGACCCGATCATGGCACCCGGGCTGCTCGTCGCCGCCGCAACCCCCTGCACGCTCGCATCCGCTTCGGTCTGGACACGGCGGGCCGGCGGAAACGACTCCGTTTCGATCCTTGTCACGATTTTCACTAATGCGACTTGTTTTTTTGTCACACCGTTGTGGCTGTTGGCAATGACCGGACAGACCATCGACAACCCCGATCTGAGCTTGTCAAAAATGGCACTGAAATTGGGGTTGCTGGTCGTGCTACCGATGATGCTCGCCCAGTTCGTGCGGTTGCACCAGCCGCTGGCGAGTTGGGCAACGAAAAGCAAGCCGTTGCTCAGCGTTTTTGCTCAAAGCGGCATCCTGTCGATGGTCTTCTTCGGAGCAGTTCGGACAGGGCTACGGCTGGGCGTGGCCGATGCGACTGAGCTGGCTCCCCTGAGATTGTTCGCCATGTTGGTTGCCGTCTGCACAGTCCACACAACCATGCTCGTAGCGGGCCTCTGGCTGGCTCGGCTGTTTCGGTTCTCGCGCGAAGATCAGATCGCGGTGGCCTTTGCAAGCAGTCAGAAAACACTGATGGTGGGGCTGTTAATGGCAATGTCGCTCCAGGTTTCGATCTTGCCGATGGTCACCTACCACGTGATGCAGTTGCTGATCGACACACTGATTGCAGACCGTTTTCGCCGCCAAGCTGAAGTCGCGTCAAATCAGTCTCCGGAGAGTTGCTAGCGTTGCCAGTGAGTTCGCTTCAAGACTGTGAATTAATCGAATTTCAACCAGTCACAGCAAATCCACAGCCTTTCCTGGAAATGGCGGCTAGTCGGCGACTCAACGGGGTGCCAGCCGTTCGAGCTTGCCGGATCTTGGATTGGCTCGTATACTTCCGCCCTAAGATGGTGATGAGAAGAAGCCACGCGAACTGAATGGATGGTGTGGGCGTAACGAATCATGGAGTCAAAGCGCGGCATTCGTCGTCTTGAAGCACCCGTCTTTGTTGCCTGGTCGCACCATTTTTACCAACCAAGCCATTACATTGTCGCGATTAGCCCCATCCCGAACAACCGTCGAAGACACCTCTTAACGATACAGGAAGTTGTTAACAAGAAACGATCGAATCCCAAGCGTCCAGTCGTCGATAACTGAAGTGCCGTCGCAATGGTCACTTCTCCGCCACGGACAGCGCTATACGACACGGATGTGCGACGCTTGAAGATTTCGTGACGTATATATTTGGGACCGAGTTCCCGTCCATTTTTAGCGCTAATTCCAGCTCCTACATAGGTTTTCGATGACTCTATCCCTTTGCGATAGAGTTGAGAGATTGGACTCCTTTGTGGCGGAAACGCTTATCGGGCGCGATTCTGTCCCGTTGTTCCAGCCAATGGTTACTAGCAAGTGTTTAGCGTCGGGGTTAAGCTAAGTTTACCGGCTCGTGTCGGTAACGACCCCAACCACCCGCTTGCTCGACGGGGGAAGAAGTAAATGCAGATTCAAGGTCCAACTCACCTTCATGGCGCTCAGCCAATCAATCCCCCTCATCGTGCAACGCAACCCGAACCGGTTGCGGGGACGAGTTCGTTGACCGAGGTCGATCAACTTGACATCTCCCCAGAAGCGGATCTGGTAAGTCGGGCTAACGGCCTGCCCGATGTGCGTACGGATCGGGTGGCCGAACTGCGTGCCCAAATCGCATCGGGCGCGTACGAGACGGATGCCAAACTCGATGTCGCACTCGATCGCCTGTTGGATGAAATTGGTTAAGCAATTCGATGGCTGAAGAAAACTCGCTGGGCAGCGTCGACGTCTCGCAATCTCCTGCCGAACGATTTGAGGAGTTTCTGCAGAGTCGTGGAAAGCGAATGACGCAGTCTAAACGTCAGTTGCTCGATCAAGTCTACAGCTGTCACGTACACTTCGATGCGGAATCACTGATCGAGCAATTACCAGCCTCGAGCGAAGCTGGTCACATTGGGCGAGCGACGGTATATCGCGTTCTGAATGAATTTGTGGACGCGGGGCTGCTGCGCGAATTCAAGCTCGATGGACGCAGGGTCTACGAACACGACTACGGCTATCCTCAGCACGATCATCTGTACTGCACGCAGTGTCAACAGTTGATCGAGTTTGAAAGCGACCAGCTGCTGAACCTGGTGAATTCGGTGGCCCGTGAGCGTCGCTTTCGCGTTAGTGGTCATCGCCTGATCATTTCAGGCATCTGCCAAACCTGCCGCCAATCGAAGCGGCGATCGCGCAAACCCGTGGATATGGTGTAGCAAGCCGATCGCCCCTCTGATCTTTCTGATCAGACCGTAACTTCTCCAGACATGTTCTCGTCAGGATCTTCGGGATACCGTGCGCGAATGGGTGCGATGACGTTCTGCAAGAATTCGTCCACTTGCTCGGGTGCGCGACCGACAAACTGAGCTGGATCCATCGCGGAGGTAAGGTCGATGCCGGCGAACGCCGCGTCTCCCCTAAGTCGCCCTATCAGGTCGTTGGCTCCACCGTCTTGTTTCACAACTTGAGCGGCGGCTTGGCTGTGTTGGCGGATCAATTCGTGCAACGTCTGTCGATCCCCACCCGCAGCCACAGCCTCCATCAAGATATTCTCCGTCGCCATGAACGGCAGCTCTTCACCCAGATTTCTGGCGATGACTTGCGGATGGACCACTAGGCCGGACGTGACATTCTGAAGCAGGATCAATACGGCATCGATCGCCAAGAATGCCTGCGGCAGGACGAGCCGCCGGTTGGCGCTGTCGTCCAGCGTTCGTTCCATCCATTGCGTCGCCATCGTCTGCGCGGGGCTCGTTTGCAAGCTGATCGCGAAACGAGCCAGTGAACAGATTCGCTCGGACCGCATTGGATTCCGTTTGTAGGCCATCGCGGACGAACCGACTTGCTCTTTTTCAAAAGGCTCTTCCACCTCTTTACGGTGCGCTAACAGACGCAGGTCGGTAGCCAGCTTGTGGGCAGATTGAGCAATACCGGAGAGGACGTCCAGGACCTGCGAGTCGATTTTTCGTGAATACGTCTGTCCTGTAACGGCGTACGTGGCGGAAAACCCGATTTTCTGTGCCACCAGTCGTTCCAGCGCGCTGACGCGTTGATGATCGCCGCCAAACAGTTTGAGAAAGCTCGCCTGAGTTCCCGTGGTGCCTTTGGTGCTGCGGATCAGCAGCGTGTCCAAGCGGTGTTCGACTTCGGCCAGATCGAGCACCAGATCGTAGTTCCACAGGCAGGCACGCTTGCCGACGGTCGTGGGTTGTGCTGGTTGCATGTGAGTGTAGCCCAGACACGGCAGATCTCGGTAGTCTTGCGCGAAATCGGCCAGTCGTTGGACCACCTTGACCAGTCGACGCCTGACCAATTCCAACGCATCCCGCAGAAGGACCAAGTCTGCGTTATCGGTGACGAAACAACTGGTCGCGCCCAGATGAATAATCGGTCGGGCTGTGGGGCAGGCGTCGCCATAGGTGTGTACGTGTGCCATGACATCGTGTCGGAGGCGACGCTCGTACTGAGCAGCTTTCTCGAAGTCGATGTTGTCCACATGCTGGCGCAGTTCTTCGATCTGGGCGTCGGTTATCGAGAGTCCAGTCTCCTGTTCGGCTTCTGCCAACGCCACCCAGAGCCGACGCCAGGTACTGAACTTGCGCTGGTGACTCCACAAGTGACTCATCTCACGTGAGGCGTATCGGCTGACTAACGGATTTTCGTATTGGTCGTGGTCCATGTTCTTGATGGGATTGAAATTATTGGTGGTTAGCGTTGCACACGTCCAGTGGCATTTCCGGCGGCGAGCGCCTCGACTTCGGCCATCGTGACGAAGTTGAAATCACCGGAAATGGAGTGTTTCAGACAACTGGCGGCGACTGCGATTTGGATCGCACGTTCCGCTGCCGCGGTGGAACTGCGATCGTTGTCCAAGGCGTAGAGCAGGGCGGCCGCAAACGAATCACCCGCTCCGACCCGATCAATGATGTCCGTGATCCGGTACGGCGCATAGTGGCCTTCTGGATCCAGAGGCGCAAAGGCAACGCAGTTATTGGCCACGTCCAGCAGCATTCCGCCCCAGTTGTTGTGATCCGCCGAAATGCTCTGCCGCAGGGTGATGGCGACGTGCGACAGATTGGGAAACCGCCTCGCGATGTCGCGGGCAACCTGCTCGTAGGCGGCGGCGTTAATCTGGCCTTGACGGACATCTGTCTCGGCCGCGTGAATGTCAAGCACATCGGCGGCGTCTTCTTCGTTGCCGATCACGACATCAATGTGTGGCAGCAATTCGGCCATCGATTCACGTGCGAGCTGCTGTTTCCCAGTCCCTGGCCGCCAATTCCAAAGTTTCTTGCGGAAGTTGAGATCGCAAGAGACGGTGGCACCGGCGGCTTTCGCGCGCCGGACCAATTCAAGATTGGACTGATACGCGCTCTCACTTACCGCTGGCGTAATGCCTGTCACATGGAGCCAATGAACGTCGTCCAGAATCGCATCGAAGTCATACTCGTGGGCCTGCGCCAGGCTGAGGGCGCTGAAGTCGCGATCATACAGCACGGTCGAGCCTCGCTGGTTCGCGCCTACCTCGACGAAGTACAACCCCAGACGTCCCTCGTTTCGCCAATTGACGTGATCTGTTTCGACGCCCAGCCCACGTAACGTTGCCACTAGCGAACGGGCTATCGGCGTGTCTGGCAGGGCTGTCAAATATCGCGTGGGTTTTCCGAGCATCGCCAGCGACGCTGCGACATTCGCCTCGCCACCACCCCACGTGACCTCCACACGACCGGGTAACGACTGCGCCCATCGCAGGTGGGATTCGGGCGCCATCCGCGCCATGACTTCGCCGAATGCCAAAAACATTTTGCCATCTCTCCAAACTACATGTTGGTCAAATCGTCCACGCCACCATCGCCGATTAGGCCATCCAATGCCATGGCAAGTTCCGCAGCGCACCTGTCTGACTGACCATAAATGCGGCAAATGCGGTAGCTGACTGGAATGCGTTGAATCAGTTCGTTGGCGGTGAGAGGTCGGATCCGATCGCGGGCTGAATCGTAGAGGTAGTTCTGTCCGCTCGCAGGGCCGCTGGTATGCGGTCGGTGAATGTGCCGTGCGATGTCGACTCGTATCGGCAGTTCGCGATGTTCAGCCGGAAGTGCCTCGCGAATTCTCACTTCGACGTACTTGTCGTCCCTGAAAATGCTGCTTCGTTCTTGGTCTTTTTCGCCAAAGATCAAAGTGCGTTGGCAGACCATTTTCCATGGAATGTGACGCCGCAATACGTCTTGCCAACGCGCGCCGAGCGCTTGTTTGTTCAGGTCCGCGTCACGTTTCCAGCGGGAGACATCAACCAACAGCGAGGATTCCGTGAATTCTAAATAGTCATCCAAGTGGTCGAGCGGGTTACCGGGGAACAAGTGCCGTTTGCTTTGCTTGAACAGATCAGCCAGCGTCAAATCGATCGCGCGAACCGTCCGATGGAAATAGATCGATCGAAACAGCTCGGCCTTGACGCCCATGAATCGAATCAAAGCGTCACTACCGCGATCATGAATGGTGAGCCCCTGGTCGCTGAAGAAACTGTAATGCAACAGTCGATCCAGATCGTAAGCCATGCGGCTATAGCCAGACACGTACGCGTCGCGCATGACGAAATCTAGATTGTCGATCGTATAGATGCCGCTCAGCAGAGCTCGTAGAAAACAGAGCCACTTTGGTTGCGAGTCCTCGTCGCCGGTACGAGGTCGCACGATCAGCCAGGCGATCTGTGTTGGGTCGAGTGTCTCGTCGTCCTGCAGGCGGCTATTCGGATTCCTTCGCAATCCTCGCAAGGTGTCGCCCAGTACGTCGCGAATAATCGCGGCTCCCAGATCTTCGTGCGTGAGCCCAAAGTCGTGCAGAAAATGCGAATCGAAAAAGTGGCCGAACGGTCCATGTCCGACGTCGTGAAGGAGGCCTGCCATCCGCATCAGCGATTCGACGTAACCTCGGCTTGGCGTGTCCCGACAATGCTCGCACAGGCTTGCGTACAACGCCTCTACAGCTCGACTGGCCAAATGCATCGCACCGAGAATGTGCTGGAATCGCGTATGTTCGGCTGTTGGGAAAACCCACCAAGCGGTTTGGAGTTGGTGGATGTGACGCATTCTCTGGACCCAGGGATGGTCAATCACCTGGCGCTCGGAAGTCTCCCCCTCGTCAAGGGATTCGCTCGACGAGAATGGAATATAACCGTGGACGGCGTCGTGGCTTAGGTTTTCGAGGTCGTATCGTCGCATTCGGCGAATTATGGCGCACACGTCCAATTTCGTCCAGCACGCGCGGTAGCCGCAGCGGTTTTGCGGATTGGCCTTGCAGCCTTACTAGATCCCCCAGCCTGTGATAGCATTTGAACTCAGTTTGCCGATTAGGCAATTGCAAGGGCTTGGCAAGATAGAATGTATTTGCGGAACGAATTAGTAGCCGATACAACCTCCATCCCCAATGCTGTAATCCCTCATTCTGATGTGCACATCTTGGTCTGTCGCACATTCATTCCTCTGCAGGAGAACTATCGTGACCGCATCTGTTCTTCGATACGGCCTCTGTTGCCTGATCTTGACTTTAGGGCTGCAGGTAACGTTGGCGACTGCGGCTCAACCATCCGAGTCGTTGCTCCCCACGACCACCAAAGGATTCATTTCGATTCCAGACATTGGGGTGCTCGTCGAGAGTTGGAACGAGACGCAGCTCGGTCAGTTAATGGCCGACGAAAAAATGCAACCATTTGTCGAAGACCTGAAGCGGCAAATGCGTTCCAATATGAACCGAGCTGACAAGCAACTGGGGCTCACCTGGAGCGACCTCAAGAGCGTGTACGGAGGCGATGTTTGCTTGGCCGTTGCCCAGCCCTGGGACTCGCAAAAAGAGGCGCAAGCAATCGAGGCCTACGTTGCCAAGGCGGTTGCGGCCGCGAAGGCCAAGAACAAGAGCGACGCAGAGATTGCCGAGATTACGAGAGAGGCGTCTAAAGAAGCCGAGGCGGAACAGAGCGAGAAGCGGGTTGCCCAGCGCGCACTCATCGTGCTGGTTGACGTGACCAACCACGACGACGAGACACAGTTGTTGCTGAAAAAAATCGACCAAGAATTCACGAAGCGTAAAGCGACAAAAACAGCCAAGACAATTCGTGGCGTCGAAACGACCGTCTACACCGTGGCAGCCACGGAAGAACTGCCGGCAAACCAGGCATTCATTGCCGTTCATCAGGATCGTTTGATTGCCGTCGATCATGAAGAGGTGATCGACCAGGTTATTTCGCGGTTCGGTGCGGCTGAGGGAGCGTCACTGGTATCCGTTCCAGCCTTCAAACACGCCTTTGATCGAAGCGACGAGGCGTTTGGCGAGACAACCCCACACGTTCGCTGGTTCGTCGATCCATTTGGATTCACCGAAATCATGCGTGCCTACGACCAAGGTCGCCGCCGCCGCGGCACCGACATGCTGCGAGTGTTGGCCAACCAAGGCTTTGATGCCGTAAAGGGTGTAGGTGGATACGTTGTTTTGTCTCAGGAGCAGTATGAGATCATGCATCGCACGTTTGTCTATGCACCGGCTGTAGAGCGGACGCCGGATGACAAGCGGACGGAAAAGTACAATTTGGCGGCACGGATGTTGGACTTCCCCAACGCCGGGATGCTGGCGCCGCCTAAGTGGGTTCCGCGTGACTTGGCTTCCTACTTGTCGTTCAACTGGGATGTTCAAAAGGCGTTTTATTCGGCTGAAACACTCGTCAACGAAATTGCCGGTGACGAAGTATTTCAAGACGTTCTGGAGAGTATCAAAACGGACCAGAATGGACCGCAGATTGACATCGAAAAGGAATTGGTCGCATTTCTCGGCACGCGAGCGACGCTCATTTCCGACTATCGCGAACCAATTACACCGAAAAGCGAACGGATGTTGTTCGCGATCGAAGTTAGGAATCCCGCCGCCGTAATGGACACCGTCAATCGAGCGATGGAATCGGACCCAGCCGCCAAGAAACGCGTGTTTGGCGAGCTGATCATTTGGGAGATCCTAAACGATGATCCATACGAAACGAAGACTCTGAAGATTGACGGTTTCGGTTTCGACAGTTTTTCTGAAGACGAACCGGAAGAGGAAGAAGAAGAGCCGATGATACCCAATTCGGCTGTGACGGTCGCATACGGGCATTTGATCATCGCATCTCACGTTGATTACGTCGTCGATATCCTGACCGAACGAAAAGCTGACGATCAACTCTCCGCGGCCGTTGACCATCAGTTGGTGCATCAAGCCCTAGTCGAATTGGGATCCGGCAATGACAGTTTCAATTTCTTTGTTCGCACAGACGAGTCGATCCGTGTCACCTACGAGATGATGAAGCAGGGCCGCATGCCAGAGTCTGAATCGGTGTTGGGCAAACTGCTGAATCGCATTTTTGAGCCCGAAGAAGAAGATACCTTGCGAGAACAGCAAATCGACGGTGGCGAACTGCCAGACTTCGAGGTGGCGCGGCGCTACTTGGGGCCAGGCGGTTTCTATGTGCGGTCCACCGAACTGGGTTGGGACATCGCCGGCTGCCTGCTGTCGAAGTAAAAAGGACTAACGGCCCCGACCTCTCCAGTTGACATTGGCCCAGAACGGATGCTGCCGGTCTCCTCGAGTGCGTACGTCTTCCAACAGCACTTCGGCATCCGGTTTGACGTCTTCTCGGATGTCGCGCCCGTTAACAGTGACGGTGATCCGGCGGTCGAAACTGAGCATTTCCGGCGTCAGCCAGACGATCGCCTTCTGAGCTCCGGTGCGGATGGTGATGCGGTTGTTTTCCAGGATTTTACCGCTCGTTTGAATCGGCCGGGTCCCACGAACCGGCGGCCATTGGGCGGGGACGACCATGGCGTTGACGGGGAAGTCATCCAGTTCGAGCCACCAAAAATAGTTATCCCAGGGGCGCATCGAAACAACTTCCACTTCACGCGGATAGAAGTTTCTGGTGCGGGCAGGCACATTCATCCAATCGAAAATATGCTGGATCTCGTCCTGGAACGACTCGTGGCCGCGACCACGATATTGCACGATCGTGCAGTCGTATCCAGAGTGCCGCATGTACCGATCAAACTCGATACCGTTGTCGTGAAGCCACCCGCCATCCTTTTCACCACCGACGAAATATAAAGGCAGGCCTCGCGCATTTTCCGTGTAGCGATTCACGTACTTTGCACTGTTGGCCACGATGGGGATGACGCCAGCCCAAAGATCAGGGTGGGACACCCCGATATCCCAAGCGGCGTCGCCGCCCATTGAATGCCCGCTAAGAAATACCTTGTCCGTATTAATGGCAAACCGCCGACAGGCATCCCGTAGACTGTATAGCACGGCGGCATGTTCGCGCGGCGAGAACTCGTATTTCCCTTGATACGGCTTGGTCCAGTGCGGCGAAACGACGATGTACCCCTGCCGGGAAGCCTGTCCTCGACGCATTAGGCTGTTCTTGTCGAAGTCACCGGCCCACCAACTCACCTGTTGCGCGGCGGTTGTCCCCGCACCGTTCAACGTGACGATACAAGGATATCGATGCAAGGGATGATACTCGGGTGGCAGCTGAACGTGGTACTTAAACGACGCCTGATCTTCGATACCCGGTATCGTGATTTCAAAGAATCCCGGTGTTTCCTTATCTGCGACGACGTCGGTTTCGTCTTGCGGTAGCGTTACGACGGGTGGCTTCATATTAGCAATCAATAGCGCCAGATACTTGGGAGCGCCACCTTCCAGCGTCTTGATCTTGTCCAAGATCAATTCGCGTTCATGTTTGCGCGTGGCTTGCAGGTACTTCGTTGTTTCATTGCGTGCTTCGATCAATGACAGGCCCACAGCCAGATTGTCCAAGGCATCGGCGCCGCCGAGCAGCCAACCACTGATGCCGAGCGCGACTTTCTGATCGACCGTTAACGTGGCATCATCCGCCAATCGCAAATAACTTGCCATGCGACTCAGCGTGTGGATGCTCAGTTCGAGTTTGATTTCTGCATAGATCGCGTCCAACGGCATTTTGGCCGCTTCGTCCTTGATTTCTGAAATATATTGGCCCAGCATCTCTAGAATCTGATCGTACTGCCCTTTGCGTTTTTCGTATTCCAGAATGCGGTCTCGTACTTTCAACAGCGTTTCTCCAGCCACGCCATCGCTGGGAAAGCGGCTTAACAAAGCGTTTACGCGGGCATGTTGGCCGGCATCCTGGCGAACATCGATTTCGCGCAACAATTCTTGCGCCAACAACTGTTGCAATCTTGCAGCCTGATCCTTCAAGTGCGACAGATCAGGAAAGTCCTTGATTACGTGATTCAATTCCTCCAGGGCATCGCCGTACCGTTCGGCTTGTATGTACAAACGGACAATGCGCAACCGGCCGTCTGGATCTTTGTCGTCGATTTGGCGGCGCAACACGGTGCTAAGCACGTCTCGCGGAATCGAACTCGTGGCAATCCGCATGTCCCAAACCAATGGGTTCTTAATCAGCAAGCCTTGCACTTTGGTGTACGTGGGAGTGATCAGCGTAATCCCCTGCACGACATCTAGTTGCCCCTGGTTGCTTTGCATGGAATACACGCGTCGTCCAAATTCGTCGAAGCCTGTGATGCGAATGATCGGCCCCACACTACTGATGCGTTTGCCGGCCGTAGCGACCCGCTGATCGATACCGATCTTTTCGTAGCCAGCCGCCGGGCTATCCGCAAACGATGCGACTTGCTGGTTCGGAACAAAGACCCATCGCAGTTCGTCATCCAAAATCACAATCGGTTTCACGTCGACTGCGCCCACAGTCCGATTCGGATTGAGTGGATTCTCGTTGAGAGATCCGATCTTGGTGACTTTGCCCTGAAACTGCATCCCGCTCTTCATCGTGACCACGGCTGCGGTGCTTGTTGCGTCGCCGTGTATCGGACCGAAGAAGACCAGCCCGACCGCCAAGACGCGAAGGACGTTGTTGCGGTGTAGACCAAAGGATCGTGAGGCAATACCGCCCAATCCTCCAATCGCACGATCTGCGCATCGAATCGAGTGTGAAACCATCAATCTCTCCCGGACTTGGTGGCGGTTTCTGACGCCTGCCTTGCCGTGGGCAGCCAGAACCTGCAGCAGACCACGCGAACCCAGAAGGTCGTGAATCGAGCGTGGCGAAGTGAAGCCCAAGCTGCTGTGTGCCTCGGCATTCACATGGTCTTGCTCTATTGTGACCGCCGAGTCGCATTCGTCAACGAATGAGGCGACTGACAGGGTGATTGCGTCGTGGCTTTCGCACCCACCATCGCGCCCATTGACACCACATGCAGAACCCGCAAAACTAGACGGTTTAGGTAACATATAAGGGCATAATGTGATCTCTCGACGTGTGATCACCGTTCTGGTTGCAGGATTCGCCACCTTGGGAGTGGCGTTTTCGCTTTTGATGGCCGTCTCCATGCTGGTTGCCGCGCTTGGTGACGCTCCTGGTGCGACGGTGCTTCGCTGGGTCGCCTGCGGATGCGGCATTTCGGTAGCAATCGACTTGGTGCTGTTGGTGGTCGCACTTGGTCTCAATGCTATCGATGGGGCCTCTCGTCACGACGAGAACGAGCGCCCCTAGAAGACCCCGCATTTTCATCCACTGGCAGAATGCGTTCCCTTGGTTGATCTATGCCCTTGGGGCGGAGCAGCACCGAGAATAAATCTCGCGAAGTGCAAATGCGCTACGGTCAAGTTGGTTTAAGATAGAATCACGGCCAGATTGGCCCCCTCGTGGCAATGCGAGGTGATTTCTTGACGCTCCCACCATGAGGCTCGCCCCGCGCATGCCGATTCGATTTGCCTGCGAACAATGCGGTCAAAAGCTCAGCGCGAGATCGCGTCAGGTGGGGCATATCGCCAAATGTCCCAAATGCAAGATTGATGTCACGGTTCCCGTGTCATCGACTCGCCCTTCCAGTGGTGACCGCCCGTTGGAGTCTGAGTCTCCAGGAGAGGGAGAAGATCAGGGCGATGTCTACTCGCAATTCGTGGTCTACGACGATGACGTCGAGTGGGTTTACGAGAACGAATCGGAGTCGTCTCAAAAGGCACCGGCCAAGGTAAATATCGATCGAGTCTCGATCCCGCGCAGCGTTCTTTATGTCCAAGGCATTCTCTTGGCACTTGTGGCGATTATTGCCTTCGTGTTCGGCGTCTTGGTTGGTGGTCGTGGTTCCTCGCCAGAGTCCGCCCAAGTCGTCGCGCGACCATGCACCGTCGACGGCCACGTTCATTACTTGACGCAGAATGGTGCCGAGATTCCCGATGAAGGGACGGTCGTGATTGTTGTGCCTCAAGATCAACGACCCAGTTCCGAACAGCGTGCGCCCGTCGAAGGGCTTCGTCCTTCGGATCCACTGCCACAAGAGAACCATCCCGCGCTGCGAACGATTCGGATGTTGGGCGGCGCATACACGCGAACGGACGAGAATGGGGCGTACGACCTGCGTTTGCCCGCGGCGGGTGAATATTTCGTTCTGGTGCTCTCTCGAAACCGCTACAGGAATGCAAACGAAGATCCAGTGCGTGCCGATCTAGCACAAATTGGTGCGTATTTTCTGCCAGCCACCGAACTACTGGGCGACCAGTGTTACCAGTGGAAATCCATCGTGGTGCGCGCCGATCAAACGCTAATTAATGTGGTCTTCTAAAGCCACGATCGTGGGGCGAAGTCGTGGTTGGATCGCCGAGGTCCAACGGAGTTGCATTCGGAAGATTTGAAGGCAGCGAAGACGAACCAACCGACAACGGTGTCTTTCGACCCGCCGATTCCGTTTGTGACAGTGCAGAGGATGGTTTGACTCGCTTCTCGTGGTCAGACACGGAACCACCGCTAATACCTATTTTTTAGGCTCTACGGCGACAGGAGGCCTTCGGCCAACAGTCGAAAGACGACAACAAAAGATCGAACATTGCTAAGAATGGCATCCCGGCAGTCTCGAAGCCGACCGGCTCCTTTACCAGTTTGTTTCTGCGCGGTGCCATTGTGGTGTTGTTGTTCAATTAAAATCCCCCCAGCAATGTGGCGCGATGAACCCGCTCGATGGCCAGCTTATAGGCTGCGGTGCGAAGGCTGATCTTCGCATCGTGAGATTCCTGCCAGACTTGCTCGAATGCGGATCCCAGGACGTGGTCCAGTTCCTGGCGAACGCGATTAATGCCCCATTTGTAGTGTTGCAGGTTTTGAACCCATTCGAAATAACTGACCGTCACGCCGCCCGCGTTGGCCAGAATGTCAGGCAGAATCGTGACACCACGTTTCTCGAGGATCGCATCGGCTTTCGGGTGAATCGGGCCATTGGCAGCTTCCAGAATCACATTCGCCTGAACACGACTGACGTTCTCATTCGTAACCACGTTGCCAATCGCAGCCGGAATCAGAAGTTCGACATCCAATTCAAGCAGCTTTTCGGCGGGGAGGCGGTCGGCATCGGAATAACCCTCCAAACGCCCCTCATGATGCATGGCATAGCGAAGCGCCCCTGGAATGTCCAAACCACTCTCGCGGAAATAGGCCCCGCTAATATCACTGATGGCGACAACTTTGAATTCCGCTTCGTGGAGGAACTTCGCGGCGTGCGTGCCGACATTTCCAAAACCTTGAATCGCGACTCGATTATCACGCGGGCTTTTTCCAAAACGACGAAACAACTTGAAAGCTAGGAGCCCCACACCTCGACCAGTCGCTTCCTCGCGGCCTTCAGCTCCGTAATGTTCCACAGGCTTGCCAGTGACGCAGGCAGGGTTGAATCCATGGTATTTTTCCCATTGATTGCGAAGCCAAGCCATGACCTGGTAGTTGGTCCCCATGTCTGGGGCGGGGATGTCGGCGTGAGGACCGATGACGTCATGGATCTGATCAACGAACTTCCGCGTCACGCGTTCGAGCTCCTTCACGCTGAGCGAGCGTGGATTGACCGCGATGCCGCCCTTGGCGCCACCGTATGGAATGTCAACGACAGCGGTTTTCCAGGTCATTAACGCCGCGAGCGATCGCACCTCATCCATATCGACGGCTGGGTGATAACGCAGCCCACCCTTCATCGGGCCGCGTGAATTGTCGTGCTGCACGCGATATCCCAGCAGCGTCTCGACGGTGCCGTTGTCCATTTCGACGGGGATTTGGACGCGAACTTCACGTTTCGCCGTGAGCAGCGCGGTTCGAATCCGCTCGTCCATCCCCATCAGATCCGCAGCTCGATTAAAATAGACTTGAGTCGCGTGAAATGCTTTCATACCGGACCCCATGTCAGCCGTTGACCACTCCGAGGACATTCGTAACGTATTGATGCCGGTGACGATAGAGGGATCTCGTCGCCGAACAAACGCCGACTGGCCTTTGCAGAAAAGCCGTGCGGCGCGTTAGATTGGAGGGGTAGGGAAACCCCAGCGGCCTTCCAATTCGCCCGAACCACACTGCGAGCGGCCAATCTGCTCTCGAGATCAAGCACACTCCCTGTCGCATAGAGCGAAACCCATGGCGATTTCCTTTCCGGACTTTTGGAAGCATATCATCGAGAGCCGGTTGTTCACGGCTGATCAGTGTCAACAGCTCTCTGCCCAGTACGGCAACTTCGCGGGTCCGGCAGGGCAGGGTAACCCAAAGTCGCTGGCGGAATGGCTGATATCTCAGAACGTTCTCAGTCGTTATCAGGCGAGCATTATTCTGGGCGGCAGATCCGGGCCGTTCTTCTACGGTGAATACAAGATCTATGACCGGATTCAAGAGGGGCGGCTGGCCGGCACGTTTCGCGCCGCCCATGTCGGATCAAATCACCCCGTATTGCTGTGGTTCTTGACTGGGCCGGCCGCGCAGGATCCCCTTCGCTGGCAGCATCTCCAGTCGACTATGTCCACGATCGTGCATCCCAACGTCGTGCGTTGCTACGCCGCGGTCGACTTGCAATTGTACAAGTTCTTGGTTCTGGAAGATCTGCAAGGCATGTCCGTAGCGGAACATCTTGCCAGCCGTGGCCCGCTGCCGGTCTCACAAGCCTGTTTGGCAACACGCCATGCCGCAGCCGGTCTGGCGATGATGCATCAAATGGGGCGCGCTCACGGCAACGTATGTCCCCACAACATCTGGCTTGATCAATCGGGAATGACCAAACTGCTGGTTGATCCAGATGTGGTTCTGCAACCCCTTAACGTCGCCAGCTCCGAAGACACGCAGCGCTTGCTGGCGTGCGCGGACTACATGGCCCCCGAGTTGGCACAGGCAGGCACCGCACCCAGCGGGGTAACGGACATTTACGCAATGGGGTGCTCATTGTACGAAATGCTCACTGGACAAGTTCCGTTTCCCGGGGGGACCGCGCCAGAGAAACTACAACGGCACGCGACTGAGGCCATCAAGCCGATGGATGCCAACGGTTTGCCCGCGGCGATTGGCCAAGTGGTTGCCTATATGATGGCCAAGAATCCCGGTGTCCGTTTTCAGCAGGCCGCGATTGTCTCAGAACAAGTAACGCCCTACCTGGATCCTGCCAAGCTCGCCTTGCAGGCGCCTGCACTCCCAGCGACACAGACCGTCTTTGAGAACTGGCTGGTGCAACAACGCGCGGCGATGCCAGTCGCCACGGCTGCGGCAGCGGTTGCAACTCCGATGGTGCCAAACAACCCGCAGGGCGCCGCGGCAGGGGCGGCGGTTGCCGCACCGACCGCTGTGTCCCACCAGCTTGGGGCGGCGCCAGCCGCCATTGCGCCGACGCCAAACGGGGCAGTCGACGGACCTGCAGTGAATCTGAAAGCAGCCCCGCGTCGGCGCGGGAAGATGGTCGCACCGACGACCGCTGTGGGTCGAGCCGCTCGCGAACGTGCGAAGAAGAAGAAGCAACTGGTCTTTGCTGGGGTGGCCGTTGTCGCTGCCATCGTGGTGTCTATTCTGGGGATCGTGGTGTTGTTGAATTCAGGCGCCATACCCCGTCCTGCCCCCAGTCCAAGTGGCGGTGGTGTCGCGCCGGGCGGCAGGGTGCCGTCAGTGCCGGTCACGACACCCGACCGCGGTCCGGCCGTCACGTCGTCGACACGGGAAAGTTCAGGAACTGGTACTGGGGTGTCGTCGCCAGCGGCCAGTACGACGATGGTTGAGGATGACGGTGATCTCTTGTGGACATCGCCGACGGACGGCCCCCCAATTTCGCTTGACCTGCTGCCTGGTGGTGCGCAGGTCTTTGTCATTGCCAGACCCCGTGAACTCCTGGCAACGGACGAAGGGCAGCGGGTGCTGCGCGCCATGGGCTCACGTTTTTCTACAGCCCGATCCGCCTGGGAGAAAGCATCTGGGTTCGGCCTGGAAGATATCGACCAGATTATCATCGGGATGTACGGCAACGGCGGCCAGTTTCCGCGTGTGTCGCTGGTGGTTCGGCCACAATCGAAGGAAGGTTCGGACGTATTGCTGAACAAGTGGGACCGGCCGACGGCGAAGGAGAATGGTGGAAAGCCGTTTTACCAGGCAGCCAACGGGTGGGCCTACCTGGTCCCTGCCGATAGTGACGGCGCATTTGTGATGGGACACCCCACGGAAATTGCGGATTTGGCGGCAACCGGTGCGGCCCCACCGTTGTTGCGACGTGAGATTGGCCAGCTTGTGCGTGCCTCCGATAGCGACCGGCACGTCAACGTGTTGTTCGCTCCGAACTTCTTCTATGGTGATGGCCGATCGATCTTCACCGGCGTCAATGAAAAAGCACTTGATCCGCTGGGCTGGTTTCTCGGAGACGGGCTTAAGGCAGCCATCATGAGTATGCACTTCACCGATCAGCTTTATTTCGAACTTCGAATGGAGAGGGACATCATCGTTGATCGCTATACGCTGGCCGCGCAATTCCGTGACCGCATACAAGAGATCCCGCCAGCTATCGAATCTTATCTTGTCAATCTGAACCCCGGTCCGTATTGGCGGGCTGTTGCATTTCGTTATCCGGGTATGGTTAGCTTCTTGCACGAGCACACTCGGATCGGTGTCGATGGAAACCACGCCGTAGTGAATTCCGTGCTGCCGGTGATTGCCGCACACAACCTTGTGTTCGGTGGTGAGATGATGTTGGCCTCGACACCCGGCATGGCCGTCGCCGTGACTGGCATGCCAGAAGATGCTGGTCCCAAGACAGTTGAAGAGGTCTTGAAGTCAGAAATGTCGATTAGTTTTGATCAGGATTCGCTCGAGTTTTCCATGCGGAATGTGGTCAATGAAGTCAAGTCGATCTACAAACTACCGTTCGAATTCGCCATCAAGATCATGGGCGACGATTTGAAACTGGATGGGATCACACGGAATGGCCAGATTCGCGGTTTTGTCCAAGAGAACAAGACCGTCGCTGAAGTATTGACGTCAATGGTCATGAAGGCCAACCCGGTGACAACAGTCAAAGTGCCCAACGAGAAGGACCAGAAGCTGCTCTGAGTGATCGCCGCTGACCCGGATAATCCTTCAAATCGTATTGTTCTTATCACGACGCGTCAGATTGCCGATCAAAAATACACGCTGCCAGACGTATTCCGTCTGCCGTAGTGCGACCAGATGCGTACAATTCGGCCAGGCACCCTTTTGCCGTGATCGGAGCGGCATCGACCGGAAGTCTTGATCGACCGACAATAGGCAGTTAGTTTCGTGGAATCATTCTCCATCGAGTGCACGACTTGCCGGGCGCGGCTAATAGTCCGTGACGAATCGGCCATCGGTCAGATCCTGACGTGCCCAAAATGCAGCAGCATGGTCTTGGTGGAGCGGCCTGTCGAACACGCCGTCGACGAGAATTGCAGTCCACAACGCGACGCATCAGCCGAACAATCAAGCAGCGAAGATTTCGCCTCCTCCTCCGCCCCCGCGGCTGGAAATGCTCCCGATCTAGCCACCTCGAATGAGCCGCCGTCCGAATCGGATGGCACGCCCCAGGGCGAGACGCCCGACCAACCGCCCGCCCGCGCGGCAGCTACTGCCGATGCTACTGCCGATGCTACTGCCGACGCTGCTGCTGTCGGTCCAATGTCGGACACGGTCGAGGATCTTTCGGTTTACGGCACGCAACAGCCACCGCCACAGGATGAGGTTCCGCTGCCCGAAGTTCCAGCTTCGCTGATGTCCGAACAGCCACTCTTGCCGACCGATGCTTGGTCGTCCGAGAGTTCCCAACGTGTTCGCAATTGGCTCATGTTAGGCGGTGCGGCAACCATTGGCATTCTTGTCGCGGTTGGTGTATTCGCCTTGGTGGCGATGCGCCTTTCCAACAATGCCGACATGGTCGACCTAGGCGGCGAGACTCCTCCTATCGCGGGCTCGCCAGACAACTCTGTAGGCGACGCCACGGACGGTCATGTGGGAGTTTTAGATCCGGCGCACAGTAGTCCAGCGTCGACGACCGAAGACGGCGCGGACGCCCCGCCAGCAATCGACAAATCAGGAATTTCCGATCAAGGCGATCCGGAAACTGCCGCCTCAGAAGCGAGCTCTTCAGACGACGGCGCGCCGAGTGAGATTCCAACAGACGACGGTACGCCCGTCGACGATCCGCCAATGCCCGACGACGATCACCCGCCAGGACTTGTGGATGCTGCTGCCGGCGATGATGGACCACCGGGTTTTGTAGCGAGTGCCGACACGGCGGCGTCGGCCGACGAGTCGCTGGACAAGACGTTGCGCAGCTTCGAAGGACTGCTTGATGAAAGACCTCTCGAAGATGTGCCGCCAGTTCCGGTGATGGGGGAAATTGGGTTCGACGAGACTGGACCGAAACGACCAGCACCGCGCGTCGTGGATGTTGCCGCGCGGCTCGCAGATACGTTCGAGGAGATTCAGTTCGACAATACGCCGCTCAACGATTTTTTGCGGTTCGTCGCCAACTTTAGCACCATTCCGATCACGCTTGATCCAGACGCGCTCCTTTGGCTGGATGCCACTCCGCAGACGCCGGTTTCTGCGCATCGGAAGGTGGCCACGGTTCAGTTATTGGTGCAAACCGTGGTGGAATCTGTTGGGCTGACAACACAAGTTGTGGATGATCAACTGCTGGTAACCCTGCCTGAAGAGGGTCTGCATGGAAAGACGTACGAAATTAGCGATCTGGCCGAATCGGACGCTGAACTTCAGGTGTTGGCCGGACTCGTGGCTGATCTGGTCGCCCGCGATTCGTGGCAGTCAGCCGGTGGGCTGGGTTCGATCGTCGTAAGCGACGAGGGGCTGACGATTCGCCAGACCACAGCCCGTCACCGGCAAGTTCTGCGGTTTCTCGAAAGACTACGTATCGCTCGAGGGCTCAGCCCTGTCAGCAGTTTTCCCGTCGCCAACTTCGACTTCGCATCGCGGTTCGCGCGCGCCGGAAGACACCTTGAGAAGAAGATTGCGATCAATTTCTTCCATCCTACGCAACTCGATCAAGTGACCGATCGTTTAGCAAAAATCGCTGAATGTCAGATTCTGATCGATTGGCAATCGTTGCATCAGGCAGGCTGGAATTCGGACACGATGGTGACGTTGACCGTCAGCGATACTCCACTCGGCAAGACGCTGGGTGATTTGCTCGAGCCCATGGGATTGGGATGTCGTTGCGTAGACGCTGGCTTGATTCAGATCACGAGTGTCGAGCGGTTGAAGAACAAGATTGAATTCGAGGTCTACCCGATCAGCGATCTGCTCGCCCGTCGCGCATCGGCGGCGGAGATCATCGCTACTTTGCGCGAGGCGATAGGTGCCGAGAGGTTTTCTGACCGTGGAGGCCCTGGCCAGTTGGCATTTGATCAGCGCAGTGGCGCGCTGTTGGCCGCCTTTCCGCAAGAAAATCAGATTGTCCTGGAACAGTCACTGGCGGAACTGCGCGCTAAAACGCCAGAGTAATAAGCTGACTTGGCCACGACAATCGCCGAGATATCTCAGCTCGATCGACCAGTTCGAGGGGCCGCCCAGTGATGTCGGTTACGACTTGACCTCGAAAATGGCTTCGACTTCCACGGCTGCACCTGTCGGCAGGGCGGCAAAACCCAAGGCACTGCGGGCGTGGTAGCCATCCTCCTCCTTGCCGAAAATCTCATGGAGCAAATCCGAGGCTCCGTTGATGACCAAGTGCTGATCGGTGAAGTCTGGTGCCGAATAGACGCACCCCAGCAGCTTGATGACACGGAGGCCATTTAACGTACCATGTTCGTCGTGCACGGAACGCAAGATCTTGGTAGCACAATCCTTGGCCGCTTCGTAACCTTGTTCAACCGAAATGTTGCTTCCCAAAATGCCCTTAAGATCGCTTGTATGCCCCGACGTAATCAGATGATTGCCCGAGCGAATGCACAGGTTGAGATATCCAGGCTTCAGTTCCGGAAATGTCAAGCCAAGTTCTACGGCGCGCTGTTCGGGATCCATCACAAGTCCTTTATCAAGAAGTCCAACTGGCAGAAGATTTCGACATTTTAACAGTGGCAGAGCCAATTGCGAGTCGACTGAGCCACAGTTGCCTACACTTTGTTTCGAAACCGATACCCCAGTTGCTTGTCCGCGTGCTGGTCAGGCGAACTCAAGTCGCCGTCGCCGGCTCACCCACTTCGATGGTGACGCCGACCGCATCGGCGATCTTGCGGCATTTGTCCATCGTCGCGTCGAACTGTTCAAAGGTCAGCGACTGGTATCCGTCGCTGAGCGCCGTCTCCGGACTAGGATGGACTTCCAGGATCAGGCCATCGGCGCCCGCTGCGACTGCCGCCGCCGCCATGTCGGGAACCAGATAGCTATGACCGGTACCATGGCTTGGGTCGATCACGACTGGCAAATGCGTCTTTCGATGGAGGTACGGCACACTCGCCAAGGGCAGTGTGAATCGGGTGTGCCCCTCGAATGTGCGAATGCCACGTTCGCACAGCATCACGTTCGGGTTACCTTCATTGAGGATGTATTCGGCTGCCAGCAGCAGTTCGTCCATCGTCGCGCTGGCACCACGTTTCAATAGTACCGCGCGATGACTCTTTCCAACCGCCTCAAGCAAACGATAGTTTTGCATGTTTCGCGCGCCGACCTGCAGTACATCGGCGTACTTTGCGACCAGGTCCACGTCATCCGTCGACATCACTTCAGTCACAACGGCGAGACCTGTTTCTTCACGTGCCAGTGATAGTAGTTTGAGCCCTTCTTCCTTCATGCCCTGAAAGCTGTAGGGACTGGTTCGCGGCTTGAACGCGCCGCCGCGCAGTGCTGTGGCACCGGCAGCTTTCACTGCGTGGGCAGAACTGACAATCTGTTCCTCGCTTTCCACTGAACATGGGCCCGCGATCACGCCTAGTCTGCCGGCACCAACGCGGAGGCTGCCGGCAGTGACTATGGTCGGTTCAGGCTTCACCTCACGACTAGCGACTTTGTACGGTGCCAAAATGGGCATCACCTCGGCGACGCCGGCGCCGCTTTCCAGCGACTCTTTCATCTCCTCGCGTTTTTCGCCGATCGCCGCAATCACGGTGCGTTCCGTGCCCACGATCACATGTGACTTGAGACCTAACGCCTCGACACGTTGGATCGCGTGATTGACCTGGTCTTGCGTGGCATCCTTCTGCATTACGACGATCATCGAAAAAATCTCCTTCGTGGCGAAATAGGGCGGTAGTTTGGCGATCATCTGTTTGTCCCGGTGAAAGTGCGTCTCGCCCGACGACATTCCTCAGGACCAACAAAAAAAGCCCTGAGGAGTGGGTCCTCAGGGCTTTGGAAAAATCCTTGGTAGGATCGAGGCTAACCACCTCTTCCGGCCCTTCGTCCCCGAAGGCTAAAAAAGAACCAGAAATAGGTAAACAGGTAATTTCGCATCGATCCGCCTCAGTGTGAATGTTGCTGTTATTATGAGTTGAAACTGCCGATTTGCAAGGGTAGAAGTTTGAACAGGCCGCCTGCGAACGCTCGACAGGGCAGGGGAGTCAGGTGAGATTCATCGCTGGCCCCGGTCGCCGGCACTTTTCAGCACAGTCCTTCCAAGACCACAATGGCGTTGAAGGTCGTAATGCGGCCTTGGTCCACATAAGCTCAATCGACGTGCCAACTCCATAGGAATCGACAATGACAAGCTACATCATTGACCGGGAAGAATGCTCGCACCACCAGATTTTTCCGGGCGTGACCATTGAAACGGTGGCCGGCGATGGAATGATGTTGTCCTATGTGAGCTTCGAACCGCAGGCGATTGTCGAACCCCACAGCCACCCTCACGAACAGATGGGGCTACTGCTGGAAGGCGAGCTGAATTTCACGATCGGCGACGAGACGACGCTGGTAGCCCCAGGCCAAATGTGGCGGATCCCGGGCGGAGTGATGCACGGCTGCCAGGCCGGTGATCAGGGTGCCAAAGCGATGGATGTCTTTCATCCAATTCGTAAAGACTATCTGTAAAGCTCACCCATCACTTGGCCTCCCATTTCCCGGTCAACGACCTTCCTTTCTCCCCACTGCCCGCCAACCCTCGATTGTCCTCATCCGCTCCGATTGCTAGAGTTACAGCATGGCAACTGCTCTGCCATGTTCGTGTTGCCAATGTGCATTTTTGGTGAGCCGATAAATAGTCCCAATGGGATCCAGTTTTAGGTCGAGTTCGCGCGTATAGCTAACATGCCGTGGCCATGTGCTCCGGTTTCCTGTTAGATCACGTTCTTCTCGATCCAGGTTCCCCCGTATTGACTGCGGGCTTTCACAAAATTCATTGCCACGGCATTGCGGTGGAGGAGTTGTCATTTTTTTGGTGATGGACATTTTGCTAATGTGACGTTGTCCAACTGACAGGCTCTCTGGTTTTGTACAAGACACATTTGTAGGCCGTGAATCAGCGAATCGCACTTCCGGCGACGTTCAAAGCCAACACTTCCGTCGGGCGGACGGTATCGCTGACCCTGTTGATAACCCATGCGAACAGGCGGTTGTATCCAAAATGTCAGACTTGGCTACCAAACGCGAACAATTGCTCGAGTCGATCGCGCGTCTCGGCAAATGTGCGATTGCGTTTTCTGCCGGTGTCGATAGTACCGTCGTAGCCAAGGCGGCGCAACTCGCTCTCGGCGACCGTGCCGTCGCCGTGACCGCGGTCAGTCCGAGCTTGGCGTCCGGCGAACTGGATCAGGCTAAATCTCTGGCCGCCGAGATTGGAATTCGACATGTCCTGATTTCGACCGACGAATTCGATAATCCTGACTACCTTCGCAACGCGCCCGATCGCTGTTACCACTGCAAGACCGAGCTTTATGGGCAGCTTGATGGCATCATTGGCAAACTAGATGTAGTAGCGGTTCTCAATGGTGCCAACGTCGATGATGCCACTGACTATCGTCCCGGCATACGTGCGGCTGCCGAACACCAGGTCCGGAGTCCCTTGGCAGATTGCGGTTTTAACAAGTCGGACGTGCGCGCACTGGCTGCGCACTGGCATCTCCCTGTGTGGGACAAGCCTGCTTCGCCGTGCCTGGCCAGCCGCGTCGCATACGGCGAAGAAGTGACGGCGGATCGGCTGCGAATGATCGACCAAGGCGAACAGTTCTTGCGCGAGGAAGGCTTCTCCATCGTCCGAGTTCGCTATCACAAAGGTGATCTGGCCCGGATCGAATTGGCGCCCGAGGAGATTGGAAAACTGTCCGATGATACAGTTCGTCACGGTCTGATCGTCCGGTTTCAAGAGATTGGCTTTAAGTTCATTACCCTGGATCTGCAAGGCTTCCGTAGCGGCAGCCTGAATACCGTACTCCCTGTGGAAACGCTATCACGCCGCGAGTGACTTGTCGCCTTCACTTTGAGTTGCATACTTAAGACCTCCCCGTGGGAACTCGATCCAACCCAACGCTTGGCAGCGAAGAAGCTGCAATAGAGATTTCTGCCCGATGCCGGAATTTGACCCTAAGCTTGCACAATTCAAGCCGGAAGCTGATTTGTCCGGTCGGCGGCTGGGAGATTATCACCTGATTCGCCGGCTGGGGCGCGGCGGCATGGCTGAAGTGTATTTGGCCGAGCAAGGATCGCTGCGTCGCCAAGTCGCCTTTAAGGTCTTACGTGAGACGCTCGCCAAAGAAGAACATTATGTACGCCGGTTTCATAATGAAGCACAGGCCGCCGCCGCGTTGGTTCACGCCAACATCGTGCAGATTCACGAGGTCGGCTGCCTAGAGGGCATTCACTTTATTGCCCAGGAGTACGTCGCGGGCAAGAACTTGATGCAGCTGTTGGTTCGCAAAGGACCGCTCGACATCAAGCTGGCCGTCAACATTCTGCGACAAGTCAGCGCGGCGTTGCATCGCGCCGGCCAACGCGGCGTGACGCACCGCGACATTAAACCTGAGAACATCTTGTTAACGTCTGCTGGAGAAGTCAAAGTCGCCGACTTTGGGCTCGCCCGTGTGACCAGCACCGAAGGAAAAGTCGACTTAACGCAAGTCGGTGTGACGATGGGAACGCCCCTGTTCATGAGCCCCGAACAGATCGAAGGAGGTTCTATCGACCCACGCAGCGATCTCTATTCCCTGGGCGTGACCGCCTACCAAATGCTGGCAGGGCGAGCGCCGTTCGAGGGTGAAACGCCGCTCAGCGTTGCCATTCAGCATCTCAACAGCGAACCCAAACCGCTCGCCGAGTGGCGCCCTGATCTCGACCCGGCCCTCGCACGGGTTGTGCACACGCTGTTGGCCAAGAGGCCAGAAGATCGCTATCAGTCTGCTGCCGAGTTGCTCCGTGACCTGCGCGGCTTGCAAATCGAAGGTCTGGAAGCGGGCTGGCCAACCGATGTCGAACAGTGGACGGCCACGGAATTGCACCCGACGCTCGACGAGAAGGCCGCGGCGACACAACAGCTTCAAACGGTCATGTTGGCCGAAGCAGATCGACGACGGTTCTGGCGACCCTGGTGGTTTTTGATCGCGACACCGGTGGCGTTTGTCGGTGGGATCGCGTTGGCCTGGCTCATGCGGCCCGCTTCGCTGTTGGACAGCGCCTCGGATCAGCAGATGATTATCGAGCGGAAGGCAACCGTTGCCGAGCAATTCGACTATGCCAAAGAGCTCTGGACAGCCGCGGCGTTCTCGAGCGTACCCACGAACTTCCCGCCCGAGGATAGTCGTGAAAACGAGCTGTATGGTTACCGCGCGAAACTGCAACTCGCCTACATTTTCGAGCCCGACCAGGCTGCTGAAGCGATGAATTACTACGCCGAGCTGGCAAGCCAGGACCTGGATTCTCAGCTCAAGGCCTTTGGCCTGATTGGCCAGGCGAATCTCTATGCGCGTCAGGGGCAGCGATCCGAAGCGGCTCGATGCGTCGACACGGTAGCGGAAGTGTTAGCCACGCAGGAGCAGAGCAGGAGCGGGAATCGCCCGGGCTGGCTGGAACGATGGACACAGCGACTGGATCCTGCGTTACGCGAGGATTTGACCAGTGCCCTGCGAACCAAGCTACCGCCACCCACGCCGCGAGGCGGCCGCGGAACCGGGAGTTGACAACTTCTTTTCGCGACCGCAGAATAGCATTTGAAGGCGACACATCGGCTTCGCCCGGCCCGCCACGCCCCCTTCGTCTAGTGGCCTAGGACTCCGGATTCTCAGTCCGGCAACAGGGGTTCGACTCCCCTAGGGGGTACTCTGCTTAATTGCACGTCAGTGCAGCTCAAAGCATTAGCAAAGGAAACCTCGGTATTAGCCGAGTCTAAACACCACTCGAATACTGCAGCGCGCCACCGGCTCCATTTCGCCGGTGGAAACGTGCAGCGCTCATAACCCTTGCTCGCTGATTTTGAGCAAGACTTGCGTTTATCGATTGATCGATGCAAGTCACACAATGC
>PVBE010019622.1_pt1 | contig 44610 bp, 35 predicted proteins | sample 1631181 | NCBI WGS metagenome assembly PVBE01 (sample SAMN08397723, study PRJNA350692) | Marine metagenome, whole genome shotgun sequencing project. | isolation source: water | place: Pacific Ocean | collected 2012-04
AAATAAGAGAAATATAAACAGAAATGAAGAAAAACGCCCTACAACACGCGCTCATAAATAATTGCCGAGATAGTTGTAAATTCAAGGTTTGTAGCACGTATCAAGGTCGGTTTATCTTGAAAGGAAAGTACTTCGAAAACGGCAACTATTCATAGCGCAATCGTTACCAAACAAATAAAAATGAAGAAAGCACTTCTAATTTCACTCGTTTTATTTAACGTACAGCTAGTTCATTCACAAAACCTTGTAGTAGGGTATTTAGATCCCAATGAAATTTTAAATTTAACTTCTGGGACATATGCCTATGATACTGTATTTGTTGTTAATAATGGAACATTAAACATTACTAATAATACTCAGTTTGTTGTAAATGATATTATAGCATTAAACGGAACAGGTAAACTAAATGTGGAGAACAGCTACTTTGAAGTGAACAATATTTTCGCAGCAACTGACACTTCTATCGTAAACTTGAAAGACAGTTTAAATTTGGCATGCAATTTTATTGTTTTAGATTATTCAACACTAAATATTGATAGTGCAACAGTTGAAATACCCATGACCTACAAAGGAGAGTTTGGCTGGAATGGTTTTAATAATTCTAATTTCAACATTAGCAATTCTGATTTTGATCTTGGAGCAGGTGCTTTGCAAGGTAGTTTTTCCGATAGTGCTAATTTTATTCAAATCAATAACCAATTTGTCTCATCTACGCTTCCTATGACATTAGCTCTTTCTGGAAATTCTATTACTTCGATTGATAGTTGTACTGGCGGAATGGAATTTGTGATAAACGAGCATGCAGATGTAACTATTAAAAACTCAATCTTTTTTGCTATTTGGTTCACTTTTGCAGATGGTGATACTGCAAATTATGATTATCCTCCACCAAATTCTGTTTTATTTCCAGGTTCAAGCAATATCACGGGGACATATCAATTCTCTGACATTCTGCCTAATGTTTCTGGTATTGATTTTGATGTTTCCATACAAAATACTGATGGAGCTTATTGGGGTATTATTTCTCAAGAAAATAGTGATGTAGTAGTAAATAATTCATTTGTTGGTGCGTGTGGTTTTTATTTTGACGGAACTTCTTCAGATACAGCATTAGGATTTATTGATGCTCAATACTATACTTCTTATAGCTCTCCATTCTCGGATAGAGGGTTTTCTGTCAATAATACAACTGTTAATGCTTGGAATTTCTATCCAACCGATACTTCAGAAATTATTATTGACAGCTGTATTTATGGAGAGTCTTTAGGGTTTGCAAATAGTGTAACTAAAGTTTATAATAGTACCTGTGACGGAACTGGAGGTTATTTTGGAGGATGGAATAACAGCAAGACTTATGTGTATTCATCTCAAATTATTAGACAAAGTGGCACTGCTCAAATAGTTAATTTTATAGATAGTTCAATTGCCTGGTTTTATAATTCAAAAGTCACAGGAGATATTGTTATTAGTAATGATGTCCAATTGTTTTTTGGAAATACTGAGTTTACAAGCAACCCAATAGTTAATAACAATGCCTACTTTGCAGAAGCTTGGGCAGATACCACTAATAATGCCTCTGTCAATTCTTTAGTTAGTATTACTGGGAAAGTCTGGGGAATTAATGGAGCGCTAAACAATTCAAAAATTACTAGGTATGTTGTAGAGTATTCGCTTCCAGATTCTACCGGAACTACTTTAATTAAAGATACCAGTGCAACATCGTTTAATATAATAAACAATACATTATCACATTGGAATACTCAAAGTCTATCAGTTGGAAATTATCTTGTGTGGTTAACAATTTATGTTGATGGAGATACGGCCATTAGTTGCAGTAGAGAAGTTTTTCTTAGCAACAGTACAGGCGTAAATGAAGAAAACATTTCAGAAAACATTTCTATCTATCCAAACCCATCCAATGGGATGATTACAATTGATGGTAACAATATTTTAAGTATTAGAATATATAACACGGAAGGAAAAGAAATTTATAGAGGAAACTCTTCTACTTTCAATTTTAGTAAATATCAAAGGGGAAATTATCTTGTTAGAATTAGAACAGAAAGTGGAGTGTTGGTGAAAAAGTTGATATTGTATTGAAAAGAAAAAATACGTTTGGTAACACTGTGTAAATATGCATTAAAACGCATTTTACACTAAACGTTACCTGCAAGCATAAGGGTAAACTTAAGTTTATGGGTATTATCAATAAATCTGTTAAAAACACATAATTAATAAAAGATAAATATGAAAAAATTATTATTTAACAATTTTTTTAATATTAATGACAAGTGGAATTTTTGCTCAATATGATAGCATTCCTTATGATGGCGATTATAGGACATATTTACTACACCTACCTTCAGGTTACACAGGGATCTCTGATTTACCTTTAATAGTTGCTATGCACGGAGGATTCGGAAATGCTTATAGCATGGAAACCATTTCTGAATTAAGTGTAAAAGCAGATGCTGAACATTTTATAGTTGTTTACCCTGAAGGAGTTAAAGGTGGTTTTTTAAATGCTAGTTCCTGGAATGCCGGCTGGTGTTGTGGATTTGCAAGTAGTTCAAATGTAGATGATGTTGGATTTATTGACTCTTTACTTAACACATTGATAGGGGATTATTCAATTGATACAAATCGTATTTATGCTACAGGAATGTCAAATGGTGGTTTTATGTCATATAGATTAGCTTGTGAATTATCAGATAGAATTGCGGCAATTGCTCCTGTAGAATGTTCTATGACCATGACAAGTTGTACTCCGAATCGTGTTGTTCCTATAATTCATTTTCATTCATATCTAGATACCCATATTCCTTATGATGGAGGTATTGGAAGTGGGCCTTCAAATCATTATAATCCCCCTATTGATTCGGTTCTTAACGTTTGGGCAAGTAATAATTCTTGTGGCATCTTAAATGATACTATTATTAATAATGCTCAATATACTTTAACAAAATGGACAGATTGTGATTGCGAAACTGAAATTCATTGTTACATAACACAAGATGGAGGGCATTCCTGGCCGGGTGTAGGCGGTTCAGCTTATATTAATGCAACTGATTTAATGTGGACATTCTTTCAACAATACTCTTTAGATTGCAACCCTACATTCATTGCAAATGAGAATAGACAAGAATCCAAAATAAAGATATACCCAAATCCAACTAATAACATTATAAAAATCCAACCTTACATTAATTGGAAAAATATTAAAATATCAGTTTTCAGTCCGCAAGGGCAAGAAATATTAAGGTCAATTGATCAAACAAAAGTTGACATTAGTAATCTTTCAAATGGTCTATTGCTAATGAAAATTGAGCTTGATGACACTGTAGAAATGCATAAAATATTGAAAACGAAATAAGGCCAGCAGGTAACACGAAAGTAAAAAACATTAAAACGTTTTTTACTTCAACCGTTGGCAAACATAAATCCAATCAATACCACTGATATGTTAATATATCAAAAGTTGAAAGAATGGGTAACAATAATTGTTTTGATACTCTTTGGACAAATAGCCATTGGTCAAACTACTATTCAAGAAATAATAGATGAGGCAAATAAATCAGCAGCAACTGAGATTCCGCTACCTCTGGCATCTAGCTGGCAAACGGGAAGTTTAGTAGATGTCTATCCATGGAATGTCGGATTATATTTTACGCTTGACGAGCAGGTTGACCTTATATCAAATGGACATCATTTCTTACCAACTATAGGGTTGGCAGCTCCTTCGGAGTGGTATACTTTATCGAACGACTATTATAGTGCTTTAGAACAGTTCAAGACCTGGGGTTTGCCATTAACGATTGTTTGCACACAATGGGAGCAAGAGTTATACCAGGATTCATCATTTTTTAATTTACCATTTGTTGACAACCCTAATCTTTGGGATACCTCTGGTGTGATTATTCCTAGCCTCTCTCCAATGGCACCAGATACTACGTGGTATCAAATAGGGAAAAAATGGTCCGACTCAACTGAGTTATCGTACATTCAAAGCATATATTCCGATCCACCGCTAGTTATAATGCTTTCAAATAATGAAGCTCTTCGTTTAACTTGGATCAATGCAAATCGGTCGCAACGTTTTGTAGACAGCTATGGGCTTACCGCATCAGACAGCTTAAAGAGAGCAGTTTTTCAGGAAGGTTGGTCAACAAAGTATATAGCTCTGCAAAATGGAATGAGGGATAACTTTTCAGAAGTAGATTGGCGAAACAATGTGAAATTTGTTGGATACGGTGTAAATGATGTAGGACATTTTGCACGCTGGGATGGTTGGATAGAATACTCTCTTTATGCACCAGGTCGAATTGGAACGGAACACAACTTCTGGGATGGAGGCTCACCTTCTTATTATCTAAACCCCTGGGAAGAATCACTTTCGGATTTTAATGTTTATTCCCCACAAGTGGAATTCATGAATCTTAAGATGATTTTGGATGAAACACGATTGGACAAGCCTGAGTACTGGTCTGAGTTTTCCGTTTGGGATGGCTATAATACAGCTGATACAATTAATCCATCGCAGAATAAAAGAGTGTGGTATAACAGTATTGGTCAGACATTTTCACCCGAGAGATACAAGGGGTGGATTCAATTTGGAATGTGGCTAATCAGGCCCAGAGTGGTTAGAGAATTTAGAGGATGGGCAGAATCAAGGGAGGATGTTGGGATAGAATATTTTGATCAAATTCTAGACGCGGTAGATACCGTTTATTCAGATTCTCTATTAAAAAGATTTTGGAGGGAAGGGGAATTGGTTAAAAATTCACTATACACTCACCCTTATCAATCAAATGTTCCACCAGAATATCAAACTATTGATCGATGGTATTTACTAGATACCGATATAGATAACTTGCATCCCTGGACCCTGGCAACTGAAATACCAGTTTATGCATTAGCAAGGGAAATTAATTCTGGACCGTCAGATCGTGAGTGGTTAATATATGCATACGCTCCGCAAGGAGAAGTTACAAATGTTACCATCAAAATACCTGATGGTAGTGGCGGATATGTTAAACAAATCACAGTGGATGTTCCGGTGGAAGGAGCTTTTTATTACGAATCTGAGTCTACTGTTGACGTGAACGAAGAGTCCCTTGTATCTAATATTGAATTATTCCCGAACCCTACTAGTGGATTTATTAATTTGAACATGGGTTATGTATGTAATGATGTCCATATTATTATTAAAGACATCATTGGTAATATTATTATTGAGGAACACTACGAACAGTCACAGATAATTAATATGGACGCTTCCCGGTTAACTGCAGGCATTTATGTCATTACCTTGACAACAGGAAATCAAAATAAAACCATGAAGTTAATTAAACAGTAACATTTGCCAACAAAAAGCTATAGCGCATTAAAACGCGCCATAGCCAGGGCCGTTATATAACATTTTAATCATTATCAAAGCCCGTTCAAGCATGAAAGTAAAAGAGGAATATTATTGTACAATATGGGTTAAACAAGGAGATAAAAAAACTATTCAAATTATTGATCAACGAAGCTTGCCGCACGAGTTCATTATTGAGGATTTTAATACTGTTGACCAAGTAGTAGCAGCAATTAAAGACATGCATGTTAGGGGAGCTGGCTTAATAGGAGCTACGGCAGGTTATGGTATGTATATAGCTGCAATAGAGGCATTATCGAGCAATTCTTTTGATGACCATTTATATCTTGCAGCTAAGAAACTAATAGCTACCAGACCTACCGCTGTGAATCTTACATGGGCAGTTGAAAGACAATTATCAGCTATTCAAAAAGGAAATAATAATCAAGAAAAAGTTGATATTGCCTACCAAACAGCTACAGAAATTGCTGACGAAGATGCAGAAAATTGTAGAAAAATCGGAGAATTCGGCCTTGGCCTTATCGAAGAAATACAACTTAAAAAGAAAGGTGAACGAATCAATATTCTAACACATTGTAATGCCGGGTGGTTGGCATTTGTAGACTATGGTACAGCAACATCACCGATTTATGCAGCATTTGATAAGGGCATAGATATTCATGTATGGGTAGACGAAACCAGACCGAGGAACCAAGGTGCTCGTCTAACAGCCTGGGAACTATGTGAATATGGAATACCTCATACTGTCATATCAGATAATGTTGGTGGACACCTAATGCAGCATGGGCTAGTTGATCTTGTTATCACCGGTACAGACAGAACTACTTATACCGGGGATGTTGCAAACAAAATCGGAACTTACCTCAAAGCATTGTCAGCAAAAGATAACAACGTTCCGTTTTATGTTGCCTTGCCATCTTCAACTTTTGACTGGGAAACACGCGATGGTTGTGCAGATATTCCAATTGAACAACGGGATGAAAACGAAGTTAAATACATCCAGGGGTTATGCGATGGGGAAATAAAAAAAGTACTGCTAACTCCACAAGAAAGCCCAGCAGCTAACTATGCATTTGATGTAACCCCAGGACGACTTATTACTGGTCTTATAACTGAGAGAGGTATTTGTGAAGCTAATGAAAATAGTATTTTACAACTTTTTCCTGAACATAAGTTTAACTTTGGATAAAATTATATAAGTAGTATGAGGAATAAATGGAACGATGAAGACGCTAATAAACTTGGCAACAATCTTTTAAAATTGAGAGTTTACTCTTCCCAATTGCTTGGTCGGGAAGAAGACCTTGTACTTCATGGCGGAGGTAACACTTCTGTAAAAACGAAAGAAACGAACATATTCGGTGATGAAGAAGATATCATTTATGTAAAGGGAAGCGGATGGGATTTAGCTACTATTGAAGAGGCTGGATTTGCACCAGTAAAGCTTAACACGTTACTCCAAATGGCGGAACTAGATCAACTCACTGATGTTGAAATGGTCAATTACCAGAGAACCGCTATGACCAATCCATCAGCTCCAAATCCTTCTGTTGAAGCGATATTGCACGCCATCATTCCATACACCTTTGTTGATCATACACACGCAGATGCCGTGGTAACAATCAGCAATACTTCTAATGGAGAAGAACGGATAGAAGAACTCTTTGGGAATAACATGCTGATTGTTCCATATGTTATGCCAGGGTTCTTGCTAGCTAAAAAAATCTTCAAATTAACCCGAAATACCGATTGGAAAAAAATCGAAGGTATGATTTTACTCAACCATGGTGTATTTACTTTTCATAATGACGCAAAGGTCAGTTATGAAAAAATGATTGAAACAGTTACAAAAGCCGAAGATTACCTTTCTAATCATACCACAGCTAAACTTGAAGAATCAGAGAAGGATAAAGTAAATCCATTAAAGATTGCACAGCTAAGACAAAATGTTTCCAGAATTTGGGGAAAACCCATACTGGCTCATCTCAATAATTCAGAGTTAAGTACGGTTTTCAGCCAACTGCCAGATCTCGATGTAGTTATGACTAAAGGTCCATTAACACCAGACCATGTTATCAGGACAAAAAAGGCTCCTGTTGTTTTATCGGGAGATCATACCGCAGATCTTAGCAATTATGCAAACGAATACAAAAATTACTTTAATCAATTTAATACTGGGGATCTTATATCATTAGATACTGCACCAAGGTGGGCTATATGGCCAAGACACGGAACTCTATCTTTTGGAACGAGTATGAAAAACATTAATATTATCCATGACATCACCAGACACACCATGAAAGCTATTTTTCAAGCACAACAACTTGGTGGATGGCAGCCCGTTGGTAAGCGTGATTTGTTTGAAATGGAATACTGGGTTCTTGAACAGGCAAAGCTTAAAAAAGATACCGCATCAAAACCTATGCAGGGAAAAATTGCTTTAATTACGGGTGCAGCCAATGGAATTGGAAAAGCCTGTGTTGAAAGACTGGTAAAAGAAGGTGCCGTTGTATCAGCTTTAGATATTAACCCGACCATAAACACATGCTTCAATCAAAATGAAATCCTAAGTATAAGATGTGATGTAACCAATGGAGAACAATTGAGTAGTGCGATAGAGAATACGATAGCACATTTTGGAGGCTTGGATATGTTGGTTAGCAATGCCGGTATTTTTCCTAAAAGCTATTCCATTGAAGAAATGGACGATGAAACCTGGAGAAAAAGTATGGACATTAATGTTACTAGCCACCAAAAATTACTCAAGCTATGCCTACCCTACATGTTCCAAGGAATTGATCCGGCAATTGTGATAATCGGATCTAAAAATGTTTCGGCACCGGGACCGGGAGCATCTGCATATTCTGTAGCAAAGGCCGGACTTACCCAGCTTGGAAGGATTGCCGCTCTGGAGCTTGGAGCCAAAGGTATAAGAGTAAATGTACTTCACCCCAATGCTGTATTCGATACCGGTATTTGGACGGACGAAATATTGGAAGCAAGAGCTCATCAATATGGATTAACCGTTGAAGAATACAAAACCAATAATATTCTAAAGGTTGAGGTAGCTTCAAAAGACGTGGCTGAATTAGCCGTAAAAATGCTGGGGGATACTTTTTCAAAGGTCACAGGAGCCCAAATTCCAATCGATGGAGGTAATGAGCGCACTATTTGATAAACTATCGAATAAAATATTTCTTAAAAGAAAGTAAACATTATATAACAAAAAATAAAGCGCATTGAAAACGCACTTTATTCAGAACATTGATAGTAATTAAGAAATGATGTACTCCAAAATAAAAAGACTTTTTAGCTCCTGTAATTTTCTAATATTCATAATAATACTTTCAGGTATTTTCTTTTATCTAGATATGAACGGAGAGATATTTTCCAACCCAAAGACTATTCATTTTTTGAGACAAACGGACTGCCTATCTTTTGCCGCACAATACTTCAACGATGGGTTTGATTTTTTCAACCCTAAACTTTATAATCTTAAAAACATAGATGCAAGGGCAGCATGTGAGTTTCCGATTACATATTACATTGCATCACTACTATATGTTATTTTTGGTAAACATCTAGTTATTCTTAAACTTGTTCATTTAATCATCTTATATATTGGAATATATTACGTTTATAAATTATCAAATCTAATACTAAAAAGTACGATTATTTCTATTCTTTTAAGCCTATTTTTATTTACTTCTACAGTTTTCAACTACTACTCTTTTAACTACTTACCAGACACTCCTGCCCTAGGACTTTGTTTTATTGGAATGTACCATATCATTAAGTACTTCAGTATAGATAAAAAAAGTCATCTAATTATTGGTTTCTTATTTTTTACACTTGCTGGATTAATAAAAGTCACCTATACAATTTACCCCATATCAATTATCATTTTCGCTTTATATACTTTTTTAATTAAAAACAGAATTCAAATTTCAAAACTTCAAAGTAGAAGAATTATTCATTTTGGATGGCTATCAATACTGATAGTATTCCTTTGGAATGCATACATAATATATTACAATTTCGTTTATGAATCGCAATCATTTAATACCAAACCAATGCCCTTGTGGAACATGAACAAAGATGAACTAATTGAAGTTTGGGATATTATGGTTAATTATTGGAACAGCGAATATTTTGCGCATACATCAATGATTACAGTTGCCTTTATGTTATTAATTCAAATAATATTTAACAAAAAAGCTGATAAAAGATTATTAGCAATTACATCAATTTCATTTCTAGGATGCCTCTCGTATTTCATTTTGTTTTATTCACAATTCAAAGATCACGACTATTATATTTTAGTGTTTTTCCCTTTATTAATTCTCATACTAATAAATGGCATGAAAGTGCTTTTTTCAATTGTAAAATCATTTAATATAAAAATGAAAAATGTTTCAATCATCTTTTTTGCATTGATTGTCATTTATGGAATAAGATATTCAAGTTTACAATTAACCAGACGATACAATTTACAACCCGATGATGTTAGTCTGACAAGTTTGCAAATTGAAAGTAAAATCAAAGAAATTAATAAATTAAATATTCCAAATAAAGCCAGGTTTATCGTAGCTCCAGATCCTACTCAAAATGGTGGTTTGTTTTTTTTAAATAAAGAAGGATGGAATATTGATAAAATTGAAAATATTAAATTAGACACAATTTTATCTTTGAAAAATCAAGGTGCTAGTTTTTTTCTTATAAACGATCAGAAACAACAAATTAATTCTGATGATTTTGGAGTATTGATATATGAAGTAGATGGAATAAAAATCATTAAGTTATAACTACTATCAACAAAACCTAAACTGCATTAAAACGCAGTTTAGCCAGAACGTTATGGGCAAGTTTAAAATACGATACAACGAAATGACACAGACTAGAGAACCACCAGTAATTGACTCTTCTTGACAATTCAAGACAATCAACAAGACTTATAATTAATCAATTAGTGGAGTCTAGCACCCACTTAAAAAAACGGGGCGTATTCCGAAAAGCCATATGAGTAGGAAAAATAAAATGTAAATATCATGAACACAAATCTTTCATTTGGAAAAATAATTTTACAAGGTATTAAATTAGGATTTTTTAATATCTTAAGCATTTTGGTTGCAATTATTCTCTGGGCTCTTACAATTTGGATACCATATTTAAATGTTGGGACTACGATTGGTTTAATATCTATGCCAATTGGCATGAGTAAAGGTAATATTATGTCTCCAACAGAAATTTTTAAAGGGAAATATAGACAATATATGGGCGAATTCTTCATTTTGACAGGCTTAAAAGCACTAGGATTACTGCCTGCTTTATTGTTTCTTGTTATCCCTTATATTATTTTAAATTTAGCGTGGTCTCAAGCGACATATTTATTGCTTGATAAAAGTGTAAATCCTGCCGAAGCATTGACTTTAAGTAATAAATTGACATATGGTCATAAAGCAAAAATATTCTTTGCCAAATTGATTTTAACAATTTTATCTTTTGGTATTTTATATCCATTTTTTATGATGGGTGCAAATGCATATATTTATAAATCTCTTTCGGTGGATGTAGAATAACCAGCCCATAACATTTTGTATAAAACATAGCCGAGATAGTGCAAGATTGTTTGAAGACATACAAAAAGACCAACAATGAAATATAATTATCGAAAATTATGAAATTTGTATTTTTGACATCTCACAACATGGCTCAAACATGCAATTAACAAATAGACAAATTTTTCAAAACTATCTAGCGATACCCTCAAAACTTTCAAATCCATTGGAAATTGTCAAAGCAGAGGGCATTTATATTTTTAGTGATGATGGCAAGAAATATATCGACCTTGTTTCAGGAGTTTCTGTTAGTAATGTTGGGCATCGGCATCCGAAAGTTGTTACTGCTGTTAAAACTCAGTTGGATAAATATATGCACTTAATGGTTTACGGTAAATATATTCAGTCGCCCCAGGTTCAATTAACAAAAAAGCTGATCGACAATCTTCCAAAAAGTTTAAACTCAGTTTATTTCGTTAATTCAGGTAGTGAAGCAGTTGAAGGGGCGTTGAAATTAGCAAAACGAATAACGGGCAGAACTGGAATAATTGCTTTTCATGATGCCTATCACGGTAGTACACACGGTGCTTTAAGCGTACTTGGTAATGAAGAAATGAAGAATTCTTTCAGACCTCTCCTTCCTGATGTTAAATTCTATAAATTTAATGATGATGAGGTAGTTGATTGTATTTCCTCTGATACAGCGTGCGTGATTATGGAACCTGTACAAACTGAAGCAGGTATTATTAAACCTGACGAAGATTGGATGAAAAAGATCAGGATGAAATGTGATAAAAAAGGGGCTATATTAATATTTGATGAAGTTCAGATGGGTTTCGGCCGCTCGGGTAAACTATTTGCATTTGAAAATTATGGTATCGTTCCTGATATATTATGCCTTGCTAAAGCGATGGGCTCGGGAATGCCTTTAGGTGGTTTTATATCGTCATCAGATAATATGAACAAATTAACACATAATCCTGCATTAGGCCATATTACAACTTTTGGAGGCCATCCGGTAAGTTGTGCCGCTGCGCTGGCCGGACTTGAAATTATTATTGATGAGAACCTCTATGGTAAAGCAAATCAAAAAGGAAGGTTATTTGTTGATTTATTATCAAATCAACCTCTGATTAAAGAAATAAGACAAATTGGATTAATGATAGGTGTTGAAATCGTTCCGAAATACAAGGTTTCTGAACTTATAAGTATTTTTCTTAAAAACGGATTAATTGTAGATCAATTTTTATTTAACGATTCCTGTTTCAGAATTGCACCTCCCCTCACAATAACAGATCAGGAAATAAAATTAATTGTATCAAAAATAGTACAAAGCTTAAAGGAACTATGTGATTAATGTATCTTAACTGTTTAGACCTTTGATACCAGAATTAGAGAGCTTCAAGTTATTATTAAAGCGTAAAGAAATGCGAATTTATCAATTAACTGATAATAATATCTTTCCTGATCCAGTAACTGCTGCACCAGACGGATTATTGGCATTTGGAGGCGATTTAACTACAACAAGACTTATCACTGCATACAGTTTGGGAATATTTCCATGGTATTCTGAGGAGCAACCAATATTGTGGTGGTCACCAAATCCAAGAATGGTACTCTTCCCAAACAAATTTATCAGACACAAAAATCTAATAAAAACTGTTAAAAGTGGTAAATTTCAAATAAGTTTTGACTCAATGTTTGAAGAGGTAATCGAGCTTTGCAGTTCTATTCCAAGAAAGGGTCAGGATGGTGATACCTGGATTACAGAAGAGATGAAGAAAGCATATATTGATCTACACAAAATTGGTATTGCTCATTCGGTAGAAGTAAGTTATAACAATAAAATTGCAGGTGGTTTATATGGCCTGTCAATCGGTGGTTGCTTTTTTGGTGAATCTATGTTCCATCTTGTTACTGATGCCTCCAAAGTGGCGTTATGGCATCTTGTTGACCGGTTATTAATATGGAAATTTGACTTGATTGATGTTCAACAGGAAACAGAACATCTTAGGAGTATGGGTGCAACAAGTGTTGATAGGAAAGAATTTTTACATTTGCTTAAAAATTCTATCACTAAAGAAAGTAAAACTGGTAGTTGGAATCTACCAGCAACTAAAAATTAACTGAGAACAATTGGAAGAAAAGAAGTTACATATGAAGCAGGCCATTGAACTAGCATTTTCTAATGTAAAAGAAAATAAGGGTGGCCCTTTTGGAGCAGTTGTAGTAAAGGATGGACGGATTATTGGCCAGGGAGCCAATCTTGTAACTGAAACCAATGACCCAACTGCACATGCCGAAATAGTTGCTATACGCAAAGCTGCACACAATATAGGTTCATTTCATTTACAAGGATGTGAAATATACGCAAGCTGCGAACCATGTCCTATGTGTTTAGGTGCTATTTATTGGGCAAGGATCGATAAACTATATTATGCTGCAACAAAAGATGATGCTACAAAAGCTGATTTTGATGATTCAACTATTTATAAGGAGTTTTCTCTACCCAAAGATCAACGAACGATATCATCCCTGCAATTAATGCGAGAAGATGCTATAAAAGTTTTTGAAGCCTGGAATGAAAGTGAGAATAAGATCGAATATTAATTTATTTTTTTAAGTGTCGGTCGATTTCACGCTTATGATCTTTTTCTTTTAAAGTATTGCGCTTATCATAGAAATGTTTTCCTTTTGCAACTGCAATTTCCAATTTAGCCAAACCTCGATCATTTATAAACAAAACAACCGGAATAATAGTCATGCTTTTTTCTTTAACCTTGACATTCAACTTCTTAAGCTCACGTGAAGTGAGAAGTAATTTCCTATCACGTTTTGCCAGGTGATTATTATAAGTGCCATAGCTATACTCAGTAATATGCATTCCACGTACAAATAATTCACCCTCATCAAAATAACAATACGAATCTGCAAGGCTAGCCTTTCCCATCCTTATTGATTTAATCTCAGTACCAGTTAATACAATACCTGCAACAACTTTCTCTGTCAAGAAGTACTCCCACGATACTCTTTTATTTTTTATACGAATGTTATTTTGCATAGCATTGTAATGAAATGCAAAAGTAGGAAACTTAATGGTTTACTAATGTTACAGTGGGTTTTTCATGATTAATAACTGTTAATACGCAATATAATCTAATACCAAATCCAAAACTCCAAACTCTGAACTTATGGATTGTTAGTAACTCCCTTTCAATTGTCGAAAACTCACATTTTGTTAGCTTGATATTGTACTATCTTTGTACTCTGAGATGAAAAAACATTTTTTGATCAGGGAATTCAATGAATACATAGCTGTTATAACATTTTCAGCAAAAAGATTTTTTTAGACGGTCACTACAGTATGTGACCGTCTTTTTTTTGTAATACAAACCATTAAACTATGAATGATCTAAAAGGCAGGAGCCTGGTTTCAATTACTGATTATAGTAAAGAAGAAATAATTCACATACTTGATCTGGCTGAAGAATTCGAGAAGAACCACCGTCAAAATATACTTGATGGATATGTAATTGGATCTCTTTTCTTTGAACCTTCAACACGTACACGTCTAAGCTTTGAAAGTTCAGTGCAATATTTGGGCGGCAGCATAATTGGGTTTGCAAGTGCTGATACATCAAGTGTTAAAAAGGGAGAATCGTTAAAAGACACAATTCTTACTGTCAGCAATTATTCTGATTTAATCGTAATGCGAAACCCAATGGACGGTAGCGCAAGATATGCAAGTGAAGTATCACCGGTTCCAATAATTAATGCAGGCGACGGTGCAAATCAACATCCAACACAATGCCTACTCGATCTATACTCAATTAGAAAAACTCAAGGAAGGCTAGAGGATATTAATATTGCTATGGTCGGTGATTTAAAATACGGCCGTACAGTACACTCGTTAGTTCAAGCACTATCTTTGTTTGGAGCGACTTTCCATTTCGTATCTCCTGATTCTCTTAAAATGCCAAGTTCCGTCAAAACTTGGATTAAGAAAGCTGATCTGAAATACCATCAATACACTGATATGATGGATGTAATGCCTATTGCTGATATACTGTATATGACCCGAATTCAGGGTGAAAGATTCCCCGATCCACTTGAATATGAAAAAGTCAAAAATTCATATATCCTTGAAAATAGCATGCTGGAAGATACTAAGGATAATATGAAAGTACTACATCCGCTACCAAGGGTTAATGAAATAACCGAAGATGTTGATAATAACCCTAAAGCATACTATTTTCAACAAGCTAAAAACGGGGTTTACGTACGACAGGCACTTATTGCTACTATTCTAGGTCTTAAATAATCAATCAAAAAATCTAACCATGGACATTAAAAGAAAAGAGTTAAAAGTATCTGCTATTCGCAATGGTACTGTAATCGACCATATTCCTTCAGATAAATCATTTCAAGTCATTAAAATACTTAACCTGGACACATCAAACAAGCAAATCTATTTTGGGACAGCACTTGAAAGTAAAAAATTTGGAACAAAGGGTATAATAAAAATTAGCAATAAATATTTTAAGGACGAAGAAATAAGCAAAATTGCATTAGTTGCTCCTTCTGCTACATTAATAGAAATTACTGATTATGAGGTGACTAAGAAGGGTAAGGTCCATCTACCTGAGTACGTTGAAAAGATTGTAAAATGCTTTAATCCAAAATGTGTGACTAATATCCAGGATATTAAAACAAAGTTCAAAGTGTTTGAAGATTTTAACGGAGAAATGAAACTTGATTGTCATTTTTGTGAAAAAACCATGAAGAAAGAAAATATTGAGTTTTATTGATGATAATTTGAAAGGTGAAGGATAATGTCTTAATCCAATAAACCATCGCAAAAAAACATAAAATACTCAACCTTATTGAGACTGGCGAAGGTAAGCAACTTGATTTTAAATTTGAAGTAAGTGATGCTGCTAAAATCGCACGTTCATTAGTTTCATTTGCAAATACGAGCGGAGGAAAACTATTAATAGGCGTTAAGGATACCGGAGAAATCTCAGGAATCATGTCTGAAGAAGAGCTGTTTATGATAGAAAATGCAGCCGCAAAATATTGCATTCCACAGGTTCCCTTTTCTTATAAAGAATGGCATTTAAACGGAAAAAAAATTCTTGAAATTAACATAGTTAAAAGCACAAATGCACCTCACAAAACCCCAGATCAAAATGGGAGATTAAAAGCATATGTACGTATTCAAGATCAAAATAAATTGGCCAATGGTATTCAAATGAAGATCTGGGAGAAACTTAATCCACAAAGGGATATTAAGTTTGTATATTCTGAAAATGCAAAAAAATTACTTAACATGTTAGGCAAGTATGATTCATTACCCTTAAAGCAAATAGTTTCAAAGCTATCTCTATCAAGATTTAAGATTGAGAATATGATTGCTGAACTTATTATTATGAGAGTAATAAATATGACTGTTACTGAGTCTATTACATCATTTTCCTTAAGAGATCCTTTGGATGATGATTGATGATTAATGTATAGCTGGATGAGTTTGATAAGTATCAGACATAAATTTTATCTATTTTTGTAATTGAAATTGAAAATGAAGTCCTTAGCAAAAATATATGTCATTGGTTTATTTGCAACCTTTTTTATGTGCAGCTTTATCTTACAAGCTCAAACCAATTTGTTTGATAATACTCAGAATAACTCTTATCTAAGAAACTCAAAACCACAGATGTCTGCTTCGCTTACTACTTCGTTTACATCTTTTGGTCAAGGTGTTAACTCAATCAGTACATCATTTATGCCACAAATAACCTTTCCAATTTCAAATAAGTTTTCTTTAAGTACTGGAATAGGATACTCAACGTTCTTTATAGGTAACGGAAATGAGAGCTTGTTTCATTCCAATCAATCCAATTATGGACATATATTTGTATCAGGGAATTATTTTGTGAATGAGAAAATCACATTACGTGGCACAGCCTACAAAACATTTATGATAGGGTCCCCAAGTCCAAATTCTGAGACTGCATCACCTTTCTATGACTTTAGTACTCAAGGAATTATTATGGATGTGGAATATAAAGTAACTGATAATTTCAGAGTTAATGTAGGATTTGAATATCGTCAACAAGATTACCCTATATATGGCCCTGGAATGAATCATCTGTCTCCCCAGATGAACGGACTTGCCCCTTTTCCGGGTTTCAACCCAAGCAATAATCTGCATCCATTTTAGTTTACAGTACTTTTCTTCAATTACACATTCATTCATTTCATACTTTTGCAAAAATTCTACTAATGGTAAGTCTTAAGAAACGTATCACAGCTTTTGCTTCTCTTGAGGATATGCTACTCGAAGTTGGAGAAAACTATCATCAGAAGGTACATACTTCAGCACAACTTAATAAACTTGAAAATGCTGTAAAGGAGGCTGTTAATTACAATGGTTGGTTTATAGAAGATAATGTAAGATATATGCTTTCATCTGTCGGGAGGAGCCTTTCCAAAGCAAATATTGAAAAGTGGATTAAACCATATGAACAAGGATTGGGTAGTAATTCGTCTGACAAGAAAATTGGTGTAGTTATGGCTGGAAATATCCCTGTTGTTGGGTTCCATGATTTCTTATCTGTGCTTATTTCAGGTAATATGATTAAGGCAAAACTATCTGCAGATGACAGCATTCTTCTTCCTATAATTAGCGAATTACTTATAGATATTGAATCAGGTTTTAAAGGGATGATTGAATTTACGGATAATCAACTAAAAGACTTTGATGCAATAATTGCAACAGGTAGCAATAATACATCAAGGTACTTTGAGTATTATTTTGGCAGCTATCCTCATATTATTAGACGTAACAGGAACAGTATCGCAGTATTAACAGGAAAGGAATCAAAAAAGGATCTCAACCAGCTTGCCGAGGATATTTTTATGTACTTCGGATTAGGCTGCAGAAATGTCTCACATATTATGTTACCTAAGGGGTATGAACTTACAGGATTATTGGAAACCTGTTCATTAAATGAGAAAATAAATCAAAACCATAAGTATTTTAACAATTATGAATACAACAAAGCAATTTATCTGGTCAACGGGACCAATCATTATGATTCAGGCAATTTGTTGTTTACAGAAAATAGTAGCTATTCCTCTCCGGTTAGTGTAATTAACATTAGCCACTACACTGATATTAATTCAGTTAACAGATTATTAGAAGTCAATAATTCAAAAATTCAATGCGTTGTTTCAATTTCAAAAGAGATCACGAATTCTATTTCTCCGGGCAACAGTCAAAAACCACAGCTATGGAATTATGCCGATGGAATTGACACATTGAAATTCTTGATTAACCTGTAAAGATTTTTTTTTGATAAAATAGTAACATACACATAACTACCTGCCATATTATTTATAATTGTTGATTATAAATTATTATCCAAAAAATTAGGATATTTTTACTAAAGGTAATATTTTTGCAGCCCTTTTTAAAAAGCATAGTAAAATTAGTAAAAATGAAGAAAGATATTCATCCAAAGAATTATAGATTAGTCGTTTTCAAAGATATGTCGAACGATTATTCTTTTATCACAAGGTCAACTGCAAACACTAAAGACAAAATTGTTTGGGAAGATGGTAAAGAGTACCCAATGGTAAAACTCGAGATATCAAATAAATCTCACCCATTCTTCACCGGAAAAATGAAACTAGTTGATACTGCTGGTCGTGTTGATAAATTTAAGAGCAAATACAAAAAGCATTTCGATAAGAAAGATAGTTAATTCATTGAATTTCTACCTGAACACTCTGTTTAATACCAGTAATACAATATCAATTGAGATTTGAATAATTAACTGCTCAACAAAAATTAGCTCAGAGTAGTTTATATACTACACAAAAAAGTCTTTGTAAACCACAAAGACTTTTTTTTTTGAGTTTAGCACAAGTTCTTAGTTAGATTAATTTGTAGTATTTTTATTTCTTATTTATAAAGTATGTAATTATCATACATATCATTTGATTATGAATTATATATTATTTGACGGCCAGGAACGCAACAAACTGCTTCCGTTTACTTTCACACGGCCCGTTGCAGAAATCAGAACAGGCATTCTCACTATAAAAGAGAAATGGGAGACTTTCTTAAACTCAAAAGTTTCTTATAGGACTAAGGAGTATTTAAGTAATAAGTATCCAACAATAATTTCTGATGAGAATATTTTTATTAACGGCTCAGTGTTTCCTACCGGTGATCTGATTGAACAAATTAATCACTTATTACCCGGTCAGGTTTTAATAAAAGAGAAGGTTGAAATTGCCGTAAGACCTCAAGCCGATAATTTTAACAATATATTTAACACAGACTATCAGGTAATTAGAGTCACATCGGATTTCTTACAGATTGAAAACACATGGGATATCTTTACCATTAATCCTCAAGCCATAGCAGATGATTTTGTAATCCTTACAAGAAACCAATCCTCACAACCTATATCTGATACGAACTTCATAATTGGTGATTCTGATAAAATCTTTATCGAAGAAGGGTCAAAAGTGGAGTTTGTTTATTTAAATACAACTGACGGGCCAATTTATATTGGGAAGGATGCAGAAATAATGGAAGGGAGTAAAATACGTGGACCTTTTGCACTTTGCGATCATAGTGTTGTAAAAATGGGAGCGAAGATATATTCAGGAACTACTATAGGACCACATTCTAAAGTTGGCGGGGAAATAAATAACTCTGTAATACTTGGATATAGTAATAAGGGGCATGATGGTTTTCTTGGAAATTCAGTAATCGGAGAATGGTGTAACCTAGGTGCCGATACAAATACTTCAAATTTGAAAAACACATACGACAATGTTAGATTGTGGTCGTATGATTCCAATACATTTGTTAACACGGGATTGCAATTTTGCGGACTTATTATGGGTGATCACTCAAAATCAGGTATAAACACAATGTTTAATACCGGTAGCGTAGTGGGAGTTTCAAGTAATATTTATGGTTCAGGATATCAGCGTAATTTCATACCTTCATTTATGTGGGGTGGTGTTCACGGATTAAAGCCATACAATTTTAAAAAATCCGTTGAAGTTGCGAAAGCAGTATTTGCAAGGCGAAATATGGAATTTAACCAACTAGAAGAGGATATGTTCAAACATGTTTATGGACTAGTACACAACAATAAATAATATCAAACTCTTACCAAAGGAGTATGCGGCAACAGCTTTATCCTTTAAATTTTGGCATGTTAATTGAGTATTACCAATGATTTTTTACAAATAAGACTCTAGATAAAGTCAGTCTGCTAACTAATTGATTTATTACGCTTTACAAGTTGCTACTATAGATCATAAAGTATTCGGCTGACAATTTGGCTTAACAGTAAACTAATATATGGACAAAATAATTGGATTGACAGACATAGTAGATACAGAAACTGAATTTTTTCCACTACTTTCTACCGAAGATGAAGAAATGATGAACGCGGAAGACGTTCCTGATGAATTAGCTATTCTTCCACTTCGAAACACAGTATTATTTCCTGGTGTAGTAATACCTATTACTGTTGGCAGGGACAAATCAATTAAGCTTATTAAAGAAGCTTACCAGGGAAATAAAACCATCGGTGTTGTTGCACAAAAGGATTCTGAAGTTGAAGATCCTAAATTTGATGACTTGCAAAAAACTGGTACCATTGCTAGGTTAATAAAAATCCTGCAAATGCCAGATGGTAACACCACAGCTATAATACAAGGCAAAAAACGTTTTGAAATTACTGAGATTACTCAATCAGAGCCATATTATAAAGCTAAAATTATTAGCCTTGAATATAAAAGTAAAATCCCTGACGATAAAAATTTTAGTGCTCTAATATCATCAGTAAAAGACCTTAGCATACAAATTATTGAAAAGTCACCAGCTATACCTTCAGAAGCTGTTTTTGCTATTAACAATATTGAAAGTCCTGTTTTCCTATTAAATTTTATTTCTTCAAATTTAAATGTTGAAAATAAAGCAAAGCAGGAGTTGTTGGAAATGACCGATTTAGATAACCGCGCCAACAAAGTATTGGAGATCATGACGAAAGAGCTTCAATTACTTGAGCTAAAGCATGATATCCAGAGCAAAGTTAAAGTTGATATGGATAAGCAACAGCGCGATTTTCTGTTAAATCAACAACTCAAAACTATTCAGGATGAGCTCGGTGGTGGCCCCCACGATAATGAAATTAGGGAGTTAAATGAAAAAGCTTCTAAGAAATTGTGGTCTGGAGAGGTTGCTGAGGTTTTTAAAAATGAAATGGTCAAGCTCCTGAGAATGAATCCAGCGGCAGCTGAGTATTCAATTCAATTGGGATACCTCGACTTATTTGTAGAGTTGCCATGGAATGAGTTTTCGAAAGATAACCTAGATCTGAAGCATGCCTTAAAAGTTCTCAACGATGACCATTACGGACTTGAAGAAATAAAAGACAGGATCATTGAGCATCTTGCTGTTCTTAGACTAAAGGATAACATGAAATCGCCAATACTCTGTTTTGTTGGCCCTCCGGGAGTTGGTAAAACTTCATTAGGCAAATCTATTGCAAATGCGCTGGGCAGAAAATTTGTACGGATGTCTCTTGGAGGAGTACGTGATGAGGCAGAATTACGTGGTCATAGGAAGACTTATATTGGTGCTATGCCGGGCAGAATAATTCAAAGCCTTAAAAAGATAAAGACATCAAATCCTGTTTTTATGCTTGATGAGATTGATAAAGTAAGTGGTAGTAATTATAGTGGTGATCCACAGGCTGCTTTGCTTGAGGTACTTGATCCTGAACAAAATAATTCATTTTATGATAATTATCTTGAAGTAGAATATGATCTGTCAAATATCATGTTCATCGCAACAGCAAATACTTTAGCAACTGTGCATCCTGCTTTACGCGATAGAATGGAAATAATTAATCTTACAGGATATATTCTGGAAGAGAAAATTGAGATTGCGAAAAGGCACTTGCTTCCTAAACAACTAATTGAACATGGTGTTAAATCCAGTCAGGTTAAGTTTAAGAATAGTATTCTTGAAAAAATAGTTGATGATTACACAAAGGAAGCCGGAGTACGACATTTAGAAAAGCAAATTGCAAAAGTTATTAGAAATAGGGCGAAATTCATCGCTATGGATGAGACTTATGAGTCTAAATTATCAATAAACCTCCTCAATGATATCTTGGGTGTACCTATCTTTCAGAAAGATAAAGACATTACAAATAACGTTGCCGGAGTTGTAACAGGATTAGCCTGGACTGCTGTTGGAGGCGAAATTTTGTTTATTGAGGTAAGTCTGAGCAAAGGAAAAGGAGAGCTTAAACTTACAGGGAATCTGGGTGACGTGATGAAAGAATCAGCAAGTCTCGCCTATGAATATTTAAAAGCCCATCATCAAATTGTCGGACTTGAACCTGAAGTATTTAAGAATTGGAATGTGCATATTCATGTTCCAGAAGGTGCCACTCCAAAAGACGGACCTTCAGCTGGTATTACTATGCTTACCGCCCTTGCTTCTGCATTTACTCAGCGGAAGGTTAAAGCAAATCTTGCAATGACGGGTGAGATTACGCTCCGTGGGAAAGTACTCCCGGTTGGTGGTATAAAAGAAAAGATTCTTGCTGCCAAACGTGCTAAAATCAAAGAGATCATTCTTTCCAAAGAAAACCGAAGAGACATTGAAGAAGTTAAGGATGAATATATTAAAGGTTTAGAATTTAAATACGTTGACAATATGCTTGAAGCTATCGATCATGCACTTTTGCAAGTAAAAGTTAACAATCCTTTACTGATTAACTAATAATCTACTTTTTGAAAGTAAAAAACACATACTTTCATATTGTTGCGGTGCTGATATTAATTTTTCTTATTTCATGTACCGATAAACAAAATAACTCTGAAAAAAGTGTATTTACCTATAATGAAGCAGCTGGAATTATTTCACTTGACCCAGCTTTCTCACGCGATCTCGCTCATATCTGGATTTGTAATCAGCTGTATAACAGTCTTGTTAAGCTTAATGACAGCCTAGAAGTTGCTCCTTCGATTGCCAGAAACTGGGAGATCTCCGAAGACGGTCTTAACTATACATTCAACTTACGTACTGATGTTTTTTTTCATAAGGATTCTTCTTTCAAAGGTGCATCAAGAAAAGTTGTGGCCAGCGACTTTGTTTATAGTTTTAATAGATTGCTGGATCCAAAAACCGCATCACCGGGAGCATGGGTATTGTCAAATGTTAAGAAAAAGAATAATAGCTACGCAATCTATGCATTGAACGACAGCACTCTCCATATTGAGATATCAAAACCCTTCCCTCCTTTCTTAGGTATATTGAGTATGAAATATTGCTCTGTTATCCCACATGAAGCCGTAGAATTTTATGGTGCTGATTTCAGAAAACATCCCGTAGGTACCGGGCCATTTAAAATGCAAAATTGGATCGAGAATATTAAACTTGTTCTTCGAAAAAACCCTGATTACTTTGAAAAATATAATGGAGAACAATTACCATTTCTTGATGGTGTTGCGGTATCTTTTTTAATTGATAAGATGACAGCCTTCATGGAGTTTGTGAAAGGTAATTTTGATTTTATATCAGGAATCGATCCCTCATACAAAGATGAATTATTAACAAGATCAGGGCAATTGAAATCAAAATTCAGTAATAGGTTTAATATGATTGAGGGTTCATACCTTAATACAGAATACCTTGCAATACTTGTTGATACAGCATTATCAAACGAAAAAGAAAATCCATTACAAAATAAAAATGTGAGATTGGCAATAAATTATGGATTCGACAGACAGAAAATGATTCATTATTTAAGGAACGGAATTGGTACACCAGGGAAAAAAGGAATTATTCCAGCAGGAATGCCATCATTTGATTCTAACGCCGGATATGGTTTTAGTTATAATCCTGATAAATCTAAGAAATTATTGAAAGATGCCGGTTATAGCATCGATAATCCTGTTCCAGAGATTACTCTCGTCACAACGCCCGATTATCTTGATCTATGTAAATTTATTCAGTCTCAGCTAAAAAATATTGGCCTGAAAATAGCTATTGAAGTATCGCCGGCTGCAACAGTTCGTGAATTGAAAGCTCACGGAAAACTAAATTTCTTCAGAGCTTCATGGATTGCAGATTACCCTGACGAGGAAAACTACTTATCAATGTTCTATTCTGAGAATTTTGCACCCAACGGCCCTAATTATACTCACTTTTCTGACTCTATAATCGATATGTTGTACTTATCATCTTTCAGTATTAACGAAAAAGATAAACGAACAAATAAGTATCGTATTATTGATAGCTTAATTATGGAAGAAGCACCTGTTGCAGTTCTATACTATGATAAGGTTGTAAGATTTGTTCAAAAAGACATTACAGGAATGACGATAAATCCAATTAATATGTTGAATCTGGAGAGGGTAAAAAAACAATCAGGCAATTAGATATCGCTTCTTCAAGATCTAATACTCAATAATTTTACATTTTGTTTTCTTTAAATGTGAATTAATAATGCGCCGTACTTCTTTATTATCTCTATATCTTACAATACAATCATGCAGTAGGCTAATATCAGAGCTAAACTGATCTTTACCTAAATAACCAAAGCCTACATATTTTCCATTTTCAACTTTCACAACCGATTTTTCATCATCATTTCTTCCTTCATCGACAACAAAGAAATTCTGTTGTTTAAACTGATAATTCTCTAATGCCTCACTAACTCTTAAGTTGTACGATGATGAAGATTCCTCATTTATACATGCACCGTTGCAACTACTAATTTGATAATGAAAACAGGCACCAGAAGTATCATATAATCCACACAATTTCTGGCATAAATTAAATTCGTCACATAGCATAGCCAAATGCTCTTTACCTTCCTGAGCAGAGCTATAAGTATATAATGGATTTAGTTCATCAATAATCCTGATAATTTTCAAATTTATGTAGCTAAATTCATCTATAAAGGAATATAAACCATAGTTAAAATATGTTCTTCTTTGAGATTGGTTAAACCTTGGCTGGTTCTTTTTAATTTCATGAGATTCCAATAATAAAGCAATTAATTCACTGCCAGTAATATTGAAGCTAACGTCGGCTAGTAAATTCTTCATTTCAATTGCTTTACTATTAAGGTTATTATTTATGTGGGATAGAATCCTGTCATGTATATTTATCGATTTACCAACATAAATTAATTCTTTGCTCCTATCATAGAAATAATAAACGCCCGTTTCTGAAGGTAAGTCTTTAACCAGCGATCTGTTTACATCAGTTTGGACTCCATTGAGGTTAATAGATTCCGGATTACTATCAATCGAGAGTAATGATTCGAACAGTTTTGTTGTAGCCATTGCATCTCCAGAAGCACGATGACGAGCGTGATTCACAATTTCCAGATCTTTACACAATCTTCCTAAGCCATATGACTTTCTGCCGGGAATTAGTTTACGACTGAGTTTCACTGTATCAAGTGTTCTTCTTTCGTAAATATAACCTAGGCTTTTAAACTCATTTCTGATAAAGCTATAATCAAAACGTACATTGTGTCCAACTACTATCATATCGTCTGTTATTTCAACAATCTGTTTTGCGACTTCATAAAATTTTGGAGCATCCTCAACCATCTGATTATTGATTCCTGTAAGATTAATAATCCTGTAAGGAATCTTCTTTTCTGGATTTATCAGAGTTGAAAATTCTTCAATAATTTTCTTTCCATCATGAATAATGATAGCAATCTCAGTTATTTTCTCGTTTGAAGGACTAAGACCAGTTGTTTCTATGTCGACAATTGCGTACATTCTTTATCACAAAGAAGTAATAAATTTTACCACAAAGTTACACCAAGGGGGATCACGAAGGTACACTAAGTTCTCATTAAACAAAGTGACTAATATCATCCTAAAAACCTTCTTTTTCCTCCATAAAATTTTCCTTTGTGCTACTTTGAGAGTCCCTTAGTGCGTCTTTGTGGTTAGTTTACAGATTCAACTTCATCTGTATAGCCTGCACCTGCTTCTTCAACTCCTTAACTTCCCTGGTAAGTTCATTCTTTTCCTTGTTAGGTTCAGGCACTTCAGAGCTAATATAATTTACAAACTTCCAAATTTCAGTTACATCACTTATTTTAATTTCGTAAGGCAAAAAAAGTGGGTTTAGAGAGTGAAGCATTAATTTACCCTCATTTTCGATTAAATTCTCCACAACTTTAAATACCATTCCATCATCGCGAGTAAGAATAATATATGCATGGTGGTTTCGTATCGTGTTCCAATCCTGAACAAACTCACCGGTAACGTATGACGCATCAGGAATAGGTAGCATCGAATCGCCATTAATCTGAAAACTCCTGTATTTCTTTTGTTTCGACAAGAAAGGTAATTTGAATGTCGGTAGTATCCTTATATACTCAGGATCAGCATATCCGGCAGCATAACCGGCACTGGCTTTTTCGTTAACCAGCTCAATATTCTCATCATTATCCTGGTCAACTGTTGTTGCTAATACTCTTAAGTTACTCCCTTTTACATATATGTCATAACCTTTTTCTAACTGCGACAATTGACTCTCTGACAAGGATTCCAGATCGATCTTTATCAATGTATCAACTGCAACCCCAAAGTAATCAGAAAATTGTATCAGTGCACTAAGATTAGGATGACCTACACCATTTTCATAGCCACTCAATGTAGATCGTTTCATTGTTAACGCATGAGCCACATCATCCTGAGTGCGTCCCTGGCGTTTCCTTAATAATTTAATGTTGTTTTTAAAGTACATAGGCATTATTATTAATTACCGGTAATAGTATTTAAAAATTCCGGATGGTTATTCATTATTATCTATTTATTTTTTTACAACAAGTTTTTCCTTTGCGACACTTTGTGGTAAAAAACAATTAACCACTAAGTCGCGCTAAGGTAATCACAAAGGATACACTAAGGATCAGAAAATTATCCTCTTAATGCCATCTTTTAATTGTCTGACATTAAAATTTACCAATAATCCTAACTTGCATTCTGAAAGCTTCAGATACGTGAGTATTTGTGCTAAATGTATATCTGCTAAAGATTCAACAGATTTTATCTCAACAATCACTTTGTTTTCTACTAACAAATCAACTCTATAACCCACATTAAGTTTTACTTCCTCATAAATTAGTGGCAACGGTTTTTGCTTTTCCACACTTAAGCTGGATTGTACAAGTTCATAATACAAGCACTCTTCATAAGCACTTTCAAGTAATCCAGGTCCCAATGCAGTATGAACCTTAAATGAGCAATCTAGTACCATTTTGAAAACCTTTTCTATATCCATAATATTATTTTTACTTTGTGAACCTTCGTGCAGTACTTAGTGTCACTTAGTGGTAAAAAACATTTAACCACTAAGGCACTATCAGGTTATCACAAAAGATATACTAAGAGCTAATAAAACACATTCTTTTCTTGCATTATTTTTATTAATGATTATATTGTAGTCGAATAATTGCTTATATTATAATCAAAAGTAATACAAATATTTTAATTATCAAGTATTTCGTCAAAAAAATAAATAAAATTGAATAATCGAAGTATCATTCATTTAGACCTGGACACATTTTTCGTATCGGTTGAGCGTTTAGGAAATTCGTCGCTTGTGGGCAAGCCCGTTATCATAGGGGGTATGTCGGACCGGGGTGTGGTGGCAGGATGCAGTTATGAAGCACGACAATTTGGGGTACACTCGGCTATGCCAATGCGTATGGCTAAGCAACTATGTGGTGATGCCGTTTTTATTCGTGGTGATTCGGAAGAATACAGCAAGCAATCGAAATTGGTAACCGACATAATTTCCGAAAGTGCACCTGTTTACGAAAAAGCTTCCATTGATGAGCATTACATTGACATAACGGGTATGGATCGCTTTTTTGGCAGCTTAAAATGGAGTCATGAGTTACGAGAACGTATAATTAAAAATACTGGTCTCCCCATTTCATTCGGACTTTCAACTAACAAAACCGTTTCAAAAATTGCCACCAATGAAGCCAAACCCAATGGCGAACTATATATACCTCATAAAAATGTAATGCCATTTCTGTTTCCCCTGTCAATAAGAAAAATACCTATGATAGGAAAACAAAGCTACCGACTTTTGCGATCTATGGGTGTATCTACAATTCGTACCCTCAGCATGATACCACCGGAGATGATAATACAGGTAATGGGTAAAAATGGTATTTCAGTCTGGAAAAAAGCCAATGGCATAGACAATACACCTGTAGTACAATATTCTGAACGCAAGTCTATTAGTACCGAACGAACTTTTGACAAAGACACCATAGATATAAAAAAACTAAAAAATCTGCTCATTTCAATGGTGGAAAAAATTTCTTTTGAACTACGAAAAAAACAAAAACTAACAGGATGTATCACTGTTAAGATACGTTACTCAAATTTTGATACCCATACTCTGCAAAAACACCTCCCCTACACTTCGTTCGATCATGTACTAATGCAAACAGCCATAGAATTATTTGAGCGATTGTACACAAGAAGAATGCTGATTAGGTTAATTGGAGTACGCTTTAGCCACCTGGTTGGAGGCAGTCAGCAATTAGATCTTTTTGATAACAAACCCGAGATGATAGACCTTTATCAGGCTATGGATAGCATAAGGTTAAGATATGGAAATAAAGCGGTGAGAAGAGCGGTGGGAGTCAAAAATCAGGAGGCAAAAGTCAAGAGACGGGAAATGAAAGTCTAGAAAAGACAACAACTTCTAATACCATGTACCTAAACTCTCACTCATATTACAGTCTTCGCTATGGCACTTATTCTATTGATGCTTTGGTGGAAGAAGCCTTAAAGAGAAAAATAGAAGCTATGGTTTTGACCGATATCAACAATTCATCAGGGATGATTGATTTTGTGAAGATTTGCAAGGTACATGGAGTCAAACCTATAGGCGGAATGGAGTTCAGAAATAATGACGAGTTACTTTTTACAGGCATTGCCCGCAACAACAACGGCTTTAGAGAGCTTAACGAATATATGAGTGCAATTAATCTTAAAGAGAAAAAATATACTTCATTGGCTCCGGAATTCAATGCTGTGTACATCATCTATCCTTTTGGCAACACAATTGGCCACAGATTAAAAAATAACGAATTCATCGGCGTAAAGCCATCACAAATTCACAAACTATTAACCCTAAGCAAAAGGAAACTAACAAAAATGGTGATTCAGCAGCCTGTTACTTTTAGTGATAAAAAAACATGGTATCTTCACAAAAACCTGCGTGCCATCAACCATAATATTCTTCTTAGTCAGCTAACACCCCATATGTATGCTCCACAAGATGAGGTATTTATTCCTGAAGCTGACATCATTACAGCTTTTGAACAATACCCACAGATTATTAAAAACACACAAGATATTATCGCTGATTGTGAAATTGATTTCGACTACGACAGCAGTAAAAACAAGCAAACTTTTACAGGCAGCCGCTATGATGATAAAATACTGTTAGAAAAGCTGGCCTATGATGGCATGCAATATCGCTATGGAAAACACAACAAGCATGCATTAAAAAGAGTTACCGGCGAACTTGAAATCATTGACAAGCTCGGGTTTTCATCTTATTTCTTAATAACCTGGGATGTTATCCGCTATTCTTTATCACGCGGATTTTACCACGTTGGCCGCGGTAGTGGTGCTAACAGTGTTGTTGCTTACTGTTTAAAAATAACAGATGTAGATCCTATCGAACTGAATCTGTATTTTGAGCGTTTTATCAATCCCAAACGCAGCTCCCCTCCAGATTTCGACATCGATTACTCATGGAAAGACAGGGCAGAAGTGCAGGACTATATTTTTAAGCGATACAGGCAAAAGCATACTGCATTTTTAGGCACATCGGTTACTTTTAAGGGTAAATCTATTTATCGTGAGCTGGGAAAAGTACATGGCCTTCCCAAATCAGAGATCGATGTACTGACCAGAAATCCTGCAATCGAAAAGAGTAAAAACCATATTACAAGGCACATACATAAGATAGCCACAATGATGACTGATTTCCCGAACATGCGTAGTATTCATGCCGGAGGGATTCTCATTTCCGAAGAACCAATTACATGCTATACAGCCCTGGATTTGCCCCCAAAGGGTTTTCCAACTACCCAGTGGGATATGTATGTAGCCGAGGAGATCGGTTTCGAAAAACTTGACATACTGAGCCAGCGTGGCATAGGGCACATTAAGGATGCAGCTGAGATAATACGTAATAACCGAGGTATTAACATTGATGTACATAAGGTAGAGAAATTTAAAAATGACACCAAGGTTAAAGCACAACTTAAAAAAGCCGAAACAAACGGATGCTTCTATATAGAAAGTCCAGCAACAAGGGGGTTACTTAAAAAACTTAAGTGCGACAATTACCTTACCCTGGTTGCTGCCAGTTCGATAATACGTCCCGGAGTAGCTAAATCAGGTATGATGCGCGAATACATTTACCGTTTCCATAACCCTGACAGTTTTGAACATATCCACCCGGTGATGAAAGAACAGCTGGGAGAAACATACGGCGTGATGGTTTACCAGGAAGATGTGCTTAAGGTATGTCATCATTTTGCCGGCCTCGATTTATCCGATGCCGATGTGTTACGCAGAGCGATGAGTGGTAAATACAGAGGAAAGCGTGAATTTCAACGCATTGTAGAAAAATTTTTTAGCAATTGTAAAGAAAGGGGCTACCCCGATGAGATAACAAATGAGGTTTGGCGCCAGATCGAAAGCTTTGCAGGCTACTCATTCTCAAAAGCACACTCAGCGTCATACGCTGTTGAAAGTTTCCAGAGCCTGTATCTAAAAGCACACTACCCACTCGAATTCCAGGTAGCAGTGATAAACAATTTTGGAGGATTCTATCATTCGTGGGTTTATTTTAACGAAGCAAAACGTCAGGGAGGAAATCTTCACCTGCCTTGTGTGAATAATAGTGACTTTAACACCAATATCACGGGCAATAACATTTACATCGGACTGGTACATATTTCAAAACTCGAAAACAAACTGGCAAATGCCATTGTTGATGAGCGTACTCACAATGGAAAGTACACTGGTCTTGAGAATTTCATACAGCGTATCAGGCCCGGAATTGAGCAATTGCTTCTACTGGTTAAGGTTAATGCATTACGTTTTACAGATAAACCAAAATCGCAGTTACTATGGGAATCCCATCTATTACAAAAAACCAACAAACAGCTTCCAAAAGCAGTTCGTCTGTTCGAAAGCCGTGGCAAACAATATGAACTTCCAACACTTATGCATAATAAGTTAGAAGATGCTTATGACGAAATAGAGTTGCTGGGATTTCCCGTCAGCACAACATTTTTTAATATGCTAAAAACAGATTTCAGAGGTGAGATAAGAGCATGTGAACTAGATAATATGATTGGGAAAAGAGCACGAATGATTGGGCTATTGGTTACCATCAAGTATGTAAAAACTGTGAAAAAGGAAATGATGCACTTTGGTACTTTTTTAGATGACCAAGGTGAGTTCTTCGATACTACACATTTCCCTGATTCACTTAAAAGATATCCTTTCAGAGGACATGGTGTTTATCTTATACTGGGCAAAGTTGTTACCGAATTTGGCTATGCAAGTATTGAAGTGGAAAAGCTTGCGAAGTTGCCTTTGCAAGGCGATCCACGTGAAGAATAATTAAATTCGATAAACACTTGCAGCATATATTAAACTTATTTATAAATTTGTACCTAATTACCAATAGGGGTGCCTCAAAACAAGGGCTGAGATCATACCCTCTGAACCTGATCCGGATAATGCCGGTGTAGGAAAAGAGATTACAACCCATTAGGCTTTCTTCTATTGATTTATAAATGTTATAAAATCAACAGAATTATGCAAAAAAATTATTTATTATTCATCGTTATGGCATTTCTACCTTTAGTTATGAATGCCCAAAATACAGTGTCGGGTAAAGTTACTAATAGTAGTAACGGATTACCTTTATCAGGTGCACATATCATTGTTCTGGACACAAAGTTCTCTGCTATATCAGATGCTAATGGTTATTATCTAATAACTGGGTTATCATTTGACACATACACACTTAAGGCTTCGTACATTGGTTTTGAATCTCGCACAATTGAATTAAATGTTAATAAAAATATTGAACAAAACGTTGCCTTACATCCATCTGTAGTAATGAGTGATGAGGTTATAATTACTGCGATCAGAGCCACTGATGAATCACCAATAACATATAAAATTATGGATCAAGCTGAAATTGCAGAGAAGAATTCAGGTAAAGACCTCCCCTATATACTTAACTCAACTCCATCCACAGTGGTTTCTTCGGATGCAGGAGCTGGTATAGGTTATACCGGGCTTAGGATAAGAGGGACAGACCTGACAGGTATAAACGTTACCCTAAATGGTGTACCTGTTAATGACGGAGAATCTCATAGTGTATATTTTGTTGACCTACCTGATCTTGCATCATCCATTAACGATGTCCAGGTACAGCGAGGTGTTGGTACTTCGACAAACGGAGCTGCTTCATTTGGTGCCAGTATTAACATTAAGACTGGAGATAATAATCCCGATCCACACGCGGAGTTCAGCAGTTATTTTGGTTCTTTTAATACTAAGAATTATAGCTTATCTTTTGGTTCTGGATTATTAAACGATAAGTGGAATATTTCAGGTAGAGTTTCATCCATTAAATCAGATGGTTACGTTGACCGCGCTTCATCAAATCTTAAATCAGCATATTTTTCAGGTTCGTATTATGGGAAAAAAGATATTCTCAAAGCAATTGTATTATTAGGCGATGAAAAAACATACCAATCGTGGTACGGAGTTCCAAAGGATAGTTTGAAAACAAACAGGACTTATAATCCTGCCGGTGAGATTTATGACAACGAAGGTAATTTTATGGGGTATTATGATAACCAAACTGACAATTATATTCAAAATTATTATCAATTGCATTATGCTCATCAATTTAATAATAAACTAAATATTGTCTCAACTGCTTTTCTCACAACGGGTAAGGGTTATTACGAAAGTTATAAGAACGACGAAGAGTTTACCAGTTATGGTTTGAATGATACAATTATTGGAAATGATACTATTACCAACACAAACCTTATTCAACAAAAGTGGCTGGATAATAAGTTCTATGGAATTAATCTGGCAGCAAATTATACTTCTGGCAAATTAAAGTTGAACATTGGAGGTGGCTGGAGTTATTATGATGGAGATCATTATGGAAAAATTGTATGGGCTCAGATTGCTACTTTAGGACTATATGACAGAAACTGGTATTTCAACACGGGAACTAAATCAGATTTTAATCTTTTTGCAAAAGCAAACTTCAAACTAAGTGATAAAATAAATCTTTACGGAGATTTACAATACAGGGGCATTAATTACAAAATTAAGGGCACACATGATGATCTACAAGATCTCACGCAATCACACAAGTTCAATTTCTTCAACCCAAAAGCTGGCATCTACTATAAGATTAATGATAAACAAAATCTATACTTATCTGTTGGGATAGCAAATCGTGAACCTAACCGATCAGTATACAGAGATGCTGATACTTCCCAAAATATTTCCCCAGAGCGCCTTACTGATATAGAACTTGGTTATAGTTATACCAGAAAATCATTTTTGGTAGAAGCGAACTTATATTATATGGATTATAAAGATCAGTTCGTTATGACTGGAAAAATAAACAATGTTGGTGATGCGATTATGACAAATGTACCCTCCAGTTATCGAGCAGGAATTGAGCTCATTGCAGGAATAAAATTTCTTAAAATAGTTGAGTGGCAATTAAATGCAACACTAAGTCAAAATAAGATTAAAGATTTTGTTTCTTATGTTGATAACTGGTCGCCACCATGGGGCCAGATACAAGACACGATTGGTACTGCTGATATTTCATTTTCGCCGAATACAATACTGTCAAGCAACATTAGTGTAACTCCTCTTGAGAATCTAAAGCTAAGTTTATTCTCAAAATATGTAGGCAGGCAATACATTGATAATACATCAAATATGCAAAGGAGTCTCGACCCGTATTTTGTTAACAACATAAGGATTAATTACACTATTGAAACAAGTTTCATAAAACAAATTGACTTCATGTTGACATTAAATAATATCTTCAATGAAAAGTATGAAACAAACGCCTGGGTATATCGATATTATTCTGATGATGTGGAATATGAAATGAATGGCTATTTTCCTCAGGCAGAATTTAACTTTATGCTTGGAGTTAACTTGAAATTCTAGCAAAAGTAATATGAACCAATATTACCATAGTTATTGAATTTATGCGCTCAGCTTGAATGTCAATTATGATATGGTCTTAGAAAGCAAAAAGTAACTATATTGCAGTTGATAATTATATTACTTATAAAACATTATCTATGGATTATTTTGATTTGATAAGAACAAGAGAAAGTGTAAGGGACTATAACCCTAACAAACCAGTAGATAAAGATATTCTTCTAAAAATAGCCGATGCAGGACGAATCGCTCCTTCTGCATCTAACAAACAACCATGGAAATTTATTATCGTTTCCTCAGATAATATGCTTGAGAAAGTTAGGCAATGTTATCCAAAGGACTGGTACAGAAATGCACCTCACATATTAGTTGTTATCGGTGACCGATCAAAAGCATGGGTTAGAAGAACTGACGGATATAATTCAATTGAGACTGATCTCACAATCGCAATGGACCATATGATATTAGCGGCAGAAGCTGAAGGAGTTGCTACTTGCTGGATCGCTGCTTTTGATAATCAATTAATCCGCGATATACTGGAACTTAATGATGATGAAGTAATTTATAGCATCACACCCTTAGGCTACCCAAATGATGGTTACCATAAGAGAGATAATAAAATAAGAAAATCTCTTGAAGAAATTGTGGAATTTATCTAATCGAAATATCAAACAATCTCATTTCAAATTAGGTAAGTCTGTCTAGAGCAAGTTTAATTCTACTAACTGCTTCTGTTATAAGCTCTTTTGATGTGGCATAAGATATTCTAATACAATTTGGGTTACCAAATGCCTCTCCTGGTACAAGTGCCACATGAGCCTGATTAAGTAAATACATACACAAATCAGTGCTGCTATGTATTGTATATTCTCCATAAGATTTACCAAAATAAGAACTTACGTTAGGAAAAAGGTAAAAGGCACCACTAGGGATATTTATTTTAACTCCAGGAATAGATCTAAATAAATCAATCAATAAATCTCGCCTTTCTTTAAATGCCTCTACCATGTTTTTTAACTCCGTAGAAGTTTCGGGTACAGTTTTTACAGCTTCCATAGCTGCCATCTGTGAGATAGTTCCAGTACCAGACGTATATTGTCCCTGTATCTTTGTGCATGCATCAGCTATGAACTGAGGTCCTGCTATATAACCAATTCTCCAACCTGTCATTGCCATTCCTTTTGAAACACCATTTACAATAACAACCTGGTCTTTAATTTCATCAAAAGAAGCCAAACTTTCATGCTTTCCACTGAAGTTAATGTATTCATAAATCTCATCTGCTACAATCAAAATATCAGGATACTTTGCAAAAACTCTTGCCAGTTCTTCAAGCTCTTCCCTTGCATAAACCGATCCAGTTGGATTGCTCGGAGAATTAAACAAAAAAGCTTTTGTTCTCTTTGTAATAGCTGCTTCCACATCCTCTGGTTTAACTTTAAAATCACTATCAATTCCAGCATCTATAATAACTGGTTTCCCACCTGAAAGTTTTACCATTTCAGGATATGAAACCCAATAAGGAGCCGGAATGATAACTTCATCACCCTCATTGAGAATACACATGAATACATTTATAAGTGAGTGCTTGGCTCCTGTTGAAACGACAATCTGACTTGGTTTGTAATCTAAATTATTGTCTCGCTTTAATTTTTGTGCAATAGCCTCTCTAAGTTCCATAAAACCAGGAACCGGAGGATAATGAGTGATATTATCATCAATAGCCTTTTTCCCGGCATCTTTTATTATTTGAGGTGTATCAAAATCGGGTTCGCCTAAACTCAACGTTATAACGTCAACTCCCTTGTCTTTGAGCTCACGACTTAACCTCGTCATTTCTAAAGTTGCTGACACCGAGAGATTTAGTATCCTGTCTGATAATATACTTTTATCCACTTTTATAATTTTTAAGGAGCAAATATAATAACAAAAAGCAGAATTTAAAGCTGAAGAATATAAAATTATTTGCTAATGAAGCACTTTAAACAAACATGCTAAATTTTGCATTAGTTAAAGTCAATACAAAAAATTGATACTCAGGAATAAGGAATAAGTAATTATTTACAGCTTAGCGTGAAAATTAGTTGTTATTTTGTAACTGTGATATTTTAATCAAAGTAATATGAGTGAAATGATTGAGTTTCTTAAAATAATTATCCCCACAATAGCAGTACTTATTGTTGTTTATATTATGATGCGTGAATTTACACGACAAAATTCAAAGCAATTTGATTTCCTAAAAGAGGAACAGAGATTACTTAAGGTAAAGATGGAAAATGAAAAGAAATCAAATAACAGCAAGACCTCAATGCCGTTAAGATTTAAAGCTTACGAGAGAATGTCTCTATTTTTGGAAAGGATCAATCCGCCAAATTTAATAACACGAGTTTTGAAACCTAATGCTAATGTCAAGGTATTACATTCGTCATTACTTACAACAATCAGGGAAGAATATGAGCATAATTTGTCGCAACAACTTTATGTATCTGATACAGCATGGGAACTAGTTAAAGCAGCGAAAGAAGACGTTGTAAGATTGGTAAATTCTGCTGCTACAAAATTTAACTCTGATGATGACGCAAATAAGTTTGCACAAGAGATTATAACGCACGGATTTAACACTAAACACAATCCTATTGATAGTGCAATTAGCGCACTGAAAGATGATATAAGAGTAAATTTTGCCTAAAATTGAACACAACTAACCAAATATTAACTGTTAGTATTATAGGTTCTGGGAATGTTGCAACTGCCCTAGGCGAAGTGATTTCAAGTAACGGGATTAGGGTATTGGAGGTGTTCTCTCCAAACATCGACAACTCAAAATTATTAGCAGAAAAAGTTGGTTGTAATTACGTTGAAAATATTGAGAAACTAAATACTATATCAGATCTGTATATCATAGCAATACCAGATAATGAAATTAGTAATGTAATAACAAAACTTAAAAGTAAAGAAGGAATCATGGTCCATACTTCGGGTAGTCAACCTTCTGACGTTTTTGAAGGTAAATTTCATCATTACGGAGTATTTTATCCTTTGCAGACGTTCACAAAAGGAAAACAAGTAGATTTTCAGGAGGTACCCATCTGCATAGAAGGATCAAATGATATAACTTCAGAGCTACTCGTTCAGCTAGCAAAGAAAATTAGCAACAACGTGGTCTTACTAAATTCTGAGAAACGTCAATATCTTCATCTAACAGCTGTTACTGTTAATAACTTCTCAAACTTACTGTACAATTTGGCCCACGATGTACTTAATGAAAAGGACATTGACTTTTCTCTTTTGCATCCACTTATAAAAGAAACAGCTGTTAAAATACGGGATGTTAATCCTTATCAGGCTCAAACTGGACCTGCCCTTAGAAAAGAAATAAGTACTATCAACAAACATCTGGAACTTTTGGATAAATATTCCGAATACAAAGAAATATACAATCTTCTAACAAGACAAATTATTAATAAACATCATGGCTAATTATAAAGAAAAACTTAAGAAAGTAACAACCTTTATATTTGATTATGACGGTGTTATGACCGACGGCGCACTTATCCTACAACACGAAGGAAACCCATTACGATCGGCAAATGTAAAAGATGGCTATGTATTACAACTTGCTATTAAACTGGGTTATAATGTGGTAATCATTTCTGGAGGATTTTCACAATCAGTTGAGAACAGATTTGGAGCATTAAATATCACTGATGTGTTCTTAGGAATAAAAGATAAAGTGGTGATTTTTAATGATTACATTAAAAAGAAAAATATTAATCCTGAGCATATTGTATATATGGGCGATGACATTCCCGATTACATAGTTATGAAGATGGTTGGGGTACCGGTTTGCCCGGCAGATGCAGTTCAAGAAATTAAAAGCATTAGCTTGTATATTTCTGACAAAAACGGTGGTAAAGGGTGTGTACGAGATATTATTGAACAAGTACTCAAAGTTCAAGGTAAGTGGATGACAGAAGAGTCTTTCCACTGGTAATATCTTAACAAAGTCAAATTAACTACGACCTTCCCGACTCTTTCAAGACCTGAGTATAATGCTTTAAACTTCTCAAGATAATTACAATAAAAAGCGTGACAATCAGTGCATAATGCCAGGGAGTATACAGTTCGAAAGTGTTGTCAAAGAAATAACGTCTTAAATCATCTATAAACACGAATCCTATAACCGTAGCAAGTACTCCGGAATATTCTCGACGCAGAACGCTCACTATTGAAAATGGCACTTCATTCTTCCTGTATTTCTTCAGGCATGGAATAAATGCAGGTGTACGGTTTGCCCACTCCATGTAATCATCACCAAATTTTCTTTCTAGGAAACGTTCTTCAGCGAACATAATTCGCTCATAATAAAGCCAAAAAGCAAGCGAAACAATTATAACAAACGCAAAGTTGAACGTGAATAATACTATTCCGATCCACATAAAGTAATTACCAACATATAACGGATGGCGAACCATTGAATATATTCCTGTTGTATTTAGCGACTCAGCAACTTGGCCTTCCTTTGTATTCCTACCTGAGGTTCCTTTTGGTGTTGTTCCTATAGATATGGCCCTAATAATAAAACCTAAGATACTCAATGAGATAGCCACCCACATTAAACAATTCTGAGCTGATGCATTAAGATATGATGTATTAGTAAAAAGAACTACAGGTATTGCTATCAAAAATAAGATAACAGGAAATTGTCCACGGTGTTTAAACAGATAATTACCTTCTTTTTCGAAGGAATTAATAAATGCCATAACGATATTTTTTGAAATGCAAAGGTATTGTTTTTAGTGAGGGAATGTGAAAATGCGAAAACGATTAAATAGGTTTCACATTGCAGGTTTGTGTAATTAGGACGACATTAATTCTATAACCGTAATTTCCGGTAGTATACCAATTCTTCCTGGATACCCAATTGAACCTAATCCCCGGTTCACATAAATGTACTTTCCTGATTTTTTACGATCCTGATATAACCCTGCCCAATGTTTGTACATGTATTTTGCTGGGCTCCATTTTAAATCTTTCGTTTCAATACCAAACTGAAATCCATGTGTATGGCCGGATAGAGCCAGGTCTATATCATAATTACCTGGTATCACAACCTTCTCCCAATGAGACGGGTCGTGTGTCATTAGTATCTTAATATCTGCTTGTTCACTTCCTTGAATTGCTTTATCGATATCGCCATATTTTGGAAACCGCATGTTTGCCCCCCAGTTTTCAACACCAATAATGGCAAGTTTACCACTCTCTTTACTAAGTATCTCATTTTCGTTATTCAGCAGCTTCCAACCAATTTTATCGAAAAAGTTAATCAACTGTTTCATATTTTCACGTTTAGCCTCCGCAGATGGCCATGTAACGTAATTTCCATAATCGTGATTACCCAGAATCGCAAATACACCATCTTTTGCTTTAAGTTGCGAAAGGATATCCTCAAACTTGATTGCTTCGTTTGTTGCATAATTTACAAGGTCGCCGGTAAACAAAATAAGGTCAGGTTGTAAATCATTTATCATGTTTACAGCTCTCTGCAAAGGTTTCTTTGATGTCCAACTTCCCAGATGCAGGTCTGATATCTGAACAATTTTGAATCCATTAAAATTTCTTGGCAGATGTGGAAATACAATCTTCTCCTGAATAATTTTAAACTCATATACCCACTTCAACATTCCTGTAAACATTGTTCCTAAAAAAAGTCCTCCTGAGATAAATCCAATATATTGTAGAAATTTATTACGTGATATTCCTTCCTGAACCCCCTCATCTGTAACGGATGTTGCCAGAGCGGCATTCTTTTCGATAATTTGCTGTCTGTTATCTTTCTTCACTATGATGAAAATCTTTTGTATTACACGTACAACATCAGCCAAAATTAAAAATGTTATTGGCAGGATCTTAGCGGTATAAAAAACTAAAATTACACCAACCATATACGTTCTGATACTATCATTCCAATGAATAACGGGTATTATAACAGACCCAACAAGCAAGATCACAAGTAATAAAAGTGGAAGCCAATAAATAGTTATTGTAAGGACACGGAGCCAATTCTTATAATTGAAAACTTGTTTTTTTACCGATGACCATAAATAAAAATCGGCAAGAATTAGTATAACCATAAATAAATACTGACCAGTATATTTTGGCATACTGTACAACAAGAGAAAATAACCAACAACAAGAAGAAGTGGTATTAGAATGTAGTTTAATTTAAACTTCATCAATTAGCAATGCTTTGTGATTTTTAGTTCTGTGTACAAACGAAATTGTAATTGTATTATTATTATTAAATTCTCATGTGAGAAAGTTTAACAACTATTAACTTTAAGATACCTCAAATAGCTAACTTTTTTTTTCGAAATTAGCAAGCTTCCTTAAAGTAAAATATTAGTAGCTTCTCAGAAAACGCGGCAAAAGTAATTGTTTTTTTTAATTAAACCATTTCGGTTAACAAATATTTACATCAATTCAAATTCTGGTGCTAAATTCTTGTTTACAAAATAAATTCTAATTAATAATTGTTATCGAGGAATTATGACAAAAGTATGAGTTCAGATAAACCTATCTTCACCTCTTTATCTTAATTCTTTGTATGATTAAAGTCTTTGGAACTCAAGTATATCAGGGTCTCTTGCTAATCGCAATAAAATGCAATATCAACAAGAAACCCGGGTAAATTGTTATTGAGAGAGTTGTAATGCTATCGAATAACAAGTTTTTGGATTTCCTTAAAATCATCACTGATCAGAGTGATAAAATAGAGTCCTGTTTCAAAGTCATTTGTCCTTATGCTAACAGTTTTATTTCCGGATAAATTACTGATCGAGGAGCTATAAACATTTCTGCCTGATAGATCACTGATTACAATATTACCAACAATGAGTTTTTCATTATTGATTCTTACATCCACATATTCAGTTGCTGGATTTGGATAAACAGACATAGTATGATGCTTATCGAACTTATTTTCTATATCAGTTATATTAATAGCGTCATTGTAAAATTCAAAATAACCAGAGGCTGAACCCTGCCAGTATGTAAATCTTATTCTATAAACATGCCAATCTGGATTTCGAACAAAAAACACTGTTGAATCCTCACATTCCCATGACATAGAGCCAAAATCGAAATTTTTCCAATTAAATCCGATAACATTTTTTAGAGTCTCAAAAGGTAGTGCAGCATAGTCCACATAATCATCGGTTACAGGATGAAATTTATTGGCTTCGCGGTTCACATTGCTGGTAGCTCCAGTAACAAGATATTCATAAGGATCACCATATACATCATAAGTGATGTCGATGTATTTAGTAAAAAGAATATCCCATTCAGCACTTGGTTCCCTATCGAAAAGCGTATTTGTAATTAAAGAATAATACACAAAGTTCTTAGTTGTATATGGATTAACATCAATTTCAACGGTTTGTTCATCCCATCCATCAAGATCAGCGTATTTTATATTGTAAATATTATCTTCAGTGTTTTTATCAACTATCCATATTTTTTTATAAGCACCTGTAGAGGTTCTTATTACATAAATCGAATCACCTTCAAAAGAATATATATCCTCATCATATACTCCCCATCCACAATCGGGATATCCTGTTGAGTTTCGATTAAAAGCTCCATTTTCCCAATCTAGAGGACTATTATATGACCAATCCCACGCTGACATCCCTGATGTATCAACATCGTCCCAGTCATCTATATCACCATGTGGGTAAGTATAAAGGTCAGCGCCACTGCCCTCATTTATTATTATTCCTGTACGAGAAGCAGAAGTATAAAATGCTATATCCCATCCCGCTCTGGGGATGTTTAAAACTTCTCCGTCGGCTACACTATAGAAGATATCATTCGCATAACCAGCTCCCATTTCTAAGTATTCGAAAGTATTATAATCTTTATTCTGAGCAAAACTATTAGATACACTAATAGATAAAATAAAGATAAGTGTGCATAAAATTTTATTTTTCATTGTTGCGATTTTTTAGTTATTAATTTGAAATTTCTATCTAAGACTCCAAATTTAACATAATTATGTAGTACTACCAACTATCGGTCGTAAAGTTCGAACAATTTACATGTTTGTTTATTGCCGATAACCTAATAATCAATCTTTTTCAGGAATATTTTTTATATAATTCACAAGTCCATTTGCTTCAAAGACTGATATTATTTTGTCAGGAGGTGGAGCAAAGCTAAATGCTCTGTTACCAATAGAAACAAGTCCTTCTTTAAAATTGATATCAACAGAATCACCTGGACTATAAGCTTCTACAGCTTCCGGAAGTATTATAATTGGTAATCCTTGATTAACAGAAGAACGATAAAAAATACGATTAACCGAACCACAAATAACAGCCTTAACACCTGCATGAGCCAATCCAACTGCAGGGTGCTCACGTGAGCTGCCGCACCCAAAATTTGATCCGGCAATTATTATATCGCCTGTCTTAACATTATCTGTAAAATTAACATCGAAACCTTTAAACAAGTGTGGCATAATTTTTTCGGCTTCGGAACTTAACACACTATAAGTGAGGTTACCAGCAAACATTTGATCAGTATTGAGATTATCGACATCCTTATAATTCCAGCTACCGTTGGTTCTCCTATCATCCGAATCATCAATACTGACTATATTTGTTTGTTCGAGAGAGAAAGGAAAACTATCGTTTGCTAAACCACCCCTTGGATCTACAATTTTTCCGGCTAATGCCGAATAAGCAACAGTTGCAGGCGAAGCGAGGTATACGAATGATTCTTTGTTTCCCATTCTTCCTTTGAAGTTCCTGTTTGCCGTTGAAATAACATTGTAACCATCTGCAGGTATCCCCTGCCCTGTTCCCAGGCAAGGTCCACATGAGGCTGATAGAACGTTAGCCCCAGCTTCTAGAAATATTTCTATCAAACCTTCTTTCATTGCCTTTAAATATATCTTTTGAGATGCAGGCACAATTACCATCTGAAAACCTTCGGGCAGTTTTTTAGCCTTTAATATATTTGCAACAATTTGCAAATCCTCAAAACGTCCGTTCGTACATGTACCTATCATTGCCTGTTGAAGGTCAATTCCCTCTACTTCGGAAACTGCTTTAACATTATCAACATGGTGCGGAGCTGCCACTAGTGGGAAAATTTTGCTAAGATCTATTTCTATTTCTCTTGTATAGTTGGCATTTTCATCGGCCCAAACACCTTCCACATCATCATCAAGCCAATCCTTAAGAACACTATCACATGGAAATACAGCGTTTTTAGCACCCATCTCGGATGCAAGATTAGCCAGTGTCATACGTTGATCTATTGATAATGTTTGTACTCCATCACCATGATACTCAATTGACATGTAATCAGCACCACTGGAGCCAATCATTCCAATTATCCACAATGAAATATCTTTAGCATAAACCCCACTGTTAAGACTTCCGTTAAGAGTAATCTTAATACTCTCTGGCACCCGAAACCATGTTTCACCCTGAACCCATAATCCGGCAGCTTCAGTTCGATCGATACCTGCTGCAAAAGAATTAAATGCTCCAGCTGTACAAGTATGGCTGTCACTACCAACAATAACCATCCCCGGTAGGGCATGTTCTGACATTATTTGATGACAAATCCCCTTACCGGCATCATAAAATTTACCAACCCCTTGTTCTTTAACGATATCGCGTATTGCCTGGTACTGGTTAGCTAGTTTTGCTGTAGTAGGAGGAGCATTATGGTCGAGTACAATTAACAACTGTTCAGGGAACTTAACTTTTTGTCCTCCCATTTTTTTAAATGTTGCGAAAATACTAGCTGTATTATCATGTGTAAGAATGATATCAGGTTTTTTAAAAACTATACTACCGGCTGAGGTATTAAATATTTTTTCGGCAAAGGTTCTATTATTCATTTAAATTGTTCTTTAGTATACAAGATATATTATACAACAAATGGTGTTGTAGTTCATAAAGCAAATTTACTTTTAAAGTTTATTTGTTCTTGATATTATATAGAAATTTTATTGCAGAATTAAAACTAATAATTATTTTTGCACACGATTTTAGGAGAGGTTCGAGTCCCGATAACTATCGGGAGGCTTAATCCTCTATAAAATAAGGAGAGGTGGGAGAGTGGCTTAATCCACCAGTTTGCTAAACTGGCGTACCTGCAAGGGTACCGGGGGTTCGAATCCCCCCCCCTCCGCTTTTTACATAAGTATTATAACGCAAACCACCGTAAAACGCTGATCTTATGGTGGTTTTGTTTTTTAGGTAATGAAATAGAATGCGAAAAAACGCATAACTCAGG